>Ga0066903_100003884_pt1 | contig 12412 bp, 11 predicted proteins | sample PanSoiMetaGPlot1_FD_67491 | JGI IMG/M metagenome (GOLD analysis project Ga0066903, IMG submission 67491) | Tropical forest soil microbial communities from Panama analyzed to predict greenhouse gas emissions - Panama Soil - Plot 1 (version 2) | ecosystem: Environmental > Terrestrial > Soil >...
TCATCGGCGCCCGTGAGCTGTCCCTGCTCAAGACGAGCTCCATTGTCATCAACGTCGCGCGCGGCCGGCTCCTCGATGAGAAAGCGCTGATCGCAGCCCTCGGGGAGGGGCGTATCTGGGGAGCGGGGCTCGACGTCTTCGCCGATGAGCCGCTCGAATCGTCGAGTTCCCTCTGGACGATGGACAACGTCCTGATCTCACCCCACGTCGCCGGACGCGGCGGCGGCCGGCAGAAGCAGGCGCTCTCCGACCTGTTCTCCGAGAATCTGCGGCGGTTCCTCGCGGGCCGACCACTGCTCAACGAGATCGTGCCGTGATCGAGGCGACGAGCCGGCCCGTGGTCGGCGAACCACGCGGCTAGGGTGCGGACAGATGGTGCGCGGCCTTCGGTTTTGCATGGTCACGACGTTCTACCCGCCGTTCCACTTCGGCGGCGACGCCGTCAACGTCTACCGGCTCTCGCAGGCGCTCGCCGAGCGCGGCCACCGCGTCGACGTCGTCCATTCGTTGGATGCGTATCGACTCCACCACGACGGCGAGCCGGAGGTGGCGTTCGAGCACCATCCCAACGTCACCGTTCACCCGTTGACAACACGTCGGGGCGTGGCCTCTGCCCTCGCCGCTCATCAGCTCGGCCGCCCCGTGCGCTACGCCACAGCGCTGCGGGAGATTCTCGAGGGCGGCGGGCACGACGTCATCCACTTCCACAACATCTCGCTGATCGGCGGGCCGAAAGTCCTGGAGCTGGGCCGCGCCGTCAAGCTCTACACGGCGCACGAGTACTGGCTCGTCTGCCCGACACACGTCCTCTATAAGTTCGATCGCGAGGCGTGCACGGAGAGGCGATGCCTCACCTGCACGGTCGTGCACTACCACCGCCCGCCACAGGTGTGGCGCCGGACGGGATCGCTCCCGAGCGCGCTCCGGCACGTCGACCGCCTGATCGTGCCCTCACGCTTTGCGCTCCGGAAACACCGTGAGCTCGGCGTCGACCGGCCGATGGTCCACCTGCCCTTCTTCGTGCCCCGGCTCGCGAACGACGCCGAGCCGGGCGGCGACCGGCACGGCATCGAACTCCCGGAGCGGCCGTTCTTCCTCTACGTCGGCCGGCTCGAGCGACTGAAGGGAGTTCACGACTTGCTGGATGTGTTCGACGGCTACCACGAGGCGGACCTCGTGGTCGCGGGCGCGGGGGAGCGAGAGGCGGAGTTGCGCGCGCGCGGACTCCCGAACGTCCATTTCGCCGGCCAGCTCCACCCTGAAAGCCTCGGCAGCCTCTACGACCGTGCGATCGCGGTCCTCGTTCCGTCTCGGTGCTACGAGGCGTTCGGGTTGACGCTCGCGGAGAGCCTCACCCGAGGGACGCCGGTGATCGCGCGGCGGATCGGCGCCCTCACCGAGCACATCGAGCAGACCGGCGGTGGCATCCTCTTCGACGATCTGGACGGATGCCGTCGAGCCATGGACCTGCTGCGGCTCGATCCTGGACGGCGCGCGGCCCTCGGCCAGCGCGGCCGGCTCGCCGCTCAAGGCCTCTGGTCGCCCGACCGGCATATCGAGGCTTATCTCGATCTGGTCGAAGGCGTTTGGCGGCGTTCCCCCACGCCGCCCCTCGCCGTCGGATGACGCTGCGCCGCGAGGTACCGATCCTCACCTACCACTCCCTCGACGACAGTGGGTCTCCCCTCTCGACGAGCCCGGCGCTCTTCCAGCGCCAGGTCGGCCTTCTCCGCGAGGGCGGCTTCGAGGCGATTACGCTCGCCGAGCTGCTCGCCGCCTGGGACGGGGAGGCTGCTGCTCCCGAACGTCCGATCGTGCTCACGTTCGACGACAGCCTGTCCAGCGTCGCGGTGCACGCCGTCCCCGTCCTCAGCGAGGCCGGGTTCCGCGCGACGGTCTTCGTCGTGGCCGGCCGCTGCGGGGGCGACAACGACTGGCCGGGCCAGCCCGCCTGGGTGCCTCGGCAGGAGCTGCTGTCGTTCGACGATCTGCGGGAGCTCGCGGGCGCCGGCTGGGAGGTCGGCTCGCACGGTCTCGGCCACGCCGATCTCTCGCGACTGCCGGCCGATCGAGTCGCCGAGGAGGTCGTGAAATCCAGACAGCTGCTCGAGGACAACGTCGGCGTGGAGGTCTCAGCGTTCGCGTACCCGTACGGGCGAGCCTCGCGCGCGGTGCGCGGGCTCGTCGCGTCGAGCTATCGCGTCGCCTGCTCCGACGAGCTCGGGTTCGCCCGCCGCGAGGACGACCGCTTCCGCCTGCGCCGCATCGACGCCTACTACCTGCGGAACCCTGCGGTCGTCCGCCGCCTTCAGAGCCTGCCCGCGCGAACCTATCTGGCGCTGCGGGCGCTCGGCCGTCGGCTGCGGCCGCGCGGAAGCGGCGGCGAGCCGTGACGCCCGCCGCCGCTCCTCGGCTCGCTCAGCGTCGCAGCCCTACCGATTCCAGGTACGCCGAAGGCACCGCGATCGGGCCGGGTTGCTCGAGCCGGTTCCACGAGTGAGCAAGCTCCCGCAGTTCACCGGCCAGCGCGTCGCGCGCAGACCCGGCGGCCTCCAGGGCCTTCACCGTTGGCCCGTAGTACTCGGCGAAGGATTCCACGAAGGCCTCGGGCGAAGTGAAGCGGAACGTGAACGTGCGCCGTTTGTGGGTCCATGCCACCTCGGGCCCGAAGAGCTCGTCAAGGTGCTCCTCGGTACCCCACAGCGTCGGCGACGCGAGCCCGGCGGGCGGTGGGACGCGCGACGCGATCGTTCGGAACATCGCGCCGACGAAGCCGTCGGGTGTCCAGCTCGCGAGTGCAATCGTCCCTCCGGGCCGCGTGACTCGCACGAGCTCGGCAGCCGCACGCCGGTGGTCGGGCGCGAACATCGATCCGAGAACCGACACGGCGGCATCGAACGACTCGTCCGGGAAGGGGATGTCCTCGGCGTCGCCGTGCCGGAAGTCGATGCCGAGCCGTTCGGCCGCTGCACGCTCGCGGCCACGGTCGAGCAAGGCGGGCACGTAGTCGATGCCGGTCACAACAGCGCCGAGGCGAGCAGCTGCGAGCGCCGCGTTGCCGCTTCCGGACGCAACGTCGAGCACGGTGGTGCCTGCCCGCAGATCGGCCGCGTCGGCCAGGGCCTCGGCGACGGGGACAACCAGGGCGCCGATTGCGGAGTAGTCGCCGCTCGCCCAGGTCGACTGCTGCCGGGTCTTCACTTCCGCCAGATCCAGGGGTGCGATGGCCATGAGCTGCCTCCTTAATTAGTACGATCGGTCGTTCTTCTTGTACAGAGTACGACCGGTCGTGCTAACTTGTCAAGCGATGCCAGAGAGACGTGTCCCCCGAGATCCCGATCGCGCCGCGCGAAGACGCCGCAGCGACGGCGAACGGAGCCGCAACACGATCCTGCGCGAAGCTGCCCAGCTCGCAACGGTCGAGGGAATCGACGGGCTCTCGATCAGCCGGCTGGCAGATGCGGTGGGAATGAGCAAGAGCGGCCTGTTCGCTCATTTCGATTCGAAGGAGGAGCTCCAGCTGGCGACGATCCAGACGGCAGGCGCACTCTTCGCCGAGCACGTGATCGAGCCGGCGTCGGCCGCATCTACCGGGCTCGAGCGGCTGCGACAACTCACGGAGAACTTCTTGCGCCACGTCGAGGGCAACGTGTTCCCGGGTGGCTGTTTCTTCGCGTCTGTCGCAGCCGAGATGGACACGCACCCCGGTCCTGTGCGCGACTCAGCGGTCGCACTCGTCGACGAGTGGAGCCGATGCCTCGAGTCCGCAGTTCGCGAGGCCCAGACGGAAGGTGCGATCGACGGTACGGAGGATCCCGAGCAGCTTGCCTTCGAGCTCGACGCCTACCTGCTCCTGGCAAACGCCCAGTTTGTCGTGAGCCGGGACTCGACGCCGATCGACCGCGCACGCCGCGCGCTGGCGCGCCGGCTCGCGGCATCAGCGTCGCCCGAGACCGCCTAGACCCTGCCGGGCCGCCGTCAGGCCGTCGCCACGAGCGGAGCCACGACCGGCGGCTCGCGCAGCACCTCTGCGATCAGCCTCCGGCCGCGGCGCAGGTTCTTGGCGCCGACGTACACGTACACCTCGGCGAGCACCGTCGCGAAGAGCAGCGCGGCGACTGGCTCTACAACGCGGCTCTCCTTGCGCATGTCTTCAGCACCACCGACTCGGCCGCGTGGGTCGGCGCGGCCGCGATCTGCCCCTTGCTGGCCACCGTCTCGCCGTAGTCCGAAACCGCCTCGCGGCTCCGGCCGACGCGCTCGGCCAGCGGGCTCAGTTACCCCCCGAGTCACCCGCGATGCTCGCGGTCGGGTCCGCCGGCAGGCCGAAGACACTGCGGCTCGGCGCGCCGGCCCGCCGCTCCTCCCGCACGACTCGCTCACGGTCGAGACGCGACTCCGCGCGACCCAGGACGCCCTCGACGTCGCCAGCGGGCACGACGCAGATACCGTCGGCGTCGCCGACGATCCAGTCACCGGGACGTATGAGTGCGCCGCCGATGGAGACGTCGGCGTTGACGGACTGGCGGACACGCCGCTTCGTCGTCCCCCGGGCGCTCACACCGCGCGCGGCAATCGCCGGAGCGGCCTCGAGGGTGCCGAGATCGCGTATCCCGTCGTCGATGACGAGAGCCGCGACCTCTCGAACACTCGCACTCAGCGCGAGCAGGTCGCCGACCACCCCGTAGAGCCCGCGACCGGCGCTCGCCACGCAGACGACGTCCCCGGGGCGTGCCGCCTCGATGGCGAGGTGCACGCCGAGATTGTCGCCGGCCGGAATTGCGACGGTGACAGCCGGTCCGGCAAAGGGCTCGCCGATAAGAAGCGGCAGTTCGGACAGCAGGTAGGGCCGCCGGATGGACTCCGAAAGCGCAACGACACCCGCGGCCAGCAGCCGGCCGGCCCTCTCGCTACTCGAGCGCATCCTCGATCAACGAGCGCGCCTTGACAATGTGTGCGCGAATCAGGGAACGCACTCTGCGCGGCTGGCGTGCGCGCATCGCCTCGGCGATCTCCACGTGCTCTCGCGCCGCAGCAAGCAGGTGCGCGTCACCGCTCACGAGGACGACGCGGTAGCGGTCCGTCAGCTCCCACAACCGGTCGAGGGTCTGCGTCAGGAGCGCGTGCGGCGGGCTTCAAGGCGCTGACGCTGGATTTCGGACCGGAGTCGTCGAACAATCCCATGGACGCTGCCTGGGACCCGGCGAAGTTCGACGAGAACTGGAGCCTCATCCGCGACGTGCGGCCGCTCGTGAAGCTGTACGGGCCAGGGATCACTCGCATCGACCTGCTCAGCGAGGGCGCGCCGAGCAGCTATCAGCCGGGGATCCTCCAGCGAGTCAAGGGCTACATCAGCGAGATGTACCGGCGCTACGTCGACGCGTTCGGCAAGAGCGACGTGACCGTGTCGGCGATCGCGCCGCCGGAGCCGAACGAAGACATCACACAACCAGACGGAAGCCGCCGCCTCCAGAACCTGATCGACGCCTTCGCCGCCAGCGGCCGCGGCCAACCAACCTTCTTCTCCATCCACGTGACAACGCCGTGCCAGCCCTCCTGGGAGAACGTGCTCTACGGGCTGCGGCAAGCGGATGCAACGCTGACCGCTAACGGTCTCTCCCAACCTCTCATCGTTTCCGAGAGCGCCTACAACAATCCCGCACAAGCGGCCGCGATTGAGCGATTCCGCCAGGAATCATCACGTCCGATCGTCGAAGTGCTGGAGTGGCCGTGGCTTGCCGCGAGCGTCTGTAACGACTTCTCCGTCTCGCCACCGTTCCGCGCCGACGCGTACATCACCGCGCTCACCGGCTCGCCCCCCTCATCGACACTCACCGGGTCAGTCACACCGAACGCGATCACTTTCCAGACGCCCTACCACGACCCGGTCACCGGCCTTGAGGCCCGCCGCTACCAGATCCCTTGCCGACACGTCGACACGAACCGGTTTCCAGCTACTGGGTCCGGGCGTGAACAGGAAGACCGGAATCCGCTTCCGAGGAACCGCCCAGTGGCGTGTCGATCTCCGTCCGGGTACCTACCACTATCGATCAAGGGGCGCCCACGTGATGCTCCATCGCCGTTTTGTCGTCCTAAAGGCAGGCTAAGCCCGCTGAGAAGCAGCCACGGGAACGTCGGGATCTGCGGGTATTGCGATACGTCGCTGGGTAGTTCAGTAACGAGGGCCGCTAACTCACATCAAGCCTCTAGTGCACTGTTCGCGCCTGCAACCACACCCAGACGGCGACCGCTGCGGGCACCGCGGCGATGATCCCCAGCACCCAATGACCGCTGAGCACCAACAGGATCGCCAATAGAACCAGCCCGCCCGCGATCAACGCCGTTCGCTGCAGCATGCGCCGCCGCGCGCGGGCTCGCCCATCGGGGCTCAAAGTTTCGTTCCTGGCCCGGACACGAGCTCATCTCACCATGCCGGAACGACCGCGTCCAATCTCATGGGGTGGGGGTGGCTCGGCCAGCCGGGCAGGAATCGAACCTGCGAAGCTCGATGACCTCTTGTTGCTCTGGTTACGGCCAGCCGACGCCGGCCGCGGGTGCGTCGACGACGAGCACCTGTCCGGTTCTCGCCTTGATGACGTTCTCTACTGCCTCGGTGCCGCGCCAGTCAGCTGTGAGCATGAACAGTTTCTGACGGTAGGGGCCGCCAAGCATGGTTGCGAAGCAGGGGCGGCCGAGATCGATCCGCTCGAGCACGTCACCGCCTTCGCGGATACGTGCGCAGTCGTTCGCCATGCTCGCGCTCGAGGCCCAGATGCAGCCGTTCGCGTCGAGGCAGATGCCGTCCGGGCCGACGCCTTCGGCCCAGACCCGACGGTTCGACAAGCTGCCGTCGTCCGCGATGTCGAACGCGGTCAGGCGCGCGGCAAACGACTCGGCGACAACGAGCGTCTTGTTGTCCGGCGTGATGACCATGCCGTTCGGGAAGGCAACCTCGTTGGCCACCTCGCGGGCCTCGCCGTCCGGCGTGATGAGTGCGATCTTGCCGAGTGCTTTGCCGCTGGTGAGCACGTCTTTGAATTCGGCGAAGTCGAAGTTGATCGTGTTGGCGTACACGTTGCCGCGCCCGTCGACGGTGATCTCGCTCCACTCGTGCTGCGATATATGGCTGAGATCGGCGTGGCGGACGCGCGACCCGTCGGGCTCGACCCGGATCAGCTCGGGCCCTGTAATGAGCATCCGTCCGTCGGGGAGCCAGTTCGTCGCCCAACCGAGTCCGTCTGTACCCTCTCCAACCACGTCGCTGTGGCCGTCCAGGTCGACGGCGACGATCTCCCTCGTTCCCCAGTTCGAGAACCACAGCCGGCCGTCATGCCAGCGAGGTGACTCGGGCATCGCCAGGCCGTCGAGTAGTACACGAGGCTGCATGAGCCCTCCTTCGTCGTGTTCTACCGGTAAGCAGCACCCTGAACTCAGGCGCGGCCGCGCTCGCTGTCGAGGATCGCCATCTGCCTTGCGTCGTAGCGGTCGCCGGCCTCGCGAGCCTGCGAGATAAAGGCCACGTAGCTCAGCTGCGGCAGTACGGTTGACCGGCCGTCGTGACTTCTGACCGCGGGGACCTCGTGGAACGGGACGAGCAGGTTGGCGCCCCGGAGTGAGGTTCCGCGCAGGTCGTCACCGGCGTAGGGGGCAAACTCCCAGCCGCTCGGGAGTCGCCGCTGGAGCGCAGAGGCCTCGGCTTCGAGGGCGAGCATCGTCCGCGCCGCGGCGATCCCGTCGGAGTATCGGAGGTCGGTCACTTGACAGGCGCAGCGTCGGCCTCGTGGTCCAGGCCGATACGTCCATGCAGCCGCGCCAGAGGGGACGGCAGCCACCAGGCGCCTGGTCCAAGCAGGCGCAGCGAGGCCGGAAGGAGCAGGCAGCGTACGAGCAGCGAGTCGGCAAGAACGGCGAGAGCCGTGCCGATGCCCAGAATCTTGAGGACGATCATGTCCGAGGTGCCGAAGACGCCGATCGACACCGCGAAGAGCACCGCGGCGGAGGTGACGATGCGGCCGACCCTGGCCACGCTGCTGCTGATCGCCTCGCGGTCGGCGCGCCCCTGCAGCCGGGCCTCGCGTACGCGGCTCAGCAGGAAGACGCCGTAGTCGGTCGAGATCGCGAAGACAAGAGCGGCGAGCACGAGCGGGATGGTCAGGTCGAGCGCCCCCTGGCTCGTGTAGCCGAGCAGCCCCTCGAAGCGTCCGTCCTGGAAGATCAGGATCAGCGCTCCGAATGCCGCCGCGAGGGTGAGCGCGGTCATCAGCAACGAGAGAAGCGGCGCGACGAGCGAGCCGGAGAGCAGGAAGAGGATGACGAGTGTCGCGGCGGCGAGGAGCGCGATCGCCAGCGGGAGGTGCGAGCCGATCGCGCTCCGCTCGTCGTGGAAGGCTGCCGCGTCGCCGCCGACAAGGAGCGGATATCCGGTCTCGAGCGCTCGCAGCCGGCCGACCAGGTGCTGCGTGGTTGTGCTGTACGGCGGTTCCGCCGTGATCAGGTTGATCTGCCAGGTGCTGCGGCCCAGGAAATGCGGCGCTCCGACGGCAAGGACACCGTCGACACGGCGAGCCCTGTTCGCGAGGGCGGCTGCCGTGGAGCCGGCCGTCGAAGGCGCCTCGAGGGCGAGGTAGAAGGGAATGCCGCCGTTTCGCACGAACTCGCGTGAGCGGTTGATCGCCTGGTCGGCCTGGAATGCCTGCGCCGAGGCGGGCAGGCTGCTCGCGTCGACCGTGTTCCAGTGGATGCGGGAGATCGGCGTGGCGACGAGGATCATCAGAGCGACGACCAGCGTCGCCACTGGAATGGGGTGATCGGTAGTTAGCCGTCCGAGGCTGCGCCATACTCGCGAGGGGGCGGCCACTCGCTTTGGGTCACGCCAGCGCGGAAGCGCCAGCGCGTCGACGCGCGGTCCGAGGAGGCGCAGAATGGTCGGAAGCACGATCAGGGCGACGAGCATGGCGACCGTCGAGGCGACGATTCCGCCGTACCCCATGGAGCGCAGAAAACCCAGTGGAAACACAAGCAGTGTCGCCATCGATGCGGCGACGGTCAGGGCGCTGAAGAAGATCGTGTGGCCGGCCGGAAGGATGGCGCGGCGGAGCGCGAGCCCGAGGTCAGTCGTCTTCGCGCGCTCCTCGCGATAGCGAGAGAGCAGGAGCAAGCTCCAGTCGATCGAGAGCCCGATCGACAGTCCGGTCACGAGGTTGAGCGCGTAGATCGAGAGCGAGGTGAGGGAAGCCAACTCGCGCAGCAGGAAGAAGCTGACGATGACGGTGATCAAGCCGGCGATCGGCGCCAGCAAGCTGGCGACGAAACCACGGAAGAGGAAGAAAGAGAGGAGCACGATCAAGGGGACGGCGAGCAGTTCGGCCCGACGGAGATCGTCTTCGATCGTCTTCGAAATCTCGTGGTTTGCTACCGGGCTGCCGCCCAGAGTGACCTGCGGGTCGCCGGCGAAGCTCGCGAGCAGCCGGTTTCCCGCGTCCTCTTCCTGCTTGTCGTCCAACGGCCGCAGCGCGGCGATCAAGTAGGTCGAGCGCCGATCGTGTGCGACCATCGCGGGGTTATGGGCGGAGCGCCAGTCCAACACCGCCACGACCGCCGGATCGCGGCGCAGTTTCGCCTCGACTGCCGCGATCCGGCTCTGGGAGCCGGTGGTGGAGATCGGAGCGTTCAGCCGCACGAGCGCGAGCACGCTGCTCGCGGGATCAGTGCCGGTTGCCTGTGTGACGGTCTCACGCGCTTTCGCGCTGCCGGATCCGGCGACGTCGAAGCCGCGCGGCTTCAGGTGATCGCGGACGTGAATCCCGAGCGGCGCGGCGACCGCGACAATCGCAAGCGCGGCGAGCAGCACTTGCCAGGGGCGGCGATCGATCAGGTTCGCGAGCGCAGAGAACATACGTCGACGCTTCCACGCAGATTCGGCCGAACGGCGTCCCGGGTCATTGCGTGGTGTTCCGGTAGAGGCGGACGGCAATGAGGAAGAACACGAGGAAGATCCCGGCCGCCCATGCCAGCGCCTGCCAGACCCAGTGCGCTGACGGAGTGCCCTCGAAGAGCGCCCGGACGGCTGTGGCGGTGACGGTGAACGGCTGGTTGCGCGCGAACGGCTGGAGCCAGCCGGGCATGGTCGCGACCGGGACGACCGCCGAGCTGGCGAACACGACGATGAAGAAAGGCAGGACGCCGGCCACCTGCGCGGTCTCGGGGTCCTTGGTCGCCAGGCCGATCGTCGCGTACATCCAGGAGAAGGCGTAGCCGAACGCGAGCACAAGCAGGAGTCCGGCGAGGATGGAGGGAATGCCGGCGTCGAAGCGGAACCCGACGGCGAGGCCGAGGCCGATCATGATCGCCAGCGAGAAGAGGGTGCGGCTGAGGTCTGCGAGCGTGCGGCCGGCGAGCACGGCGGAGCGCGCCATCGGGAGGCTCCGCCACCGGTCGATGATTCCGCTCTTGAGATCCTGCGCGAGCCCGACCGAGGTGGCCAGGCCGCCGATCAGGACCGCTTCCATGAAGACGGCGGGGACGACGTAGTCGACGTAGCTGCGGCCCGGGATCTGCACCGCGCCGCCGAGCACGTAGCGAAACAGGACGAGCAGCATCGCCGGCTGGAGCGCGCCGATCAGCAGCATCTGCGGCGTTCGGACGGTGCGCAGCAGGTTTCGCCTGGCGACGCCGACTGTGTCGCGCACCCCGTTCGTCAGGGTCGTCGAGCGCGCAACGAAGCCTCTCGTCTCGATGCTGAGCTCGGTCACGGTCCCACCTGCGCTTGCCCGGCCTCGACCGCGCCGTCGGCCCTCCCCTCGGCGCCGCTGTCCGTGAGGGCGAGGAAGACATCGTCAAGCGAAGGTCGGTGGATGCCGAGGTCGGCGAGCAGGATCCGCTGCTGCTCGAGGCGTTGCCCGGCCTCGATCAACAGCCGCGTGCCGCCGTTGGTCGGGACGCTGACGCGCTGCTGTTCGGGGTCGAGATGAGGGGTGCTCCGGGTCAGCTCGCCGAGCAGTACCGCCGTTCGTTCGAGATCTTCGCGACGGGCGACGCGTGCCTCGAGCCGGTCGCCGCCGAGGCGCTCCTTCAGCTGCATCGCCGTCCCTTCCGTGATCACCGTGCCCCTGTCGATGACGACGATCCGGTCGGCGAGCCGTTCCGCCTCCTCCATGTACTGAGTCGTGAGCAGGACCGTTGTGCCGGCGCCGACGAGTTCCTCGATGAACCGCCAGAGCTCGTTGCGGGTGCGCGGATCGAGGCCGGTGGTCGGCTCGTCGAGGAAGACGATCGAGGGGCGGGCAATCAGGCTGGCGCCGATGTCGAGGCGACGGCGCATGCCGCCCGAGTAGGTATTGACGAGGCGGTCGCCGGCCTCGCCGAGCGAGAAACGCTCGAGGATCTCCTGGGCGCGGCGACGGTACTCGCGCCTGCCGAGGTGGTACCAGAGTCCGACCAGCTCCAGATTCTCGCGACCGGTAAGGAGTTCGTCTACGGCGGCATACTGGCCGGCCAGGCCGATAGTGGCGCGCAGCCGCGCGGCGTCGGCGACGACGTCGTAGCCGGCGACACGGGCGTTCCCGCCGTCGGGCTGGAGCAGTGTCGTCAGGATCCGCACGAGCGTCGTCTTGCCGGCGCCGTTCGGGCCGAGCAGGGCCAGGACCGTGCCCCGCACGGCGCCGAGGTCGACCCCAGTCAATGCCCGTGTCTGGCCGAAGCTCTTAGATATCCCTTCCACCTCAATGATCGGCTCTGACATCTCATCCTCAGTGGTTGTGGTACGGAACGGTACCGTACCATAATTGCGCAAACTACCATGCCGACCGATGAGCACACGCGCGCCGGCGGTCGCCCGGGCCGTCGACTGGACCCCACCCGCGACGCGGCGATCCTCCGCGCCGCGCTCGAGGGCCTGGCCGAGCTCGGCTACGACCGGCTCACCATGGACGAGATCGCCGCGCGAGCGCGTTCCGGTAAGGGCGCTCTCTATCGGCGCTGGCCCTCCAAGGCCGCGCTTGTTGTCGATGCGATCGCCGCCTGGCGCGAACAGATCGCCCCGATCGAGGCGCCGGACACCGGCTCGCTGCGCGGCGACATCGAGGCGATCGTCGAAAGCGCTCCCGAGTTCGGCGAGAGGGACCGGCGGATGCTGGCTGTTATCAGCGGCCTCGCGACCGCAGTCGCCCGCGACCCCGAGCTCAGGGCCGCGTTCGAGGATCAGATCCTCGAGCGCCCGCGCAGGTTGCTGCGCCAGGTCCTCGACCAGGCCGTCGAACGCGGGGAGATCTCGGCCGAGCGCAGACTCGACCTCGTCCCCGACATCCTGATCGCCCTGAACACGCTCCGAATCCTGATCGGCGAGGTTCCGGACCGCGAGTTCATCCGCCGCGTCTTTGACGAGATCATCTATCCCCTCGTCACCGCGCCGGCC
>Ga0066903_100003885_pt1 | contig 12412 bp, 12 predicted proteins | sample PanSoiMetaGPlot1_FD_67491 | JGI IMG/M metagenome (GOLD analysis project Ga0066903, IMG submission 67491) | Tropical forest soil microbial communities from Panama analyzed to predict greenhouse gas emissions - Panama Soil - Plot 1 (version 2) | ecosystem: Environmental > Terrestrial > Soil >...
TGACGATCAGCGGCGGGTTGGAGGAGATGTGGTCGATGCAGGCACCCAAAGGTGCCTGCATCGTGATCAGCACGGAACCGCTGCTAGTGGCGGTTCGGGGCGCAGTGGCCGCGGACCAAATGACCGGAGCGGGTGTGATGGCGGGACACCCAATGCCGCCCCGCGCCTCAGCGGCGCACGACCGGAGCCGGCATATAGGCAGGCGGCGGCGGAGCAGCCATCGGAGCCGGCGGCGGGCCGGGCGGCGGGGGTGGCGGCGGGGCGGGAGCGCAGGATGCCAGGGCGACGACCGCCGCGGCGAGGGCCAGAGGCCGAAGAAGCAAGGTCACGGACACAAATCCTTTCATCTGGAAAAGGTGAGTAACACGCGAATTTTAACCGAGACTGATTACGTCAGGGTTGAGCCCATAGCGGCAACCTGGGTTCAGCAGGGTGTTCTGTTCCTCAAAGGAGCTGCGGCGGCCCCCTACAGCAGCGTACCGGCCGGCTCGCCGGAATAGAGAATCGTGCCGTCGGGCTGCGGCAACGCGCCCGGCGTCAGCCGCGCCGGATCAATCTTGGCCGGCCCCATGATGTGCCGAACGTCGATGCCTTCGGCCAGAAGATAATCGGCGACGATGCGGCGGTGACAGCGCCACCACACCGCCTCGGCGCACATGATCGCGCAGACATGGTCACCGGCGAGGCCGCGCAGTTCGGCGAGACCTTCGCGGAACGGCTCGCTCATCGCGTAATCGGCATAATTGCGGAACGGATCGCTGCGCCACAGCTTGTTCGGCGAGGGGGGCGCATCCTTCGGCTTGTGGCGCAAACCGCCGAGCGCGCGGATGTGACGGTAGCCGATACCGGTGCCGGCGAGCGCCTCGGGCAGCGCGTCGGTGTTGAATTGCGGGTTCGTGCGCGAGCGCGGTACCGAGCGCACATCGACCAAGAGATCGACGCCCGCCTGGCGCAGCAGCGCAACGAGTTCCGGCACCGTGCGCGTGGAATGACCTATCGTAAAAATCGTCATCTGTCATTGCGAGCGAAGCGAAGCATTCTCCCTTTGATTGCGTTCAGCCCGAAGGGGATTGCTTCGTCGCTGCGCCCCTCGCAATGATATGAAAATTGCGCGGCGGGAACGCCCGCGGTCCAGGATCTGCATCAGTACATGTGCTGGCCGCCGTTGACCGAGAGGGTCGAGCCGGTAATGAAGTCGGCGTCGTCGGCGACGAGGAACAAGACGGTGCGCGAGATGTCCTCGGCCTTGCCGAGCCGGCCGACCGGAATGCGCGCGACGATCTTTTCAAGCACGTCCTTCGGCACCGCGCGCACCATTTCAGTGTCGACATAGCCGGGCGCGACGGCGTTCACCGTGATACCGCGCGAGGCGCCTTCCTGAGCCAGCGCCTTCGTGAAGCCGTGAATGCCGGATTTGGCGGCGGCATAATTGACCTGCCCGTACTGCCCGGCCTGGCCGTTGATCGAGCCGATGTTGACGATGCGGCCGAAGCGGCGGTCGCGCATCCCTTCGATGACCGCCCGGGACAGGTTGAAACATGAAGCGAGATTTGTCTGAATGACGGCGTTCCACTGCTCGAAGCTCATGCGGTGGATCGTCGTGTCGCGGGTGATGCCGGCATTGTTGACGAGCACGTCGATCGGCCCGAGCTCGGCCTCGATCGCCTTCACGCCTTCGGCGCAGGCGTTGAAATTGGCGACGTCGAATTTGTAGACCGGGATGCCGGTCTCCTCGCTGAACTGCCGCGCCGTCGCGTCATCGTGGCCGTAATTGGCCGCGACCTTGTAGCCGGCCTTCTTCAGCGCGACCGCGATAGCGCGGCCGATGCCGCGCGTTCCGCCGGTGACGACTGCCACCCTGGGCATGCTCTCCTCCCTAACTGAAAACTTTTCACCCAATTGTTGATGGGCTTTGCTGCGCTCAGCCCAATCCCACCTTGAGAACGCGTCAACCGCGTTCGACGCACATCGCAATTCCCATGCCGCCGCCGATGCACAGTGTCGCGAGGCCCTTTTTCGCGTCGCGCTTCTGCATTTCGTGCAGCAGGGTCACGAGAATGCGCGTCCCGGACGCGCCGATCGGATGCCCGAGGGCGATCGCGCCGCCATTGACGTTGACCTTGTCGCTGTCCCAGCCGAGGTCCTTGTTGACGGCACAGGCTTGCGCCGCAAAGGCCTCGTTAGCCTCGATCAGATCGAGGTCCTTGGCCGACCAGCCGGCTTTTTTCAGCGCGAGGCGCGAGGCCGGGATCGGCCCGGTGCCCATGATCGCCGGGTCGACGCCGGCCGTGGCCCAAGAGACGATGCGCGCGAGCGGCTTCAGCCCGCGCTTCTCTGCCTCGGTGGCGGTCATCAGCACGACCGCGGCGGCGCCGTCATTGATCCCTGAGGCATTGCCGGCCGTCACCGTGCCGTTCTTGTCGAAGGCCGGACGGAGCTTCGAGAGCACCTCGACGGTCGTGCCGTGCTTTGGATGCTCGTCGGTATCGACGATCGTTTCGCCGCGCCGCGTCGCGACCTTGACCGGCACGATCTCGTCCCTGAAGCGGCCCTCCTTCTGCGCCTTCTCCGCCTTGGATTGCGACCAGGCGGCGAACTCGTCCTGCTGCTCGCGGGTGATCTGATACTTCTCGGCGACATTCTCGGCCGTGTTGCCCATGTGATAGCCGTTGAAGACGTCCCACAGCCCGTCCTTGATCATCGTGTCGATCATCTGCGCGTCGCCCATGCGGACGCCATTGCGCAGATGTATGCAGTGGGGCGCGAGGCTCATGCTCTCCTGCCCGCCGGCGACGACGATCTCCGAGTCGCCGTTGCGGATCGCCTGAAAGCCGAGCGCGACCGTGCGCAGCCCCGAGCCGCATACCTGGTTCACCGCATAGGCCGTCGTCTCAACCGGGATGCCCGCCGCGATCGAGGCCTGGCGCGCCGGGTTCATGCCCTCGCCGGCCGCGAGGATCTGGCCGAGGATGACCTCCGACACGTCCTTCGGCGCGACATTGGCGCGCCGCAACGCCTCGGCGATCGCGACCTCGCCCAATTTATGCGCCGGCAGGCTCGCCAAACCGCCATTGAACGCGCCGATCGGGGTGCGGGCGGCGGCGGCGATGACGATGTCGGTAGCGGGCATTGGGGCTCTCCCTGCGGGGTTGCGGCGGGGCCGGATTCATGTGGGCAGCGGCGGTGGACTCTAAAAGCCGCGCTTGACCGAAGTCCAGATGACCGCGGCTATGTCAGCCGGGTACGTAGCCAGTCGCCGATCGGCTGCCATACCGTCGCGGGTGCGTCGGCCGACGCCATCATGCCGATATGGCCGAAGGGCGGGCGGAGCAGCTCGGCATGCGGTATCGTCGCGGCGAGCGGCATCGCCGAGCGCGGCGGCACGATGCGGTCGCGCCGCGGCAGCACGACGAGGGCGGGAACATCCACATCCTGCGGGCGGATGTCTTGTCCGCCGACCTGCCACTCGCCGCGCCCCGGCGCATTGCCGCCATACCAGCGCTGCAGGCATTCGATCGCGACATTGTGTGCGAGCGGCACGCCGTCATTGATCCAATCCTCGAGCGCGACAAAGGCGCGAGCCGCGGCGCCGTCCGGGTCCAGCGTTCCGAAGCGGATGAATTTGCGCTCCGCGAGAAACGGGTCGAGCACCAGAAACAGGAACTGGATCACCGAGAGCGGAAACGGCTCTCCGGGAGCAAGAAAGCGCGGCAGCCAGTTCCCGAGCTCGCCGAGGAGCTGCGCCTGCGCCGGACGCTCGGCATGAAAGTCCCATGGCGTTGCCAGCAAGGCGAGCCCGGCCGTATCGCTCGGGCGGCGCAGCGCGAGCGCGAGGGCAAGAAGCCCGCCCATGCAGTAGCCGACGATTGCGACTTGGCCGCCGGCCAGCGCGCGAACCTCGGTCAACGCCCGGTCGAGCGGACCGGCGATGTAGTCGCTCAATGTGAAGTCGCGCTCGGCTTCGCCCGGCTCGTCCCAATCAATGACGAAGGGTCGAAACCCGGCCTCGGCCAGATGGCGGAGGAAACTCTGCTCGGGCAGGAGATCGAGCACATAGTAACGGTTGATCAGCGACGGCACGATGAGCACCGCCGGCCCGTCGGCGCCTGAACCGTAATCGAGCAGGCGCACGTTGCCGTCCTGCCAGGCGACCGGCGCGGTGTCACCGATGCGGCGGTAGGGGTGGCAGCGATAGGCTTCAAGACCGGCGGCGAAGTCGCCGGCGCGCTGCAGCAATTCGCGGTCGAGCGCGGCGGCGATACGGTCAGGACCGAGTCGTTCAGCCTCGCGGGCGAGCTCGCGCGCGAGGCTTTGCAGCGGTTCGGCCGCGGCGTTCGAGAGCGGCGATCCGGCGCTCAAGCCCGTCAAGGCGGCGCGCGAGCTCAGCCACAGCAGGGTCGCGCTCAGCAGATGCGCCGGCAGCGGCCGCGGCGCGAGACGCCGGTCGGGCCCGGCCGGAATTGTTCGACTCACGCGCCGGCGGGTCCGGGATCGCCGCCGCGATGAGCCCGAGCCAACGGCGGACCGGCTCCGCCGTTTTCGGGTCGGCGGCGAGCGCGGTCAGGTAATCGCCCCACAGCGCCACAAACCGGCGCGCCACATCCTCGGCTTCGCTCATGGGGCCGAGTATAGGGACCGGCAGCCTGGCTGCCAGTCCGGCTCAAAGGGCGGCCGCGTGTTTGATAAGGCGGGCGGCGCGAAACGCGGTATTGTTGCAGAGCAGCATCTCTGCTTCCGCGGGATACCGGGCGCATGAGCACTTCCACGAGCGGCCAAGCGGGCGACAAGGCGCCGATCATCGTCAAGAAGTACGCCAACCGGCGGCTCTACAATACCGCGACGAGCAGCTATGTGACGCTTGACGATCTTGCGAAGCTGATCAAGGACGGCGGCGATTTCGTCGTGCAGGACGCCAAGACCGGCGAGGATCTGACGCGCTCGGTCTTGACCCAGATCATCGTCGAGCAGGAACAGAAGGGGCAAAACCTGCTGCCGATCAGCTTCCTGCGGCAGCTGATCAGCTTCTACGGCGACAGCATGCAATTCCTCGTGCCGGGCTATCTCGAACAGGCAATGGTCGCCTTCGCGCGCAACCAAGAGCAGATGCGCAAGAATTTGCGCGCGACCTTCGGCATGTTCCCGTTCGGCCAGTTCGAGGAGATGGGCAAGCAGAACATGGCGCTGTTCGAGCAGGCGCTCAAAATGCTGTCGCCCTATGGACGCGACGCGACGGGCACGGCTGGCGAAGCGCCGCAGCGCCCGCCGGAAGCACGCGGCGAGCCCGAAGGCGAAGACCCGCGCCTCAAGCGCCTTGAAGCGCAGATCGAGGCGTTACGCCAGCAGCTCGACGCGCTCGGCCGCGGCCGCAAGGAAGACTGACGAGGCGTCTGACGAAGCGCCGCCGCCGCCCCGGCGAGACGCCGGCGGTCCGATTTTTACGGAAGTGGTGAACCGATCGAGCCGCGGTCAGTCGCCGGCGGCGGCGCGCTTGCGGTCGTGGCCGTTCAGGGCGGCGCCATTGGCCGCCGGATGCAGCCACGGGCGGTCGAGCGACGGACGGCCGTAATAATAGCCCTGCAGATAGCCGATGCCCTCGCGCTGCAGGATCGATGCCTCGCTCGCCGTCTCGACACCTTCGGCGACGGTGTGGAAACCGAAGCCCTTCGCGAGGCCCAGCAGATGGCGCAGGAACACTTGGTTGTCGGGGCTGCCGCCGAGATTGCGCACGAACGAGCCGTCGATCTTGACCGTGTCGACCGCGAGCGTCTGCAGGTGACGCAATGAGGTGTGGCCGGCGCCGAAATCATCGAGCGCCACTCGGCAGCCGGTCTCGCGCAAGGCGCTGACAAAGCGCGCCGACTCTTCGATGTCGTAGAGCGCAGCGGTTTCGGTGATCTCGATGATGACGCGGCTTGCGATCTCCGGGCGGTCGCGCAATTGCGACGTCAGCGCGCGCAGCCACGGCCGGTCGGCCGCCGTCAATCCCGAGATGTTGAAGCCGAGCCGGACATCCGGGTGTTCGGCGAGTTCGGCCAACGCCTTGTCGAGCACATAGCGATCGATCAGGCGGATGAAGCCGAGCTGCTCGAGGATCGGCACAAAATCGCCAGCCGCGACGATCTGCCCATCCCTGCCGCGCATGCGCAGCAGGCATTCGTAATAATCGACTTCGGCCGTCTCGGCCGCGACGACCGGCTGGAAAGCGAACAGGATGCGGTCTTCGCGCAGCGCCTTCTGCACCTCCTCGCCGATCGAGAGGCTGCGCCGCTGGCGTTCGCGCTGTTCCTGCGTCATCCGATAATGCGTAAAGCAGTCGCGCCCGGCACGCTTGGCTTCGGCGAGCGCCGTCTCCGCGCGTGTGATCACATCATACGAGGTCAGACCCTGATCGGGAAACGAAACACCGCCGATCGAGACGGTCGCGTAAACGGGCCCGCGGCTCGTCATGACCGGCGCGGAGTTGACGGCGTGCAGGATCTTTTCCGCAACGGCATGGATGTTTTCAGGCGGGCAGTGCGCGAGCACGATGCCGAAACGGTCGCCGCCGAGCCGGCCGATCAGATCGCTGACGCGCAAACACGAATCGAGGCGGTGCCCGATTTCGATCAACACCGTGTCGGCCGCCTGATAGCCGAACAGGTCGTTGATCATCGTCATGTTGTCGACGCCGATCGACAAGAAGGCGGCTGGGCTCTCGGTGCGCTGGTTGGCGGCAATGATCTGGTCGACGGCCTCGCGCAACCGGCTTTTGTTGAAATGGCCGGTGAGCTCGTCGTAATTGGCGAGCTGCTCGAGCCGGCTCTGCCGCGCCTTGCGCTCGCCAATCGCGCGGATGACGCCGAGCATCTTCTGCGGCCGCCCGGCCTCGTCGCGCTCCGCGCGGCCACGCTCATGGACCCAGATGAAGATGCCGCCCGAGCCGCGCACCCGATATTCGCAATCGAAGGTCGCCTCGCGGTCGAAATGGCTGGCCAGCATCAGCTGGCGGTGCACGAGATCGTCGGGATGAATGCGGCCGGCAAAGCGCCGTCCGGTCGCCAGGTCGTCGGCGAATTCGTTCCAGGTCTCGGGAAACCGGCCGGACCAGTCGAGACGATCGCCGTCGAGGTCCCAGGAATAGGCAACGTCGCCGGCAGCTTCGAGGGCAGCGATCAGACGGCTCGACGGTTCTTCGTCGCTTAGGGACATCCGACCCAACTCTGCTTTGGTCACATGACCGGCGCGCCGCGACGCCCCAAACCCGCGGCAACGAGATCGAAATCAAATTTAGGCCGGAATGAGTTGAAGAACCCTTAAATGCAGTGCTGTTTCGCGAATGTTAACGCGCCGCGCCGGTGGTTCCCGGCAGCCGGCCTCAGTCGGGGGTGTGCGAGGCGAGGAAGGGCAGGACCGCCTGGTTAAACTCGCGCGCCCGCACCTGCGTCAACGCATGCCCGCCGCGCGGGAAAATCTTGATCTCGGCGCCCGGGATCAGCCGGGCCAATTCCTCGGAGAAATAAGCAGGCGTGATGATGTCGTCCTCCGCGCCGACGACCAGCGTCGGGGTCTTGATCCGGCCGAGCTGCTCGGTGCGGTCGAAGGCGAGGATCGCGTCGATCCGGCTGGCGGCGATCTCGGTCGGCGGGAACACCGCGAGGTGCTGAGCTTCGAGCTGGCGCAGCCGTTCGTTGTTCCGCGCAACGAACCACGTGGGATAGAGGTACAGCGTGTTCGCCTGGACGTAAGCGCTCGGCCCGAGGCGCAAGAGGATGTCCTTGCGGAAGTTGAACAGCCGCCGGAAATAGGCGTCGGGCTTGGTCCAGCTCGCCGAGAGAACGACGCTGGCAAATCGCTTGGGGTGCTCGATCGCCGGGATCTGGGCGATCGCGCCGCCCGTCGAATGGCCGACGATGTGGGCCCGCTCGATCTCCAGCGCATCCATGAGCCCGATGACGTCGGCCGCCATGCGATCGACCGTGAAGCCGCTACGGGTCTGATCGCTCTGTCCGATGCCGCGGTGATCGTGCGTGATGACGTCGAACTTTCTCGCGAAAGCCGCGACCTGCTCGTGCCAAAAGGAGGCAAAACCACTCAGCCCCGTGATGAACATCACGGGGAACCCGACCCCTTGCCGCTCGTAATAGAGCGAGCCTTCGCCGATAGCGATTCGCGGCATTCGACCTGCCAACCCGACCCGGTCAGGCGTCGGTATCACCGCCCTTGGGGACTGTCAAACGGCAAGGCTGCAGGCCACCCCTGCGGCTTTATCGCGGTCTCGCCACCTCCGCGCTTGCCTCAAATTCGACACACAACCCGGGTTCAATTTCAGGGCAAGCAGCGGTTGATCGGGGGTGCCGCTCCTATACTTTTGCGTCCGGAACCCCGATATATCGCTCTGAGCGCAACCCGACCGAGTGGACCCATATGAGACAGCAGCACACGACCCGGCCGCAAGCGATGGAGCGCAGGATTACCGCCGCTTCGGCCCGCGCGGCCACCCCGGCGCGCCGCTCGACCGGGCGGACCCAGGACATCGACCGCCATGTCGGAGCCAGGGTGCGGGAGCGCCGCATCATGTTGGGCCTGACGCAGCAGCAGCTGGCCGACCTGATCGGGGTCACCTACCAGCAGGCCCATAAATATGAGCGCGGCATCAACCGTGTCTCAGCCGGCCGCCTGTACGAGATTGCACAGGTCCTGAGCGTGCCGGTCGGTTATTTCTTCGACGGCCTGCAGGAGGAAAGCACCCGGGCCATCAGCCCGCGCGAGCGCATGTGCCTCGAACTGGCGCGGAATTTTGCGCAGATCCCAAACGAGCGTCACCAGGAAGCGTTGAGCCAGCTCGCGCGGGTGCTAGCGGCGGATTGAGGGAGCAAGGCGGGCCCCAAAAAAGGCGAGAGCCCGAGCGAGGCTCGGGCTCCCGGAGACTTGCGCTAGAAGACCGCGCTAGACCGGCGGTCCAGGACGGCGGGCCACCAGCCCCATGATCAGCGCGACCACGAACACGATCAGGAAGATGAAGAACAGGACCTGCGCGATGCCCGCGGCCGTCGACGCGACGCCGCCAAAGCCGAGAAGCCCGGCGATCACGGCGATTACGAGAAATACCAGAGCCCAATAAAGCATAGCCCTCTCCGTAGCGGCCGCCCGCGCAACCGCATCCAGTTTTCACACGGGCGTTCTTGCTCAGGAACAGGCTGGGCCTCGGCCGGGTTCCGGCGAGCGGCCGCGCTCAGAACGCTAGAAGCGGAAGCCGATCCGGGCGCCGACGTCGTTGATGCTCTGGTTTTGCCTCGCCAGACCGGCATTCGAGACATGGTCGAGAAAGGCCGAGATCTCGATCAGCGGGTTGATCCAGTAACCGAACTCGAGTTCCTCCCGGAACAGAATGTGAGAGCCAAGGCTCTTGCGGTCCGACTTGGAGGCGATGATCTGGCCGTCATTGGCGGCGCCGCCGAAGAAAATCCCGGCGCTAAAGCCGTCACCCGGCTGGAAGATGTTGTTCGCCAGCATCCAGCTCCACTTTGCGCCGAAATAGAACTGGTCCGTGTAATGGCTGCTGTTGATCTCGGCGCCGAAGGTCGGGCGCGGCTGGACGAGCCAGCGTAGGTAGGCGGGCAGGGTTGCTGCCCAGGCGTCCGCGACCGGCGAGGGCATGATCACCTCGGGATTAAAGTCTACGCCGTGCTCCTTGCCGCCGAGGAAATCCACGTCATGCGCTGCCACCCCGAACTTGACCTGACCGAACGTCAAATTGACGACGTTCTGCGCATGCGAGAGCGCGGGCGCGAAGGCCAGCGCGGCGGCGATGCCCGCCAGCGCCAGTCGAGTCGGCAACCATCGCCTCGACCGGCGCAACGTAAGCCGAAGCGATGCGCGCATCCCGATAGCCCCGAACCCGACAGTGCCGGCGCAAGTTACAAGTCGGCGCACCAGAACCAAAGAGTTGAGACAAACATGAACTATGGCGGCCGCCGCCTGTTGCAAAAATTCCACAGTTGCTCCCGCTCAATCAGCGGGCCGGATCAGGAAGAGCGGCCGATCGGCCACCTCGATCGTGACAGGGAGGCCACCGACGATTTCACCATCGGCCTGAACCGGCAATCGGCGGTCCGCTGAGACGATCGCCTGTCGGGCGCGCAGAACCATGATCTCAGCGAGGCGCGGCAGGCGGCCGATCAGCAGCGCGCTTGCGGATCGCAGGACCGCCCATCTCCCGGCGCGGCCGAACAAAACCAACTCGAACGCCGGCTCGGCGAGGTCGGCCTCCGGCGCGACGATGAACGGGCCGGCATAGTGCCGGGCATTGGCGACGATGACCGCGGCGGCCCGGTGCTCGACGCCATCGGCCCGGATCGTCAGCTCGCAGGCGCGGTAACGCCAGAGCCGAACCAGAAAAGCCCAGGCGAAGGCGAGCCGGCCGGCGCGCCGTTTCAGCCACGGACCGACTGCCGCGACGATTTCCGAATCGAAGCCGGCGCTCGCCATTACGACAAAAAGACGTGTGCCAACGCGGCCGGGCCAGATCGGCGATGCCGGGACGGACGTCATGACTGCAGCCAGCGCTTCCGGATCGCGCGGCAATCCGATCTCGCGCGAGAGTACATTCGCGCTGCCGAGCGGCAGCATGCCGATCGGGAGCGGGCGGCCGGCCAAGCCATTCACGACGGCATTGACGGTTCCGTCGCCGCCGGCCGCGACGATCGCCTCGATTACCGGCTCGACGTCGCGGGCGAGGCGTTCGACTTCACCGAGCGAGGGCCCGGCGCGGCGCAGCACAACCGTGCAGCCCCGGCGTTCCAACGCAGCAACAAAACGGCGCAGGTGCCGCTCTGCGGATCGCACCCGTCCGGCTGCCGGGTTCACGATGATCAGGATTTGCCGCCGCACGACCCGCCTTTGCGCGCGGCAAGCGCGGCCCCTATGCTGAGCCGCCGCCCGGCGCATCTGCGACAAGAGGCGGATCAGCTTCGGATGGCAAGATGTTGTGTTTGGTTACAGGCTGTGCGGGGTTTATCGGGTTTCATGTGACGCAGTACCTGCTCGACCGCGCTGAGCGGGTCATCGGCATCGACAATCTGAACCCCTATTATGATGTCGCGCTGAAGGAGGCCCGGCTGGCGCAATTGCGGGGCCGCGCCCGGTTCGAGTTCCGCCAGCTCGACGTTGCCGATCCGGCGGCAATGAGCGGCCTCGTGGAACGCCATCCCGACATCGACACGATCATTCATCTCGCGGCACAAGCCGGCGTGCGCTACTCGCTGACGCAGCCGCTCGCCTATGTCGAAGCGAATGTCAAAGGCCAGGTCGTGCTGCTCGAGGCAGCGCGAAAGCTCGCGAAGCTGAAGAGCCTCGTCTACGCGAGCTCGTCCTCGGTTTACGGCGCCAACACGAAGCAGCCCTTCAGCGTCGAAGATCGCGCCGACCATCCCGTCTCGCTCTATGCCGCAACGAAGCGCGCAGGCGAATTGATCACCGAGAGCTATTGCCGGCTATACCAGCTGCCGTGCACCGGGCTGCGCTTCTTCACGGTGTATGGCCCGTGGGGGCGCCCGGACATGGCCGCCTTCCTGTTCACCGACGCGATCCTCGCCGGGCGGCCGATCCAGGTGTTCAACGAGGGGCAAATGGCCCGCGATTTCACCTATGTCGACGATATCGTGCCGGCCATCGTCACGGCCGCCGAGACGGCACCCGCCGCCCCCGGCGAGCAACGCCTCTACAATCTCGGCAACAACCATCCGGAATCGCTGCTCGACTTCATCGCCGTGCTCGAGCGGGCGCTCGGCCGCCAAGCCGTCAAGCAGATGCTGCCGATGCAGCCGGGCGACGTGGCGACGACCTATGCCGATATCGGCGCAGCGCGCCGCGATCTGGGCTTCGCCCCATCGACGCCGATCACAGTCGGGCTGCCGCGCTTTGTCGCGTGGTACCGCGAATACCACGGCCTCAACGCGGCGAACGCCGCCGTGACACCGTGACGGCCTGATCGCGCCTCAGCCGCCCCGCCGGCGCGATCGGGAGGGGCCTTGCTTCGCCGCTACGCCTTTCACCATGTCGAACAGTTGTTGCCGCATGCCGGCATCGGCGATCGAATAGTAGAGGCGGACGAGTTCGATGCTTTCATCGGGCAGACCCTCGGCCGCCTGCTGCTCGCGGCCTTTCGGCGGGAAAAAATACCCGACCGGCATCTCGAGAATCGCGGCGATTTCCCACAGTCGCGAGGCGCTGACCCGGTTGGCGCCACTCTCGTATTTCTGCACCTGCTGGAAGGTGAGGCCGAGCTTGCGGGCGAGCTCCTCCTGCCGCATGTCGCGATACAGCCGCCGCGTGCGGATGCGGCCTCCGACGTAAACGTCGATCGGATCCGGTACCCCGGTGCCGCGGCCATATTCGTGCGGCTCGGCTCGTTTGGCGGATTTGCGCACAGCCC
>Ga0066903_100003887_pt1 | contig 12410 bp, 17 predicted proteins | sample PanSoiMetaGPlot1_FD_67491 | JGI IMG/M metagenome (GOLD analysis project Ga0066903, IMG submission 67491) | Tropical forest soil microbial communities from Panama analyzed to predict greenhouse gas emissions - Panama Soil - Plot 1 (version 2) | ecosystem: Environmental > Terrestrial > Soil >...
CCAGTACTGCCACCATTTAACCGCCGTGCTCACCGCAATCCCGAAAAGCTCCGCCGCTTCGTGTCGCGACGTTCCGCACGCTACCGCTTCGATCACGCGCTTGCGCAAGTCCGCAGAATAGGATTTCGGCATTCCCTCACCCTCCAAAGGAGAGTCAGTGCCGACAGACTCGCTCATCGCTAACGCTTTGTGAATCCCTTCGATTCAAATTCACCGAGAAACGCTGTAGGCCGGCGCGGTCTTTGTTTCGGTGGATGCGTTAGAGGTTCCTGCTATACCAGGGTCATGTTCATCGCTTTCAGAAGCGCCAAAAATCGCCAGTCCCAATCAGGCCTGAGCCGAAGGCGGAAACAAATACCCTCCCAAGGTTTCCCAAGGGAGACTTTGGCTGCCGAAAGGGTCGGCAGAAAGTACGACAACGTTAGAAGCAATCAGTGTTGCAGAACTGCTGACAGCCGATCCACTGACACGTGGTCGTGCAGTTGCCTGCCAGCTTCTGATGAAGTCGGGACGCCTGCGCGTATCTGCCGCGCAGTTATCCGAAGGGAGAAGTTCCCTACCGCGACGGGATATACCGCGTGGGGTTGTTCAGTGGTCAAAGACTGCAAGTGGTACGTTGCCCGGATCGACGTTCCGGGGGTGCGCCGTCACGAGTTGGCGCACTGCAACGGCTGGCCAAGGGATCATCCTGGCGGATGGTATGATGAGCCGCGCCATTAAGGACTGCTTGCGCAGCACGCTCTGCAATGCCTGTCGTTTACGCGCGCGGTTAGCCAGATTTTTTGTGAATACCAGCTTCGTCACGGCTGGCAATGGCGGCCGCGCGGATCCGTCGTCGACCACAGTGCGCCACGTCGGCCGTAAACGCAGGAATTCAAGGCTCGACGACGTACTTGGCTTCGTCTGGTGCAGCCTCCTGGCCGCCGTCTTTCGCATGATTTCGGCGACGTTCTCGGCTTTACGGGTAATGCCTTTGGCGGCAAGTGCGTCCTGGCCGGGGCACGACACTGAGCTAGTGCCAATGGTTTCAACTTGAAGCCCTCAACCCAGTCGTCTTGCCCTTGACGTACTTGAAGACACCGCGCAGCGCCTAGCGAATCAACAGGTGATCATCGACCACCAGTATTTTCCATCAATGGTCCCCCTCTGTGTCAACGAAAACGCTACTTCAATCCCAGGACTGAAGCATCTCCTGCTTGCGGGCCGGGCCAAACAAAAAAACCACGACAAACGGGCACTTTCGTCCTGCTCGGCGGCTTGCTTGCGTTCGCAGCGACAATACGTCGGGCTGATTTACCACACCTCTCGGCACCAGCATGATGCGACCGCACACCAGAACGGTGTGAGCAGCAAATTCTCAGGCTGCTCGAAGAGCGGGAAAGCACCAGCGCGATTTCCGCGGAAAGATTGAGCGACGCGATCGCCACAATGATGAATGCTCGGATGATTTGCTACGATGGTAGGCGCCCTCGCGATCTACGACAGTGTCGTCACGAGCCTAACACCCAGCAAATTGAGCGAAAGCATGTCGCCTAGTCGATTACCAGCCGGTCGCCGTGATGTCGCTCCGGGGAAAAGGATACTGACCATCGGGAGCGCGCCGAGCAGATGAGCGATATGCCCTCGCTCCCCTTCTCAATCAGGTGAAAGCCGGCGTGGAAACGGTACAATGCAGATCTCCGACGACTCGATAGGGAGCCTCGCGCGTCCACGGCCAAGTGCTGGCGCGCGACGAGGCGGCCAACCACTGGCTTCCCGCAACAGTGATCCGTTTGAGAGCCGCCTCAGCTTTGCCGGCCAACCTCGCATCCCGTCATCCGCTCTTCCGCCGGGGAGCTATCACCTGACTGTAGCTGTACCGAAAACTCGCCCAGGGCTGCATGATTGGCGGGACCGGCCGCGTGTTTTTCGATGCCGGCCCACTCGAAGCCCAAGTCCTTCCGTCGCCGTCGCCCTGCAATCCGGCAAGGTTCCCTACATCGCCGCGCGCCGGTGGCACCGGTCGCTAACTTGAATGAAAGCAGGCCCAATCGAAGGAATTCCGAGGATTCATTGAGGCGTTTCGCCGACTCGGCTATGCGATGTCGAGGTCTGCGAGAGGATGAAACGAAATGGAGGACTGGTCTTCCCGGCTCCCGCGGGCGTGGGTGGGAATCAGCCCATCGTGCTAACATGAAGGAGCGAAGCCGACCGCCCTGCCTGATATTGACCCGATCTTGGCGAAGTTCGAGGTACATCGTTATCCGCCGTGGGCATCTCCACCCGGGCGCAGATCATGAGCATGTTTCGCGGAAGCTGACCGACGTCAGTCAAAAGCCAGATAAATGCTATAGGTAGTCACCAGAAGCATCAGCACGGCTGACAAAATCAATTCGACACGCACGTCGCTGGCGGAATGCCTCTCAGGATCGTCGAGCAACCGTGTGGTGCGCACGAAACGCGTCGTTGCGAGTACAACAATCGCAACGCCGCTGAACATGAACGCGAGGCCTTCGTAACGTCCGAGAGGTCTGGACAGCCATTCAAGTTGGGCTCGATGCGTGGCGTAACCTGCCGCGCCTTCGGCGATCGTTAATAGGAACAGGTTGAATTTCTCGACGACGAAGCCAAAAGCGATCACCGCAATACCGGTACGCACCCACGCAAGAAATGTTCGCTCGTTGGCAGCATGAGCGCTGTAGCCACGAATCATGAAAACACCTCATAGGCTAGTTGACGCGGTGGCCTCGACCCTGACGAACACATGGGTCGGTCCGATGGTCGGTAGTGGAGCTCGCCGACACGGGGTGGTGATCGAAAACCTCATGAAGCCGAAAGCGGACCCGCGATATCCTCGAGCGGCCGGCCCTCAGCGTCGACGCCTAGGCTGGCTTCGGCTAAGGCAGCGATAAGCATCAAGGCAGCCGCAAACATATACCCTCCGGCCAGCGCCCATTGGGAGCCGGTGCCGATCAGATATCCGAAAAGGGATGGCGCGGCAGTGCCGCCGATTGCAGTGCCCAGGGCGTAGAAGATCGCGATTGCGAGTGCCCGGGTCTCGAGCGGGAAGATTTCGCTTGCCGTCAGATAGGCCGAGCTCGCTGCAGCCGATGCGAAAAAGAAGATGGACATCCAGGCAAATGTCTGCGTCCAGGCCGAGAATGCATCAGAGCCGAACCCCAGCGCTGTGGCGATCAGGAGCACACCGGCCACCGCATAGGTTCCGGAGATCATGGTCCGTCGACCGACCGTGTCGAACAGCGGGCCAAGAAGCAGGGGACCGAGGAAGTTGCTCGCTGCAAGAGGCACCAGATAAATCCCGGCGCGGCCTTCAGGTACGTTATGAAACCTGGTGAGCACCAGTCCATAAGAGAAGAATACCGCGTTGAACAGAAACGATTGCGCGATCATGAGGGCAAGTGCGAGTGCGCTGCGGCCGCGGTACCTCCAAAACATTGCGTGGAAGATCAGCCCGAACCCGAAGCTTTTCCGCGGTTGAATCTCAAGGCCGCCTTCGGGCCGCTGCAGGGGCTGCCCCGCTCTTTGCGCGACACGTTGCTCGATATCTGTAACCGTTGCTTCGGCCTCTCGTGCATAGCCGTGTGTGACAAGCCAGCGTGGGCTTTCCGGGACGTGGCGACGCATAAGCAATACCCCGAGGCCGAGGAAGCCACCGATCGCGAATCCGAGGCGCCAGCCTAGGTTGGGCGCGAGCAAAACAGGATCGAGGAATAGGAGCGAAGCGCCGGAGCCCATCACTGCTCCGAGCCAGAAACTGCCATTCACGATGAGGTCGATGCGACCGCGATATCGCGCTGGAATCAGCTCATCGATGGCCGAATTGATCGCGGCGTATTCACCGCCAATACCTAAGCCCGTGATGGCGCGAAACACCGCGAAGCTCAAGAAGCTCCAGGACGCAGCGGTCAAAAGCACACCGGTGAGATAGATGACCAGGGTGATATAGAAGACAAAACGGCGGCCGAAGCGGTCCGTCATCCAGCCGAACAGCAACGCACCGATCACAGCACCAATCACGTAGCTAGAAGCTGCGTTTCCAATCTGTACAGCAGTTAGCCCCAGGGTCTGGGGGTTTTCCAGCACAGGTCCGATCGCTCCCACGATCGTGACCTCAAGGCCGTCGAGGATCCATGTCACCCCAAGCGCGGTGACCACCAGCAGGTGGAACCGACTCAACGGAAGTCGATCAAGCCGCGCCGGGATGTAAGTGTAAATCCTATCGCTCGCCGTGGCAGGGCGTTCCCGAGAACGCTCACCTTTGAGCGACGCTTTCAAGTTATCCAAGCCCAGATTGCGTGCCATGCCGATCGAGCAACGCGATCTGGGTCGACGGGTTCCCCAATACTCCCAGCTTGCACTCGTTGGTACCCCTGCGCTGCCCCTACACTGGATGCTGGCAGGATTGCGGACTTTGACCCAGAGACCGAGCACGGCCCATCGACAGGGTGCCATCCACCCGCTTGGACACAACGCCCTGGGCGAGCACTTTCCTTCTGTAAGGCTAACCTGTGAAACACCCCCCACGATGCTGGCGCCAGCTGCCCGAATAACGTCTTCCTCCTACCCTTGGGAATGAACGCCACGCGGTGTTTGCACGCCACTTGGTGTGACTTAACTTTCATGCTCGTCCATCGACGGAAGGCGGCTCACGATTCGGAGCTTCGTCGATGGGCGGGCCTCGCACAGCCCGCCTACTCCAGGAATTGTCAAACTTCTAACTGCCACCCCGGCAGAAGCCGGGGGAACTCACTGGGCATCAGAGTCGAGCACGCTTCCGCAACGCGAGGAGTTCCGGAATGTCGGTACCTCTCCACGGCGACCCCTGACGCAGGAACAGCGCCGCGCGGCCAGAGTTGCTGGCCAGCGATCCGCGCCGCGTTACCGAGGCGCTCATGCTCGCCCACTGGTACAACAGTTGCAATGCTGGCCTCCGCGCTGGAATCGCGTCAGCTCAGCGCGAAGTAGGAAAGGCTGGCTCATCAGCGCCACTGGCCAGCGCGCGCAGGCGACTACCCTATCGTGTTGTCGCGTGTCTGGCTGTGAGGGCCGGCTCGACTGCACCGACGCGCCCACCGAGCCAACCGGCCAGCGCGCACGGACTGGCAGCCTAGAAGCCGTTTGGGGCGAGTCCAGTGGGCGGGCTTGCAAGGATGAAAATAGTCATACCGGAAACAAGCGGGGCGACCGGAAGGTCGCCCTTGACGGCCGCAGAGTGGATCGAATTAACGACCATCGGCGTTTTTCTTTTTGGAGATTAGCTTGATAGCTTCCCGCACTTGCGGCAGCGCAGAAGCTTGCCTCGCCAGACGGACAGGAAAACTCGATGTCAAGGACCAATGCCAGAATCTCTGATGGCGCAATTGCAGGTTCTGCGAGTGCTGCGTACCTCAACGGCACGCCGAGGAATGGGCCTCTCAGACACACGCCTGGCTTCTTGTATATCCTCATTCTTTTTATAGCTGGCAGGTTTATCTTCACGGATCCGAGAGCCGTGTTGATCCAATGGGGTGAGTACCACCTCTCTTGGGTGGAGATCCTGATGGTCGGCGCCGCAATGATGGCAATGGCCGAGCAGTTAAGGGTCTCCCACCCTGGCGTCGATAACACGATCGAGGCCATTTTTATGGGCGCAATCGCAGGAGTTCAGGTCCTGCTTTTCGCCCTTGGGGCGGCCGGTGTGAGACTCCTTGCGATCTTCAACAACAGCGAGTTTCTCATGCTTACTTCGATCAGCATGACTCAGGCTATCGTTGCGACGATGATTAATGCCAGGACGCTGCGGCGGACGATCGGCGTAAGCGGCGGTGGCTGATGCTAGCTTGCCAACGTCGCAGCCCGTTCCCGAGTCGATAGTTGCCGCCGTCGGCCGTTTTGCTAGCCGCGGCAGTTCTCATCCTGCTCCCTCACTCCAAGCGATCACGCCAAAAGAGCCCCTCACTTCACATCCCGTAGCCGGACCAGCGCCCCGACTTGTGCAATCGATACGTAGACAACTTCGCCTATCCAATTCTACCGTGGCCCCACAGCCGGATGTCTCACTGGGCCTTAAGAGTCTTCGGCGTCTCTGTGCTCTTGTGGGTTTAGGCGTGCGCCAATAAGTCAGCTGCGTTCTGGCCGCAGCGGCACAATGCGAGGCTTCCGGTCCGGTGCTGGCTCGTTCAGCCACGCTTCATACGCGCGCTGCTGTTCGATGTTGTCGAAGAACAGCCACGGCGGCGGAATATCTTCGTCTCCATTACGCCCAGCCTGAGCAATATCGTCGACCGCGACCACCGCGAGCGATTCCGGCCAGGGCGTGCCGTCATTCATCCGGACCACGTCATTGAAACGCACCAGGTAGTGACCGTCATCGATAACCGCTTCGACGGTTCCCGACCTCCAGGATTCGTCGTGAACGCCCAGAAAGTATTTGCCAATTAATGCGCCCTTCACGATTCGATCCCCTCTTCATCGATCAATGCTTGGCCCGCCGCCTCTCGTCAGGTAACCCATCTGCCCGCTTCGCGCGGGTTTCGAGAGGCACGTAATTGTCAGTAACCCAATTTCAGGTACCTTCTTTTTACGCTATCCCTTGCGGCCCGCCCTCGTTCGAGCTGCTCTCCGAGCGGCGGCCGAGCGCGCCCGTGCACCCTTCGTCGTTGCCGCCTTACGAGCGGCGGCGGAGCGTTGTGCCGCGGTACGGAGGGACGCGGCGCGCTTGGCTTGGCGTGACATCGCCCTAGGTGATGCGGAGCTTCGCGGCTCGCGTTCGAGGACCCGAGAGACGGCGCGGGCGACCCGCGGTCGGCGCCGCGCTTTGCGCTTATGCTGACCGACATCATAGGCGTATTTCGTGCTTCTCCGGGTGCTCTCCTTGGCTCTGCCTGGGCCGGGCGGCGCAAGGGCCACTCCGGCGCGCCTTGCCTTGGAAAGGCCGATCGCAATCATCTGCTGCGGAGACCTTGCCCCGCGCTCACCGCGGCGAATCTTGCGGACCTCCTCTCGCACGAACTCTCCTGCCTGCGTCGTGGGTGCTTTGCCAGCGCGCTTGGCTCGTCGAGCCTTCTCGACTGTTCGTTTTTCAGGCATGGACATCTCCTTTCGAACGCCAATTGGCTGACGTCTCTTCCGCATCACAGCCGCGTGCATATTATTGACAACGCGGGCGCCGGCCGAATTGATCCGTCCAAACAAGCCGCCGCGGGGCAGTTACCATGCTTAATCGGTGTTGGGGCCGAGGTGCAGCGGCTACTTCTTAGCCGCCTTGTCGAGAAGGGAGCCGGCAGCGCGGGCCGCGGTTTCCGCAGTGGAATCGCTGGCGATACTGGCAGCCTTCGCAGTTCGGGTGGCTGCAGAAACCCAGCTGCCGCTTCTTGCCCCTTCCATGGCGGCAATGTGGGGCAAAACCAGCCCGTAGAAGAAAAGAGACGAAGCGGCACCGAAGATCTGGCCCCTTAGCAACTGATAGATCCCTAGGGCGGCAAACACCACGGCAATGTCCAGTCGACCGAAGATTCGGTGAGCGCCGAACGCGTGCCATAGGTTCTCCACTGCGCTCCCCAACACGTTCCCCTGCGCAACCTGAAACAGGCCCAATCCGGACAATCCAACTGCGATTCCGCCGGCGAGCCCGGGACCTTCATACAACGCGGAAGTCTGTTTCGACTTGCTGCCCTTGTTTTGCCGTTCCAAGCGACCAGTCTTGAACAGCTTTTGATCAGCAGCAGCTGCGGTGATCGACTGCAACGGCTCGCAATAGTGCAACGTTATGCTCCCGGTGAGCGAGCTGGCGGTGAGTTCACGCATTGACGGATGTTTGGCTAACTCCCGCACAACCCTCTCGAAGAAGGGAACATCGCCACGCCTTGATGGAACGCGCAGACGCACCCTTCCGGGCAACTGATGCTCAATGTAGGCAACCGGGACCATGTCGCTTTCTCCCTTGCCAGGGCTGAACACCTCCCATTTCGGATCGCATTGCGGCAATTGCCAGTCCCCTCATTTCCGCAAATTGGGACGCACCGACATCCGCCACCAAGCTTGGCACCTGCCCTAGTTGGCGAAAGGCTGCGCGATGACGCCTCATATAAACCAGCGCGCCGCCCTTGCGAGTTTTGCTGTCGAGAGAGGGAGTTTTGGCAGTCAATCCGCTACGCTGCGACACCACCGCAATGATGGCGCGGAAGGCCGGGATCAATCCTGACTGCAGATGCCATCTCCATGAGCCCATCGGCAAGGCGCGAAGGCTGCCGCCGCATGAAGCAGCCAAAAAAGCGAGAGTCGGTCACCACACTGTAGCCCGGAACTACGCTGCGCCGGAACCCGTTGGGGTCGGCCGCAGGCCGCTAGGCTGGCAACTCGTCGAGATAGCTGGTTCGCTCAGGGATCTCCTTTTCTACCAGTGTTGAGCGGACCAGCTGACCGTTGCCGGCCGCGCCCACGGCCGTGATCCTCTTCCCAGCTGTCTTGTTGACTCGATGAGAACGGGTCGACTCGGGAAGACAACGGGTCAACGTCGACTCGAAATTCAATTCTTTTCGTGTTCCGCTGCAACCAATAACCGTCCTGCATGTTTGACGGTTTAAACCCGTAACATCAAGGGAGATCCCGATGTTAAAAGCAGTGGTCGGACTGGTGACTGTCCTCTTCGTTGCGGGCTCGGCATATGCGCAGGAAGCTTTCCACGCCAGGTTGAGCCCAGATGACCTCAAGGCCTTAACTGAAGCGCGAATTGCTGCCGCCAAGGATGTGTTGAAACTCACACCGGAGCAGACAAGATTTTGGCCGCCCGTAGAGAACGCTATCCGTGCCCGAGCCGAGGCGCGTCACCAACGAATTGAAAGGCTCAGACACCTGGCCGAGCAGGTCCGCCAGGGTCGCTTCGATCCAGTCGAAGTCATGCGGGCGCGCGCTGAGACCTTGTCTGAAAAAGGCACCACCCTCAAACAGCTCGCCGATGCATGGCAGCCGCTCTCCCAGGCTCTCAATCCTGACCAGAAGCAGCGTTTGCGCCTCGCCGCGATGTATGTTCTTCATGAAGTGAGAGGTGCTGTGGAGCGCCGTCGCATGGAGATGATGGAGTCCGAGGAGGATGATGTCGAGTAGAGCCAGGCCTTCATGAGCAGTGAAGTCTCCAACTACGGCGGGCCAGGCGGCCCGCCGTAGTGTTCAAAGCCAGCGATCTGGGATGCGTATAAGGCTGCAGCCAAGTCCAAAACCGCTCGGCGCCGCAGAGGATGCCGGCGCAGATGAGGCTAACGAGAAGGCACCAAAGGAGTTCAAGGTCATCGCCAACAAGCTCATCGCGGCGCGCCGCCTGATGACACGCCCGCAAAGGCGAAGTCACACACGCCCGTCTGCGGCATGAATGGCCGCACCAGATCGCGCCGTCGGCGACGAGGCGCGGAGAAGTGGAATAGGTGATCCTTAGGTTGAAGTATCGCTTTCAGCCCTAATGTCGGAATTACGACGCTCCAGCAATATTCCAACTGATTGCCGCTTTTCAGCCAACCGAATGCCTGATCGACCGTGCGTAATTCCGTCCGCGTGCGGCTCTACGCGGCACGCGACCTTGGTCCCCTCGCGTCGCCCCCTGAGGGAGATTGGGGTCTTGTTTCGACGGCCGGTCTCGCCCTCAGCACGAGACCGGTGAGTTTCGTCGAAGTAGCCGCGGGCCCAGGCGCAGGAGGGGGGCGACGGGGAAATGCGCCGGGGCCAACGATGGGTAACAAGACGACCCTGCCGCCCTGTTGTCTGTCGGATTCTCGACGCGTTCGACAAGTATCCAGGAGGCGTGTCCCCCCTGCAACACTCTGCAAGGGTTTGATCAAGCGGAGACCTGCCCGCGACCGCCGTAAGCCATGATCAAGCGCTCTTTCGGCCTGGAACGCACCGCTGTGGCTGGCGTTGGCTCGCCATGCCCGAGCAGCCCAACAGCAAGCCCAGCAACGAAGCCGCCGGCTTCTTTTTAATGCTTCATCGCGGATTCGTATGGGTGATTTTATCTGATTTTGAACGTTGTTTGGGGTTGTTGTTGCGCTGTGGGCATGTGGGCAACGCTTCTTCAGCGTTGCCCACATGTCCACAGCGATCTTGAGACTGGTCAGGCGAGCGGCGGGCATAGCCTGCCCGCGATCAGGGCAAGAATTGCGGCTCAGGCTTGTGCGAGTTGGTGGTGCTACAAGGGCGGCAGCATGCAGGTCAGGATTTTGAGGCGCAGATAGTCTGCGTTGCGCAAGCCGTAGGCGCGGCGCTGGATCACCCTGATCTTGTTGTTGAGCCCCTCGACGAAGCCGAGTGAGACCTTGTTCTCGGGCCGGCAGTAGGCAGCAATTCCATCCCAATGCCTATCGATCATGGCGGCGAACTTCTCATACGGCTTGAGACGCTGCCACTTGAGGCTCGTACGCCAATTCTCGAAGAACCGCCGTGCCCAGCCCTCGCGTTCGTAGCTCCACAATTGGCCGAAACTCTGCTTGAGGACATAGGCGGTGTTGAAGGAGTGGGCCACGAATGGAGCCTGTGGCGTTTTTCGCGTTGGTGCAGAAAGCGTAGCCTGAATGTTAGAGTTGCTCACGGATGTACAGAATCCCATCCCTTCAGGGGCTTCGCGAGTGTCGAAGCCTGGCTGAACTTCACCTCCGACTTGACCTTTGAACTCGACCGATCCCGAGTTTCACGTACTCGTCTGTATCTCAACAACACGCGAGGAGCAAACCATGGAAATCCACTTCGTCACAGTGTTAGTAGGGGATTTTGGCAAGCCGCTCGACTTCTACACCGAGACGCTCGGCATGGAGATCAGCGCACGTGACTCCAATCCGGAAGGAATAGGCCAGTGACACTGCGCTATCCGATGGAGCATGTGCCCCAACATGTATAAGAACTCCATCTGCGAGGCTTGCCAGCGACGGCCCGTCGCCGAGGTGATCGGCGACGACGACCCGGACGAACCGTACAGAGTATGCGGCGAATGTGGTGAGCGGCTGCGACAGCGGGCCCTGCGGCCGCTCGAATGGTTCAATCTCGTCGCCAAACACGGCGACAAATACCTCCTACACGGTGATTTTTATGATCGGGACGGGACCTCCGACGTACTGAAAAAGATCGAGGGCTGGTCCGCAGAAGACATGCCTGCCCCTACGCTTGATGAAGCGGCGCGCTCGCTGGAACGTCTGGTTGATTACTGCATCACCCGGGGGTGGCTCGATGAACCTGAGTACAATGAGTTCACACCGTTCGCGGATGACGCCATCCTGGAAGAGTTGACGCGGCGTGCCGCACAAGGCAACCGACAAATCACAGCGCTAATGTTCGATCTCTGCGCCAATGTCCTTCAACATACCGCAGAATCTTGGGTGCGGGCCCGTTACCAGATGGCCTGCGATGACGACATACTGTCTTGCTGGGCAGAGGCGGCGGCGCGGTGCCTTCCCCATCCTGAAGGCCTGCACAAGACTATCGAAGCGTTACGGGCATACGCCGGGAAGGAATTGCGGGAACGCAAGGGCGCGCTGTCGTGGTTCCGCTCGCCCGCAGTTCTGGATTGGATCGAGATACACGCGCCGCACGCGAACATCACAGAAGACTGGGGCCAGCTTGCTGCCTTGTCTGACCTCTCCTGGAGCAGGGTCGAAGACTGGCTGTCCCGCGGCCGGCCGCTCAGTCTCATTGCTCTGGACGCGCTGACCATTTTCACTCCACGGCCCGGTCAGGCGGCGATCGTAAAGAGGCTCCAACCCAGACTCAAAGAGTGCCCGGATCGCCCAACGTTTACGCGAGCATTGCAGGCCTGTATGGCGGCAGACACGGCGCCTCGAGCGAGCGGCTTATGCCGCTATTTGATTGAGCATATGGCCGAGCTACGCATCGAACAGCCCCGATGAATCATATTGCTGATGACTGAAAGTCCGGATTCCGCGACCCTGTGAATGAATCGAGGCAGACGGACGGGCTTCGCGGCCAAGCTTTCGAAAATTCTTCGGCCGTCCAACAAAAATTTGCTTGGTTGCATTCGCGATTTCGCCAAAGCGCTCGCCGCGCGTCACTCTCCGCTGGAGTGTGGCATCGTGCCAAAGGAGCGGTGGTCCGGATGGGTCAAATTCGGCCGTGGTGCTCCGTCGGCGATCACGGCAGCTTATCCCCAAATAGCATCCGTGCCCGACGGGTGCTGATGACAGCAGAGTCGGGCCTATTCGGACACTCGCGACCACTTTCGTACGATGGTGCCGACGATATAGGCTCGTCGCAATTGGGAAGGAGCGATGAAATCTCCGCGCGAGGTGCTCGCATTCTTGCGCCTCACTTCAATTCGCCGCATGCTCAGAATCTAGGCAATCCAGCTCAGACTCTCCGGGCGGACTCTAAGGCGTTGCTGGCCGGGGTACCCAGTCGTTGTCCCAATAGGTGATCAACTGCGGCGCGACCACGCG
>Ga0066903_100003889_pt1 | contig 12406 bp, 8 predicted proteins | sample PanSoiMetaGPlot1_FD_67491 | JGI IMG/M metagenome (GOLD analysis project Ga0066903, IMG submission 67491) | Tropical forest soil microbial communities from Panama analyzed to predict greenhouse gas emissions - Panama Soil - Plot 1 (version 2) | ecosystem: Environmental > Terrestrial > Soil >...
GCGATCTCGTCGTTGGTGAGGCCATCGGCGACGAGTGCCATCACTTCACGTTCCCGCTGGGTAATCGCATCGAGTTCGGAGGCGGGGTGGGGTTCCTTGGCCCGGCTGGCGAACTCTGCGACAAGCCTGCGGGTCATGCTGGGCGAGATGAGCGAGTCGCCTTGCGCCACCACCCGAACTGCCGTCGCGAGGTCGGCCGGCTCGGTGTCTTTCAGGAGAAAGCCGCTCGCGCCGAACCGCAGCGCGTCGAAGAGATACTCGTCGAGCCCGAACGTGGTGAGTATGACGATGCGCACGCCAGCGAGTTCCGGGTCGGCGGCGATCTGGCGGGTGGCTTCCAGCCCGTCGAGTCCCGGCATGCGGATATCCATGAGGATCACATCGGGCTGGAGCTTCCTGGCCAGATCCACCGCGTCGGCCCCGTCAGACGCCTCGCCAACGACCTCAATGTCCCGGCGGGCGTCGAGCAACGCCTTGAAACCGGCGCGGACCAGGCTCTGGTCATCGGCGAGCAGGACGCGGATCATGGCGAGGACCTGACTGGAAGGCGTGCGCTGACCCGGAACCCGCCGCCGTGGCGGAACCCGGCGGAAAGGTCGCCCCCGAGGGCGGTGGCGCGTTCCCGCATACCTATGATCCCGCTCCCCGTTCCGATGGCGGAAGCCCCATCGCAGGGGACCGTTCCGTCGTCGTCGATCTCGAGGTACACATCCGCGTCGTCGTAGGTCACTCGAACCGTGACCCGAGCCCGCCCGGCGTGGCAGGCGACGTTGGTCAGCGACTCCTGGATGATTCGGTACGCGGCTAGATGCACGGAGGCGGGCAACGGCGGCGCCTTTCCGACGACCTTCACCTCGACGTTGAGGCCGGCGGCGCTGGTGAGCTCGATGAGCTCGGGGAGGCGGTCGAGCCCGGGGGCGGGCGAGCGGGGCGCGACTTCGTCGTCACGACGCAGCGTCGTCAGCATCGCGCGCAGCTCCTCGAGCGCTTCCTTCGACACTGACTTGATCGCGCTCAGCGCCGCGCGCGCCTGTTCGGGCTGGCTGTCCATGAGGTCGAGCCCCATGCTGGCCTGGACGTTGATGAGCGAGATGTTGTGACCGATCACGTCGTGCAGGTCCCTGGCGACCCGCAGCCGCTCCTCGCTCTGGTGGCGGCGCTGGTCGATCTGACGGCTGGCTCTGGTCGCGGCCACCCGCTCGGCCCGGATCCGGGTCGCCTCGGCGGCGATCGCCAGCGTCAACAGCCACCCCGCGAGCAGCAGCATGTCGTTGAGCGGCGGGATCGCGTAACCGTAAACAAGCGGGGCGAGCCAGACATCCCACACGAAACCGACTGCGAGCGCCAGCCAGGCCGCGTGACGATGCCCGCTGGTCACCGACATGAAGAACGCGACAACGATGCTCATATGGGCAAAGCCGGAGCCCGACGGCGCCATCATCCCGGCGAGGCACAGCCACAGCACCAGCACCGGATGCCACCGCTGCATGACCAGGGCCACCGGGCCGACCGCGAGCAGCACCCAGTCCGCTGGCCCAAGGGGATGCGTCGGGCCGAACAGGTGGAAGCTCCCGCCGACGATCGCGGCCCCTGTGAGCTGCACCGTGAGCACCACGAGCGGCAGCGCGAGATCCCGGCGAAAACTCAGCGTCCGCGGCCACGATGGCGCGCGGGACGCCCATCCAGTGCGGTCGGCGTCGGGGTCTCTCATGTCGGTTCCAGCGTAATGAGCCCGTCTACCCGGGCGCATCGCGCGGGGGATGGATCCTCACCTGCGCATTCTGCGTACCCGGCACCGCCTGGCTACGCGCGCTGACGTAGGCCGGAAGCCGATGCTGGCCCGACGACATCTCCGAGCCGATCGCCCACGATTGCAGTCATACCCGGGTCCATGAGTTAAGCCGCTTAGAGAGGATAAGGCGTTGGCTGCTTTCGCCCGTTGGTGCTTCACGCATCGAAAGGCCGTGCTGGCCGGATGGCTGATAGCCCTGATCGGTTTCTTCGCGATCGGCCAGCTGGCCGGAGCGGCGTATACGGAAAACAACTCGCTGCCGGGGACCGACTCCACCCGGGCCCTGAGCGTGCTCCGGGCGGATTACCCATCCCAGGCGGGCGACAGCGATCAGATCGTCCTGCAGGCCAGGCAGGGAACACTGCGCTCGCCGGCCGCCGAGGCGGCGATCACGTCCATGCTCGCCAAGGTCTCCCGGCTCCCGCATGTGCGCTCGGTGACCTCGCCCTACGGCCCGGGCGGCCAGATCAGCAGGGACGGCACGATCGGCATCGCCACTGTGCAGCTCGACGCCCAGGCCACGAACATCCCGGACGCGGCGGTCAAAACGCTAATATCCACCGCCCAGTCCGCCGACAGTTCGCTGCTGAACGTCCAGCTCGGCGGTGCGGCGATCGAGAACATCACGTCGGGGGGCGGAGATTACAGCAGCGTGATACTGGGGATCGTGCTCGCGCTGGTGGTCTTGTTCATCGCCTTCCGGCGCTCGGTGTTCGCCGCACTTCTGCCGCTCATATCGGCGCTGATGGCGATCGGGACTGGCCTGTCGATTCTCAACGTCCTCACCCACGCCCTTCCGGTCGCGAGCTGGGTGCCCACGGTCGCCATCCTGGTGTCCCTCGGCGTGGGCGTGGACTACGCGCTGTTCGTCGTCAGCCGGCACCGCAATGGGCTGCTCGCGGGGCAGACGCCCGAGGAGGCCGCCGTCACCGCGCTCAACACCTCGGGCCGTGCCGTGCTGCTGGCCGGGCTGACCGTATGCGTCGCGCTGCTAGGGCTGTTCGCCCTCCAGATCAGCTTCCTGAACGGCGTGGCCGTGACGGTCACGATCGTGGTCGGCCTGACCATGGTGGCGTCGCTGACCCTGCTGCCGGCCATGCTGGGCTTCCTCGGCCCGAAGGTGCTGCGCCGAGCCGAGCGGAGAGAGCTCGCACGGCAGGGGCGTCAGGTCGAGCAGGCAGGAGGCTTCTGGCTCCGCTGGGCAGAAGGGCTCAGCCGCAAGCCGCAGATCCCCGCCGTCCTCTCGCTGGCGGTGATTGCCGTCCTCGCGATCCCGTTCCTCAGCATGCGCGTCGGGCTGCTTGACGCCAGCACCGACCCGTCGTCGTCGACCACCTACCAGGCCTACCAGCTGCTGGCGAAAGGGTTCGGCCCGGGCTTCAACGGGCCCCTCGAGGTAGTCGGTCAGGTCGCCAGCCCCGCCGACCAGGCACGCTTCGCCGCGTTCCTCACCTCGGTCCGGAGCGAGCCAGGCGTGGCCGGGGTTTCTTCGCCGCGGCTCAGCCCGAACGGCAAGGCCGAGGTCGCCGAGGTCTTCCCGAGCACAGGACCACAGGAAGCCGCGACAACCACGCTGCTTGACCGGCTGCGGGCCGGCGTTCCCCGGGCAGAGGCGGGCAGCACTCTGGCGATCCACATCGGCGGCACCACGGCAGCCGGCCAGGATTTCTCACAGGTGCTTAACAAGAAGCTAGCCCCGTTCGTGGCGGTGGTGGTCGGGCTGTCCTTCCTGCTGCTCGCCATCGTCTTCCGCAGCCTGCTCATCCCGCTGGTGGCGGCGGTCATGAACCTCCTCGCCTTCGGCGTGGCGCTGGGCGTGATGACCGCCGCGTTCCAGTTCGGCTGGGGCAAGTCGGTGCTCGGGTTCGGCGCTGCAGGGCCGACCGAGGCGTGGATCCCGGCGCTGATGTTCGCCGTCCTCTTTGGTCTCTCCACGGACTACGAGGTCTTCCTCATCAGCCGCATGCACGAAGAGTGGACGCTGTCTGGTGACAACAAGCGCGCGGTGATCCGGGGCCAGGCGGAGACCGGCCGGGTCATCACCGCCGCCTCGATGATCATGATCCTGGTGTTCGCGGCGTTCATGCTCACCGGCCAGCTGGCGATCATGGAGATCGGCCTCGGTTTCACCGCTGCCATCTTCGTCGACGCCTACATCATCCGCACGGTCTTCGTCCCGGCCGTGATGCACATGCTCGGTCGAGCCAACTGGTGGGTGCCCGCGTGGCTGGACCGGGCCTTGCCCCGGTTGCACGTTGAGCCTGCCGAACTGGCCGCGGGCGGCGTGGCGGGAGCAGCTGAAAGCCGAGATCGCAGCCCGGTGCGGCGAGCGTAAATGGCAGCGTCCGGTAACTGCTCATTACCTGGAGTCCCGTTACGGAATCGAACCGTCCCGCGAGAACCCTTTACGAGGCGGCAGAAATGATGTATCTGAACAACAGGGGTCATCTCTTACCGGATAGCGATTGGCGACTAAGGGGAATGCCGGTACGCCTGACGGTCAGTGAGATTGTCTGGGGGGACACATATGGATGCGAAGAGCGGGGCGGATGCGGCGCGTGCCAAGGACGAGTTCTTTGGTGCCGAGATGTACATGTTCCACATCACGGGCTTCCCGCAGAAGCCAGGCGTGCTGACGCGACAGTCAGACGCGCCGGATGGCGCGCGGCTGGATGTGTGGCGGACCGACCCGGCCGACGACCGGCACATTCCCAGCCCGGGTGCCGAGGGCGTTGCGTTCAGCACGCCGGGCTTCTCCCTGATCAACAGCGGCAACCGTACCTTGCGTGCCCCGAAGAGATCGTGGAAGATCACTCTCGAGCACGCCGGACACCAGGGAAATCACCTAGCCGGAATGACTCGCGTCAATCTCAAGTCGATGTACAACGATCCTTCACAGATGCGGGAGGCGTTTGCCTGGCGTCTTTTCCGCAATGCGGGCCTTCCAGCAGCGCGGCACACCTACGCGAAGGTCGCATTCGACGCCACTTACTATGGCTTGTTCTCCGTCATTGAGCAGGTCGACAAGAGATTCCTGAAGGATCACTTCGGTGACAACGACCGCGGCAACCTCTATAAGGCCTACTGCGGGGACGTCGGATGCGCGACGCTGGAACACCGGACCGGCCCCGACGGCGATGACAGCGGGCGGCAGTACTTCACCTCCGACGGCGACGATAACCGCACTTACCGGCTCAAATCCAATGAGGAGGACCACGCCGCCGGAACCTACGATGACCTGGCCCTGTTCATCGCGGCGATCAACGGCACGGGACTACCGGGCGGTGACGGGCGGTTCGACACTGACGCGTTCCGCGAGTCAGTGGACGGCATCATGAACGCACGCGCGTTCCTGAGGTGGGCGAGTGTCAACCTGCTGCTGGGCAGCTGGGACAACTACTACGCGACACCCTCCAACTATTACCTCTACAACTCCGGGCGGCTTGGCGCGGAAGATGACTTCATGCGCTCGCCCTATTTCACGTTCATCCCGTGGGACTACGACAACTGCCTGGGTATCGACTACTTCGGCACGAAATGGCAGTACACCGACATCCTCGATTGGCCCAGCAACACCAAGCACTATTGGCGCGAGCGCGCAACGTCCCGCATACCGCTGGTGCAGAACCTGTTGCGGAATCGTGATTACCGTCAGTATTACCTGGACTATCTGGAGTTCCTGCTCGATACCCAGTTCAACCCTGAGGAGTTCGGCGAGCAGATCGCGGCCGACTCCGGCGACGGCCTGTGGGGCCGGGTACACCAGGCGGCCTATCTCGAGTCGGCCACGCCCTACGGCCAGCCGTTCACCGGGCGCCAGTTCACCAACGATGAGGTCTACCTGAGCGGCTGCAAGCAGAACGAGCTCTGGCACGGGCAGGAAAAGGCCGAGGGAATCATCCATTACGTCCGCATGCGGCGTGACAGCGCCCGCCATCAACTGGAGCAGCTGCGAAAGACAATCCCGTGCGCCACCGACCGAGCGACCTTCCCAGCCACCATGGAACCGCTGCCGCGGCAGGCGTGACGGGACAGAACCGGGAGGCCGGACCGTGGTTGCCACACAAGCACCCATGCAGCAGCTTCAGCTGGTCAAGGAAACGAAGATTTTCGACATCCTTGGAGGCAGGCTGGATCCGCGGCTGGAAGCCAGCGGCGTACTTGCCAAGGACGGGTTGTTCTACATCATCTTCGACAACCTGCCGCACATCGCCTGTGTCGGCGCCGAACTCTCCCCCGCAGCCGCCGCCAATCACGTGATCGAGCAGGACAAGGGGCACCGCAGCGGCTTTGAGGATATTGCGCATGACCCGTCGTCCGGCCGCTTTTATGTACTGATCGAATCACTGCCCCGCGGCCGTGCGAAGTTCATGGCAGCGGTGCAGGAGTACGACATCAACTTTGGCTATGTTGGGGCAGCCTGGCTCGACTTCCCGCTTGACCGGCCAAATAAGGGCCTGGAGGGCCTGACCTGCGTGCGCCGCCTAGGGCGGACTTACCTGCTTGGGCTTTGTGAGGGCAACAGGTGCCAGGGAGGAGCAGCGGGCCGCGTCCCTGGCGGTGGGCGGATTCACGTGTTCCACCGGGGCCGGCGCCACTGGGACCGCGTGGCCAAGATCCGGCTGCCGGAAACCGTTCTCTTCGAGGACTACAGCGGCATCGCCGTGAGCGGGGATCGTATCGCGGTCGTATCGCAGGTCTCTTCGGCACTGTGGCTTGGCAATCTCGCGCCCTCCGGCTGGCAGGTCACGGGCACCGGCACGTGCTATGCGCTCCCAAGGGACGCTGATGGCGGCATCCTCTACGGGACGGCTGAAGGAGTGTCATGGATGGCGCCGGACCAGGTGGTCATGGTCTCGGACAAGGCCAAGCCAGAACAGGACCACCGGTGCCGGGCAAAGGACCAATCGATCCACATCTTCCGTATCCCGCCACCGGCCCACTCCTGGCCGCGATCGGGAGATCGTCATTCGCCAATTGCGGACAGTTCAGCCAGGCGCTGAGATACAAGCATCGCATTGTCAGCCAGCACCGAGAGCCAGTAGTTCATTCGCTCGGCATTCGTGATGTCCCGCCAGTGGGCAAACAGCCGCGAGGCATCAGCGAGCGGCAGCCGGCCTTCTACCTGGTGGATCTCCAGCGTGAAGGACAGATCCTGCGAGCGGGACGACTCGAGAGCTGCTGACACGATGGAAGCCAGCCCGCCTGGCCCGTACATCATGCTCAATGACCCGCGGTCGCGGTAGCTGAAGGGAATCGGCAGCCGCGTCAGGAAACTGAAATGATCCGCCAGACCCGGAACAAGTGGGTGCCCATCGTGCAGGTGAAAATGTACGGGCTTGCCGAGCTGGCCGATCGAGCGAGTGACGTCAAGTACGTCTCCGACGGCACTTCCCACCGCGGCCTGGACGTCATCCACCAGGTCGGGCAATCGCCCGTCGTCCGGATGGAGGTCCCGGAGGCTCAGATCAGGATGGCTGTGCATGAACCTGGCTGTCGCCTGCCTGATGCCGATATGGCCGACGTCAAGGCAGCAGCTGACACGCTCAGCGTCTTGAAGCCGCTCGGCCACCTCGGCGAACCAGGCTGGCTCCAGGCCGACAGCGTACTCGAGAAAGACGACAGGGCCTTCCGGCCGCGACCAAAGGTGCCCATCGAGCTCGCGCATGACGGTAAGCAGACGGTCTGTCTGTGCCCCCATCTCACGGCTGTCATGGACAACCACACCCCGGAGCCGACCTGCGAAGCGGTCGGCGAATTCACGGACCACGGCGCGGCCACTCTCCTGCAGCACATTGACGCGCCGGTTCAGGTGGACGACGGGCAGATACGGATGGGGAGGCACGAACCGCAGAACATGCTCGAGCTCTTCCGGGGTGTCGGCGTACAACTCCGCGGCCAGGCCCATCTGAGCGAAGCGAAGCCCAGCAAGCTTGAGCAGCGAATCGTCACCCGCGACGCGCCGCTGGAATAGTGCATGAACGGGGCCGAGCGTCCCCAGGGCGTTCGTCATTATCAAGGATTCGCCCGCGGCGCTGGGACGCGCATCGCCCACCGGGGGTGATGCGCGGGGGAGCCGCCGGCGCGATCTTGAGGCAAAGAGTTCAGTCTGGGGTGATGCCTGCCGCGGTCAGGCCGTCCCGGTAGGCACCCGGCCATTAGGGGGAAATACCATGGCGATAGGGCCTGTACAGCTCATCGTGCTCGGGTTCAACCACCCGAACTTCCACGGCGAGGTCATCGCCGAGCTTGAACGGCTCCGCGAGAGCGACACGGTGCGGGTCATTGACGCGCTGGCCGTGTACAAGGACGCCGAGGGCGAGATCGAGGTCGAGCACCTCAGCAACCTGACCCAGGAGGAGGCCATCGAGCTGGGCAGTAAGGTCGGCGCCCTGGTCGGCCTGGGCATCGCGGGCGAAGAAGGCGCGGAGGAAGGCGCCGAGGCCGGCGCGGAGGCGGCTGAAGATGGGATCGACGTGTTCGGTGACGCGGAATGGGATGTCATCGAGGACATACCGAACGACTCGGCGGCCGCGCTGATCCTGCTGGAGCACCACTGGGCGGTGCCGCTACGGAACGCGATCGCCCGGGCGGGCGGCTTCCGGATCAGTGACGGGTTCATCAGCCCGCTTGACCTGGTCGCGATCGGGCTGGCCTCGGCCGAGGAGGCCAAGGAACTCCACGACATGGAGCACTCGGCAGCCAAGCACTGACGGAGGAGGATGACATGTTCGGATCTCGCAGGGTCGCACGGCGGACCGGACGGCGGACCGCCCGGCGCGTGAGCCGCCGCCGCTAAGCGCGTCAGCATCCCGGGGCGCCGCCGGTCGGCGGCGCCCCGGGCCAACATGGGTGCCATAGCCCGGCGTATGTTCAGGTGGCACGCCGCCATCGGTATCGGGAGGGCACCATGCAACGCAGCACTGACCGGATCCTCACCACGCACGTCGGGGCCCTGCAGCGGCCTCCGTCCCTGTCGCAGGAGATGGCCAAGCACGGGCAGTGGTCGGAAGCTGCGCAGGATCAGCTGCGATCCGCCGTCGCGGACGTGGTTCAGCGGCAGGTGGCGACCGGGATCGACATCGTAAACGATGGCGAGTTCGGCAAGACCATGTGGGTCTCGTACGCGCGCGACCGGCTGGAGGGAATCGAGGGCCGGGACAGCACACAGCCTGACGAGGGGATGATCACGGGCCGCGACCGGAACGAGTTCCCCGGCTTCTACGCGTGGGCAGAGGGCAACGCCACCCTGTTCGGCTACATGGAGGACAGCTACTTCTGGAGCAACAGCGTCACCCAGCCGGTAGTAACCGGGCCGATCAGGTACCGGCCAGAGGCGGTCGAGCGCGACATCGCGAACCTGCGGGCCGCGTTGGCGGACCAGCCGGTGCCCGAAGCGTTCCTGCCGGTCGTGGCACCGGCCAGCATCGAACTCGACCTGGCCGACGAGTACTACGGCAGCCGGGACGAACTGCGGCGGGCACTGGCCGACGCGATGCGCCAGGAGTACAACGCCATCATCGACGCCGGGTTCATCCTTCAGGTCGACGACGCCTGGGTGCCAGCCGCCTGGGACCACAACCCGGACTACGACCTGGACTCTTACCGCCGTTACGTCAGCGAGAGCGTCGAGGTGCTGAATCACGCCTTCGACGGGCTGCCCGCCGACCGCATCCGTTACCACCTGTGCTGGGGCAGCTGGCACGGCCCGCACGCCAACGACGTTCCGCTCGCCCACATCGCCGACCTCATGCTGCGAGTGAACGCCGGGGCGTACCTGGTCGAGGCCGCGAACTCCCGGCACGAGCACGAGTACCACCTGTGGGAGGACCTCAGCCTGCCGGAGGGGAAGATCCTCATCCCCGGCGTGGTCACCCACGCGACCAACGTGATCGAGCACCCAGAGCTAGTCGCCGAGCGGATCCAGCGCTACACCGACAGGGTCGGCTCATCCAACGTCATCGCCGGCGCCGACTGCGGATTTGGCTCGCGTATCCACCCCGAGCTCGGCTGGGCCAAAATGGCCGCCTTGACCGAAGGCGCCGCCCTTGCCAGCAGCCGAATCTGGAAAAAATGATGAGCGAGATGCGCCTTCAGCGGGCGGGCTGGCTGGGTACCTGGCTATCGATGAGCCACTGGGCGTAGGACTGGCAGTGATCGATGGCCAGTTCCAGGCCACCAGGCAGGGGCTGGGCGAATACGAGCGCGGCAGCGGCCTCGAGTTCTGCGCACAGCAGGCTATCGGGGCCGGTCGCCTCAAATCCCAGCGACCACCAGGCCTGGTCGCCTACGCGGATCTCGGTCAGTTCGACCTGGCACCTCGGCTCCCCGTCCAGCCCCCGGGTGCCTGCCGCGGTTTGCCCGCTGGCTGCCGGGAACCGGTGGATCAGCTTGCGCACCGGGCGCCAGCCCGGAAGATCAGCGCCGCCCGGGCCGGGCGGGTCGCTCGGGAACGACCACTTTTCCCACCACTCCAGGCGGCCGCAAGCGCGCCCGGCCACCTCCAGCATGCCCGGGCTGCCCTGGTAGACCTTCACCTCAAGTGCCTGGCCATGGCGGAGCTTGACCGACAGTCCGCCCAGCTGCGGATCGGCAAGATAGGTGTCCTCGCGTGACTGGCTCCCGGTCGGGAAACGGGCGAACCACCCGGCCATCGCGGCGTCCAGCTCGCCAGGCACGAACCATCGCGCTTCCAGGCTGCGCGTTCTTCCCGGTTGCGGTCGGCCTCGCGCCAGGGGCGGGGAGGACCGGGTACCAGGGCTCTCGGCGGCGGCCAGCGGCTCCGCGCCGTGCGAGAACGGGGCTTCGGTGAGCTGTTCGAGGCTGACGCCCTTGGGTTCGGGCAGGAGCGTTATTGTGACGAGCAGCCCGAGGAGCGACATCACGGCCACCAGGGCGCTGACCTTGCCGAGCCCTGTCGCCGGCAGCAGCGCGGTGAGAACGTAGGCGCCGATGAAGGCGCCTATCTTGCCGGCGGCCGCGGCGATGCCATAACTGGTGGTCCGCACCCGCACGGGGAAGATCTCGGCCGGATAGATGAAAGTGGTGGTGTTGGGGCCGAACTGGGCGAAGAAGTATGTCGCGCCGAACAGCAGCAGAAACGGCGCCAGGCTAGTGGTGGCGCCGGGCACCAGCCACAAGCCGGCGAAGGCGACAGCCATCACCCCGAAACCGGTGGCCTGAAGCGCCCGCCGACCGATCCTGTCGACGGTAGCGGCGGCCAGCAGGTAGCCAGGCAGCGCCGCGACGGCGAAGATGGCCAGCGTCCAGGCAGTAGTTCCGATGAGGCTGCCGTCCGGGTCGACCAGCTTGACGATCAGCGGGCTGGAGATGGTGTTGCCGTAGTAGACGAAGTCGAACAACAGCCACGCCAGGCTGGCGCCGAGCAGCCAGCGCAGCAGCCGCCGGTCGGCCAGCATGCCGCGGATCCCGGTGGCCTGGCGAGCCCGGGCCGCCTGCTCGGCAGCTTCCCTGGCCTCCATCTGGGCGAGCAGGAACCGGGGCGTTTCCCTGATCTGGCGCCGCAGCCAGAACACTGCCAGCGCGGGAATCGCGCCGAGCGCGAGCATGATCCGCCACGTGAGGTCCTGGCTGATGCCCATGCTCAGCAGGCCGATGGCGATCACTGGCCCTACCACCAGACCGGCGCCTTGCATCGAGAACACCAGAGCGACCATCCGCCCCCGGTGGCGGCGCGCCGCGTACTCGCTCATGATCGTCGCGCTGACCGGGTAGTCCCCGCCGATGCCGAACCCCAAGATCGCGCGGAAGGCGATAAGCCACCAGATGCCGGGCGCGAAGGCTGACGCGACCGCCCCGGCGGCCAGCACGAGCACCTCATAGCCGTAGATCTTCCGCCGCCCGAACCTATCGGCAATATGGCCGAACAAGACTGCTCCGGCCGCCGAGGTGAGCAGCGCCAGCGAGATCAGCAATGACTTCTGGTAGCTGGCGACATGCCACTGGGGGACGATCATCGTCGCTGCCACGCCGATGATGAACAGGTCGTAGGCGTCGGTGAAGAACCCCATGCCAGCGGTGAGCAGGATTTTCCAGTGCTCCTTGCTGGTCGCCGCCTCATCCATCTCGGCGAGCAGCTCGCGGCTGATCTCCGCATCCTGAGCCGGGTCCGCTGCCCGGCTGACCGGATCGGGCATCCATTCCCTCCTCGACTTTGGTCACGACTAGGTAACGGCGTCCGCAGTGGGCGTGCCCAGCCAGTCATCCGTCATACAACGCGCAGGTGAACAGGAGGTGAACAGTCTCGTGGATCCGGGTGAGATTCGAATTGGCAATGGGTAGCCCATTGGACAGTTGCGGGCCGCTGTCATCGACGGTGGCACCGCTACGGCACCAGGACGAGCTTTCCCTTCGACGCCGAGCTCTCGAGCATCTCGTGCGCGCGCCGTGCCTCGGTAAGCGGCAGGCGCTCTGCCACGACTGGGTGGATGTCGCCGCGGCGCAGCAGTTCAAGCAGGACGTTGAAGTCCTCCCGGAACCACTCCGGGTCGCGCGGCTCGCCGCCGACTGCAAGCGGTCGCGATCTCCCGCCAATCGGGAGCGCCTGGTGGCGGTTGCCGCGCAGCCTCTGGACCCGGTAGGCGGAAACGCTTC
>Ga0066903_100003890_pt1 | contig 12405 bp, 11 predicted proteins | sample PanSoiMetaGPlot1_FD_67491 | JGI IMG/M metagenome (GOLD analysis project Ga0066903, IMG submission 67491) | Tropical forest soil microbial communities from Panama analyzed to predict greenhouse gas emissions - Panama Soil - Plot 1 (version 2) | ecosystem: Environmental > Terrestrial > Soil >...
TGGCCTCGATGCCGTCGAGCGCCGGCATGACCAGATCCATCAGCGCGACGTCGGGGCGACAACGCGCCGCGGCGCGCAGCGCTTCTTCGCCGTCGCGCGCTTCGGCGACGATCTTGAGCCCCGGCTCTCCGCTGAACAGGTTGCGCAGTCCCTCGCGGACGATCTCGTGATCGTCGGCGATCAGGATGCGAATCGGCGTGGCGTTCATCGGATCGATCCCTCGGGCGCGACCGCTTCCACCGTGGTGCCTCGCAGTGGCCGCGATATCAGGCGCAGCGTCCCGGTCAATGCCGACATGCGCTCGCTCATCGACTGGAGTCCGATGCCCGACCCCGTCCTCCGTGCTCCCGAGCGGAAGCCGATGCCATTGTCCGAGACCTGCAGCCGGACGCACCCGTCCACGCACTCGAGCCGCACGCGCAGCCAGGTCGCGCGCGCATGCTTCACCACGTTGTGGAGCGCTTCATGGAACACCCAGAAGAGCGCCTCCTCGATCTCGGGAAGCTGCGGCCGATAGGAGGGGACCTCGAGCTCGACCGTGAGCCCCGATTCGCCGACGCGGCTGGTCTCGGCGCGGATCATCGCCGGCAGACCGATCTGGCGCAGCCGTTCCAAGGCGGGAATGTCCCCGCCGCGCGCCGGCACGGGTGCGTCGTGGGAAGGCCGCAGCTCGAGCAGCAGCGAGCGCAGCTCGGTGAGCGCGCGACGCGTCAGGTCCACCACGCGCTCCGACAGCCGCTCGCCCTCGCCCGGATCCTTGCGCCAGGCGGGAGCGATCGATTGCGCCATCAGCGACGCGCTGAACACCAGCTGCGTGATCGAGTCGTGCAGGTCGCGCGCGAGGCGCCGCCGTTCTTCGCCGGCGGCCCATCCCTGGACGTCCGAGAACTGGCGCGCGTTGCGGATCGCCACCGCGAGGTAGTCGGCGATGGTTTGGACCGCGGCGGCATCCTCGTCGTCGAACCGCGAGTTGCTCTCGAGGTTGAGGATGCCCAACAGCTCGTCGCCGTGAACGATCGGAACCGCCATCTCGGCGAGGAGGCCGTCCGGCGTGGGTGGCGGCAGATAGCGTGGATCGCGCCGCACGTCCTGGACTATCTGCAGCCGTCGCTCGCGCGCGGCGGCGCCCATGATGCCCTCGTGGATGGGGATCCGCCGTTCGTAGGGAAGCGAGGGTCGAAAGCCGCCACCCAGGTGGCGGATCACGATGGTCTCGGGATCGCGGGGCTCGATCAATCCGAGCCCGACGTTCGGGAAGCCCATGTACTCGTGGATCATCTGCACGGCGTTCGAGCACAGCGTGTCGAGGTCCAGATCGGTGGCGAAGGAGCGGCCCATGCGCGCCAGCAGCTCGAGTCGCTCGACGCGGTCGGCCTCGCGCTGATAGTTCCGCGCGTTCTGAATGGCGACTGCGGCGTGGCGCGCGTAGAGGGTGAGGATCTCGACGTCCTCGTCGTTGAAGCGGCGCGGCGGTGGCGCGGCGAGACCGAAGGATCCGATCAGATCGTCGCCCCACAGGATCGGCACCCCGAGCACCGCGTGGAAGCGAAAGTCGCGGTTCACCATCCGGCTCACCCGATCGTAGCGATCGAGCACGACCGGCTGGCGGTTCTGGAGCACCAGACCGGCGAGGCCTTCACCGGCGACCATTTCGGTGCCGATGTTGTCGCTCGCCATGTTGTAGTCCGCCTCGATACGCATGACGCCGCGCTGCGGATCGTGCAGCCCGATGCTGCCGTTCGCGGCATCGAGCAGCTCGCAGGCGTGCCGGACGATGCGGGTGAGCAGAGGCCGCAGCTCGAGCTCGCTGCTGATCGACTCGATCACTTCGGAGAGGCTGACCCGCTGGCGCAGAAGGCGCTCGACCTCACCCTGACTCGCCAGAGTCTCCCGGTCGCTCAAAGCCATGACCGAGCAGCCTATCACCGTCCGCCGGGCGACGACTCGACCCAATGGAGTGGAGCTATTCGCTTGCCGGCCTTCGCCTTGGTACGCGAGGATGGGTGGCTGGCCGGATGATTATTGATGACTTCGTTGCAATCCATTAGATTAGGCACGAAATCAAACCTATACGTAAGGGTCAGAGCACATGTCTACGACTGGCAGCAACGGAAGTCTCATCCGCATCGGTGACCTTGCTCGTTTGACTGGCAAGACCACCCGGGCGATTCACCTGTACGAGGAGCTGGGGCTCCTCAAGCCCGCCACCCGCTCGAGCGGCGGATTCCGACTCTACGAGTCACGCGCCGTGGATCGCGTGCGCTGGATCGAGCTGCTCCATGGCATGGGTTTTTCTCTCCAGGAAATGAAAGAGGTGCTCGAGGCGTGGTGGAGGGCGGAGCTGGGCCCCGAGGCGATGAGCCGTTTGCGCGGCCTGTTCCAGACCAAGCTGCGCGAGACGCGCGACGCAGTCGAACGGCACCGTCAGATCGAGCGCGAGCTCCTCGAAGGACTGGCCTATCTCGAGACCTGCAAAGTGTGCGGGACTCACGAAGCCACCAGTGGCTGCGTGGGCTGCACGCAGGACCACGGGATGGAAGCGGAGCCGGCGCTGCTGGCAGGCATCACGCAAGGACGAACCAACGGCCGCGCGGCCCGTGTCCCGGGCCTGGTGAAGCTGGAAGAGATCGAGCGATCGGCGTCGGCAACGACCGGCCGGGCACGCGAATGACGTTGGAAAGGAGCACGAGGGAATGATCCAGTTCACGCCGGTCGCCGCGCAGAAGGTCAAGGACCTCCTGACGCAGCGGGGCACTCCCGACATCGGACTGAGGCTCGGTGTGCGGGGCGGAGGCTGCTCGGGGAACTCCTACTTCATGGAGTTCTGCGACGCCGAGTCGCCGGGGGACGAAATCTTCGAGACCCATGGAATTCGTCTCTTCGTCGACCTGAAGAGCGCGGTGCTGCTCGGCGGCACCGAGGTGGATTACGTCGAAGGTCTGATGGGAGCGGGCTTCAAGTTCAACAATCCGAACGTCCGACACAGCTGCGCCTGCGGCGACAGCTTCTCGGTCTAGCATCCGACTCGAACGGGGCGCGCGCGACGGCGCACGCTCCAGAACCGGCTCGAACGAGCCCTAGCAAGCGAGCGAACACGACATGAGCCAGACGCCGGAACTCGTGATTCAGGACCTCCACGTGGCGGTGGAGGGCAAGGAAATCTTGAAGGGCGTGACCCTCACGGTCCGCAAAGGCGAGATCCACGCGCTGATGGGACCCAACGGCTCGGGCAAGAGCACGCTCGCCAACACGCTCCTCGGGCATCCGCGCTACGAGGTGACCGCGGGCGACATCCGCTTCAAGGGCGAGAGCGTGCTCGAGATGGAGCCCGACGAGCGCTCGCGGCTCGGAATGTTCCTCGCGTTCCAGTACCCGGTGGGGATCCCCGGCGTTTCGGTGGCGAACTTCCTGCGCACCGCCCTCAATGCGCGTCTCGCGCCCAAGGAACCAGACGGGAACGGCAAGGTACCCGCGCGGCGTGGCATTCCGCCCAAGGAATTCCGTGCGCTGCTCCAGGAGAAGATGGCGCTGCTGCGCATGGACGAATCGTTCGCCGGCCGGTATCTCAACGAGGGATTCTCGGGCGGCGAGAAGAAGCGCGCCGAGATCCTCCAGATGGCGATTCTCAAGCCCGAGATCGCGGTGATGGACGAGACGGACTCGGGCCTCGACATCGACGCGCTGCGTATCGTGTCGGAGGGCGTGAACGCGCTCGCCGGCCCGGAGATGGGCGTGCTGCTCATCACCCACTACCAGCGCATCCTGAACTACATCAAGCCCCATTTCGTCCACGTCATGCTCGACGGACGCATCGTGCACTCGGGCGGCGCCGCGCTCGCGCACGAGCTCGAGAGCAAGGGCTACGACTGGATGAGGGAGAAGCAGGAGGTGGAGCCGTGAGCACGACTCCTTCGCTCGATCTTCGCGAGCAGTACGCCGAGAAGTACGGCTTCCACGACGAGGACCGCTTCGTCTTCAAGACGCGCAAGGGGCTCGACGCCGAGATCGTCTCGCAGATCTCGGAGATGAAGGGCGAGCCGCAGTGGATGCGCGACTATCGGCTCAAGGCGCTCGAGATCTTCAACAAGAAGCCGCTGCCGACCTGGGGCGGCGATGTCGGCGGCATCGACTTCCAGGACATCTACTACTACGTCAAGCCCACCTCGGAAGAGGCCAAGTCGTGGGAAGACGTTCCGGCCGACATGAAGCGCACCTTCGACAAGCTCGGCATCCCCGAGGCCGAGCAGAAATTCCTGGCCGGCGTCGGCGCGCAGTACGACTCCGAGGTCGTCTACCATCGCATCAAGGAGAGCCTCGAGAAGCAGGGCGTGATCTTCCTGTCGTGCGACCATGGCCTCAAGCACCACGAAGATCTGTTCCGCGAGCACTTCGGCTCGGTGATTCCGTCCGCCGACAACAAGTTCGCGGCGCTCAACTCGGCGGTGTGGTCGGGGGGCTCGTTCATCTACGTGCCGAAGGGCGTGCACGTGGACGTGCCGCTCCAGGCCTATTTCCGGATCAACACCAAGGACATGGGACAGTTCGAGCGCACGCTCATCATCGTCGACGAGGGTGCCTACGTGCACTACGTCGAGGGTTGCACGGCGCCGATCTACTCGAGCGACTCGCTGCACTCGGCGGTGGTCGAGATCATCGTCAAGCCCGGCGCGCGCTGCCGCTATACCACGATCCAGAACTGGTCCAACAACGTCTACAACCTGGTCACCAAGCGCGCGGTCGCCTACCGCGACGCCACCATGGAGTGGATCGACGGCAATCTGGGCTCGAAGCTCACCATGAAGTATCCGGCCGTGATCCTGAAGGAGCCCGGCGCCCACGGCGAGGTGCTCTCGATCGCGTTCGCCGGAAAGGGCCAGCACCAGGACGCCGGCGCCAAGATGACGCACGCCGCGCCGAACACCAGCAGCAAGATCGTCTCGAAATCGATCAGCAAGGACGGCGGGCGCGCGGGATATCGGGGCCTGGTCAAGGTGGTCAAGGGCGCGGAGCACTGCCGCAGCACCGTGAACTGCGACGCGCTGATCCTCGACGAGGCGTCGCGCTCCGACACCTATCCGACCATGGAAATCGAGGAAGATCGCGTCGACATCGGCCACGAGGCCACCGTCTCCAAGATCGGCGACGAGCAGCTCTTCTATCTGCAGAGCCGCGGCATCGACAAGGACGAAGCGGCCTCCATGATCGTCTCGGGATTCATCGAGCCGGTGGTGAAGGAGCTGCCGATGGAGTACGCCGTCGAGATGAACCGACTCATCCAGCTCCAGATGGAGGGCTCGGTCGGATGACGACGGCGGCGGCGGTCAAGGGATTCGACGTGGATGCGGCGCTCCGCGCCGAACGGCGCGCCGCGGATGCGCGCGAGCCGGCGTGGGCGCTCGAGCGGCGCCGCGCCGCGGCGGCGGTGATGAAGACGCTCGCCTTTCCGGATCGCCTCGACGAGCTGTGGAGGCGCACCGACTTCCGCACGCTCGAGGGAATGCTTCCGGATCTCGACCCCCTGAGGCCCGGCGCGCCGGCGCGAAATCTCGACGACCTGCCGGCGGCGGTGATCACGGCGCTCTCCGGGGCCACGTCGGCGTACGCGCTGGTGGTGCAGCGCGACACCGATGTGGTGCTCGAACAGACCCATCCGACGCTCGAGCGCCAGGGCGTGGTGGTGTGCTCGCTGGCGCGCGCGCTGCGCGAGTGCCCCGCACGGGTGCGCGAGCGCCTCGGCGCGATGCTCCATGACGACTACGACTGGTACACCGCGTTCGGCGCGGCGCTGCGCACCGGCGGCGCGTTCGTCTACGTCCCCGCCGGCGTCGAGGCCGCCGTCCCGGTGCGTCTGTTCCAATGGCTCGACGGCGCGCGGCAGGTGGTCGCGCCCCGTACGGTGATCGTGGTGGAAGCGGGCGCCCAGTTGACCGTGATCGAGGAGCAGCTCTCGGACGGCGCCGAAGGCGTCGCCGCTCACATCGGCGGCACCGAGGCATTCGTCGGCGAGGGCGCGCGGCTCGTGTACGCCACCCTCCAGGACTGGGGCCGGAACGTCTACCACTACTCCAACCAGCGCGCGCGCGTGGAACGCGAGGGCGAGCTGCAGTGGATCCAGACGCTGCTCGGCAGCCGCATGACCAAGACCAATTCCTACTTCGATCTGGCCGGCCCCGGCGCGCGGGCGTTCGTCCACGGCTTCATGTTCGGCGACGATCGCCAGCACTTCCACCTCCACACGCTGCAGCGCCACGTCGCCGATCACGGCACCAGCGACCTGCTGATCAAGGCGTGCCTCAAGGACCGTGCGCGCAGCGTGTACCAGGGACTGATCCAGGTGAGCGAGGGAGCGCAGCGCACCGACGCCTATCAGGCCAACCGCAACCTGATCTTGTCGGACACGGCGCGGGCCGACAGCATTCCCGGACTCGAGATCCTGGCGAACGACGTGCGTTGCACGCACGGCGCCACCATCGGCCAGGTCGACGAGGAGCAGGTGTTCTACCTCATGGCGCGCGGATTGCCGCGCTCCGAGGCGCAGCGCCTGATCGTGGAGGGCTTCTTCGCGCCCGTGCTCGACCGCATTCCGCTGATGCCCGTGCGCGAGCAGCTGCGAGGCGCGATCGAGCGCAAGCTCGGGAGCGCCTGATGAAATCGCCGCCCAAGACGCGCCCGGCAGCCGCCGCGGCGTGGGCGGAGCCTCCGGTCGACGCCGGACCGGCGACGGGCCTCGATGCCGCGATCGTGCGGGCGGACTTTCCGATCTTCCGCACGCCGCGTGAGAAGCCGCTCCGCTATCTCGACAGCGCGGCGACGTCGCAGAAGCCCGATACCGTGCTGGCGGCAATGGATCGTTACTACGCCGGCTACAACGCCAACATCCACCGCGGCATCTACGCGATCGCCGAGCAGGCCACCGCCGCCTACGAGGACACGCGGCGCAAGCTCGCGAGCTTCATCCATGCGGCGTCGCCGCGGGAGATCGTCTTCACCCGCAACAGCACGGAGGCGATCAATCTCGTCGCCCACTCGTGGGGACGCTCGCGCCTGCGCGCGGGCGACGCGGTCCTCCTGACCGAGATGGAGCATCACTCGAACCTGGTGCCGTGGCAGCTCCTCGCCGAAGCGATTGGGGTCGAGCTGCGCTACCTGCCGATCACCGGGAGCGGCGAGCTCGATCTCGAGCGTCTGCCCGTGCTGCTCGCGGACGGCAAGGTCAAGCTCGTGGGCGTCGTCCACATCTCCAACGTGCTCGGCACCATCAACCCAATCGCCGACATCGCGCGCGCCGCGCACGAGGCCGGCGCGTTGACTCTGGTCGATGCGTCGCAGAGCGTTCCGCACTGCCCGGTCGACGTCCGTGAGCTCGGCGCCGACTTCCTCGCCTTCACGTCGCACAAGATGCTCGGCCCGACCGGCATCGGCGCCCTGTGGGGGCGCCGCGATCTGCTCGAGACGATGCCGCCGTTCCTGGGCGGGGGCGAGATGATCCGCGAGGTGAAGCTCTCGGGCTCCAAATGGAACGACCTACCCTGGAAGTTCGAGGCGGGCACCATGCCGATCGCCGAAGCCGTGGGCCTCGGCGCCGCGGTCGATTACCTCGAGGATCTCGGCATGGACAAGGTGTTCGCGCACGACCGCGCGCTCGCGGCCTACGCGATGGAACGGCTCGTCGAGGTGCCCGAGCTGACCGTGCTCGGACCCCCGGCGCCGCGCCGCGGCGGCGTGGTCGCGTTCACGCTCGGCGATCTCCACCCGCACGACATCGCGACCGTGCTGGACGACGAGGGCATCTGCGTGCGCGCCGGCCATCATTGCGCCATGCCGCTCCACGAGCGCTTGGGCATTCCGGCCAGCGCCCGCGCCTCCTTCCATTGCTACTCGCTGCGCGAAGAAGTCGACGCGCTGGTCCAGGGGCTGCACCGCGCGCGGCGAGTGTTCGCCCGATGAGCGGCATGGACGATCTCTACCGCGAGAACATCCTCGACCACTACCGGCATCCCCGCCATCACGGCACGCTCGAAAAACCCGACATCACCTACGAAGACGCCAATCCGCTGTGCGGCGACCGGATTCGCATGGACCTCAAGATCGACCAAGGCCGCATCGCGGACATCCGCTTTTCGGGCCACGGCTGCTCGATCAGCCAGGCCGCGGCGTCGATGCTGTGCGAGGCGGTCCAGGGCAAGACGCTCGAGGAGGTGAAGCGCGTGGGTCGTGACGACGTGCTCGAGATGCTCGGCATCGAGCTCGGGCCGGTGCGGCTCAAGTGCGGACTGCTGGCGCTCAAGACGCTCAAGGCGGGCGTCTACGGCATCCATCAGTGGCCCGGCGAGGACGACGCGAACGAGGGAGAAGCATCATGAGCGCGAGTCGTACGGAGTGGATCACGGTGGCGCGGGTCGGCGAGATCGCGGACGGCGGCGTCAAGATCGTGCGGGTCGAGGACCAGGAGCTGGCGGTCTTTCACGTCGAAGGCGGCTACCACGTGATCGAGGACGTCTGCACGCACGACAGAGGTCCGCTGGCCGAGGGCGTGCTCGAGGGACGCCTGATCGAATGTCCGCGACACGGCGCGCGCTTCGACGTCACCACCGGCGAGGTGCTCGCGCCCCCTGCGGTGGTGCCGGTGCCGCGCTACGAAGTCAGAGTGAGCGGCGATCAGATCCAGGTGGCGTGGCTGGCCAGCGCGCGCGAGTCGGGCGCAATGCCGGCACGCGGCGGCATGGCGGCGGCGCCCGCGCCGGCGTCGACGCCGAGCGCCGCGCCCGCCTCGAGCTCCACGTCCTCCGTTCCTTCCACTCCGGCGAGTTCGTCGCCGGGACCGAGTCAGCAGGAGCTGGCGGTGCGATCCGCGCTCGAGACCGTGATGGATCCGGAGATCGGTCTCTCGGTGATCGACCTGGGTCTCATCCGCGACGTGACGATCGGCGCCGACAAGACGGTTGTCCGCATGTTGCTCACCACGCCCTTCTGTCCGTACGCACCGCAGATGATCGCCGACGTGAAGTCGGCGACGCAGAGCGTGGTCCCGCAGGAGTGCGACGTCGAGGTGCTGCCCGACGCCTGGAGCCCGGAGATGATGCCGGACCCGAGTCTCCTCGGCTTCTCCTACTAGACGCACTCGCCCGAGTCGGAGGGAACGTGCCGCGCTTCCAGGACAAGGTGGTGCTCGTCACGGGAGCGTCGAGCGGCATTGGCCGCGCCACGGCGCTCGCACTCGGACGCGAGGGGGCCACGGTGGTGGCCGGAGGCCGCCGCCGCGAACGGCTCGACGAGGTGGCCCAGGCGGTGCGCGCCGCCGGCGGCGCGTGCGAGACGGTCACCGGCGACGTGCGCGACGAAGCGGTGGCCCCGGCGTGGATCAGGACCGCGGTCGAGCGTTGCGGCGGACTCGACGGCCTGGTCAACGCGGCGGGCGTGATCGGCTCCGGTGGTCTGCTCGAGACCACGGCCGCGGAGTGGGATCGCGTCATGGACTCGAACCTGCGCTCGATGTTCCTGATGACGCAGGCGGCAGCCCCGGCCCTGATCGAGCGCAAGGGCGCCGTGGTCAATCTCTCCTCGGTGGCGGGGCCACGTCCTTACCCCAACCTGATCGCCTATTGCGTGAGCAAGGCGGCGGTGGACCAGCTCACGCGCTGCATGGCGCTCGACCTCGCCGCTCATGGCGTGCGCGTCAACGCGGTCAATCCCGGCGTGGTGGTGACCGAGCTCCACACGGTGACGCGAGCGGTGCCCGACTATCCGGGTTTCCTCGAGCGCTCGAAGAGCACGCACCCGCTCGGGCGCGTCGGACAGCCCGAAGAGATCGCGAGCCTGATCCTGTTCCTGCTCGGCGGCGAGGCCGGGTGGATCACCGGGGCCACGTATGGGATCGACGGAGGCCGCGCGCTCGCCAGCGCCCGCTGAGCGCGCGCATCAGAATTCGTAGCTCAGTCCCCAGTTGAACTTGAGCTGCTCGTGCTCGGTCACGTAGTGATATTCGAGCTCGATCATGTTGCCGAGCCGGCCGGCGAGCCCGAACTTGGCGCCGCCGAGGAACACCAGGCCGCCCTTCGAGAGCGATTCCGAGCGGTCGTTGAGTCCGAGCGCCGGGGCGTTCACCTGAGCCGAGAGGAAGTGGATGGCGACGCCGACGCCGACGTAGGGCTGCCATCCCGGATGCGGAAAGTCGTAGCGGCCGATGGCGGCGAGCGTGGCGTCCTTGCGGTGGGTCTCGATGCCGAACTCGGAGAGGTCCGTCTTGTTGTGCCAGTACTCCACCGCCGGCATCACCGTGAAGCCCTGGATCAGCTGGGGAATCTGGACGCGCATCCGCAGGCCGATCCCGGAGAACGAGCTCTGCTTCTGCTGGAAGATGGTCGAGGTCACTCCCTCGATCGCGCGGTTGTAGGTGGGGGTCGCAGGAGTCGCGGGGGTGGCCGCCGCGTCGGCGGCGCGGGCGTGAGCGGGGAATGAAGCGAGAGCGAATGCGGTGATCGCGGCCAACGGCATCCATGCAGTCTGGCGCATGAGGAATCCTCTTTCGTATCGGCCAAGCCCTGGGGAGACTGCGGCACTCTAGCGCACGCGCTCCGCCGGACTCCAGTGAGTCCTGCCGCCGCGCGTCAGAACTTGGTGCGACGCTCGCTCCGGCCCACCGAGAACCACACCGGATCCGGCACGCGACCGGGCTCGACCGTGACGAAGGCGCGGCTCGCGTTGACCACCTCGACGTTGGCGGGGAGCGAGCGTTCCTCCACCGCGACCAGGTGGATGCCCGGCGTCACGTGATCGAAGCGCACCACGCCATCGGCGTCGGTGAAGCCGAGCTCCTTGCCGTCGAGCGATACGAGCGCGTCCGAGACGCCGCTGGAGTTGCCGTTGCGCACGACGTGAACCAGCACGCGGCCGGTGTCGCGGCCCGCGAACCAGGTCGATCCCGGCGTCTCGTACCGCGCGAACTCGCCGTCGTAGGAGAGATCGTAGGCCATGACGGGCTGACCGTCCTGATCGGTGCGCCGCACTTCGAGGTCGGCGCGATCGCGCTGACGCGGCGTCAGCGAGACCGACACGGCGGCCTCGCGCACGGCGCCGCGAAACGCGTCGTCACGCAGCGCTCCGGCGGTCACCGACGCGGTGAGGCGCGTCCCGAGCCATCCGCACGGGAGCGAATAGCGGGCCGTGAGCTCGCCCTGGCGGAATTGGCCGTCGTCCCAGCCGAAGCGCGGCTCGAGGCCGAGCCGCGCGCCCCGCGCCAGGACGAGTGACGCCTCGCCGGTGGCGGTGACGATTTGCCGTTCCGCGCGCGCGTTCAGCTCGAGCCGTCCGAGCAGCGCGTGACCGTGGGCGAGCGCGCCGCCCGCGTAGAGAGCGAAGCGCCGCTCCGCGGTGAGGCCCACCGGGCGCCGGTCCCACACGGCGTCCGCGCCTCCGTACCACGGCGAGCGCCCCAGCGCGCCCGAGGCTCCGAGCTGCACCGTGCGCGCGGCGAGCAGCGAATCCCCGCCGTCGCGGAGCACTCCGGTGAAGTGGGCCTCGGAACGGCCGTCCAGGAAGCGGCTCTGGAGGTTCCAGCGGTCCTCGCGACGCGCGGCCGCGGCGATGCGCTCGGTTCCGAGCACCCGCGCATGCTGGGTCGCGTGCTCGTCGCTGAGCGACGCCACCCATACGGGTGACTGGTAGCTCCACTCCAGCGCATGCAGCGCCGCGAGCGCCCGCGCGCCGTCGAGGCTGTGGAGCTGTGCGCCGAGCCGGCCGCCGAGCCGGCTGTTGGCCAGCGGCGCGCTCCAGCCGAACGTTCCGGTGGCGCCGCGTCCCGCGAGCGTGTCCGGTCCCAGGCTCGGCCGCAGCGCCGCGGCCGGCGTGCCGCGCCAGAACCCGAAAGCGCTCGCCGCGATCTCGGCCTCGTCGTAGCGCACGTGCTCCGTCGCCGCGCCGCCGAACGCCTGGCGGGGCGTCGGCGTGCCGGGCAACGGAGTCGGCACGCCGCCCATCGCGAGCCAGCGCCCGTCGCGCGGATCGGTGAAGCGCAGCACGCCGCCGCGCAAGTGATCGAACGACTGACCGCGCCACAGCGAGATCGGCTCGGCGTCGAGCAGGCTCGCCTCGAGGCGCTGACGCCGGCCGGCCAGGCGGAAGGCGCGCAGGCGCGAAGCTCCGAAGCGACGCTCGCCCGCGGCCATCACCGCGACGGCGCTGCTCTGGCGGTACTGCTCGCCGCCCTCCAACGGCCACTCCATGGCCTCCGCTGCCAGGCCCACCGCCTGGTGCGAGAGCTGCGCGCGGAATTGATCGAGCGCGCGCATGCGGCCGATCGAGCCGGGACCGATCGCCGGCGCGCTCGCGATCGGCGGCCGGTAATTGGGATTGGCCACGCGGCGCAGCGTGAACGGCGCGGGCGCCGTGATCTGAGTCGCTTCGATG
>Ga0066903_100003892_pt1 | contig 12404 bp, 5 predicted proteins | sample PanSoiMetaGPlot1_FD_67491 | JGI IMG/M metagenome (GOLD analysis project Ga0066903, IMG submission 67491) | Tropical forest soil microbial communities from Panama analyzed to predict greenhouse gas emissions - Panama Soil - Plot 1 (version 2) | ecosystem: Environmental > Terrestrial > Soil >...
GAGCGGCGGCTCGATCGTGACGGACCTCGTCATCAACGGGACTCCGATCACCGTGACCGGCTCGCCGAACCAGACGGTCCAGCTCGCGACCGGAACGGTCGTCATCAACGAGCAGACGAGCGCGGGCGCCGGGGACATCACTGTCAACGCGCTCCACGTGTTCTTGAACGACACCCTCACGGGCGCCAACGTGGTGGACGCCGTCATCGCGTCCTCGCACGCAGACGTCAAGTGCACCGCGCCGCCGACCTGCACGCCGACGGCGACGAACACCCGGACACCCACCAACACGCCGACGCCGACCAATACGCCCACGATCACGCCCACGCGAACCAACACGCGGACTCCGACCATCACGCCGACGAGGACTCCTACCCGGACCCCGACGAACACGAGGACGGCGACCCCGACCGCGACGCCCACGAACACGCCTCCTCCGTTGACGGGGTGCTCCTCTTGCGCCGGCCAGCCGGAGGTGCTGGTGGACCAGAACGTAACCGTGGACTTCAACACGGCCACGCCGACGTGCTCCGGCGACGCCGACCTCTGCGCGTTCTTCACCTTCGACAAGAGCGGCTCCACGCAGGACACGTGGGTCGCCATCTTCGACGTCGGGTCGAGGCGGGTCCACATCCAGTCGCCGGCCGCCGTCACGACGAAGCAGGTCTCCGGCCGGGCGCCCGGAATCACCCTCAAGACGGCCTGCAGCGTGGTCATCGACGCCGGGGCGACGGTCGCGGTCGCCTCATCCAACGCGAACGCCGGGGAGATCCGGATCGAGACCGGGTGCGGCTCCACGATCAACGGGAAGGTCTCAGACACGGATTCCGGGACGACGGGCCTGCCGGGCAGGATCACCGTCGAGGCCTGCCAGGGAGGGATCACGACCGGGGTAGGATCGCTCATCCAGACGATCGGCGTGGACCCCGGCGGGAGCGACATCAACCTGCTGGCGTGCTGCGGCGGCGACATCGTCGTCAACGGGTTGGTGATGGGCCAGGCGCACGCCCACGTCACAGGAGCGCCCAAGCCCAACATCCGCGTCGCGGCGTTCAACGGATCGGTCACGATCAACGGGAACACCTCCATGCCCCAGTTGAACGACTACACCGTCAGCGGAGCGAAGTACGACATCTATCCCGGACTTCTTTCCTGGGTGACGGCCAGCTCGATCCCCGGGAAGGTCGAAGTCCAGGCTTCCGGCGACGTGACGGTGCACGGCCACGGGTCCACCGCCACGGGCGCCTTCACCAGCTACGCCGCGGTGGCCGCGGGCACGCTGACGAGCGACGCGCAAGGCGGGCTCGTGGACGTCCGGTCCCTCAACGGGAAGATCACCGGGACCGACCGCGCGTTCCAGTCCTTCGGCCGATACAACGGAAGCTCCCGGATCCGCCTCTGGTCCGGGTCCGACATCTCGCTCTCCTTGCTCGGCTCCAACTCGACGTTCAACCCGGTCGTGGATTCCTCCGCCTCCGGCTCTCCCAGCCAGGGAGGGACCAACGAGCTGCGCTCCTACTCCGGCAGGATCACGATCGGCTCCGGAGCGGTCGTCTCCGCGGCCGGGAACACGGCTGGAACGAACCTGCTGACATCCTGCGGAGGCGTGACGAACAACGGCACGGTCACGCCCGCCGACGGCAACTCCACCGACGACGCCGGCGCCTGCTCGCCGGCGGCGCCGGGCCCGATTTACTCGAACTGCTCCCAGGTGGACAACCGGATCGCCTGCGCCTGTTCCTGAGCTCGCCAACCGACCTGGCACAGGGGCCCGACCCTCGAGAGGGGGGAGGGCCCCTTCCCTTCTAGCGATGCTCGACGCGCACGGAGCGGACGCGGTCGGGATCGCAGGCGACGAAGACCTTCGTCTCCACTTGCCCGTGCGCCCGGATCGTGCCCCCGAAGCTGCCATTCTGCGTCGCGATGGCGGACCCGCTCATCCCGATCGCCTGGACCTTGAACCTCGCGTGGTCGCCGTCGAGGTCCTCGGAGCAGTTGTTGCGCCCCGTGATCGTGACGCGCACTCCCGATGGACTGCTGACGTCGTTGTCGATCCTCGCGTCCATGCTCAGGCAGTCCTTCGGCTCGGCGCCGAGCAGCACGGCGGCCGAGGAGAGAAGGACCAGGAGTCCGCTCCGCCAGATTCGCATTTTTCCCCCCGCTCGAAGCTGGCGAAAGTTTACTTGATAGCCTCGCCGGCGTGAGGCGCTTGGGTTCTGCGGCGGCGCTGTGGCTCCTGGCCGCCGGGCTTTCCGGTCAGTCGCCCGCGGAACCGTGGCGAACGATCCGGACCGAGCATTTCCGCGTCCACTTTCCAGCCCCGTACGAGAAGTGGGCCGCGCTCGCGGCGGCCTCGATCGAGGGCATCCACGCCCGCGTGACCGAGTTCGTCGGCTACAAGCCCACCCGCCCGATCGACGTCCTGGTCGAGGACCCGGCCGCCGAGGCCAACGGCGCCGCCTTCCCTTTCCTGGACCGCCCTTACATCGTGCTCTGGACCTCCCCCCCGGAGGCGGAGTCGGACATCGGCGACTACTCCGGTTGGATGGAGCTGCTCGTGACGCACGAGATGGCGCATATCGTCCACCTCGTCCGGCCCCAGAACCGGCCGGGGCTGCTCCCGAGGTTGCTCCGCCTCCCGTTTGGCCCGGTCGTGCTGAAGTCGCCGAGGTGGGTGATCGAGGGATACGCGACGGTGGTCGAGGGAGCGCTGACCGGATCGGGGCGGCCGAGGTCGAGCTACCGCGCGATGGTGCTGCGCCGGTTCGCGATCGAGGGCAAGCTCCCTTCCTACGGCGCGCTGTCGGGGACCGGGGGATTCCTCGGCGGCTCGATGGCGTACCTCGTGGGCTCCGCGTACCTCGAGTGGCTCGAACAGAAAGAAGGCGACGGCTCGCTCGTCCGGCTCTGGAAGCGGCTGGCTTCCCGGCGCGGCGGAGACTTCGAGACCGCGTTTCGCGCGGTCTTCGGCCGCTCGCCGGCCGACCTCTACGACCGTTTCCGCGCCGAGCTGACCGCCGCGGCGATTGCGGAGGAGAAGAGGCTGACTGCCGCGGGCCTCGTCGAAGGGGAGCTGTGGCAGCGGCTGGAGGGCGGCACCGTGTCGCCGCAGGTCAGCCCCGACGGCTCGAAGATCCTTGTCCGAAGGGACCGCCGGCGGGGAAGGAGCACGCTCGCCGTCTGGAAGATCGAAGAGACGGAGGAGGAAAAGGCCGCCGTCGAACGCGCCCGGAAGAAAGAGGCGAAGCTCCTGGAGGACATCAACGAGGCTCCCGAGAAGGAGGTCCTTCCCCGTCCGCGCTCGCCGAAGTGGGTGCTCCCGAGAATCAACGGCTACTCGGCGTCGAACCCCAGGTGGATGCCGGATGGGCGGCGCGTTCTCTTCTCCCGCCGATCCCCGGACGCCGAAGGGGACCTGCGGTGGGACCTCTACCTCTGGGACGTCGAGGGCGGCCGGGTGACGCGGGTGACGCGAGGCGAAGACCTTCCGGAAGCGGACCCCGCTCCGGACGGGACGTGGGCCGCCGCCGTGCGGAGCCGCTACGGGATGACCGAGCTCGTCCGGGTGGACCTCGCGTCCGGCTCGGTCCGGCCAGTCGCGGGGGCGCTTGCGCCGGATCCGGCGATTGTCTGGACCCACCCGAGGGTCTCGCCCGGCGGCGGCGTCGCGGCGGTCGTTCATCGCGAGGGGCGCTGGAGGCTCGCCGTCCTCTCCGGAGAGACCGCGGTGGAGATTGGATTGCCCGGGCATCCGGTGGGCCCTCCCGCGTGGAGCCCCGACGGGAAACGGGTCTACGCCGCGGCGGACGCGCAGGGGATCTGGAACGTCGTCTCGGCCGACGCTTCCGGCGCCGCGAGCAGCGAGCCGGCCGTGCTGACGCGAGTGACGGGAGGCGCGTTCTCTCCCGCGCCGTCTCCCGATGGGAGGAGCCTCTATTTTCTGGAGCTGACGGGAAAGGGAGTGGACCTGCGAAGGCTCTCGCTTCCGTCCCCCGCGGCCGGTCCGCTGCCAGAGCCCTCGGAGCTCTCCGCGGTCCTGCCGCCCCCGCCCGTCGCGCCGCCGGCGCCCTTCGCGACGGCGTCGGTCGGGCCGTCCGAGCCGTATCGCGTCGGCCAGACCCATCTTCTCCGGGTTTCGTCCGGGTTCACGGTGGGACCCGACGGAGCGTCCTACCAGTCGGGGGTCGAGGGATCGGACCTCGTCGGGCGGCTGCGCTGGTCCGCCCTCGGAGCGGCCGGAAACGCGGCGGGGCCGCGAGGCGGATCGCTGGCGGGCGCGTGGCTCGGGCTCCCGGTGGAGCTGAGGCTCCAGATCTTCTCGGCGCTGGAGAGACCGGGGGGCCAGAGGCTCGTGGCACGCCCGGCGCTGGACGAAGAGAGGCGGGGCGGATTTGCCTGGGCGTCCTGGGGGCGGCCTTTCTCGTGGGGAGCCGTCCGGTTCGAAGGCGGCGGCGGATGGACGCGCGTCGAGCCGCTATCGGGAGGCGAAGACTTCGACCGGGCGCTCGGCACCTTGCGGGGCCGGCTCCTCTGGCGGCACACGAAGGGAGACAACGGTCTCTCGACCGACCTCGAGGCGTGGGGATCGTTCGGCTCGACGGACGGGCGGTCGTGGTCGCAGGGCGCCGGATCGGCCCGAGTCACCGGCATCAGCTCCGCCGCGACCGTCTCCTTCGCGGCGAAATACGGCACGACGGGCGGCTCGCCGACAACGTTCGACCTGTTCGCCCTGGGAGGAGCCGGGTCTGCAATTCTTCCTCCGGGCCTGGACCGCAACCGGATCGAGAGCCCGGCGCTGCCCTCGGCCGTCCAGCTCGGGGACCGGTTCGAGGCCTACCGCGCCGAGCTGACCCCTTCCTTCTTCCCCTTCGTCGTCTACGCCGAGAGAATGCGCGCCTGGAACGCCGGCTCGGCCAAGCCCGACTGGGTCCGCCTCGAAGGAGTCGAAGCCCGGTTCGAACGGCTCGTCCCGCCGGAGATCCTCGGCCCGTTCTCCTTCTACGCCGGCGTGGCCCGTGTCCGCAGCTACGAACCTCGGTTCGACTCCATCCGTGGCTACGGCGGTTTGATTATCCGGCCGTAACGGCTAGTCGTCGTAATACCGCCGCGCGTTGACCTCGGCGCCCTTGTGGCCGACGAGGGTGACCTCGATCGAGTGGTAGCCGCGGGGGCCGGGCGGGGACTTGAACGTCAGGACGTAGCGGCCGGAGATCGCGCGCCGGACGCGGTCCATCGCGAGGCTCGGGAAGAGATGCGTCTTCTGGTAGGTGCCGCCGGTCATTTCCGCGAGCTCCTCGAGGTGGACTTCGAGGGAGTGGTAGTCGGCGTCGGTGACGTCGAGCGTGAAGATGTTGGTCCGGGCCGCCGCCAGCGCCCGAAACGCGTTCTCGAGGTCGTGCTGCTCCGTCGGCGTCGGCCCGACGATCCCTCCGACCGTGCTCAGGCCCCAGCCGAAGAAGAGCATCGTCTTTCCGCCCGGGATCGGGGCGAGCGCCCGGGCCAGGACGAAGAGCCCGCGCTCCGGAGTGGCCGCGTCCTTCGCCGCCGCGAAATCGAAGTGCTCGGCGATCGAGGGGAAATACGCCGTGTCCATCGGGGCCTGCGCGCCGGTCCGGATGGCGTCGTAGAGCGAGTCGCGGATCCTCTGGTGGTCGTTGGTGAAGTCCTGCCGCAGCTTCAGGTGCGAGTCGTAGGAAACGACAGCGACGCGGTCGGTCGGGAGCAGGTCGTCCAAGAACCGCCGGGCCTGGAGGCTCATCCGGACGAGGCCGACGAGGCGCGAGTGCTCGAACCCGGTCTGGAAGAAGAAAACGATCAGGCGTCCCGGCGGGGCGAGCATGAGGGGCTTGCCGGGCTCCGCCGACGAAAGTGTCGCGTCGATCGGGATCTCCGGAAGGTCCGCGGGAACCCAGTCCACCGACTCGAGCGTCACGACCTTGTCGTCCACGCGGACCCGGAAGTCCGCCGCGGTCAGGTCGGGGATCGGATCGCCGAACCGGTCGGTGACGTGCGCGTCCACCACGACCAGCTCGACCCTCGCCTCCTCGCGGAACCCGGCAGGCTTCTGGGGCAGGGGAGGGGGAGCCTGGGCGGCGGCCCTGGAGGAGCCGAGAAGCGACAGCATCAGAGCGCCCGCCCCCATCCGCCCCCGGGTCATGGGCAAAGAGATTACGAGACGGGAGCGCTCCGCACAACCGGCTGCGGACGATCCGCCCGGAATCGGGGCGGGTTTCCGGCGTGGGGCGTACGGCCGCCTCGCCGCGCGAACTCGACCGGGCCGGACTAGAATCGCCGGCGAGCTTTCCATGGTCCTGACCGGCGGGCGGCGGCTCGGTCCGTACGAGGTCCTCAGTCCGCTCGGCGCCGGCGGAATGGGAGAGGTTTACCGGGCGCGAGACACGCGGCTTGGACGCGAGGTCGCCGTCAAGGTGCTGCCCGCTGAAGTCCACTCCGACGAGGATCGCCTGAAGCGTTTCGACCGTGAGGCGCGGTCGGCTTCCGCCCTCAACCATCCCAACATCCTGACGGTCCACGACGTCGGGGTCCACGAAGGCGTTCCCTACGTGGTCACGGAGCTGCTCGAGGGGCGGACGCTCCGCGAGGAGATCGCAGGCGGAGCGCTGTCGCCGCGCAAGGCGGGCGATCTCGCGATCCAGGTCGCGCAGGGACTCGCCTCCGCGCACGAATCGGGGATCGTCCACCGGGACCTGAAACCCGAGAACATCTTCGTGACGAAAGACGGCCGGGCCAAGATCCTCGACTTCGGCCTCGCCCGAGCCATGCCGGCCCGCGGCGCGGCCGAAGAGACCGACGCGCCCACGGCGACGGGAATCACGGAAGCGGGCGTCGTGCTGGGAACGGCCGGCTACATGTCTCCCGAGCAGGTCTGCGGGCAGCCGGCCGACGAACGCTCGGACCTATTCTCCTTCGGCGCGGTCCTCTACGAGATGCTGACGGGCCGCCGCGCCTTCCGCGGCCGGTCGGCGCCCGAGACGATGAGCGCGGTCCTCCGGGAGGAGCCGCCGCCCGTCCTCGAGGTGAACCCCGGTGTACCGCCCGCCTTCGAGCGGGTTGTCCGGCGGTGCCTCGAGAAGAAGCCGGAGCTGCGGTTCCAGTCGGCGAGAGATCTGGCGTTCGCGCTTTCCGAGGCGACGACCGGGTCCGGCGTCCCCTCTCTGCCGGTGGCCCGTTCCCGTCCTGTCTCCGGGAAAACGCTCTGGATTGCCGTGACCATCGCCGCCGCCGCGATCGCCGCGGCCTTCCTGCTCGTCAGCGGCCGGCCGCCCCGCACCGCGGCCGCCAAAGCGGGCGGCCCCATCCAGTCGCTCGCGGTCCTCCCGCTGGAGAACCTGTCGAAGGACCCGTCGCAGGAGTACTTCTCCGACGGGATGACGGAGGAGTTGATCGCGAACCTCGCGAGGCTGGGCGGCGTGCGGGTGATCTCGCGCACCTCGGTCATGGGCTACAAGGGCGCGCGCAAGGCGATGCCCGAGATCGCGCGGGAGCTCGGCGTGGACGCCTTGATCGAGGGCTCGGTGATGCGCTCGGGAGACCAGGTCCGCATCACGGCACAGCTGATCCACGGCCCGACCGACCGGCACCTCTGGGCGGAGAGCTACCAGCGCCAGCTCCGCGACGTGCTCGCGATGCAGACCGAGGTCGCGGGCGCGATCGCCAAAGAGATCGAGGCGAAGCTGACCCCGCGCGGCGAGAGCACCCTGCCGAAGAGCCGCCCCGTGGACCCCGAGGCGCACGAGCTGTACCTGAAGGGCCGCTTCGAGCAGGCGAAGCTCTCGGAAGCCTCGCTCCACGCGGCGATCGAGGACTTCCAGAAGGCCATCGGCCGGGACCCCGGTTTCGCCCCGGCGTACGCCGGCCTCGCCGATTCCTACGCCTTCCTGCGGAGCACCTACGCGGCGCCGAAGGACGTGATGCCCCAGTCCGTCGAGGCGGCGCGCAAGGCCCTCGAGCTCGACGAGAACCTCGCCGAGGCCCACGTCTCGATGGGCCTGGCGAAGTTCTTCTACGAGTTCGACTGGGCCGGGGCGGAGAAGCACCTGCGGCGGGCCATCGAGCTCAACCCGAACCTGGCGGAGGCGCACGACGCCTACGCGAACTTCCTCGCGGGGATGAACCGGACCGGCGAGGCGGTCGCCGAGATCGAGAAGGCCCGCCGGCTCGACCCGCTCTCCCTCCTCGTGCTGGCCGACTCGGCCTGGGTCTTCTACTGCGCCGGGCGCTACGACCGGGTGATCGAGGAATGCGGAAAGGCGATCGCGCTCGACCCGAACTTCTGGGTGGCCCATACGTTCCTGGGGCTCGGGTACGAGAAGACCGGCCGGTTCGCGGAGGCCGTCGAGGAGCTGCAGAAGGCGCGAAAGCTCGACGACAATCCGACGATCTACGAGATGCTGGGCGGCGTTTACGCGGCGTGGGGGAAGAAAGACGAGGCGAAGAGAGTGGTGCGCGAGCTGACGGAGCGATCCACGAAGCGTTATGTCTGCCCGTACGAGATCGCCACGATCCACGCGGGACTGGGCGACCGGGACGCCGCGTTCGAGTGGCTCGCGAAGGCCGCCGACGCCCGGGCGGACTGCATGCCGTGGGTCCAGCCGGACCCGAAGATCGACATCCTGAGAAGCGACCCCCGCTACGCGGCACTGCTCGACCGCATCGGGCTCGCGCCGGCGAAGGGCGCGGTGACCGGAATGGGCCGTTGAGCCTCGCGGGGAGAACGCTCGGGCGATACGAGATCCTGTCGCCGCTGGGCGCCGGCGGGATGGGCGAAGTCTGGCGGGCGAGGGACTCCAGCCTTCGCCGCGAAGTCGCCATCAAGGTGCTCCCGGCGGGGCTCGCCGGCAATCCGGACTACCTTGCTCGCTTCGAGCGCGAGGCGCGCGCCCTCGCCGCCTTGAACCACGCCAGCATCGCGGCTATCTACGGGCTGGAGGAGGCGGAGGGAATCCGCTTTCTCGCGATGGAGCTCGTCGAGGGCGAGACGCTGGCAGAGCGTCTGGGCGGAGGACCGCTGCCGGTTCCGCAGGCCCTCCGAATCGCCCAGGGAATCGCCGAAGCGCTGGAGGCCGCCCACGCGAAAGGGATCGTCCACCGCGACCTGAAACCCTCCAACGTCAAGGTCACCCCGGAGGGAAAGGTCAAGGTGCTCGACTTCGGGTTGGCCAAAGTGCTGGAGGACGCGGATCCCGATTTCTCGCGGGCCGACACGCTGCGCGCGGGAGAGACGCGTGAAGGGACGATCCTCGGAACGCCCTTCTACATGAGCCCGGAGCAGGCACGCGGCAGGGCCGTAGACCGGCGCGCGGACCTCTGGGCGCTCGGGTGCGTCCTGTACGAGATGCTCTCGGGCTGGCGCGCCTTCGATGGCGAGACCGCGCCCGACGCCTTCGCCGCGGTCCTCTCCGGCGAGCCGGACTGGAAGCGGCTTCCGCGGCAGGCGCCGGAGGCGATCCGGAAGCTGCTCGTTCGCTGCCTGGAGAAGGACCCGGCCCGCCGACAGCGCGACGCGGGTGACGCGGCCCTCGAGATCGAGTCCGTCCTGAGGAGTCTTGATCCGCTCCCCCCGGCCCGGGAGCCTGCGGGCGGCCGTTCGATTCTCGAGACCCTGTCAGCGTTCTTCCGGCCCGCGCGCGCTCCCGTGGAATCGTCCGCTCCCTTCACGCCGCCCCGGCTTTCCCAGGTCACCTTCTCGGAGGAGATCGAGCAGTTCCCGGCCTGGTCGCCCGACGGCGAGCGGCTCGCGTTCTGCCGGGAGACCGGGAAGGGGAGGCGGATCGTCGTTCGCGAGCTCGGCGGATCCGAGGAACGCCCGATCACCGACGGCGAGACCGACGACATCCAGCCGGACTGGTCGCCCGACGGCCGTTCGATCGTCTTCGCCCGGGGCCGCCAGCCCGGCCGCAAGGTCGAGCCCAACGACGTCTTCGGGGCCTACGAGGGGACGGATCTGTGGCGGCTCGAACTCTCGACCGGCAGGGCCGAGCGCCTGGTTGAGAACGCCGCCAACCCCTCGTTCTCGCCGGACGGCCCGCGGATCGCCTTCGACGCGTCCTGGGCCGGCCCGCGCCGCATCTGGATCGCCGACGAGCGCGGGCGCAATCCCCAGCAGTCCACCTCCGACGACTCCGAGGCGGTCGTGCACGTGCGGCCGCGCTGGTCTCCGGACGGGGCCCGGATCGTCTTCCAGAACATCGAGCGGACGAAGTTCGACGTTCGCGTCGTGGACGTCGCCTCCAAGCGCCTCTCCTGGATCACGAACGATCACGTCCAGGACTTATCACCGGTGTGGTCCCCCTCCGGGTTCCTGTACTTCTCCTCCTACCGTGGCGGCGGGGTCAACATCTGGCGCATCCCCGTGACGGCGGCCGGGGAGCCCGCGGGCCTGCTCCGGCAGCTGACCACCGGCGCGGGCCAGGACGTCGAGCCCGCGATCACCCGCGACGGGCGCCGCCTCGCTTTCACCACCCTGCGCCAGAATGCGGATATCTGGCGGCTGCCCGTCTCGCCGGAGACCGGGAAGGCCGCGGGGCCGCCCGAAAAGCTCATCGCGACGACGCGCGAGGACAGCCGCGGCGCTTGGTCCGCCGATGGAACGCGGATCGCGTTCAACTCCGACCGCTCCGGCGACATGAACATCTGGCTCCACTCGATGGAGGACGGCAGCGCGAGGCCGCTGACGGCCGGCCCCGGCGGAGACTTCCAGCCGAACTTTTCTCCCGACGGCGGGCGGGTCGCGTTTTTCTCCTCGCGCGCCGGGAACGTGGACGTCTGGGTGGTCGAGACGCGCGGAGGGCGCCCGAGGCGCCTGACCCGGGGGCCCGGGATCAGCGTGAACCCGGCGTTCTCGCCCGACGGCGGCCGGATCGCCTACGTGTCAGACGAGGGCGGTCGGCTCGAGGTCTGGGTGATGGGCTCGGACGGGGCGGGCGCGCGGCGGCTGACGGACTGCGGCGTCCTGGGCCACTTCCTGCAGTGGACGGCGGACGGGCGATACGTCGTCTTCCGCTCGCCGTCGCCCTCGCCGAGGACGCTGCGTGTGCCCTTCGGCGGAGGCGAGCCCGAAGAGCTGCCGGAGGTCGCGGGCGGCGCGCACATGTCCTTCTCGCCGGACCGGACGCGGATCATGGACGTGGTCGGGCACCGGACGCTCTGGGTGTCGCCGCTGTCGGGCGGAAAACCGGAGAGGGTCTTCGAGTTCGAGGATGCGGACTCCCGCATCGACTACCCGCGGTGGTCGCCCGACGGCCGGTGGGTACTCTTCGACCGTTTCCGCCCGAGCGGAGGCGACATCTGGATGATGGAGGGGTTCGAGTGAGGACGAAGAATTTGTGATTTGTGATTGGTGATTTGTGATTGGGGCGGGCACCCGGCTCGGACCGTATGAGGTGATCGCTCCGCTGGGATCGGGCGGGATGGGAGAGGTGTATCGGGCGCGCGATACCCGCCTCGGCCGCGAGGTTGCCGTCAAGGTCCTGCCCTCCGAGATCTCGTCGGACGGCGAGCGACTTGCGCGTTTCGAGCAGGAAGCGCGGTCGGCTTCCGCCCTGAACCACCCGAACATCGTCACGGTCTACGACGTGGGCAGGTCCGACGCGACCTCCTACATCGCGATGGAGCTCGTCGAGGGAAAGACGCTGCGGGAACTGGCTGCCTCCGGGCCTTTGCCCGTCCGGACGGCGCTGGGGATCGCGGCGCAGGTGGCCGACGGCCTGGCCAAGGCGCACGCGGCGGGGATCGTGCACCGGGACTTGAAGCCCGAGAACCTGATGGTCTCCGACGATGGTTTCGTCAAGATCCTAGACTTCGGCCTGGCATCCAAGCGGCCGCTCGACGCGGCCGGAAGAGAGCAAGCGGCCGCGGTGGGGCATCCCATGGCGAAACTTAGCGAATCCGCGATTCCAACTGAGATCGCTCCGGGGTTTCTGACAACGCCTGGGGTCGTTCTGGGTACCGTCGGTTACATGTCGCCGGAGCAGGCGAGCGGCTCCGCGATCGACATCCGCTCCGATCAGTTCTCCTTCGGCTCGATCCTCTACGAGATGCTGGCCGGACGCCGGGCTTTCTCTCGCGCGACGGCGGCGGAGACCCTGACGGCGATCATTCGCGAGGAAACGGAGCCGGTCGGTGCGATCAATCCCGCGGTCCCGCCGCCCCTGAGCTGGATCGTCGAGCGATGCCTCGCCAAGGACCCGAGAGAGCGCTACGTCGCCACGGAGGATCTTGCTCGGGAAATCCGGTCGGTTCGCGACCACCTTTCCGACGCGATCGCGCCCGCCGCTTCCGCCGCGGCGCCGCGCAGAGGCAGGAGCCGTCTGGTCATGCTCGCCGTCGCGGCCGCCGTCATTCTCGCCGCCGGAATCCTCGCGGGATGGCTCGCCGCCCGCGGC
>Ga0066903_100003893_pt1 | contig 12403 bp, 9 predicted proteins | sample PanSoiMetaGPlot1_FD_67491 | JGI IMG/M metagenome (GOLD analysis project Ga0066903, IMG submission 67491) | Tropical forest soil microbial communities from Panama analyzed to predict greenhouse gas emissions - Panama Soil - Plot 1 (version 2) | ecosystem: Environmental > Terrestrial > Soil >...
CCGCCGGAATCATCGACGGACACGTTCCAGCGCGCCAGCGCCACCATGACGCGGCGCGCCAGCGCGCGGTCGGGCGTAACCAGGGCGGCCCGCTTTCCCTTGGTCTCAACCACCTCGCGCAGCGCCACGGCAATCGCCAGCGCCTCCTCCTCCGGATTCGCGGCATCGATCACGGCGACACCGGAAAGCGCCGACATGATCGTTGCCTCCGGCAAGCGATGCTGCCAGCATTCGCTCGCGGCGGCTGGACACAATGCCGCGGCGACGAGGTTCTCGCGGCCATGCGGGGCCGGATTGCCGAGCACACGCACGGCGCTGCGGTCGACGCCAAGCCGCTTGAGCAACCCAATCATGGAAAATTGCGGGTGCTCCACCGCCGGCGCAGTTGCAGCGACCTGGCGATCGCCGGCGATCAACGTCGAGGCCGACGGATCAATCGACATGTCGAGGCCGGGCAGCACGACGGCACCGCGCGGTAGGAGTGCGATGGTAGCGAGCAACATGGCGGTTGCCGGCATTGACGCCGTCGAGCCGGCGGCAATCACCGGACCATCCAGGGATGCGAGCCTCGCGGCCTCGGCTTCAATCAGCCGATCGCGGCGCTCCACCGACTCGATCCTTCCGCCCTCCGCGAGAATGGTCGGCCAGGCGTCGCGCGCGAGCTTCAAAAATTGCAAGGTGAGCTGCCAATATCGGTCGAACTGTTCCGGCACGAGATCATCCAGGGCGTGCCACGGCACTTTGCGCGTCGCCATGTCGTCGATCAGGCGGGCGAGATCATCGGCCAGCGCAAGCGCGACGGCGGGGGAATGCGCTACGAGCGGCGCACCGCCCTCGCCGTAGACTTGCGGGGCCGCGGCCCATTGCAGGACTAGCCGCATCAGCAACAGCCGCCGCTCGAGGCGACCGAGCGGCGGCGGCAGGTCGAGCGCCATGCCGGCCTGAGGACCGGTCGCCGCCTCGCCGAACACCAGTTCGTCCTCGTCGATGTCGCCGACGGGAAGGATGCGCGGGAGCACGGCGGCGTCGGTGTCCAGCGCCGCGAGAAAGAGATCACGTGCGAGCCGGCAAGCACGGCGGGTGGGGAGATAAAGCGTCGCGCGGCCAAGCGCGAGCGGGTCACGCAGGCACGGAAAACCGCGAATGATCTGGCCGGCCGCCAGGGCCTTGATCAGTGTCGGCAGGAAGGGCGCCGAGGCCGGGATGGTGAAAAGACGGGGCGTGGAAAATGCCATATCGAATCGGGACCACCATCATCATACCGCGTAAGCGCCAAGCGCCGCTTCGGCCTCGGCGAGGGCCGCCGGCGTGCCGATGTGCATCCACACGCCTTCGAGGCGCACACCGTGGAGCCGCCCGGAAGCTTCAGCGCGATCGAACAACCGCAGCAGCGAGAACGCTCCGCGCGGGCTGTCGGCGAATAAATTGGGCGATACGATCGCCGCGCTGGCATAGACGAAGGGTACAACCTGACGCTCGCCGCGACGCTGCAGCCGTCCGTCTGGTGTCATGGCGTAGTCGCCCTGCCCGGAATAGCCAACGCTGGTTGCCGTCGGCGCGAGCAGCAACAGCGCGTCCATGCGGTCAGGGTCGAAGGCGTCGGCGAGCCGCGCCAGGTTTGGTCTGACACCCTCGGTCCAGATCGTGTCGGAATTGACGAGGAAGAACGGCGCCTCGCCGAGCAGCGGCAATGCCTTCACCACACCCCCACCGGTTTCCAGCAGCCGATCGCGCTCATCGGAGATGACGATGAATCGCCGGCCCGCGAGATGACGCTCCATGGCATCCGCCAGGTAGTGGACATTGATCACCACGCGCTCAACCCCAACGGCGGCAAGGCGGTCGAGCACATGGTCGATCAAGGCCTTGCCGGCCACGTGAATGAGCGGCTTGGGCATGTGGTCGGTGAGCGGCTTCATGCGCACACCGAAGCCGGCGGCCAGCACCATCGCGCGGCCTGGCACCGCCGTGCGCGGTCGATTCCGTTCCCCCGTCAACGGAGAGTCAGGGCGCGGGCACATGATTGTCGTACCATGCTTTCAGTGGCTTGAGGGCTGGATGCGCCAGCGATCGGCGCAGATTCCGCCACAACCGCGGCTGATGTTGAAGATATTGCGCCTTGCCGTCACGCTCGGCGAGGCGCGAGAAGATGCCAATTACTTTGGTCGCACGCTGAGCACCGAGCACGGCATACTGCTCGAAGAAGGCGTTGAGATCGAACGTACGATTGCGCGCTCGCCGTGACTTGACATAACGGCTCACGAGCCCCACCTCGATCGACTCGCTCACATCCACCCGCGCGTCCTGCAGCAACGAAACGACGTCATAGGCGGTAGGCCCCAACACGGAGTCTTGAAAATCCAGGAGACCGACCCGCGCGATACCATCACGTTCGGCAAGCCAGAGTAGATTGGGTGAGTGATAGTCGCGCAGAACCCAAGTCGGTGGGGCACCGACCGCGCCTGTCAGCGCCGCTCGCCAGAGGGCGCCGAACTCGTCGCGGGCGGCCGCATCGACCGCGGCACCGCGCTGCGGCAGGTACCATTCGAGCAACAACTCAGCTTCGATCATGAACGCGTCGACGTCATAGCGCGGCAGCTGATACTCGATTCTGGGTGACACCGGGAGCACATTCGGCAGGGTAAGGTGATGCAACGCCACCAGCAGATCGATCGCCTCGGTGTAGCGATCTTCGATTGCCGCTGCCGGGTCGCCGGCGATCATCGGCTCGCTGCCCAAATCCTCAAGAACGAGCAGCCCGGCCTCGATGTCGGCGGCCTGGATCGCGGGTGCAGAAAACCCGCGCTCGCGCAATCCTCGTGCCAGTGCGACGAACGGCGTCACGTCTTCTGCGAGGTGGACCAGCTTGCTGTACGGCAGGCCGGCACGCAGCGGCGGACCGTCGGGCCGACGCGGAGCATTCATCAGCACGGCGCGACGCTCGCCGAGTTTGAGCCGCTCGTAGCTGCGTGTCGACGCATCGCCGACAAGCCGCTCCCGCTCCGCCTTGGCCAATCCCGCCTCTTCGAGAAACCGGCGGATCACCATCATCCGTTCAAGGCGGGCCGCAACGGCACCGTGACCGGTGATGCGCGCAAGCCGATGGTTCGGTCCGTGTTCGGGGACGAGCGCAAGCTCCAGGTCGAGACGGCCGAGGGGAAGGAATCCGGCCGCGCGATCCGGCCATTCCACCAGCACGACCGCGTCCTCGGCAAGATCGACGAAACCTATCTCGACCAGTTCCTCGGGCGCATTGACGCGGTAAAGATCGGCATGGACCAGCGCGCCCGCAGGCAAGTCATACGTCTGCATGAGCGTAAAGGTCGGACTCGGCACCTCGAGCAAGGGGTCACCGGCGAGATGGCGGATCAGGGCGCGCGCGAAAGTGGTTTTTCCGGTGCCGAGATCGCCGGACAGCGTCACCATGTCGCCGGGCGTAAGTACTGCCGCGACCTCGCCGGCGAGCTGAAGCGTCGCGCCCTCGTCGGCCAGGGGCACCTCCAGCGCTTCGCCGGCGGCCGCGGCGGCGTCCATAGTTGCCTCGTGCTCCACCATCACGCCGCACGCTCGAGCGGAAACGCGCACGCGACGGCGGTCCCGCGTCCTGCCACCGACTCGATCCTGACGGTGCCACCGTGGAGCTCGACCAGTGACCGCACGATCGACAGGCCGAGCCCGACGCCGTGATGGCGTGAGCCGGCCGTATGGGTTTCGAACCGATCGAACACGCGCTGCCGCAGCTCGGCCGGGATGCCGGGCCCGTCGTCGGTGACAGAAAACACCACCGCGCCGGCCGCTCGCTCGGCCGACAGCGTCACAGTGCCGCCAGGTGGCGAGAAACCGATGGCGTTCGACAAAAGATTATACAGCACCTGCCGCACCCGGCGCTCATCGGCCGTAAGGGTTCCGATATCGTTGTCCACGCGAATTTCCAGCCTGATGTCGTTCTCCCGGAGGCGATCTTTGATTCCCTCGGCGGCGGCTTCCATGGTCCTGCGAATGTCCACCGAGCGGAGATCGAGTGTCATTGCGCCGGCATCAATGGTGGCGAGATCAAGAATGTCGTTGATGATCGCGAGCAGCGCAGCGCTCGAGACGGTGATGTAGCCGAGATACTCGCGCTGCTTGCTGGTGAGCGGACCGGTTGACATGTCCTCGAGCAGCTGTGCAAAACCGATGATATTGGTCAACGGCGAGCGCAACTCGTACGAGACGTGATGCACGAAGTCATTCTTGAGCCGGTCCGCCGCCTCGAGCGCTTCGGCGCGTTCGCGCAGGGCGCGTTCGACGTTCACCGTATCGGTGACGTCCTTGAACGTGACCAGGGTTGCACCGTCAGGCAGCGGAACCGTGGCGCAATCCACCACGCTCCCATCGGTGCGCTCGAGCCGAGCCGCCATCGGCTCGCGGCGCTCCATTCCGGTGATTGCACCGCGCAGCGCCGCCCAAGCCGGACCATCTGCGTGGAGCGGGAGGCACCACTCGATTACCTTCTCGATGTGCGGATGCTCGCCGAGCAGCGCCGGTGACAGTTTCCACATCCGTGCAAAGGCAGGATTGAACAGCCGCAAGCGGCCATCGCTGGCGAATGCCGCGACCGCCTCGGAGAGGTTGTCGAGTGTCTCGCCTTGCACCCGGATCAACGCGTCGTATCGCCGCTCGAGATTGAGACGTTCGGTGACATCGTCGAACAGGTAGGTGACACCGCCTTCGGGATCCGGGGTCGTCACCACCCGTAACGTACGTCCGTCCGGCAGGTGCCACCAATGTTCTTTCGGCTCGATCGCACGATACGCCTCGTGCAGCTCGTTCTTCCATTGCCGGAAGTCGGCCTGTTCGGGCAGCTTGCGGGCGGCGCGCAACTGATCGAGCACCACTGAATCGGTCGGCTGGTGATCGAGGAATTCCGCCTCCAATCCCCACAGCGCGCGGTATGAAGCGTTATAGAAGGTGAGACGCTGATCGGCGGCAAAGATCGCGACTCCGGCGGCCAGTTGGTCCAGGATGCGGCGATGGGCAGCAACCATGCGCCTGATCTCACCGCGCATCGATTCCACTTCGGTGGCCTCGATGCCGATCCCGCCGGCACCGCCGCGCGTCGGCGTCTCCAACACGTCAAGGATGCGCCGCGTGCCAGCGACGATGACCGGGAGCCGCGCCGTGAAGCGTTCCCCTGACGCGCGCGCTTGTCGGGCATCCTCGCGCGCCGGCCGGTCGAGCAATTCGAGACCGCGCTCGAGCACTTCGGCGCTGCCCTTGGCCTCAACCGCCTGGACGTAGGCGGCATTGACAAAAACCAGCTGGCCGCTGTCATCGCGCGCCCAGATGGGGGACGGCAGCGCCTCGATCAGCGACTGCAGCGTGTCGACCTCCCGCAGAAGCTTGTCGTGACGCGCTGCCAACTCGGCAAGCGCACGCATGGCGCCGCTGGTGTCCTTCAGCCGCAGGACCACGCGATTGCCGATTGCGCGGCCTTCCGCCTCGATGTGACGCCCGCCGAGATTGGTCAGCGCCAGGGTGAAGCCCTCGCCCCGCGACCGCAGCGCGCGGACGGCACGTTCCAAGGCACGCGCCTGGTCGCCTTCGAGCCACGCGCCGAAGGCGAGCACACGGTCCGCAAGCGGGGTGAGAATCGCGGTATCCCCGAGAATCTCCGGCTCCTCGGCGCTGGCAGGCCAAGCCACGATCACCTGCGGCTCCGTCAACAGAAGCGCGTGGGCGCGATCGACTTCACCCTTGAGAGCCATGATCTCGGCACGCGCGTCCTCCTCCATGCGCTCTGCACGGGCGCGTGTCCGCACCAGCATGATCCCCGTCATGGTGGCGAACACGATGACGCCCAGGGTGACGGCGAGCGCGGCGATCACAGTGCGATCGAGCGCCAGCGCGGCATCGAACAAGGCCGTAATCAGCGAGGCCCCGGACTCCTCGGCGCCCGCCGGCGTGGGAAATGCCGCGGCCACAAGGGTCGTCGCCGCGCGAACATCAATCCGCCGCGGGCGAACAAGAACACCCACGTTCGCGCGGATCATGCCCGGTATGCCCCGTTCGCGGTGGCTCGCGATGTCGCCCGCCGCGCCGTAAGGTCGGTCCGGCGGTGCGGCGGACGCAGTCCGCCGGTTCGTCCACGAATCGCCGGAACTGTACCCTCAAGGGGATTGAAACGTTAAGGGCCCAGACCGTGAACGGGAGATCCCGCCGCTCGGGCGCACGCTTCTATCGACCTTCGAGGTCGACGCTCCGCGACCTCTCGATCGAGGGGCTGCTGTCCTGCAGCCGTAGCGCCAAATCCTCGACGCTGATGCGCGACAGCGCAACCGAGAATGCCCGTTCGGCCTGCGCAACCGCCGGCAGCACGACTTGGCCCAACAAGGCAGATTCCGGGAATCTGTCATCGGCCTCGTCAAGCGTCTGCGTGGCACGCAAAATGTCTTCGGCGGTAATTCGGTGCCACTCGCGACCAAGCTCATACCCGCCGCGCGGACCACGAATCCCCCTGAGAATTCCCTCACGCACCAGTGCCTGCAGCACGGGTTCGAGGTGGCGCGGCGGAAGCGTATTGCGGGCGGCAAGCGCTTTGGCCGACACGGGGCGCGCCCTGCCGTGCAGCGCAACGTCCACCACGGCCGTGATGGCGAGAAGGCCCTTACGCGACAACAGCGACATGGAAATCAACCGCATCAGCCCACTGTTACGAATCAGCCCGCCGGTACTATATTACAGTAGAGCGCCCGGTCCACATCACATCCCCATGATATGTTCACGATCACTGCGTCCACTTGATGTCGTGCTGCAATGCGGGCGACCGTATTGGGGGTCGCCTTTGCGGCGGGAACTGTGGGCAGAGCGCCCTCCGCATCTGGCCCGCCGGAACAAATTCGCCAATGATTTCAAACTATCGGTTGAGTTCATACACCCTTGGGGCGGTCTGATCGCCGGCCCAAGGAGGTGTCGGCACCGGCCATTCCGGTCGAGCCGAAGCCGCCTATTCCGCGCGCGGTTGCGGTTAATTGTCTCGCCTCCGTTAGGTTCACACGTACCGTTTGTGCAATCACAAGCTGTGCGATTCGCATGCCACGCGTAACCACGAACGGCTCGCTGCCGTGGTTGATGAGGACCACCTTGACCTCGCCGCGATAGTCCGCATCGATCGTACCGGGCGCATTGAGCACGGTGACGCCATACTGCGCGGCAAGCCCTGAGCGCGGCCGCACTTGGGCCTCGCTTCCCGCCGGCAGGGCGAGAGCAAAACCGGTCGGTACCGCCGCCCAATGACCGGGCGCAATGACCATCGGAACGTCGGCGGGCACTGCCGCCAGCAGGTCAAGACCGGCCGCTTGTTCGCTCTGGTAGCCGGGCAGAGGCAGATCGCCCCCGTGCGGCAGCCGCATCAACCGGATGTCGACTTTGCTCACCGTCGCGGCTCGTTGAGCGCAATTGCGATGCGGGCCACCAGCGCCCGCGCCACCTCGTCCTTCGACTGGATCGGCCATGCTTCGACCGTGTTAGCCGTGATCAGGTGCACGCGATTGCGGTCCCCCCCCATGATGCCGGTTTCCCGTGAGACATCGTTCGCCACAATCCAATCGCAACCCTTTTTTGCAAGCTTGGCCTTGGCGTTGGCGATGACGTTATCGGTCTCCGCGGCGAAGCCGATGACGAGCTTTGGCCGTCTCGCATTCTTCTGCGCCACGCTCGCCAGGATGTCGGGATTCTCCAGCAGCGCCAGTGCCGGCGTCTTGCCGCTTGTTTTCTTGAGCTTGTTGGCACGCGGTTCGGCTACGCGCCAGTCGGCGACGGCCGCGGCGAACACGGCGGCGTCGGCTGGCAGCGCGGCTTCGACCGCCGCCAGCATGTCGCGCGCGGTCTCCGCCCGCACGACCGAGACGCCCAGCGGATCCGGCAAGGCCACAGGACCCGAAACCAGGATCACCTGGGCGCCGGCTTCCGCGGCCGCGCGCGCGATGGCGTGGCCCTGTTTGCCGGAAGAGCGATTGCCGAGGTAGCGGACCGGATCGATCGGTTCGTGGGTTGGTCCGGACGTGACGACGATCCGCCTGTCGGCCAGCGCTCGGACGGCATCACCCGGGCGTAACAAGCTGTCGATCGACGCGACGATCTCCATCGGTTCGGCCATGCGGCCGACGCCGGCCTCGCCGATCTCCGCCATCTCGCCCTCATTCGGTCCGACGATTGCCACCCCGTCGGCGAGAAGCGCCGCAAGATTGCGCCGCGTTGCCGGGTGGGCCCACATGCGGGGATTCATCGCCGGTGCCACCAGAACCGGCCGATTTGTGGCGAGCAGCACGGCCGAGGCAAGGTCGTCGGCCAGGCCGTTCGCCATCCTCGCCAAGAGATCGGCGGTCGCCGGCGCGACCACGACAATGTCGCAATCACGGGCGAGCCGAATGTGGCCGACGTCGAGCTCGGCGGAGAGGTCGAACAGCTCGGTGAATGCCCGTTCCCCGGCAATCGTGCCAACCGACAGCGGGGTGACGAATTCCTGCGCGGCCCGCGACATGACCACGCGCACGCACGCCCCATGTTCCCGGAGCCGCCGGATCAGATCGAGGCACTTATAGGCCGCAATCCCGCCGCCAATGACCAGGAGAATGCGCTTGTCCGTCAGCATGGGATGGTCAGGGCCAAGGTCTTTGATCGATACCAGCACGTTTAAGTTAATCTAATCACATCGCCCGGTAGATCATCCAGACGAACCACGCCACCCCGCCGGCGATTACCCACAGGGCAGCCGTCATCCAGCGGTTGCGCCTGGCCTCGGCGCCACCGATTGCCGCAACCGTCTCAGGCGCCAGCACGAGTCCGTTGCGGGTGATGGCATCGAGCTGTTCAGCGAGATGTGCCGCCCGGGCGAGCAAGGAGGGCACGCCGCTCAAGAATTTGGCGAGTTCCTTCGCACCCTCGGTCGCATCTTCCAGTCGACCGGCCGGGCCGAGATTTCGCTCCATCCATTCCCGCACCACCGGCTCGGCCACCGCCCACATGTCCAGCTTGGGATCGAGCGAGCGTGCCACCCCTTCGACCACGACCATCGTTTTCTGCAGCAGCAGCAGCTCCGGGCGCGTGCGCATGTCGAATAAGCCGGTGATCTCAAACAGCAGGGTGAGCAGCTTTGCCATCGAGATCTCGTCGGCCGTGCGGCTGTGGATCGGCTCGCCGATCGCGCGGATGGCCTGCGCAAAACTCTCGATCGAGTGGTGCGGCGGCACATACCCGGCTTCGAAATGCACCTCAGCGGTACGATAGTAGTTCCGCGTGATGAAACCATAAAGAATTTCCGCCAAAAACCGCCGCTCTTTCGGCCCGAGTCGACCCATGATGCCGAAATCCACCGCGATCAGTCGCCCCTGATCGTCGACAAAGAAATTGCCCGGATGCATGTCGGCGTGGAAGAAACCGTTGCCCATGGCGTGCCGCAGGAACGATTGCATCAGGGCGCGGGCCAGACGCGACTGGTCGAAACCCTTGGCCTCGAGGGCCGCGCGGTTCGAAAGCGGGGTGCCGTCGACCCATTCGAGCGTGAGCACGTCACGGGCGGTCAGCCCCCAGTCGACCGTTGGAACCCGAAACTCGGCGTCCTCGCGTGTGTTCTCTGCCATCTCCGAGATCGCGGCTGCCTCCAGGCGGAAATCCATTTCGATGGCAACACTGCGCCTGACCGTATCGACCGCCTCTACCAGCCGCAGACGCCGCGCCTCGGCCGAATAGCGCTCGGCCTTGCGCGCGGCAAAATCGAGCGCATCGAGGTCTGCGCGGAAGCGTCGCTCGACGCCTGGCCGCAGGACCTTCACCGCGACCGGGCTTGCACCCTCGGACGCCTTGACGGTGGCGCGATGGACCTGAGCGATCGAGGCGGCCGCGACGGCGGGGCCGAACGAGGCAAACAGCTCGCTCGCCGGCCGCCCGAGCGCCGCCGCGACGGCGGCCTCCGCCTCTGCTTGTGGAAAAGGCGCCATCTTGTCCTGCAGGCTCTCGAGATCTCGGGCGAGCGCAATGCCAACGATATCCGGTCGCGTCGCCAGAAACTGGCCGAGCTTCACGTGGGCCGGTCCGAGCCGGGTGAGCGCTGCCGACAGGCGGACCGCCGCACCCGCGCCGCTGGGTCGCTCAATCAAGCGTGCAAGCCTCAGGCCGAAGCGGGCGGTGGGCGGCAGCGGGCGTGGATCGACCAGCGCCAGCACGCCCTCGCGGGCGAAAACGAACGCAGCGCGGGCCAGGCGGGTGAGATGCCCCAGGGCTGAGATCACAGCCGCCAGCCGGAATGCAGCGCGACGATGCCGCCGCTCATGAGGCGGAAAGAGACGCGGCGAAAACCCGCCGCCTCGATCATCTCGGCGAAAATCTGCGGGCGCGGAAATCGCCGGATCGACTCGACCAGATATCGATAAGATTCGGATTCGCCGGCGACCACACGGCCGAGCGCCGGAATGATGTTGAAGGAATAGAGATCGTACAGCGCGTCGAGCACCGGCACGTCGACACGGGAAAACTCCAAGCACACGAAATGGCCGCCGATCTTGAGCACGCGGTAGGCTTCGGCGAGTGCGCGATCGATGCGTGGGACGTTGCGGATCCCAAACGCTATCGAATAGGCATCTTGGCTGCGGTCTGTGAATGGCAGCGCCTCGGCATTGCCCTCGACAAAGGAGATCACGTCGTCGAAGCCGCGCTCGGCGGCGCGTTGGCGACCGATGGCAAGCATGTCACCGTTGACGTCGGCGACGGTCACGCGGATATCAGGCCCCCCAGCATCGATCGCACGAAAAGCGACGTCGCCGGTCCCGCCAGCGACGTCGAGCAGATGGAATACCCCAGGCCCCTTGGGGGGGTTCACGGCGGTCACCAGATCATCCTTCCAGGCCCGGTGCAGCCCGCCGGTCATCAGGTCATTCATCAGGTCGTAGCGCCCCGCCACCCGGCGGAACACGTCATCGACCAGCGCCTGCTTCTCCGCAAGCGGCACCTGCCGAAAGCCAAAATGAGTGTCGGGCATCGAACATCCTTTCTCGAACCATAGCGCGGGAGACGCAGGGGCGCTATGACTCGGGCGCGATATGCCCGAGCTTCCTGAAGTCGAGACCGTGCGTCGAGGGCTGAGCCCGGCCATGGAAGGCGCACGCTTCCTGCACATCGAGCTCAATCGCGCGGATTTGCGCCGGCCGTTGCCTACGGACTTCGTCAAGCGCCTCCGAGGCAAAACCGTCACCGGTCTCGGGCGCCGCGGCAAATATCTGCTGGCAGATCTTTCCTCCGGCGAAGTGCTGATGATGCATCTTGGCATGTCGGGCTCGTTTCGCGTCGCCCGGGAGACAGATGAGAAGACGCCTGGCGAATTCCACCACCCACGTTCGCGCGAACGCACCCATGATCATGTCGTGTTCCACATGTCGTCGGGGACGCGCATCACCTTCAACGATCCGCGCCGCTTCGGCCTGATGCTGCTGGTGCGGCGCGCCGAGCTGGCCGATCATCCGCTGATGCGGCAAGTCGGACCGGAGCCGCTCGGCAATGCGTTCGATGCCGCGATGCTGGCGCGCGCATGCGCCAACAGGAAGACCAGCCTCAAGGCGGCGCTGTCCGACCAGAAGGTCGTGGCGGGCCTGGGCAACATCTATGTGTGCGAGGCGCTGCACCGCGCGCGGTTGTCGCCAAAGCGCAGCGCCGCCACGCTCGCAAGGGGAGCCGGCCAACCGACGCCGCGCGCAGAAAAGCTAGTCGCGGCAATCAAGGATGTGCTGCACAATGCCATCGCGGCGGGTGGCTCGTCGCTGCGCGATCACCGCCGTACCGATGGCGAGCTGGGAGACTTCCAGCACAATTTCCGCGTCTATGGCCGCGAAGGCAAGCCGTGTCCCACCCCTGGCTGCCGCGGCACCATCCGGCGCATCGTGCAAGGCGGTCGCTCGACCTTCTTTTGCCCGGTGTGTCAGAGGTGAGGTTCACTGTTTTGGTGTGCATCCTCCCCAATGTGCGAATGACATGCCCCCGCATTGCCTCCCGCCCCGACCTCCGCTACGCCATTTGGGCCCCCTCACGAGAGACCCGCCATGACCTACCAGAACCTCATCGTGGAGACGCACGGCAAGGTCGGGATCATTCGGCTCAACCGCCCGCACGCGCTCAACGCACTCAACGCCGCGCTGATCGCCGAGCTCACCGGCGCGATCGACGGGTTCGAGACGGACCCCCTGGTCGCCTGCATCATCATCACCGGATCCGACAAGGCGTTCGCGGCCGGTGCCGACATCAAGGAAATGGCGGGCAAGTCTTACATGGACGCCTTCTTCGGCGACTTCGCCGCCGCCTGGGACCACGCCGCCCGCGCGCGCAAACCGGTGATCGCGGCGGTTGCGGGCTATGCGCTGGGCGGCGGCTGCGAGCT
>Ga0066903_100003894_pt1 | contig 12401 bp, 12 predicted proteins | sample PanSoiMetaGPlot1_FD_67491 | JGI IMG/M metagenome (GOLD analysis project Ga0066903, IMG submission 67491) | Tropical forest soil microbial communities from Panama analyzed to predict greenhouse gas emissions - Panama Soil - Plot 1 (version 2) | ecosystem: Environmental > Terrestrial > Soil >...
GCGCCGCCGCTGCGCGACGTGCGGGTGCGCAAGGCGATCATGTATGCGATCGACCGCGAAGCCATGCTCAAGTCGCTGGTGGGCGAGGGCGGGCGGCTTCTTCACACCATGTGCCACCCGGTGATGTTCGGCTGCACCGATGCGGGCGCGCCGCGCTACGTCTACGATCCCGACAAGGCGAAACAGCTTTTGGCCGAGGCGGGCTATCCAAACGGCTTCGATCTCGAATTTTATGCCTATCGCGATCGTGCCCACACCGAGGCCATGATCACTTATCTGCGCGCCGTCGGCATCAGGGCCAATCTGCGCTTCATGCAGCCCGCAGCGGCGCGGGAAGCGCGGCGCGCGGGGAAGGTTGCGATGGATCACTGGACCTGGGGCACCGGCATTCACGACGTCTACCCAACCGACTCGGTGTTTTTCGGGGCCAATCCGGACGACATGAACCGCGACGGCGAAGTGCGCGGCCTGCTCGAACGTGGCGACACCTCGCTCGATCCCGAGGTGCGCAAGGCGGCCTATGCCAAGGCGCTGGCGCTGATACAGGAGCGCGCCTACGCACTGCCGCTGTTCGCCCTGCCGATCAGTTTTATTGCCAACAAGGATTTGGAGTTCACCGTCTATGCGGATGAAATTCCACGATTCTGGGAGATGGCTTGGAAATAGATGATGCGACACTGACAAACTATAGGGACGTCATGATCATCGCAAAGTTCGGCAAAATAGCCATGCTCGCAGTCTTTGTCATGGCCTCTGCCTTCGCAACGCCGGTATTCGCTGGCAAGCGAGACAATTCGGTCCGCTTCGTCGAGGAACAGTCGGTCGACAGCCTCGATCCTTATTTCAATAATGTGCGCATTGGCGTGATACTGGCTCACCATATTTGGGATACGCTGGTCTACCGCGACCCGACAACTGGCGAATACAAAGGCGAACTCGCGACATCGTGGAAGTGGATCGATGACACGACGCTCGAACTTGAATTACGCAAGGGCGTCAAGTTCCACAACGGCGCAGAATTCGACGCCGACGACGTAGTTTATACATTCAATTTCGTGTCGAAACCGGAAAGTAAGGCCATCACCACGCAACTCGTGGATTGGATCGATCATGTCGACAAGCTCGACCGCTACAAGGTGCGTATTCTGACAAAGCACAGCTTTCCTGCTGCGCTCGAATACCTGTCGGCCACTCTGGTTATTCATCCGCACGAGTACTATGCCAAGGTCGGTCCGAAGGGCATGAGCGAAAAGCCGATTGGGTCCGGCCCCTATCGGGTCGCCGAGCATGCGCTCGGAAAATACATCCGGCTGGTTCGCAACCCCGATTACTTCAGTGACGGACCGAAGCCGCAGCCCGGCATCGACAAGATCGAGGTCCGTTTCATTCCCGACCGCCAGACCCAACTTGCCGAAGTCCTGTCAGGCGGCGTTGATTTCATCAAGAACGTCCCCGTAGACCAGGCGCGGCAAGCAAGGGCCGCGCCACATCTTCAGGTCGTCGCGGCCGAGATCATGCGCTATGCGTTCCTGCGGTTCGATACGCTCGACAATACTGCCGCGCCGATGTTGCGCGATGTCCGTGTCCGCCAGGCGATCATGCACGCCATCGATCGTGACGCTATGACGAAGTCGATCGTCGGTGAGGGCTCTCGGGTGTTGCACGTGCCGTGCTTCCCAACTCAGTTCGGCTGCATCGACGACGGCGCGCGGCATTTTGCCTACGATCCCGCCAAGGCAAAGCAGTTGCTGGCCGACGCGGGCTTCCCGGATGGTTTTTCCGTCGACCTCTATGCCTATCGCGACCGCGACCAGGTGGAGGCGATGATTGGCTATCTGCGCGCTGTCGGTATCAGGGCCAATTTGCGCTTTCTGCAATATGCTGCATTTGTAACCGCCGTCCGTGGCGGCAAGGCGCCGATTTCGGCCTGGACCTGGGGATCATTCTCCATCAACGATGTGTCTGCCGGGGTCTCGAATTTCCACAAGTGGCAGGCCGACGACGTCAACCGCGACGGCGAATTGCGTGCATTGCTGGACGGCGGCGATGCGGCCCTCGATCCGGCGGTGCGCAAGAGTGCCTACGCCAAGGCGCTGGCGCTCATCACCGAGCGGGCTTATGTCCTGCCGCTCTTTACAATTCCGGTGTACTACGTCGCCAACAAGGACTTGGTATTCACTGCCTATAGCGACGAGATTCCGCGGTTCTGGGAGATGAGGTGGAAGTAACGAGGTTCGCGCCCAAAGGTGGCCTGACAGGTGTGCTTCATGCTGGCCTACACGCTCAAACGCATCGGCCTCGCCGCGCTTGTTGCCATCGCGGTGTCGGCGGTTGCGTTCCTGCTGCTGCGCGCGTCGGGCGATGTCGCGGTGGCGCTCGCCGGCGAAGGCGCGAGTGCCGAGAGCGTCGAGGCGATTCGTCAGGCCTATGGGCTCGATCGCCCGCTGCTCGCACAGTATTTCGAATGGATGGGAAAGACTCTGCGCGGCGACTTCGGCGAATCGCTCTATTTCAAGACCGACGTACTCGCTCTCGTCGCCGACAAGATGCCGACCACGGCGTGGCTCGCGCTGTTCTCGCTCGTCTTCGCGCTCGCGATCTCCTTGCCCCTCGGCATTCTGGCGGCACTTTATCCGAATAGCCTCGTCGACCGGCTTTGCCTCGCGCTGGCCGTGCTCGGGCAGGCGCTGCCGAACTTCTTCTTCGCTCTGGTGCTGATCATGGTGTTCGCCGTGGGGCTCCAATTACTGCCGGTTTCGGGGAGCGAATCGTGGGAGAATTTTGTGCTCCCTTCCGGCGCGCTTGGCTACTACGTGGCGCCCCCGTTCATGCGGCTCATTCGCGCCGGCATGATCGAGGTGCTGGCGTCCGACTATATCCGCACTGCGCGTGCCAAGGGACTCTCAGGCGCCAGCATTGTGCTCAAGCATGCGCTGCGCAACGCGCTGGTGCCAGTGGTGGCGCTTGCCGCCGTGCAGCTCGGCCTGCTGCTCGGCGGCTCGGTGGTGATTGAGACCGTGTTTGCGCTCGACGGGCTCGGCTATCTCGCCTATCAGTCGATCAGCCATCTCGATCTGCCGGTGACGCAAGCAATCGTCACGCTATTGTCCTTCATCTATGTGGGCTTGACGCTCGCGGCTGATCTCGTGAACGCCTGGCTCGACCCGCGCATCAGGATGGGATGATGCGATGACCGAGCTTACCGCGATCGATCTCGCCGCACTCTCCGGCCCGTCGCAACGAGTGCTGCTGCGCCGCCGCGTGCTCGCGCATAAAGGGCTGATAATCGGCGCAACCCTGCTGGCGCTCATCGTGGTGCTTGCGCTGTTGGCGCCTTTCATCGCGCCGGAGGACCCCTATGCTCAGGACCTCGCGCGACGCCTCATCCCGCCGGCGTGGTACGACAAGGGCAGTTGGGTGCATCTGTTCGGCACCGACAATCTCGGCCGCGACTATCTTTCCCGCATCATCTACGGGGCGCGCATCTCGCTCCTGATCGGTGTGTCCGTGATGGCGATCTCGGGTGTGATCGGCACCTCTCTTGGCCTGACGGCGGGCTACTACGGCGGTCGTACCGACATGGCGGTGACTTTCCTGATCGCGATGCGGCTTGCGCTGCCGCTGATTCTGTTCGCGCTCGCGGTGGTTGCCGTCATCGGCGGCTCGCTCCCGGTCGTCGTGCTGGTGCTGGGCCTCCTCAAATGGGATCGCTTCGCGGTGGTCACGCGTGCCGCCACCCAGCAGGTGCGTGCACTCGAATATGTGGCAGCCGCCGAGTGCACCGGAGCATCGAACCTGCGCATCATCTTCAGCGAGATACTGCCCAACATCTCGCCACAGCTTTTCGTCGTTGCCACGATCGAAGCCGCGAGCGCCATTCTGCTGGAGGCTGCGCTGTCGTTCCTGGGGCTCGGCGTGCAGCCGCCGGTGCCGTCCTGGGGCCTGATGATCGCCGAAGCCAAGAACTACATGTTCTTCTCGTTCTGGCTGATCGCCCTTCCCGGGACCGCACTTGCCGTCCTGGTCCTCGCCATCAACATGGTGGGCGACGGCATCCGCGATGTCACCGCGCCAGGCGGGAGAAACTGACATGATGGGCCCGCTGCTCGAAGTCGCGGGGCTCACTGTCGATCTCGCCACCCCGCGCGGCACGCTGCATGCGGTTCGCGATGTGTCGTTTTCCATTGCAGGCGGCGAGACACTTTGCCTTGTCGGCGAATCCGGCTGCGGCAAGTCCATGACGGCCTATGCGCTGATGGGATTGTTGCCGCGCGTGGCGACGCGGACAGTGCGCCAGTTCATGTTTCAGGGTGAGGACCTCAGTGGCGCCAGCGCAACGCGGCTTGCTCGTTTGCGCGGCGATCGCATTGCAATGGTATTCCAGGAGCCGATGACGGCGCTCAATCCGGCCTACACGATCGGGGACCAGTTGACCGAGGTGCACCGCCGGCATCTCGATTCGACGCGGGCGCAGGCGCGCGACCGTGCCTTCGAGCTTCTCGGACAGGTCGGCATCATGGCGCCGGCCGAGCGGCTCTCGCAATATCCGCACCAGCTCTCAGGCGGATTGCGCCAGCGCATCATGATCGCCATGGCGCTGATGTGCCGGCCGGCGTTGCTGATTGCCGACGAGCCGACGACCGCGCTCGACGTCACGATCCAGGCACAGATTCTCCGCCTCCTGGTCGATCTGCAGAAAAATCTCGGCATCTCGATGCTGTTGATCACCCACGATCTCGGGGTGGTGGCACGGGTCGCGCACCGGGTGTTGGTCATGTATGCGGGCGAGATCGTGGAAAGTGGCATTGCCAAACCAGTGTTCGCAACGCCGCGCCATCCCTATACGCGCGGGCTTCTCGCATCGATCCCGGTGCCGGGCCGCACCGCGCCCGGCGAACGGCTCGGCGCCATCCCGGGCATTGTGCCTTCGCTGATCGGCGAGATGCGTGGCTGCGCGTTCCGCGGCCGTTGCACTCACGCGGCAGCGGCCTGCGCCGCGCCGATTGCGGTTCGATCCGAGACGGGCCAGGACGGGGCGAGCCATGATTGGCGCTGCGTGCTGCCGGCGCTTCCGGTGGAGGCCGCATGACGGCCCTGCTCGAAGCCTGCGGGGCGTCGCACGATTTTATGGTTGGGCGCGGTCCGTTTGCAAAAAAGCGCCTGCTACGCGCCGCAGCCGATCTCGACGTCACGGTCGACCAGGGTGACGTGCTCGGTATCGTCGGCGAATCCGGCTCCGGAAAGTCGACTTTCGGCAAGATGCTGCTCGGCCTGCTGCCACCGACGCGCGGCGCCATCAGGTTTTCCGGCACCGACGTGGGAACGATCGACCGCAGGAGCTTGGCGCGGAAAATCCAGCCGGTGTTCCAGGACCCTTATTCGTCGCTTAATCCCCGCCGCACCGTCGCGGCAATCGTGGCGGCGCCACTTGCAGTGCTCGGACTGGGTACGCCGGGAGAGCGTCGCGCCAAAACGCTGGCGATGCTCGACCGCGTCGGCTTGCCGGCGCGCTATGCGGACGTCTATCCCAGCGAATTGTCGGGTGGCCAACGTCAGCGCGTCGCCATCGCGCGCGCTCTTGCGGTTGAGCCCCACATCGTGCTGCTCGACGAGCCGACCTCGGCGCTGGACGTTTCGGTGCAGTCCCAGATTCTCAATCTGCTCGGCGACCTCAAGCGCGAATTTGGCCTCACCTATATCTTCATCAGCCACAATCTCGCGGTGATCGAGCATATCGCCACGCGGGTTGCCGTCATGTATCTCGGCCGTATTGTCGAGTTCGCCCCGCGCGACACGCTGTTCGGCGCGCCGCGGCACCCCTACACCAAAGCCTTGCTTGCTTCAGTGCTGACGCCGGAGCCCGGCCTTGGCGTGCCAGACACCGGGCTCGGCCTCGCATTCCCCAATCCGCTTAACCCGCCCACCGGTTGCGCATTTCGCCTACGTTGTCCGCATGCGGGCCCGCGCTGCCGCATCGAAGCGCCGCGCGCCGTCAATCTGCCCGCGCTTGAGGGGACGAGATCGAATGGGGGGCGTGTCGCCTGCCACCTTCACGATGGCGGCACCGCGCTGGTCGCGTAACGCCAGACGCGCGAATTCTACGGTCTTTGCGCGCTTTGCGGAAATGCACTAACTTCGGTCGAATTGATAAATCTAAAGCCAAAACCTTGGGAGGTTCTCTTGAACAAGCTGATCGTTCCAACCACCATCGTTGCCATCGGCATGGCGGCTGCCGCCGCATGGTCGCAGGCGCCTGCACCCAATCCCAATGTGAAGATTTATTACACGACTCCCCTTGAGAACGATGCCTCGCGCTTCGTGCGGCTACAGTCCGTCACCATACCGGCAAAAGAGGGCAACAATTTCCACCGGCATCCGGGCGATCAATGGTCGGCTGTTCAGGAGGGAGAGGTCACGTTGACCATCAAGGGCCAGGAGCCACGCACGCTTAAGGTCGGCGACAGCGCCTACATCCCGCGCGGCACCGTACACCGCAATCAGAATCTCACCGACAAGCCGGCGCGCACGATCGAACTCAACATAATGGACAAGGACAAGCCGCTGCTCGAACCAGTGGCCGATTAGAATGTGTCCCGCTGACATCCATCCGGCTTGACCCCGCACTTCATCCTCAAGCGTAGAAGCTGGACCCACGGGCCAGGCCCGCGGGCGACGGGCGACGGACGGATGAACTTGATGCGACCGCGCGAGACCACATCGCTTACAAACCAAGGGAGGAGTTCATGAACAAGTTGATCGTTCCTGCCATCATCGCGGCAGCCGGCGTGGCGGCCCCGGCGTGGTCGCAGACGCCAGAGCCGCAGGGGCCGAGGTTCCAGCCCAAGGCCTATTTCGAGATGCCGCTCGAGAAGGACCCGACCCGCCAGGTGCGGCTGCAATCGGTAATTATTCCGGCAGGCGCCGGCAACCAGTTCCACCGCCATCCAGGCGATCAATGGTGGGCGGTGCAGGAGGGGGAAGTCACTTACACCATAAAGGGGCAGCCGCCGCGGGTGCTGAAGGTCGGCGATTTCGTCTACGTTCCTCGCGGCACCATTCACCGCAACCAGAATCTTTCCGACAAACCGGCGCGTTCCATAGAGCTTAACATCACCGACAAAGACAAGCCGCAGACCGAGCAGGTGACGGAATAATACCAGCGGGACGCGCGCTGATCCGCCGCGGCATCACTTCTGCGTCTGCTTGAAATAGCGCAAATCCGGCGGCGGCTGGTCTTTCTTGGCCGGCATCAGCAGGCCGTCGGCGCTCAGGAAATAGTTCTCCTTGCCGATGCCGACATGGGCGTTGCCCTCCGCGCAAACATCCTCCCGCCACCAGATCGGCTTGTCGGTTATCACCCGACGATAGGTCTTCTTCACCGCCCATGGACGGGTCAGCGCACTGTCGATCGTAGTGATGTCGTCATGGAGCAGGTTGGGATTGGTCTTGTCGAGGTAGATGCGCTCCTTGACGATGGTCTTGTTGTCGCTGTGCAGGGGAATGCCGCTGGCATCGAAGACGCGAGGCCCCTTCATGCCGCGTGTTTCGACTTCGAGCACGTCGTAGCGGCCATTATTGTCTTCATCGAGCCACTTGCCGATCGAATAGCCGGAGAACTGCGGGTCGTCGTCCATGTTGTCGGGAAACGGCCGACCATCGGTGTGGATGCGGCGATTGTCGTGAATATGCTCCATCAAAATATACGTGGTTTCCGGCGTGACGACGACTTCCATCGGAGCATAGGCAATCATGACCCGCGGCATGCCGGGCGATAGACACGTGTAGGTTGGGTCGATGCCCTGCCCTCCCTTGGCCTGATCCGCAAGATTAGCCTCGTAGATTGCCTGATATTCCGGCGTCAGCGGCGCTTCCTGCCCGAGGCCAACGGGCTTGGACTCATCCCATGGCAACCCGATGCGCAGGGGATTGCCCGCGTTGGTCCGGCGCCATTGGCCCTTCAGGTCGGGGTACTTTGACTCGTCGAACGCTTGGGCGCCCGGCGGCGCCAGCAACGCAGCCGCAAGTACAGCGACACCAATGAGGCTTCGGTGACCCATGTGATCCTCCCTGCCGATTGTTGTGCGCAAAAGCTACACGACATGCGGTTGCGGCGGAAGAGTGGGTCACCGGCCTTTCGAACCTGACCTTCTCAACGCAGCAAAAAATGGGCATGCTTCGGCATGAGGCCAATGCGCCGGCGTCGGGATGTTGTAGGATGGGCTGAGCGGAGCGAAATCCATTCGACAGCCCTTTGGCGTGGCACGGACCTTGATGGGGTTTCGCTTTGCTCAACTCCTCCAGCACACTGCATATGGAGCGAAACATGCGCAGCATTTGCCCACGGTGGTCGGGACTTGTGGCAATGGCCGGCCTGGCGCTGGAGTGTATGAGTTTTCCAGCGCCCATGCTCGCTGCCGAAACGCCTCCCGACGGCCAGTATGCGGAGCTTCCTGGCGTCAAGCTGTGGTTCACCGACACCGGAGGCACCGGCACCCCGATCGTGCTGCTGCACGCCAACACCGGCACCAGCGAGAGCTGGCCGCCTCAGACGACGGTCTTTGCGCGGGAAGGCTATCGCGTCATTGCCTTCGACCGTCGTGGCTGGGGCAAGAGCTTGGCCGATACGGCGACCGGACCGCAACCCGACAGCGTTGCCGGCGATCTCGATGCACTCGCAGATCACCTCAAGCTCAACAAGTTCCATCTGGTGGGCGTTGCGGGCGGCGGCTTCGTTTCGATCGACTATGCGGCATGGCGCCCGGAGCGTCTGCGAAGCCTCGTGGTGGCGGCAAGCACGGGACAATTCGCCGAAAAGGAAATGCGAGATATCACTGCGCGGATCGAAATTCCCGAGCTGCGCAAGCAGGACGCGGTGTACCGGGAAGTCGGCCCTTCATACCGCGGCGCTAATCCGGAGGGCACGAAACGTTGGATCGAAATTGACGAACGTGCAAGGCAGCCCGGGGCGCCCGCTCAACCGTTGCGCACGCCGAACACCTTCGCGAAACTCGCCAGTGTCACGATGCCGGTGCTTGTCATGGCGGCCGACGCCGATCTTCTTGCGCCACCAGCGCTGATGCGCACCTGGGCGGCCCATCTGAAGAATTACGAATGGGCGACGGTACCGGATTCCGGCCATTCAATCGCCTGGGAACATCCTGACATCTTCAACGAAAATGTTCTGGCATTCATCAAGCGGCATTGAGCTTGGCCCCGAAGTTTCTCGTCGGCGCCGATGCGACGTTGATCGCCGACGAAAGTCATTTCCTGTGAACGGATGCGCCTTCGAGGTACGAGATCGCCTCCAGGCCGGCGATGCGCCCGAACACGAGCGCGCGCAGAACCGAAACCGCATTCGGAGCTGTCCCGTAAAAATGCCCAGTGATCTCCCCGGCCGCATAGAGACCGGCAATGGGGCCGTCGTTGCCGAGCACCTCGGCCTTCGCGTTGGTTGCGAGACCGCCGAACGTATAAGCGATGGCGCCTATCAGGGGAAAGGCCAGAAACGGCGGCTTAGTGATGGCGCGCGCCCAGTTGGACTTCGGCGGACGAAGCCAGCCGCTCGCCGCCAGCCCATCGCGTCGCATCGCGTCGAAACGAGCCGGATCCCCGGTTGCCGCTGCATTATAGTTCGCAACCGTCTCGACGAGGCGTGAGGCATCAACCCCGATCAGGCGCGCAAGCTCGGTAAGCGTATCGGCTTGATGGGGCGGTACCTCCGATCGAATCCCGCGTTCAAAGCCGGTGATCTCGAACAGCCGACTGTCGAGGATTGCGTAGGCTCTGCTCCCCGCAGTCTCGAAATGAATCGTTCGCGCGAACCATTCCCAGGTTTCATGCACCAGCCCGCCGCCCTCGTCGAAAAACCGGCAGCCGTTCTGATCCACGACGATTCCGTATGGATAAACCAATACGACCGCGGCCGCGCTCTCGGCTCGCGGATCGATGGGTTCGGCATGCAGGCCATTCCAGTCTCCGGACACCCGGGCGCCACGCTCCATCGCTATCCGAATGCCGTCACCGGTGTTGTGGCGTGCGCATGGAGCCATCAGTTTGATGGTTTCGCCACACGGACCAAAATGTCTGCGCATCATGTCGCGGTCGCCCTGAAAGCCGCCCGTCGCGAGAATGACCGCATCGGCCGTGATCGTCTCCATCGCGCCGCCGCGGGATGCAACGACGATTCCGGCCACCCACCCCTGCTCCGCTGTTACGAGTTGCTGCGCAGATCGCCCATATTCAAGGACGACGCCATGGCGTCTTGCAGCGCCCGACAGCACGCTGACGATAGCGCGCCCGCCGCCGACCGGCTGAATCCGCAGCGGACCGGCGCTGAGATAGTAGAGGGGCGAGCAAAAATCGACGCCGTGGGTCTGAAGCCAGCCAACCGTCGCGACCGCGTTGTGCGCAAGCGTGCGAAAGTAGAGCTGATCGCCACGACCGTTCGAGGCCTGAAGCATGTCGCGCTCGAAATCGGGGGAGATGCGGTCCGGCGCGTCAAGCCGCATGTAGGAAGGGCTCCAAAGAGTGTTGCCGCCGGCCGATTCTTCGGCGGCTTTTTCCAGCAATGTGACATCCACTGCAAAATCACGCTGGCGCGCGGCCTCGGCCGCGGTAAGGGCTGCCGAAAGACCCGCCGCGCCGTGGCCAATGACGACCACTCGTGGAGGTACTTTACTCATCGATATTTACTGCTTCACAATCGGAATTCTTCGCAATGTATCGGCTTTGCGGGAACATTTGGGGAGGATCGCATGGGTTTGCGCGCTTTGCTCTGCGCGGTGGCATCTACGGCGGCGTTAGTAACGGCGCTGTCGATTCCGACCGTCGCACCCGCATTCGACGAAAGCCAGTATCCGGAATTCTCCGGGATATGGCGCAAGCCGGCCGGGATCGGTAACCAATGGGATCAGACCAAGCCGTTGGGCCGCGCCCAGGAGCCGCCCTTCACGCCCGAATACCAGGCGATCTTCGAGGCGAGCCTTGCGGACCAGAAGGCCGGCGGCCAAGGCAACGATGCGCCGTCGCGCTGTGTGCCCTTCGCCATGCCCCGGGTCATGACGGTGGTGTTCGATATGGAAATCGTCATCACACGCGGTGCCACCTATATGCTGTTTGCCCACTCCATGCCCCGGCGCATCGTCACCGACGGGCGCGACTGGCCGAACGAGATCGAGCCGACTTTCCTCGGCTATTCGATCGGCAAATGGATCGATAGCGACGGCAACGGCCGCTTTGACTCCCTGGAAGTCGAGACACGTGGCCTCAAAGGACCGCGCACCTATGAAGGCACCGGCATGCCGTTTCACGCAGATAACCAGACCGTGGTGAAGGAGCGCCTTTTCCTGGACAAGGCCAATCCGAATGCGCTCAACGACGAGATCACCGTCATCGACCACGCCCTGACGCGGCCTTGGACGATCACAAAGCGATATCGCCGCGACTCCAACGCGGTCCGGCTGGAATACAACTGCTCCGAGGACAATCATCATGTCTTGATCGGCGGCGAGGATTATTTCCTGAGCGGGGATAATATGCTGATGCCGTCCAAAAAGAATCAGCCGCCGCCGGACTTGCGCTATTTCGCCTCGCCGCGGAAGTGATGCCGGCTTTCGCGCGGCCCTTGTGCCCCCCGGTGTGCCACAATGTCCGTACGTCGTATGGGCCGAGTGGCGCCCCTACAGGTTTTCATGCCTTCAGGCCGCGGCGGTGGGCATGCGGAGCCTGTCATCGGACCGGCCCACCGGGTCCGGCCCGGGTCCGGCCCGATGGCAGGCTCCGGCCGGACCCATTGGCTTTGCCCACCCTTGCTTCCATATGCTTGCACTCACTTGAGCGGCACCATCGCCGTGACGTCAACTTCCACCATCATGCCGGGCCATGCCAGTTGCACGATGTTGAGAAGCGTGTGGGCCGGCGGCGGCGTCGTGCCGAAAACTTCCGAGCGGCATTTGCCGTAATCGGCCTGAAAACGCATGTCGGTGACGTAGCTCACAATCTTAACGACATCTCCAAACCCGGCACCGTTCTTTTCCAGTGCACGTCTGATCTTGTCGTAGGCATATTTGCACTGGGCGACGAAATCGTCTTTGTGGCGAATGTCTCCCGGCTTGCCGTTTTCGTCTTCAGCCCCGACGCCGGCCAGGAAGATCATCTTGGCGGGTCCCGTAAGGCTCACGGTGACCGCTTCGGAGAAACGGCCCTTGGCCCATTCGGAATAATTGTAGTTCTTCTTCTCGAAGCTCGACGCGGTCGGTACCGAAGCCGTCGCCGAAAACGCAAGGGTCAGGGCGGCGAGTGAGGCGGCTGCTATTCTTGTCATGGTGGGGCTCCATCTGGAATACAGTGCGCCGAACTGTACCGCAATTCGGGGAGACGACCACTTGCATTACGATGATAAT
>Ga0066903_100003895_pt1 | contig 12401 bp, 11 predicted proteins | sample PanSoiMetaGPlot1_FD_67491 | JGI IMG/M metagenome (GOLD analysis project Ga0066903, IMG submission 67491) | Tropical forest soil microbial communities from Panama analyzed to predict greenhouse gas emissions - Panama Soil - Plot 1 (version 2) | ecosystem: Environmental > Terrestrial > Soil >...
GGACTTTGACGCGGGGTTGATCTACGTTCGCGCCCAACTCTCGAGAGCGACGAAGAAGAAGGCGGCCCGGCTTCTGCCGCTCAAGACGGATGCCAGTGCTCGGAACATCGTGCTCCTGCCGCAACTCGAGAAGTTGCTCAAGGAGCACAAGGCCGCTGCGTTTCGGAGGGGCCACGCCAAGCCAGAGGACTTCGTTTTCTCGACAGAGATCGGCACACCGTTTTACAGCCGCAACGTCAGCGTGCGTGGGCTTGAGAAGGCCGCAGACCGCGCCGGCCTCAATCCGAAGGAGGACGAGGAGGGTTCGCGGGTGTCGATGCACGACCTACGGCACACGTTCGCGAGCCATCTCATCCTCGACCTCAAGCTCGACGTCGTCACGGTCAGTCGTCAGCTCGGGCATGCACGACCGTCGATCACGTCGGACGTCTACAGCCACTTGTTCGATCAGGCTCGCCATCACGCCGATATTCGGCAGGCGATGGGTGAGAGCGACTTCGGCAGGCTGCTCGAGACGAGCTCAAGCTGAATCCGACCAAATTCCGACCAGACCGAAGAAGAGGCGCCGCGAGGCGCCTCTTTTCTTGCTGAAACGGCTTGGTTGAGCGATGGAGCGTACCGGGATCGAACCGGTGACCTCCGGCTTGCAAAGCCGGCGCTCTCCCAGCTGAGCTAACGCCCCGGGTTGGTCACAGTGTAGAAAAAGGAAACCGACGGCTCGTGAGCCGCCGGTTCCTGTGCAAGAGGAGAAAGGAGGAGCTTTACGCGGCGCGGGCGAGGCGCTCCTCGTGGCGCGCCCGCTTGATGATTTCGTCTCGGTCGCCGAAGCGGAGGTGGGCCCGGAGCATCCGCTCCTCGTCCCAGAGGCGCTGGAGCCTCTGCTCCAGCTGCTTGACCTCAGCTACGGCGTCGGAATCGTGGCCTTGAGAAAGCACGTGCCAGAGCTCGGCGCGGCGCTCGGTCGCGCGCTCGATCTCGGCCTTGATCTGATCCAGTGTGTTCATGTCTCTTCAAAACGACGGGCCGGGCCCCCTCATTCCACAACGGCATCAGGAGAAACGCAACCACGACGAAGCCGCCGACCACCGCCGCGGCGACTGCGAGCCAGGTCAGGAACGTGTCCATCCGGTGACGGGTCGTAACGGTCGCCGCTTCGCGACCAGTGTGACGGTTAAGGCGCCGAACGCAAAACCGCCGATATGCGCGAAGAACGCGACACCGCCGCCGGCCTGCGGGTGCGTCACCGAGAACCCGCCCTCCCAGAGCTGGAAGATGAACCAGATTCCGAGGAACAGGTACGCGGGCAGCTGGCGCACGATGAAGAAGAACACGAAGAAGAAGACCGTCAGCACGCTCGCGTCGGGCAGGAGCAGCAGATAGGCGCCGAGCACGCCCGCGATTGCGCCGCTTGCGCCGACGTTCGGGATGCTCGAGCCGAGCGGGTCCGAGAACTGCAGGGTCACAAAGGTCTGGGTGACCGCGGCGGCGAGCCCCGCGGCGATGTACCAGAAGAAGAAGCGCACCGGGCCGAGCGAATCCTCGACGTTGTTGCCGAAGATCCAGAGGAAGAGCATGTTCCCGATGATGTGCAGCCAGCTGGCGTGCATGAACATCGAGGTGAAGATCCCGTCGTACCAGGAGAGGTGGTCCGGCGGGACGATGCGCGGGTCGCAGGGGCCGGCGAGCGTGCACGGGTAGTAGCCGTAGTGAAGGACGTCCTGCTCGACGGGTCTCCCGGTCACCTCCCAGAGCCAGACGAGCGCGTTCGCCGCGATCAGGCCGACGGTGACGATCGGAAAGCTCCGCGTCGGGACGTTGTCCTTGATCGGGATCACGGGAGGCCCCCGACGCTATGCGATCAGTGAATCTTTCGGACAGGCCCTAGCCCGGGCCGAGCTGGGCTCGGGCGTCCTCGCCGAGCGTCTCCCGGAGGCGCGCGAGGCCGGTGAACATGCGGCTCTTGATCGTCCCGAGCGGCTGTCCGAGTCGCTCGGCGAGCTCGGCCTGCGTGTAGCCGCCGTAGTACGCGAGCTCGATCGCCTCCCGCTGCTCGGGCGGAAGCCGGCGCAGCGCCTCGCGGATCGTCTGCCGCTGGGTGGCTATCTCGGCCTCGTCGGCGGGCTCGGTGCCCGCCGACTCGGTGTCGGGCAGCGGCTCCGCGCGGCGCCGCTGCTCTCGGCGGACGAGGTCTACCGCCCGGCGGTGAACGAGGGTGAGCAGCCAGGTGCTCGGCTTCGCGCGCTCGGCGACGAAGCGGTCGGCTGCGCGCCACGCGCCGAGGAAGGCCTCCTGCACGGCGTCCTGCGCCAGGGCGTCGTCGCGGAGAATGCGGAAGGCGAGCCCGTAGGCGAGTCGGCCGAAGCGGCGGTAGAGCTCGGCGAGCGCCTGATCGTCGGCGCGCGCGATCAGCGCGAGCAGCGCCTCGTCAGACAGATGCGCGAGCTCCCGGGCTCCGGCTTCCGTTCTCCCTCGGCGGGCGCCGCGCAGGGCGACGACCCTTCCCTCTCCCCGGTCGCCCATGGCGCTACCCGGAGGCCACCTTCGCCTTCAGGAGTGGCGTGGTCGTCGGCGCGGAAACGCCGCCCCGTCGCTCGAGCGTAACCGCAACGGTCGCGCCGCTCGGGACGGATTTCGTCAGCCGAAGGTACTTGCGGCCGGCGCCGCCCCGGAACAGCCCGGCGGGCCTGACGCTCTTGCCGGCGATGATCCACGCCTGGTAGGTCTTGTTCGGGGTGGCGGCCGGCAGGCTGTCCGCGATCAGGACCGCGTTCTCGGTCGGCGCCACGCACACGGACGCGCTGCCGCCCTGCATCTGCGTCTTCGTGCAGTCGGAGAGGATGTCGACGAGCGCCTTCTGTTCCTTGTTCAGGTGCTTCTGGTGGTCGAGCGAGCCCGACAGGTGCGCGGCCCAGACGCCGAGAACGATCGCCGCGGCGGCGCTCGCGACCGCCAACGCGGCGGCCGGAATCGCCCAGCGGCGCGGGAGGGGCACGACGTTCGGTCGTTCCGCCCGCGCCGCCTTCAGGATGCGATGCTCGAGCGTCTCGGGCAGCGGCGGCAGGTCGACGTCGTACGCGAGCGCGGCCGCCGTCTCGCGGAACGACACGACGTCTTCCCGACAGCGCTCGCAGCCGGCCAGGTGCGCTTCGTACGCGCGCCGATCATCGGCGTCGAGCGCGTCGAGCGCGTACGCCGCGGCCAGCTCGTGGGGCGAACCGTTGTCCATCCCGCGTCGCGTGAGGGATACCACAGTCCGCTCAGAAGTAGTACGGAGCGAGACTGAGTGCCGCGAGCGCATACCAGACGCCGAACGCGAGGCTCGTGCAGCCGAGGACCGGCGCGACGCGGGAGAGCGAGCGGCGCATCGGCGCCGAGGTGAGGGCTAGGCCCCAGCCCGTCGAAAGCGCTGCCATCGAGAGCGCCGTGCAGAGCGCGAACAGTGCGAGTGCGGCGATCGCGACGCCGCGGTTGTGGATCGAGGCAAGCAGGAGCACGCCGACGCCCGCGCTGCCGCCCATCCCGTGGACGAGCCCAATCCCGAATGCCTGCAGCGGCGAGCGCGCGCGGAGTCGTCCGCGGGCGCCGTGCGCGTGTGCATCGCCGTGGTCGTGGTGCAGGTGGAACAACCCTCGCCGCCAGCGAACGAGCAGCCAGAGCGCGAGGAGCGCGATCAGCACGCCGACGCTTGTCTCGGCGCCGGCCTGGACCGGCTTCGGCAGGTAGGACTTGAAGAGGACGATCGGCAGCCCGAAAGCGAACAGGCTCGTGGCATGGCCGAGCCCCCACGCGAGCCCGAGGCGGGCCGCCTGCCGTGCTGCACGGTCGCGACCGGTTGCGATCAGGGTCGTGACAGCGGCGAGGTGATCCGGGTCGCTGGCATGGCGGAGGCCGAGAACGATCGCGACGACGACCACGAGCGCGAGCGTCGTGCCGTCGGAGAAGTGGGCGATCCAGTTGTCGAGCCCGGCCACGTCAGCTCACCTTCGGAAGGGCGCGCGCCGTCATGGCAAGACCCGCGGCAAGGATGACGAGCGCGCTGGCGGCGGGAAGCAAACGGATCAGCCGGCCGTCGAAGCTCGCGCGGCGGAAGAGCTGCTTTGCGAGCACGGCGACTAGGCCGATCCCGGTGATGCTCAGCGCGAGCCCTGCGCTGAACGCGACGATCAGGATCATCCCGAAGGCGACGCGGTGCAGAGAGATCGCGGCCAGCAGAACGACGAGCGCCGAAGGGCAGGGCAGCAGGCCGCCGGAGACCCCGACCGCGAGCAGCGAGCCGCGCCCGAGCTGCTCGTGCTCGTGGTGGTGATGGTCGTGCCCGTGTGCATGCCCGCGACGGTGGCGGAGCCGGCTCCGGAAGACCATGATCCCGATCGCGACGACCATCACCCCCGAGACGAGGTTCAGCCAGGGGTAGAGCGTCTCGGGGACGATGAACTGCGAGAGCGCGAGCGTGACGAGGCCGAGGGCGAAGACGCCGATCGTGTGCGTCGCTGTCACGATTCCGCCGAGCGCTGCGGCGTGCCACGGCGTGCCGCGCCGGCCAATGAGGTAGGCGGCGACGATCGTCTTCCCGTGGCCCGGCGAGAGCGCGTGGGCCATGCCCCAGAAGAACGCCGCCGCGAGCGAAGCGAGGATGACGAGCGCGCTGAGGTGCCGGCGGACGATCAGCGAGCTGAAGCCGCTGTCGGCCACGCGGTCGGGCGCCTCGAGCGTCTTGCCGCTCGAGAGCGCCGGCGGGACGTCCGCCCCCCGCGTCGGCGTGAGCGTCGTGTTCACCGAAGTGACGTCGAGCGGGCTCTGGAGCATGTCCTTCGGGTACGCGCGGAGCTCGTCGCTGATGCTGCGGGTGTTCGAGCCGACGACGATCTCGCTCCAGCCGATCCGGTCGCGGTAGTTCTCGTCCCGGTAGGCGATCGAGGCCTTGCCGCTCAGCGTCGGGCCGGCCAGGATCACCTCGAGCCTCGTCGTGTGCAGGCCGGCGGCGCCCCGCGGATGCGCGAGCGCCGTCCCGAGCGGGACGAGCCGCACCTGGTGGCCGTCCACTTGGAGCCGGGCGTTGGCGGCGATCCGTCGTGCGTAGGCCCGGGCGTCGATGCGCCCCGCCTGGTAGGTCGGGATCTCGGCCATGTCGAGCACGTAGCGGACGTAGAGGCGGTGCCCGGAGGCTTCCACGCGGCTGAACCGGTTGATCGTGAAGTTGCCGAGCGGGTGCGCCAAGGCGCCGGCCGGTGCGACGAGCGCCGCGGCCGCGACGAGTAGGACGGCGAGCTTCTTCATCGCAGCTCCCGCTTTGCGACCGGCGCCCAGAGGATCGAAAACTGCGGGCTTAGCCGCAGGGCGCGGCGGAGCCACACGCGCTGCTCGGTTCGGTGGCCGAGGCAGCCCTCGATCATCCCGCGGTGGAAGTACTTGAGCGCATCGAGCGTCCCGAGCCTGAGGGCGCGCTTGGAGAAGCGCAGCGCCTCACCGCAGTGCCCGGTCCGCTCGAGCGCCCAAGCCAGGACGTCGTCTCCGTCGATCGACGGCCGCTCGCGCCTTGCAAGACGAGCGAGGGCAAGCGAGGCACGCAGCCTGATCCCGTGGTCAACGTTGAAGAGCGCCGTTTCCAGGTCGGTCTTGACGCCGTTCGCGACGAGCAGGCGCTGGATGACGCCGATCAGCTCGTACTGCTTCCGAGCCAGGCCGGGCCGCCCGGTCGCTGCGTAGAGATCGCCCAGCGTCGCGACGTACTGCGGCAGCGGGATCCGGTTGACGGCCTCCTGCTCGTAGCGGAGCGCCTGGCCGTCGCGGCCCAGGCCGGCCTCTGCGCGCGCCAGCGCGTCCAGAGCCAAGGCGTATTCGGGGAAGACATAGAGGGCCTCCCGGTCCTGGGTCGCGGCCGCTTGATACTTGCCGACTGAGAGGTCGATGAGGCCAAGTTGCACGTGCGTCCAGGCCTCGGCTTCGCCCTGCCCCTGAGCGGCGTCTGCGGCGAGCCGCATCGCGGCGATCGCGCCCGGCACGTCACCGAGCAGCTGCCGCGCGTGGGCGACGCGGGCGTAGGAGGAGAGCCCCGGCTCCATCGCGGCCATCGTGTCGAAGGTCTTGAAAGCGGCGTGGTAGCGACCAAGCTCGACGAGGGCGTCGCCGATCACGCCGTAGTTGCGCGCGGTCGTCGGCGAGATCGCGCGTGCGCGGCGCCCAAGCACGAGCGCCTTGCGGAACCGATGCCGTGAGAGTGCGAGCGAGCCGAGCCCGCTCGTCGCAATCAGGTCGTCCGGCATGAGCGCGAGCGCCTTGTGCAGGGCTTCGTCGGATTTCGTGTAGTAGGTCGGGTCGCCTGTCTCACGCGCGCGCTGCTGGTAGGCGAGCCCGAGCGAATCGAGCGCCGAGACGTCGTTCGGGTTCGCGCGTAGCTTCGTCTGCAGCTGTGTGACAGTCGCGGCCGTGTCGCCGGGAGGGGCTTGCCCGACGGGGCCGGCGGGCGCTGCGGCCGCCGCAGGGGCCGGCGACGAAGACTCGTGCAGGATGCCGCCGAGCGTCACGGCGACCACGGTGAGCCCTGCCGCCGCCGCTACGAGGATCCATCGCTGTCGTCTCACGTGTGCTCCTTCAGCCGGGGAGGGAGGGGGCCCGCCGGCTGGGTCGGGCCCCTCCTCCGTCGATGGCTACGGCACTTCGTAGCCCTGGTGCGGTGGTGCGACGTACGGGAACGAGCCCGAGAACGGGAGGTCGTTCTGGTTGACGCCGTCGCCGAGCAGGTTGTTCGGCGTCTTGTTCGGCAGGCCGAACGCCGTGTGCAGGAACGTTCCGTACCCCTGCGCGAACGCCCGAAGGTCGATGTCGACCACATCGTCCGACAGGCGGCGACCGTTCGGGTAGCCGCACAGATCTGCCGAGGGACCCAGCGGGCCGAGCCGATCCGGCGGGGCCGAGCTCGCCGTCCCTCCAGGGCAGGCGCCGTTCGCGCCGGGCTTGATCGCCGTGTTGAGACGGAGCAGGTCGGCGTCGGTGGTGCTCGAGCCGATCTGGTTGAACCCCGGCACGCCGGTCAGCAGGATCGTGGTGAGGTCGGAGCGACCCGTTTCGTCGATTGCCTGCAACGCACCGCCCGCATGACCGTTGGAGGGGCCGCCGGGCGGCAATGCTCCGTACAGCAGGTTCTCGAGCTTGCTGACCTCCGGGCTGTTGTAGTACTTCTCGAACTGCTGGTCGTCGGCCGGAGCCTCACGGTTCCAGTAGTCCTTGTCGCCGAGCGGGATCACGACCTCGTTGATCAGCGGGTTGCCAAGTCGCGAGACCTGCACCCAAGGCCCATGGCTCTGTTCCTGGCCGTTCTCGTCGAGGATCCGCACCTTCTGGCGGCTCGCCGACGCATAGATCCCGATCGTCGGGCTCGAGAAGGTGACGAGGTCGCTGATTGGGACCTGGATCTCGATCGAGTGGACGTTCTTGCCCGCCAGCGCGTCCCGCCCCGAGTCAGCGGCCAGCGGGATCAGGTGGAACGGATTGAATGGACGCAGCCCGGCCAAGTCGAAGATCGAACCGAGGTCGACGAAGAACGGGTCGTCACGCTGGCCGGCGAAGACCTTGATGTTGCCGGGGAGCGTCGTGACCGCGGCCGCCGCCAGGCTGTTGTAGTTCGGCGTCGAGCGCGGGCCGACGTTGTCGGGCGGCGTCGGGATGTCGCTGCCGAGCACCTGGCCCGGGCCCTCCTGCTTGCCGGCCTGGTTGAAGTGGACGAGCGTGACGCTGTAGGTCTGCGGCCGGTTCCAGTTCGGATCGGTGAGCGAGGTGATCGGGCCCGTGTTGTAGAGGAACGTGTCCGGGTTATGGGTCTTCGTCGTGAAGCGGAACTGGTAGCCAAGGTCGGGCACGCCGTCTCCGTTGTTGTCGACCTTGATCTCGTAGAGGACGGTGTCGTCGAAGCTGTAGAAGTTCGGCCCGCCTGCCGGAGATTCGAGCGGGATGTAGTTCGCGATCATCGTGACTGTGTTCGTGTTGTCGGGGCTCACGAACGCGTAGAGATCTGTGTTGTCCGCCCGCGGGTCCTGGCTGATCAGCGGCGCCTCGGCGTGGCTTGACGCGAAGGCGTTGGTCGGGCCTCCGGCCCGAGCCAGGATCAGCAGCAGCGCCAGCGCGATGACTCCAAGCGCCACCGCGACCAGGACCGGTTTGCGGGCGATCGCAGAAGATGCGTGCATGGACGTTTCCTTCCTCCCCCCAGGGGTCGACGGTGTCGGTCGTCGGGGCTGATTCGCCCGGGAGACGCGATCGGTTCGGAAAGAGTTAGCTCACCGTTCGGTTAGCCGAACAGGACCACTGGCGGATTGAAGAAGGCCCCTAAATTCGTCAATCTTTCGTGTGGAACGGGAGAAACTTGATCAAAGTTGACAAGCGGAAGCGTCGAGAACGCGGCCAGACGCTGATCTTGGTCCTGGTCGCGTTGCCGCTATTTTTCGCGCTGATGGCGCTCGTCGTCGACGGGGGAAACGTCCTCGTCCACAGGCGGAACATCCAGAATGCCGCCGATGCGGCTGCGCTGGCGATCGCGCAGAACATCGATCACGCCAGCAATCCGCCCACCTGCGGGACCTATAGCGGCCAGAGCGGCAATGCAGCCTGCAACGCCCTCGCGTCGGAGTACAGCAGCAGGAACGGGGTCGCCGCGAGCATCCACAGGTGCAACGACGCCGACCCGACGAATCCGACCGACACGAACTGCTGGGCCTATCCCTACGTCGACACGAGCAATGTCACGCACGACGACGAGGTCGAGGTCAGGCTCAAGGCGCCTGTGGCGACATTCTTCGTCGGGGTGGTCGACGCACTGCTCAACGGCGGCGTCAGCACGACCTTCAACGTCTCGGCGCGCGCGGTCGCCCAAACGGATCAGGTTCTCGGTGTGACCACGATTCCGGGACAGACATTCACCGGTTCGACAACGGTTCTTCCGGGAGGGACTCACACGACCACCGATCCCGACCAGCTCTCGGGCGGCAGCGGCGTCGCATTCACGATGAGCCGAGTCTGTGGCGCGATTGCCTACACAGGAGCTGGGCCCAAGGGGACCGATGTGCTCGGCGCGTTCGCGACCAACGGCGGCGTCGACTTCCAGGGAGCCGCACCCAAGAAGATGTTGTGGCTCGCCTTCGACCCACGTTGCATGAACGCGCCCAACCACGACCCGGACAGTCCTCCGAGCGGAACGAGCCAGTGCACCGCTGTCGCCTGGGGAGACCCGACGGACTCGAACAACAAATGCGTCAAGACTCTGGCGCCTTTGCACAATCCGATCAACTGGCCGGTTAGGCCGCCGACGCCTCCGACGCCGCTGGGGCCCGGCGTCCCGTTCAATCCGGCGACCGACTATCCATCAAGGTGTGCCGACCCGGGCACTACCGTCGGCAATAACTGGACTAACACGCACCCACCGGGGATCTATTGCGTGAGCGGCGCGGGGACTAATCTGCAGTTCAGCAGCAACGGCATCGACCTGACGGGCGGCAATGGCGACGGCTACACGTTCTTCGCGCTCAACGGCGCAACGATCAGCACGAGCGGCAACGGCCTGAAGGTTCAGTTCTACTGGCCTTCGTCGCCCCCGACGGCGAATTGCAGCATCCCGCGGCCGACCACCACCCGTCCTGCTTCGTACACGTGCTTCGGTCGAACGATCAGCAACTACGACGCCGAGACACTGTTTTATTCGGACTATCCGAGCGCCGACGGCGTGACTTGCGCGATCTGCCTTCAGGGGCAGAGTGGCGACCTCACCGGAGACATCTTCGCGACGAAGCCCGACCTCCCCTTCCCGCCCAGCCTGACGCAAATTGGCGGCCTCATCACTGTAGGCGGAGGAGCGCTCGCCGCCGGCCAGGGCTTCATCGAGTCGTGGAACTTGAGAATCGCGGGGAACACGGGCTCTTATAAGGGAACCGGGGCGAGCATCGTCATCCCCGGCGAAACTCACACCACGACCGATCCCTCGACGACGATCATCATCCCAAGCTCGACCGGGGCCGCCACTACGGTCGCGACCACCCTCGGCACGACCCTCGACTTAAGCCAGTAAGAGCGGCTAGTGCTCGACCTGCTGGTTGTCGATCAGCCCGTGCTCGTACGCGTACCGGGCCGCCTCGGTCCGGTTGGCGACGTCGAGCTTCCGGTAGATGTTCGTGAGGTGGAACTTGACGGTCTGCTCCGCGACCCAGAGCTCCTTCGCGATCGCCTTGTTCGAGAGCCCGCCCGCTAGTGCCTTGAGGATCGCCGTCTCGCGCTCGGTCAGCCCGGCCGCCCTGACGGCGTCGTCCTGCGCGCGCTTCTCGGGTAGCCCGATGGCGCTGAAGACCGTGCCGTCGAGCGCCTGTCGCAGCGCCGAGGCGAGGTCGATCGGGTTGACGCTCTTGACGACATAGGCGGCGGCGCCGTGGTTAAGCGCGGTCTGGACGACTTCCGGATCGGTCGAGACTGACAGGATCACGACCTTCACCTTCGGATGCTGCTTACGGATCCGGTCGAGGCAGGTCAGCCCGTCCATCTCGGGCATGCGGAGGTCGAGCAGGGCCAGGTCGGGGTTCGTCTGCGAGACGAGCGGCAGCACCTGGCTGCCGACGCGCGCCTCAGCGACGACCTCGAACTGGTCGTCCTCTTCGAGCGCGCGCTTGATTCCGGCGAGAATGAGTGGATGGTCGTCCGCAATCAGTACGCGCATGCCCGAAGCGTAATCAACCGGCCGGAAGCTCCAACAATCTCTTACACGGAACCTGCCGCGTGACGGGCTCGCCCCGCGTGCTCGTGGCGGATGCCCACCTTCCGACGCGGACGGGCCTTCGCCTGCTCCTCGAGCGAAACGGCTTCGAGGTGGCCGCCGAAGCCGCGGATGCGAGTGGCGCGCTCCGGGCGGCGCTGCGCGAGCGTCCGGCGCTCGCGCTGATCGACGCACGGCTTCGCGGCGGCGGCGTCCGCGTCGCTGGGCGGATCTGCTCTCGCGTGCCCCAGATCGAGGTCGTGGTGCTGACCGACGCCGCCGACGAGCACGAGTTGCTCGAGGTCGTCCGCGCCGGCGCCTCCGGGTACCTCCAGAAGAGCTTGCCGCCCGACACGCTCGCGCGCGCCCTGCACGGGGTACTGAGCGGCGAGGCCGCCTTCCCGCGCGCGATGTTCGGCCCGGTGCTGGAGGAGTTTCGAATGCGCAGCCAGCGGCGGCGTCTCAAGCTCCCGGCGCGCCCGGCGATCGAGCTCAGCCGGCGCGAGTCCGAGGTGCTCGACCTGTTGCGCCGGGGGCTGAGCACGGCCGAGATCGCCGACCGTCTCGACATCTCGCCGGTCACCGTCCGCCGACACATCGGGCTGCTCCTCAAGAAGCTGAACGTCGCGACCCGAGCCGCGGCGCTGAAGCTGATCGAACGCTCCGGAGGCTAGAAGGGCTCGGCGGAATGGCGCTCGTCGCCGGCGTGCGCTGGTCGTTCACTGGGGAGGACGCAGGGAGCGTCCATATCCATAGATATGGGCGCGACTGAGGACGGTGCCAGGCGGCGAGCAGCGTGCGCCGGCGGCACAGGTGTTATTTCGCCAAGCCCTCCTAGAAAGCTTTTTCGAGCTCCGGCTCGTGGGCCTGCGACGAGGCGACGGGCTGCCAGCGCGGCAGGACGAGCCTGAGCGTCGTCGGGCCGCCGGGGCGGCTGTCGACGTCGAACCTGCCTCCGAGCAGCCGGACGCGCTCGCCCATCCCGACGAGCCCGAGCCGGCCACGCTTCGCCGCGCGGATGAGGGTCTTGGCGACCTCGAAGCCGCGGCCGTCGTCCGCGATCTCCGCCTCGATGCCGTTCGGGCCTTCGTGCACGCGGATCCAGACATGCTTCGCCTTGCTGTGCTCCCTGATGTTGGCGAGCCCTTCCTGCACGATCCGGTAGAGCGCGATTCGCTGGGAGGCGGTCATCGAATCGAAGTCGCCATCGAGCTCGAATGTCGTGCGGATTTTCGAGCGACGCTCGAACGAGTCGATCTCACGCTCGAGCGCCTCGACGAGCGGACGGTCGAGAACGCTCGCCGGCTCCAGCGACTGCGCCAATTCGCGCAGCGTTCGGTCGAGCTCGGTGATCTGGGAGGTCAGGTCCTCGAGCCGGCCCGCGAACAATCGGCCTTGCCGGCCGCCGATGTGCTCTGAGACTTGCATCTGCGCAAGTCGCACGTCGGCGGCGAGAGCGACGAGGTCCTGGAGCGGCCCATCGTGGAGGTCAAAGCCAAGCCGAAGGAGGCGCCGCTCGCCGGACTCGACGAGCGCGCGCTCGCGCTCCGCGTTTCGCTCGAGGAGCATGTCGCGCTCGAGCACGGGGGAGAGCAGAGCTGCCGCCTCGTGGAGGAAGGTGAGCGCGCGGGCGCGGCAATCGGGCCGGGCGCGGACGACCAGCGCGCCGTAC
>Ga0066903_100003896_pt1 | contig 12399 bp, 6 predicted proteins | sample PanSoiMetaGPlot1_FD_67491 | JGI IMG/M metagenome (GOLD analysis project Ga0066903, IMG submission 67491) | Tropical forest soil microbial communities from Panama analyzed to predict greenhouse gas emissions - Panama Soil - Plot 1 (version 2) | ecosystem: Environmental > Terrestrial > Soil >...
ACCATTGCGATCGACAACCAGGTGTCGTTGCCTGATGTCGCACCGCAGATCAGGCCGGGCCGGCCGCTCGTTTTGGCGGACCAGTTCCTCAACTTCGATGGCGCGACGGTGAATGCGGGTGGAGGGGGCTTTGTCGCTCCGCCAGACACGAACGGTGCGGTAGGCCTGACACAGTACGTGCAGATCGTCAACCTGGCATTCTCGGTCTACGACAAATCCGCGAATCTGGTCGCGGGGCCGTCGGTCACCAAGTCATTGTGGGCGCCTCTTGGTGGCGACTGCGCGACACGGAACGATGGCGATCCTGTCGTGCTGTATGACCGGATGGCCGACCGGTGGTTCATTTCGCAATTTACGATCGGGCCGTTCCGGACCGGTAGTGGGAACTTCTTCCAGTGCATGGCCGTGTCGACGTCGGGAGATGCGACCGGAACGTATAACCTCTATGCATTCAATTTTGGTCCCGACGACTTCATCGATTACGGCAAGTTCGGGACCTGGCCAGACGGGTACTACGGCAACTTCAACACGTTCAACCGGACCGGCACGGCGTTCAAGTACGGCAAGGAGTGCGCCTTCGAGCGCGCGGCGATGATCAACGGGGATCTCACAGCGCGCGGCGTCTGCTTCAACACGCCGCAGGACGCCGGATTCCTTCCCTCGGATCTCGATGGATTCAATCCACCGCCAGCCGGCGCGCCCAACCCGTTCGTGGAGATCTGGGGTGTCGGCCCGAACAGCTCGCTGGCGGTCTGGTCGATGCACGTCGATTACGACACGCCCGACAACTCGACGTTTGGACCCCCTAACATCGTGCCGGTTGACACGTTTACGCTTCCGCCGTTCGGGGGCGTCGTACCCCAAGGGGGAACGTCGCAAAAACTGGATGCGCTCGGCGACCGGATGATGTTCCGGTTGGCCTATCGAAACTTCGGGGACCATGAATCGCTCGTGGTGAATCACGCGGCTGGCGATGCCAGCTTGATCGGCGTGCGGTGGTACGAGATTCAGGATCCCAACGGGACGCCGTTCGTCAATCAGGATGGGACCTTCTCGCCCGACTCGACCTTCCGGTGGATGGGCAGCGTCGCCATGGACCAGATGGGCAACATCGCGATGGGGTACAGCGCCTCGGACAGCACCAGCACTCCATCGATCCGGTTCACGGGGCGGCTCAGCACCGATCCTTTTGGTCAAATGGAGGACGAGGCGGAGCTGTTCACCGGAAACGGATCGCAGGCCAGCCCTTTGAGCCGCTGGGGAGATTACAGCGCAATTACCGTTGACCCGTCCGACGACTGTACGTTCTGGTACACGTCGGAATACATTCCTCAGGACGGCTCGTTCAATTGGAGCACGCGGGTGGCGAGCTTCAAATTCAGCTCATGTGCGATCCCGTCGAGTTTCACGTTGTCGCCTAACCCCGGTTCGTTGACGATTGCGCCGGGCGGAAGCGACGTCAGCGCCATCACGGTCGCATCGATTGGCAGTTTCTCCGCGGCGGTGACGCTTGACTGTGACAGTCCGCCGAGTGGCATCGTATGCGGTTTCGACGTGAATCCGGTCACGCCACCGCCCGGTGACGTGGCGACCAGCACGCTGACGGTATCGGTCGACCCCAGCGTTGCGGACGGAGGTTACGACTTCAACGTGACGGGAAGCTCCGATGCTGCAACGCAAGCGACCCCGTTCCACGTCGATGTCGTCAGCAGCGGTGCGCCACGGGGCCGGACCGTCCTGCGAAGCCGTCCGAAATGGTAACCGTGTACGTCGTCGGCCTCAATGGCACCGTTCGGTGCTCTCTCAGAGAGACACTTCTGAGCCCAGTGCCGCATGATGCGGCATTTGTACGCTCTCCTGCCTCCGTCGTTGCAGCGTGCGCTGTTTGATCCGATCCCCAATGCGAATGCTTCGTGCGATCGATCAAAGAGGAGTGCCTCGATCGAATCATCCCGATCGGCGAGCGGCTTTTCCGACAGGCCGTGCATGATTTTGTGGAGCACTATCGGCACCTTCGGCCCTATTCGTCGGCGGCAGCGCTTCGGCGGCCTTCTTAACTATTATGGTCGCGCTGCGTGATCGCGTCGGCCGAACGATGGGACATTACGGTTTTGCTAATTGCTACCGCGCGGAAGCCATCAGGTGCGCTGCGTCGAGTGGGCGCTGGGCAACCGGCAAACGCGAAGCATAATTCACCGCAAACAATCCTTCTGTCGACGATACATAAGCCACACCCGCACTCGTGTCCAGGCAGATGGACCGCAGCCAGGGGCCCACGTAGTACTTCGCTGCTCGTTTGTGCGTGCGCAAGTCGATGACGTCGACCATGTTCGTTGCCAGACTCGCGCTGAGCAGCAGGTTGCGTTCGGGATCGACGGCCAGAGTCCGCACCCCGAACACCGTACCGATCGTCCCTTTCGGAGCCATCGACTCAGCGTCGAACCGTAAAATGGCCGCGCGCAGCGGAGCCCCGACCAGCAACTCCGCACCATCCGGTGTGAACGCCATACCATCGACCCACGAGTCACTCTCGAACGGCGCGCCTCCACTCGCTCGCTTCACGGTATTGAAGGCGAGCACCCGCTTGGGAAACACTAGATACGCGATCGGTTTCTGCGGGTGAATGTCAATCAATCCCGGGATGCAGAGCCCCCCGCACTCTCTCATCGTGTACACCAGCTTGCCGGTGTTGCGCGCCACGACGGCGATCGGGTAGCCCGTCTCGTCTGTGGGTAATCCCCAGTATCCACCCTCAGACGCAATGAACAGTGTATCGGTGTACCTGTCATACACGATTCTCGAGTCACCGTTCGTCATCCGAACATCCGTCACCGAATTCTTCAGATCGAGTGTCTTGGCGTTCAGCACGAGCAGCGCGTGTTCATGTTCGTCGAACACGTATAGCTCATGGTTCGCCGCGCTGTAGTGGAACGATTGGGCGTTGTGGATCACGACCGGAGACTCGCGGGGAGGCTGATCGAGATTCTCAGTGTTGTAGGCCAACAGGTAGTTCGTTCCGTGACCTGTGGCGTACAGCAAGCGGTTCTCGCGATCCAGCGCGAGCGAGTCCAAGTCGAGGGCCGCGATCTGTCGGACAGCCGGGTCACGATGCGCCGCCAGGGCTAGAGGCTTCAGGCTCCAGCCGTTGATCAGCCCGACAGCGAGCGCCGGCACGACGACCACGGAGACCAGCCACCCGAAAAGGCCGAGCTTCGGCGTACCGGTAAACGCATCACGGCCCGGTATCAGGACAGGAAGATCGACAAGTGCAAGGACAAGCACGAGAAGCAGCGCATTGTCCCCGTCGTGCGGGCCGGGGAACATCGCGTAGAGGCTGCGAAACAGCACGAGAGCACCCACGACAGGAACGAAGGGCCGCAGCCGATTCGATCGGATCCGGTGCGTGACCATGATCGTCGCCGTCATGGCAAGCGAGCAGACGACGAACAGGAAGGCTCGCTCGGTGACGGTGCTGAGGAACTGGATCCCCCACATCGTGACCTGCACCAGTGAAAGCTTCCGGGCGAGCCAGGTCACGACGTCGTCGAGAAGCGCCAGGCAGAACACGCCGGGGACTACCGGGAGATTCGCATACATGATGCAGCGCATGCCCTTTCGCGAGACATCCGGAACGATCAACGGAGCAGATAGCTCATCTTGACGTAGAACTGCCGCCCCGTGGACATGCTCGGGTAGCCGGTCACACCGACACGTGGCGGCGTCGTGGACTGAATTTCGAGATTGTCGTACTGGTTGTTGTAACCGATGTAAAGGGCGGTTCCCGGATTCACCAGAAATGTGAGCAGCATATCGCCGGTGAGGTGTCTCGCTTGTTGGTGCGCTACCAGGGACGGATTCGGCAACAGGCTGTTGTAATCGAGAATCACTCGCAAGGAAAGCGGGCGCGTGAGCTGGTAGTTCACTTTCGAGCGCGTAATGTGATTCGTGTAAACACTCACCCGTACGGTCGGAGGTGACGCTGAACCCGCATCCAGGTTGCTGTAGAGATATGTTTCATCGAAGCGAAACCGCAATGACGGGCGGAGCGTGATCCCGAAGGAAGCGTCTCTCACTTCTCCGACGGACGGCAACACTCCTTTGGGAGGCGAATAATTCGCTCCTGTTCCCTGGTTGTACGAAACGAACAGGTGGATCCATCGGACAGGACTCGTGCGAAAGGACGCGAGTGTACTGTGCTGCCGCAGATGCTGGAGACCGATCGATTCCTCGTACTCGGCGCGCGACACTTTAACCTCCGATTGCCCCTTGAGAGACACAGACCAGTCCGCTACACCGGACCAGTCTTGCAGGTTGCCGAGATGATTCCAGACCGCCGAAGCCATGACCGTGGGGCCGTAGGCCAGGATCACGTCCCCCTCGGGTCGCCATGAGTAACTTGCGGAATTGTTCGTTTGTCGGATGTCCACCCGCTGGATGAATCCAAGCGGCGCGCTGAACTCCGGGCTTCGATCGACATACGACGACGAGAAGGCGAGGTGCCGACCAGTACGAGAGAGGCTGGCGAGATACGCGGGCCCGCGCAGACTCGTTCCATCCGGCTCTCGATCGAAGCTCGCGATTGCCTGACCACTGAATACCCACGTCTGGCTCAGTTTCAGCCGTGTATCCACCGACACGACGTTGTTGAAGCTCGATCCGACGTCACGCGTCGTCATCAACGCGCCGATCGTGGACTCTTTGCCGATTTCGCGCTGGATGCGAAATGCGCCGACAACGGCGCGGCTGCCGGTGGCCGTATCGGTTGGTGCCTCCTGGTCCGGCGCGCGATCGTCCGAAATCAGACCGCCAACTGCCCAACCGGCGGACTTGCCGGTCAGGCGCGCGGCAAACTCGGGATCGGCAACGTGGCGCGAAAAGAACAGCATTTCCGGGGTCTGGAAAAAAGCAGCGTTCTCGAGAAAGAACGGCCGCTTTTCCGGGAAGAAGACCTGAAAACGTTGGTTGACGAGCAACTGCGGGTCGTCCGACTCGACCTCGCCGAAATCAGGGTTCAGCGAAATATCCCACGCAAAGGCATTGTTCAGGATGATTTTCGAGTCCAGTCCCGCACGCCCCTGATTGGTCGTCAAGAAGCCCGGCACGTCGCGATCGAAAAGTCGTGATCCGGTGAACGAGCCATAAGGAATCAGCTCGAGATGGCGCAGCGGCAGGACATCTTCCGGACCGATGATTGGCGCCAGCTGTGGAACGAAGCCCTCGATTCTATCGGTGATGTAGGGCCAGTACGCATCTTCACCCGTACGGACAAAGAGCCGTTCCAGGCCGAGGCCCCACGTCTGGGCCGGTTCGTTGCGAAAACGGAGACTCTTGAACGGGATGGCTATTCGCACGACGAAGCCGTCCGCCGTCACCCGCCCTTCCGAGTACCACACGGCGTCGAAGTTGTAGTCGGCGTCCTGACCTTCGGTGATGATTCCGTCGCGCTGGATGCCAAGTGGATTCGCAGAAAAGACGTACGCACGCCGCCGGTCATGGAACGTGTCGAGATACACAGCCACGTTGTCATCCAGATCGATGTCCTCACGATTCGCCAGATGAGCGCGCACGTTGCGCGGATCGTCCCTGCAAACGAAGACAGCGTAGAGAGTCTTTTCGTCGTAAGACAAATAGACGGACGTATCTTCACTGACCGCGCGGCCATCATGGGGCGATCGCTGGCGAAATCCCGTCACGCGCGTTCCCGGTTCCTGCTGATCGCCGTTGATGAAATCCTCGACTCTTGGAGGCTGCGAGACCCGTACGATGCGAACCGGCGATCCTTGAAACGGTGGCGGGACGGGTTCAGAGCCATGCGCGATGTCGGAGGGAGAAGGCGTGCCGGGGGACCCCTCCCGTGGGGGACGAGGCGTGGCTGGCGGTGTTGGGGCCTGGACCCCGAGGCCCTGAGCAAAGGCCGGCGCAGTCGCCGGAGCCTTCGCCACGACACACATCATGGCGGCCAGCCCGAAGGCCGTTCGCAACCGGGCGGAGCAATCTCCAACGCACATCACCGGCGTTCCGAGTCCAGGACGTAAAGCTTTTCGCGTCCTCCAGCAATCAACGCGGCGTGAAGAAGCTGGCCGCGGTTCCTGAATGGCTCCATCAGCTCGTCCAGACGCGCTTCATCGAAACGATGGGGTTGCTCCCCCGTCCCGGGATTGCTGAGTTTGCGCGCCAGAAGCGCCAGCACCGGCATGCCGCTGCTCGCCATGTTTCGAATCGGTTCTGCAAGCAGGACCTGTTTTTCCGCCGCTGTCATTAAACGCTCCACCAACAAGAGCGGCCGGGGCAGAAAGTGATAGAGGCTCGCCTGCATGATGATGTATTCGGCTCGAGGCAATGGCCGAGTCTCCTCGACATTCCACACCAGACCATCGGCACCGCTCGCCAACACCCGCTCGACAAACCGGGGGTTGATATCCAGTCCCGTATAACGCACCCCTTTTTGCCTCAGGTAGCGGCGGAACAAGGTCCCGGGCCCACAGCACACGTCCAGCACGGAACAGCCATTCGGAATCAGGTCCGCGAGCGCCCGGAACCGATCGTCGTAGCCGCGGCGGTACAGAACGCGCATCGCCGCCTCATAGAGCACGGCATTGCGATAGATGGGGCTGGTTTGCACAGAGCCTCTAAAGCGACGGCGTCAGCACCTTCCGGACGGCATGGATCACGTCCGTGACGTCACCGTCGCGAAGCTTGGGAGACAACGGCAGGCTGACCGTCTGTTCGCCGATACGCAGGCTGTTGGGATAATCCTCCGGCCGCCAGCCAAATCGTTCCCGATAGAAGGGATGAATCGGAATGCTCTGATAGTGCACGCCGACGCCGATGTTTTCGGCAGTCATCGCCGTGATGAACTGGTCGCGCGTCACGCCGGCACGCTCGGCATCCACCAGCACGGTATAGAGGTGGTACGCATGCCGCATCCCCGGTTGTGGCGGGGCCGGGAGGGTCAGCGGCAGATCGCCAAGCTCGGACTCATAGCGTGTCCATATTGCCTGACGCTGCTCCCAGTTCGTCTCGACCCGGCGAAGTTGATGAATGCCGAGCGCCGCCTGAACGTCCATCATGTTGTACTTGTACCCGCACTCGACGACGTAGTAGTGTGTGTAGCCCGAATCGCTGAAACGGTGCCACGCGTCCTTGCTCATGCCGTGAAGGGCAAGAATCTTCAGGCGATCCGCCAGTTGTTCGTCCGGCGTGAGAATCATTCCTCCCTCACCGGTCGTGACATTCTTCGTCACATAAAAGCTGAAGCAACCGAACCTGCCAAATGTCCCGGCATGCCTTCCCTTGTAAAGCGTTTCGATCGCATGCGCGCAATCCTCAATCACCACGATTCCACGCCCGTCTGCGACGGCAACCAACGCATCCATATCGCAGGGACGGCCTGCGAAGTGGACCGGCAGAATGGCCTTGGTCCGGCGCGTGACCTTCCTCTCCACCTCGCTGACGTCGAGATTGAACGTCACCGGATCGACGTCCACGAGAACGGGGAGAGCGCCGGTGTGGATGATGGCATTGACGGTCGCGCAGAAGGTGAGTGCGGTTGTGATGACTTCGTCTCCGGGGCCAACACCTGCCGCCAGGAGGCTGAGATGGAGCGCTGCAGTGCATGAATTGACGGCAACAGCATGGCTCGCCCCCGCGTAATCGCGGAACTCCCGCTCGAACTGAGCGACTTTCGGACCGGTGCCCAGCCACCCGGTCTCGAGGCTGTCGAGGACCTCGCATTTTTCTTCGCTGCAGATTTGCGGCGATCCGAAGACGAGAAAATCCTCTGCAGCACGGACAGGACTTGGAACGTGTGCGTTTCGAATCATGGCGTCACACTCCGGCCATCGATCGTGCGGTTCGCGAACGCTCGAGACCGCGCTCGATCTGGTTGACCGTGAACTGCGGGCGTCGGTTCTGGGTGATGAAAATCCGCCCGACGTACTCGCCCACCGCACCGATGCCTATCAACTGGACTCCGCCAATGAACAGGATGGACACGATCAGTGACGGATACCCCGCCGGTTGGTGACCCATGACCAAGGTCTCGAGAATGTAGTAGAGACCCAGCGCGAACGCCGACATGGACATGATGCCGCCCACGACCATGGCCATGCGAAGGGGAATCACCGAAAACCCGGTCACCACTTTCAGCCAGACCCCGACGGATCTCACCAGATTGAAATTGCTCCTGCCTGCGAAGCGGCGGTGGTGCGTGGCGGGCACCTGCGTAAAGTTGGACGTGACCGTGAAGATCAGGCCGTCGACGTACGGGTAGGGGCCGTCATACTTGGTGATCTCCTCGATCACCTCGCGCCGGATGGCTTTATAGGGCGACATGTAGATGTTCGGCGGTTTGCCGAGTGTGATCGTCGCGACCCGGTCGTTGAACCAACTGCCCAGATTCTTCCAGAGCGCCTGGTTCTTGTGCTCGAAGCGCGCATAGGCGACGTCATAGCCCTTCTGGATTTGCTCGTACAGTGTTGGAATGTCGACCGGATCGTGCTGGAGGTCATCGTCCATGATGACGATCACGTTACCCGAGGCGACACCGAGCCCGGCCATGATCGCGTTATCCTGGCCCACGTTGCGGCGCAGGTTCACACCGACAACGAAGGGATGGTCGCGGGTCAGCCGAACGATGACCTCCCAGCTCTCGTCGGGGCTGTTGTCGTTGACGAGGATCAGCTCGTAGCTTTGAAAGCGACAGCCGACCGCTTCCCGCACCCGTCGCGCGAGCTCGGCCAAACAGGAGGCGCTTCGGTAAACAGGGACGACGACCGACAGTTCCATCGGTTGACGAGACACTTCAAGGATAGCTGGAGCCATGTTGCCTCCTAGTGCACAATCGTCATGTCTCGAGGGTGCCCCAGGGCACTATCGGACGCATGGTGCGCTGCGTGGTGACGAAGCGGTGATACAAGCCGCACCGGGCCATGAGCGTCTGATGTGTCCCGGATTCGACGATCCGTCCGGCGTCGACTACAAAGATTCGATCCGCGTTCCGAATCGTCCTCAAGCGATGCGCGACGACGAAAGTCGTCCGGTTCTTCGCAAGCCGCGTGATCGCTTGCTGGATCGCCGCCTCGTTTGGGCCGTCGACTTGCGACGTCGCCTCATCGAGGATCAAGATGCGCGGGTTTCGCAGAATGGCCCGCGCGATCGCAATCCGCTGCCTTTCTCCTCCGGAAAGGCGCCGGCCGTTTTCGCCGATGTCCGTGTCGTACGCATCCGACTTGGCGACGATGAACGCGTGCGCATTGGCCACCATCGCCGCCTCGACCACCTCGTCGAAGGTCGCTGTGGGCCGCCCGATACGGATGTTTTCCGCGATCGTGCCGGAGAACAGAAACGGATCCTGTGCGACAACTCCGATGTGAGCGCGCAGGTCGGACAGGCGAATGTTGCGGATGTCGACTCCGTCAATTTCGATTGCGCCCGCGCTCACATCGTCGAATCGACAGATCAGGTTGATGAGGGTCGTCTTGCCGGCGCCGGATCGGCCGACAATGCCGATCATTTCCCCGGGATGTGCCTCGAAGTCGACCTCGTGCAGGACCGGCGCACCGCTCTCGTATGCGAAGGTCACCCGGCGGAACGACACTCGCCCCATCACGTGCGGCATTACCACGGCCCGCGGGTCGTCATAAGCCTCGGGGGAGACATCGAGGACTTCGAACACACGCTGAGCGCCAAGGACCGCCTGGCCCGCCGACCCTGCGACTTGGCCGAGCCACTGCAACGGCCAGTAGAACATCCACAGGTAGGCGATCACCGCCATGAGCACGCCGACGCGAAGGCCGCCTGCAATCACCTGCCGCCCGCCGACGTACCAGGCGAAAAAAACGCCGACGTTCATCAGGAAGTAGACGACCGAGAACAGCGCGAACGACCGCCGCTCAGCGGCGATCGTCGCCTCCATGACGCGGCGGTTACGATCGTCGAAGCGTTCGGCCTCGCGCCGCTCCTGGGTAAACGCCTTGATGACGCGGATGCCGTTCAGCGATTCGATGAGATGGCTCGAAAGCGCGGCCCACGTCGAGGCCTGCTTGTCGAGCCTCACTTTCAGGCGATCCCAGAGCGTCGACGCAGCAATCACGATGAACGGCACGGGCACCAACGCCCACAGACTCAACCGCCAGCTCGTATGGAACAGATATACAAGGATGGCCGTGAGCATGAGCAGATTGACGGCGAGCACCGGGACTGTATTGGCGACGAATTCCTCCAAACGGCCCGCGTCCGCGATGATGCGCGACATCAGTGTTCCGACGGTCCACTGACGGAAGAAGCGGAGCGGCGCGTGCTGCAAGCGTGAATGCAGGCGGCCGCGCAGATCGGCGGCGACCCGGCCGCCCAACCACACACTCACCCAGCCGCGGCACACTTCGAGAGTCGCTATGAGAACCCTGGCCGCCAGAAAACCCGCGACGAGAAGCGCGAGGGTGCGAAGGGATCCGCGGGGCGAGACTACGTCATCGACGATGTGCTGGATCAGGAACGGCGCCAGAAGTTCGGCGCCGATTCCGGCTGCCGCCGCAAAGGACAGAAGCAGCGCCTGCATGCGATACGGTCGAAGCAGTCGCGCGACACGCCGCAGCGCGTGTTCAGACGATTCGGCCGGCGCAATGGACGGGCTCATGTACACGGTCAGACCTCGGCCATCGGTTCAACTGTGTGCTGCTGCGGAGCAACGAGGTCGCGAAACGCACCAGCGGTGTTCATGAGTTCATCAAACGTGCCCGACTCGCACACGGTGCCGTGGTCGAGCACCAGCAGCCGATCGGCCGACTTCAGCGTTGACAGGCGGTGCGCGATGACAAAGCTGGTGCGGCCTGTCGCGAGCCGCTGGATTGCTTCGTGAATCAGCGCTTCGCTCAGAGGATCGACCGACGACGTCGCCTCGTCGAGTATCAGGATTGGCGGGTCGCGCAAGATCGCCCTCGCGATGGCGATGCGCTGACGCTCGCCTACAGACAAGTTCTTGCCTCGCTCGCCCACCTCGGTCCCGTACCCGTTCTTCCTGGCGACGATGAATTCATGAGCATTGGCAAGCTGCGCGGCGCTGACGATCTCGTCCACAGTTGCGCCGGGCTTGCCGTAGCTGATGTTTTCGGCGATGGTGCCACTGAACAGAATGGGTTCCTGTGAGACGACGCCAATCTGGCGTCGAAGACCGCTGAGCGGCAGGCGACGGACGTCGACGCCGTCGACTGCGATGCTCCCGTCGTCAACGTCATAGAACCGACACAGCAGAGACATCATGGTGGTCTTGCCGACGCCCGATCGTCCGACAATTCCGACGATCTGCCCCGGTTCGATGTCGGCCGAGAGACCGCGAAGCACCGGCGTCGACTTGTCGTACCCGAACGTGACCGTGTGAAACTGGATTCGGCCGGTCAGGCGCGCAACGTGACCGTCCCCATCGTCGTCTTGCGCCTCTCCGATGGTGTCGAGGATTTCGAACATGCGCTCGGCACCACTCAGCGCACGCGTCATCCAATCGCTGAACTGACCGAACCATTGGAGAGGACTATTGAACAGCAACACGTAGCTGTAGAACGCCACGAGCGAACCGACTGTGAGCCGCCCGGTCAGAACGCTGTTGCCGCCAAGGAGCCACACGACCGAAATCCCAGTGCCCGTGGCGATGCCGACAGCGGCAATCAGTGCGACACGATGACGCGCCGTTTCGGTGGTACGGTCGAGCACCCGAACATTCAGCGCGTCGAAGCGGGCGATCTCGCGCGTTTCCTGGCCGAATGCCTTCACGTCTCGCACGCCCGATAACGACTCGTTGAGCTGTGCGGAGAACCGCGCGTTGGCCTCGCCCCACTGGTGAAAGAGCGCGTTCATCCGGCGCCAGAACACGACTGCACCGATCGAGAGGAGGGGCAGCGGCAGAATGACACAGAGCGTCAGCTGCCAACTGATCGACGCCATTATGATGAGGATGCCGAACAGGGTCAGGCTGTTCGTGACGAGATACGGCAGCCCTCGAATGAGGAAATCCTGCAGAGTGGAAGCGTCCGTGGTAATTCGCGCGGTCAACGCGCCGACGTCCTGCCGATCGTAGAAAGCGAGCGAGAGCATCTCCAGGCGTCGATACAGCTCGCCCCGAATATCGCTCGTGACGTGCGAACCGAGCCACGCGACCGTCCAGCCGTGCGCCCATTCGGTCCCCGACGAGAGCACGCGAACGGCAAACAGTCCTGCCACGCCGGCCGCGAGAAGGCGGAGCCGTCCGTGAACGTCGAGGTACACGCCTCCGCCAGGAACGAGCGCGCGGTCGATGATCCATCGCGAAATCGCCGGTGGAACGAGCCCGAGCAGCGTCGCAGTCAACGACGCGACCATCTGAACCGCAACTTGCCGCTTGTAGGGCGCGAGATAAGCCGCGAGGCG
>Ga0066903_100003897_pt1 | contig 12397 bp, 7 predicted proteins | sample PanSoiMetaGPlot1_FD_67491 | JGI IMG/M metagenome (GOLD analysis project Ga0066903, IMG submission 67491) | Tropical forest soil microbial communities from Panama analyzed to predict greenhouse gas emissions - Panama Soil - Plot 1 (version 2) | ecosystem: Environmental > Terrestrial > Soil >...
GAACGACTTCTCGTTTGCCGACAACCTCACCTGGACGAGGGGCAAGCAGACGATCAAGATGGGCGGCAACCTGATCCTGCGCTCGCGCGAGATCCTCAACGCCGACACGATCGTCGGGCAATTCGGCTTCAACAACAACATGACGTCGAACTGCGCCGGCCAGCCGGCGGGGTGCACGGTCAACAGCGCCACCGGCTTCGACGTGGCGAGCTTCGAGCTCGGTCTGGCCTCGGCGAAGAACCGCAATCTGTTCGATGCCGATACCTACACCGAAAAGCGTCCGGAGATCGGCGCCTACATCCAGGACGACTATCGCCTCACGTCGAAACTGACGGTGAACATGGGGCTGCGCTACGACGTGTTCCCGCCCTGGGAAGAAATCGACAACCGGCAGTCGAACTTCGACGTGACGACCGGCCAGTTCATCATCGCCTCCAACGACGCGACGATCGGCGGCGTCAAGGTGGGGCGCCGCCTCCAGACGTACTCGAAGGGTGACATCGGCCCGCGGGCCGGCTTCGCCTACGACGTGTCGGGTAATGGCAAGACGATCGTCCGCGGCGGCTTCGGCATCTACTGGAACTTCTCGCCTGGCGGCACGTCGTCGTCCAAGGCGCAGAACCAGCCGTTCCTGCAGTCGACGGCGCTGTCGCCGACGCCGAGCGCCTACGGCAGCAACCTGCTGCTGAAGGACAGCCTGCCGCCGCCGCCCGGCGTGAATCCGGCGGCCTCGCCGGCCGGGTCGACGCGCTCGATCTTCGACGTCAACTTCCGCGACGCCTACGCGCGCCAGTGGAACATCAACACGCAGCGCGGATTCGGGACGAACTACCTGGTCGAAATCGCGTACGTCGGGTCGCAGGGACGTCAGATGATGATCAAGACGGACGCGAACCAGGCGCCGCCCACTCTCGGCGTCACCGACGCGAACGTCAACCGGCCCTTCATCAAGATCGACCCGGCGCTGCGCACGCTCGGGCAGGCGTCGAGCACCGGCACCCTCGACTACAACGCGCTGCAGGTGAAGTTCCAGCGGCGGTTCGCCAACAACTTCTCGTTCCTGAACTCGTACACGTGGGGGCAGGCGCTCGACCTGTCGTCGGACAACGACGGCACCGTCACGCTGACCAACATCTTCGATCCGCAGTACAACCACGGCCCGGCCGACTACGACATCAAGCACACGCTGTCGTCGAGCTGGGTGTACGAGCTGCCGTGGGCGAAGGGCCAGTACTACGGAGGGTGGCAGCTGAGCGGCATCCTGCTGCTCCGCGGCGGCCTTCCGCTGACCGTGACGCAGAGCCAGGGCGTGTTGTCCACCGGCACCGGCAACCGGCCGAACCGGGTCTGCAACGGCACGCTCGACAACCCGACGATCGATCACTGGTTCGACACGTCGTGCTTCGTGCCGACCACCGACACGACCGCCACCTACGGCGATTCGGGCCGCGGCATCCTCCGCGGACCGGGGTCGTTCAACATCGACGCGTCGATCATCAAGAACACCAGGATCGGCCGCGCCAACACCGAGGTCCGCATCGAGGCGTTCAACGTGCTGAACCATCCGCAGTTCGCCAACCCGAACACGACCATCGGGAATGCGGCCGTCGGCACGATTTCGGCCATGCTGTCGAGCCCGTCGTGCTCGCTGTGCGGCACCACGGCGCGGCAGGTTCAGCTCGGCCTCAAGGTCCGGTTCTAGCTTTACCGGTAACGTTCTAGGGAAACCCGGCCGGCGCGTGCTAGCATGCGCCGGTCCGGGTGTATGTCCGCCCGGACGCTACCAGGGAGGTTCGCGTGGCCAGCGATCGCACGAATCAGGACGGCATCACCCGGCGCGACTTCGCGACGCGTCTCGGCGTTGCGGCGGCAGGCGTCATGGTTGGGGGGGACGTCTTCGGTCCCGTCGCGGGCGCGGCGCCGCACGTCGGCTCCCGCATTCTCGGCGCGAACGATCGCGTCGTCATCGCCAACATCGGAATTCGCGGACAGGGCAACGCGCTCAAGAAGGGATTCGCGCAGCTCAAGAACGTCGAGATCAAGACGCTCTGCGACGTCGACGGCAACCTGTTCGACTCGCGCGCGAACGACAAGACGCTCCTCGAGAAGGTGCCGGATTTCAAGCCGGCCTATCAGCAGGACATGCGGCGCGTGTTCGACGACAAGGACATCGACGCCGTCGTGATCGCGATCCCGAACCACTGGCACGCGCTGGCCAGCATCTGGGGCGCGCAGGCGGGCAAGCACGTCTACATCGAGAAGCCGGCGTCGCACACGGTGTGGGAAGGGCGCCAGATGGTGAACGCGGCGCACGCCTACAACCGCATCATGCAGGTCGGCACGATGAACCGCAGCCGTCCGGCGGTGATCGACGCGATCAAGTTCATGGAAGGCGGCGGCATCGGCAAGGTCTACATGGCGCGCGGCCTCTGCTTCAAGCCGCGGCTGAACATCGGCAAGTACCCCGACGGACCGATGCAGGCGAGCGACGGGCCGCACCCGTTCACCGTCGGCGGCAGGGGCGAGGTCGGGCCCTTCACTGCGGAGTACCTGCAGAAGGTCGACTACAACATGTGGATCGGCCCCGCGCCGGTGAAGCCGTTCAACCGCAACCGCTTCCACTACAACTGGCACTGGCAGTGGGACTACGGCAACGGTGACACGGGCAACCAGGGCCCGCACCAGTTCGACATCGCGCGCTGGGGCCTCGGCAAGAACGAGCACCCGGTGAAGGTGAGCTCGATGGGCGGCTATTTCGGCGGGCAGCCGACGCAGCAGGAAACGCCCGACATGCAGACGGCGCTCTTCGAGTACGCCGACGGCACCATCCTCGAATTCGGCACGCGCGGCGAGCACACGAACGACGAAGGCGGCGTGCGCATCGGCAACATCTTCTACGGCTCCAAGGGCTGGCTGTGGGTCGAGGAGAGCGGCCGCAAGTGGCAGTCGTACATGGGCGAGGTCGGCTCCAAGAACCAGAAGGGGCCGGGCTCGGACGACAAGGCCGGCGCGCAGCAGGCGGAAGCGCAGGGGCTCACGACGATCGAGTTCCCGCACTATCAGAACTTCGTCGATGCGATCCGCGCGAACGATCCGAAGATCCTCACCTGCGACATCCTGGAAGGACACCTGTCGTCCACGCTGCCGCACCTGGCCAACATCGCGTATCTCGCCGGACACACGCTCGAGTTCGACGGCAAGACCGAGACGTTCAAGGGCAACGAGAAGAAGGCGACCGAGCTCCTGACGCGCGAGTACCGGAAGGGCTTCGAGGTCCCGAAATCGTTCCCGACGAAGGAGACGGCTTCGTCGCGCCGCTGAGGCCGACCACCAGCTTCACGTCTTCCCATGGCGACGGCCGTCTCGAGGACGGTCGTCGCCGTTGCAGTTCTGGAACCCCTTCAATCTCACCGCGTCCCGAGCGGCGTCTTCATTCCCGCTTGTCCACGAGAATCGCGCTGAGCAGCCAGCTCACGAAGCTGATGACGAGCGCGCCGAAGAGGGCCGCCCAGAATCCGCTGATCGTGAAGCCCGGTACGAGCCACGCCACGAGCGCGAGACATATCGCGTTGACGATGAAAATGAAGAGGCCGAGCGTGACCAGGGTAAAGGGGAGTGTAAGAACGAACAGAATCGGGCGGATGACCGCGTTCACGAGCCCGAGCACCGCTCCCGCGAGGAGCGCGGTTCCGGGTCCCGCAATCGAAATGCCCGGAACGAACCACGCGGCGAAGAAGACGGCGACGGCGTTCAGCAGCACGCGCAAGAGGAACTTCATATGTCAGAGCTTACGTCCGACGGCTTGTGGAAGGGACCGGATTCACGCGTCCGTTGCGCGTGGTGCCGCACGGACGAGGCGTATATCAGGTATCACGACACCGAATGGGGATTCCCCGTGTACGACGATCGGACCCTGTTCGAGAAGATCTGCCTCGAAGGTTTCCAGAGCGGTCTGAGCTGGCTGACGATCCTCCGCAAGCGCGACAACTTCCGCAAGGCGTTCGACGACTTCGATGTCGAGCGCGTCGCGCGCTTCTCGAAGCGCGACGTCAATCGGCTGCTACGCGACGCCGGGATCGTCCGGCACCGCGGCAAGATCGAGAGTACGGTCAACAATGCACGGTGCTGTATCGATCTCCTGCATGAGGTCGGCTCGCTCGCCGAGTACGTATGGCGATATCAGCCCGCGTCGCGGCCGCGGCGGATCACGATGAGTACGCTGCAGGCGCACACGCCGGAGTCCCAGGCGCTCTCGAAGGATCTGCGGCGTCGCGGATGGACTTTTGTTGGACCTACAACGATTTACGCATTCATGCAGGCGATGGGGCTGGTGAACGATCACCTGCACGGCTGCGAAATCCGTAATCGCGTCGCCGCTCCATCACGCCGCTGAGTGCGACCCTAGAATTACTTCCTTACATAACCCATTCGTTTTTACACGACTCAAGAAGGCGTTTTTACATACGCGCAGGTATGCATGTGGTGTCTACGGATCCGCACCGTGTACGAGTTCGTATGAGGATCAACTTTTGCTCGCATCCGCGCGCACGGGGTCCGTAGGAGGTGGTAAGGGAGACAGCATGACACTACGACAACGACGCGGGGTTGTCGCGATCGCCACCATTGTCCTGGTGATGGCGGGCGTCGCCCGAAACTACCGCTTGGCGGCGCAGGCCACCCGAACACTCGGGCCGGCGTTCGACATACACATCCTCGCGCCTTCGCTGCCGGAGGCGCCGTTCGATCTGCGCTTCTTCACCGGCGCTGTCAAGACAGGACCGGACGGCAGGATCATCACCGGCCCGGGTTCGGGCGGCTCGGGCTCTGGTTCGAGCGGCTCGGGCTCGGGTTCGGGCGGCTCAGGCTCGGGTTCGGGCGGGTCGGGCTCGGGTTCGGGCGGCACCGGCTCGAGTTCGGGCGGCGTGCGCAATCTCGTCGGCGCCGAGTCCGCCGGCGTTCGCGCGGGTCTCGAGCGCTTCACGAAGATCATGTTTGCCGTCGGGTACTTTGATGGCCGGCCCAATCCGGGGGACCGCATCGATCCCAATCACCCGATCGTGGAGAGCGGCGGCCAGCACTGGCCGCACGTGAAGCAACCCATGCGCAGCTGGCCCACCTCCGTCGCGATCACGCCGGACGGCGCCAAGTTGTATGTCACGCTGCCCGGTCGTGAGGGCTATCCCGACTGGCGCGTGGCGGTGGTCAACACGGCATCGCGCAGCGTCCGCTGGGTGGATCTGCGGCCGGCCGGACAGACCAACGGAACGCGCCCGATGGGCATCGCGGTCTCTCCGCTGAACACCGCGATCTTCCCACGGTCCTACGTGGTGGTGACGAACCAGTACGCGAACTTCGCGACCGTGCTCGACACCTCGAACGACTCGGTCATCGGCAACTTCGCGACCGACTTCTACGCCGAGGATCTGGTCTTCAACGCCGCCGGCACGCGCCTGTACACCACCGATCGCTTCAAGGATCAGGTGCGGGCCTTCGCGATCGGCGCCGGACCGACCTTCACCGAGATCGCGCAGATCCCGACGGGCTCGAACGATCTGGACCGGACGAATCCGCGCGACCTCGCGATCAGCGCGGACGGGTCGAAGCTGTTCGTCGCGAACACGCTCGGGCACACGATCGCGGTGATCAACATCGCCGGCGACGCGAACACGCTCGTGACCAACATGCCGGTCGGCGGCCTCGCCACCGACGTCAAGGTCGCGGGGCGCTGGGGCATCGTCTCCGGACACGAGACCAACAACGTGCTCGATCAGCCGGAGACCGGCCATGGCATGCCGAAGATCGTCAACGGCGCGGCCATCAAGAACAACGGCCAGCCGCTCGGCTACACGCCCGTGATGTCGGACGCCACGCAGGCGACGACCTTCGACGATCTCGGCACCGAGCTGAACGTGTTCGACACGGCGACGAACCACTTCGTCTTCCGCTACGTCGACTTCCAGCGCAACCTGTCCATGCTGGCCCAGCCGGGCCAGACGGTCGACCTGCACGACTTCACGGCCGCGCAGACGATCATCCAGGGCAGCGGCGCCGAGCAGATGACCGTCAGGGGAGACCTGCTGTTCGTCTCGCAGCTGCACTCGGACAAGGTCGAGGTGTTCCGTGTCAACCAGAACCCCGGCAACGACCCGTCGAAGATCCTGACCGAGCTGGGGATGGAGTTCACCGGCGGCATCACGCCGCAGGGGATCGTCGCCTCGCCGGACGGTCAGACGATCTACGTGGCCAACATGCAGACCGAGGACGTCTCGTTCCTCGCGGTCGGCGCGGACGGCACGCTCACCCGGCAGGGGCACCTCGCCGTCGGCGTCACCGACAGCACGCCCGATCCGGTCAAGGGCGGACACGGCGATCACCTGTTCGCGACGCACGAGGAAGTCGGCCTGCGCTGGCTGTTCACGCAGTCCTACTCGGACGACGGGCAGAAGTCGTGCGGGCACTGCCACTGGCAGAGCCGCCACGACGGCAACCAGTGGAACGTCGGCGGCAACGCCATCGGCGGGCCGAAGGCCGTCCCCCAGAACAAGGACATCTCCGACAACTGGCCGGAGTGGTTCGAGGGGCTCAGCTCCGACATGAACTCGTACGCCTCGTCGTGCAACGGCGAGCTCGTCGTCGCCGAGCGCCTGACGGCGCTCTTCCCGCAGCCCGATCTGGCAGCGCGTCTCCAGGCGCGCGACGCGTTCGTCAAGCAGAAGACCGCGGAGAACTCGCGCGCGATCAATCGTCCGGAGCTGTCGGGCGACGCCTTCTCGATCGGGTTCTACGACATGGCGTTCCGCCAGATCCTCTGGAGCCAGAACGAGACGCGGCTGATGCCCAACCCGCTGCGGCAGTTCCCGCCGTCGCCGCAGGCGGCGCTCGTCGAGCGCGGGCGCGTGCTGTTCACGAACGAAGTGGGCAGCGGCGGCGCCGGCTGCGCGAGCTGCCACCACAACGGCAACATCGTGACCAACGGCGAGACGGACGACACGTTCCAGGACTTCAACATCCACGAGCCCGGCGTGATCGCCGAGACGACCGTGGACAACGAAGGGCCGTTCACGCGGCTGGGCAACGACTACTTCTTCAAGGCGTTCGACCCGCCGCAGGACCTCGGCGGCCGGCAGAACATCGCCAGCCGGAACACGAAGCACCTCCGGGCGTTCTGGGACAGCGTGCCGCGGTGGCTGCACCACGGCCTGGCGCACAGCATCCGCGAGGTACTGCTCGCACCGGATTCGCCGCTGCTCGGGCCGAACGAGCGCGGCTTCAACTTCCGGACGGTGCGCACGGATCACCAGCGCGCGGTGGCGCACGACTTCCTCGGAGGACCGCGGATCGTCCTGCCGACGGAAGTGCCGATCACGGCCGCCGACAGCAGCGGGCGGCTGTCGGGTGACGGCAGGGGACCGATCCTCGTGAGCCTCGACAGCCCGCATGTTGCGGCGCCGGACCCGCAGCTCAACGCGTATCCTGAAGGACGCCTGCAGATCGATCAGCTCGGGACGGGCAACCTGGCGCCGATCATCGTCGTGTCGGGCGGCCAGCGCCAGATCAATCCCGTCCTGGCGCAGAACAACATCAGGGTCATCAAGGATACGCACGGCCGGACGTCGCAGCTGTCGGCGGCCGACATCGAAGCCCTGTCGGCGTACCTGAGATCGCTGCAGAAGTAGAGGATGGGGGCCGTTCACCGCGGGAGCCGCAGGGGAACACCGCGTCTGCACAGAGCCGTTTCTTGTCCAAGTCATCTCTGTGCGGCGCCGGTGTTCCGCGCGGTCCCGTGGTGAACGCGTGAGCCCCAGCCCCTGATCGGCCCTCCGGCGCTTTCACGATTCTTCCATCACAGAGCCGCGCGGACGGTGATAGGCTCCTCTGGATCATCATGCGCGTCACGGCGACGATGCTGCTCGTCTGCGGCCTGCTGGTTGCGGCTCCCGCGCCAGCCATGCCTCAGGATGCACCCGGCGCCCAGCCCGCGACGATGGCCTCCACGACGGGGCACTGGTGGGCGATGATCAGCAAGGAGTTCGTGGACGCGGCCGACGCGATGCCCGCGGAGAAGTGGGGCTTCAAGCCGACCGGCGGCGCCTTCGACAACGTGCGGACGTTCGCCGAGCAGGTGAAGCACGTCGCCTGCGCGAACGAAGCCTTTTCGAGCGAGATCGCCCACAAGGATCCGCCGCCGAATTGCGAGACCGGTGGTCCCAATCCCGCGAAAACCAAGCCCGAGCTCATGCAGTACCTGCGGCAGTCGTTCGCGCAGATGGCCGACGTGTTCACCGGGATCACGCCGGGGAACGCGCTCGACGCGGCCGGCGGGCCCTACGGAGGCCAGAGCACCCGGCTCGGCCTCGCGACGCTCGCCGTCTGGCATGCGTCGGATCACTACGGGCAGCTGGTCGTCTACCTCCGCATGAACGGCATCGTCCCTCCCGCGAGCCGGTAGGAGTCTGCGGTTGTCAGGAATCGCAGGCAGTCGTCGAATCGCATGCGCGGCGCTGGTTGCGCTGGCCTTCGCGGTCGTGGCTCGCGCGGATCAGAAGACCCACAGCAAGACCGTCGGGCCCCGAATCAAGCACGAGGTGAAGGCGGACTACACCCGTGAGGCCCGTGACGCGGGAATCCAGGGCACCGTGGTCCTCGACACCGAGGTCCTCGCCGACGGGACCGTCGGCGACGTGCAGGTGGCCAGGTCGCTCGACACGAAATACGGCCTCGACGACCAGGCCGTCAAAGCCGTGAAACAATGGATCTTCTATCCGGGAACCGTGGACGGCAAACCCGTCACCGTACGTGTTGACATCGAAATCGAGTTCCGACTCAACTGACCGGATTGTTCCAACCTCAAGGAGTCAGGGAATGACACGTTTGACGTCGCGAGCGGGCGCGCTGGCCATTGGTGCGGCTGGGCTCGCCGCAGCGGCCGGGTGGCCGCTCGCCTCCACGCCCGCCGCGGCACGCCTCCGATTCGATCAACCCCAGCCCGGACCGAACGTCACCGTCGATCCGTCGCTCTATCGCACGGTGTACTACCGTCCGCTGTCGGTCTTCAGCCGCGGCGGCCGCGTGACGGCGGTCACCGGCGTGCCGTCGAATCCACGGCTGTTCTACATGGGCGCTGCCGGCGGCGGCGTGTGGCGGACGAGCGACGCCGGCGGACGATGGGAGCCGCTGACCGACGGGCAGATCGGCGTCGGCACGATCGGCGCGATCGACGTCGCGCTCTCCGATCCAAACGTGATCTACGTCGGGACGGGGTCGGCCGATCCGCGCGGCAACGTGACCAACGGCGACGGCGTCTACAAGTCCACCGACGCCGGCAAGACGTGGACGCACGTCGGACTCGAGAAGGCCGGGCTCATCGGGCGCATCCGCATTCATCCGCAGAACCCCGACATCGCCTACGTCGCCGTCCTCGGCAACATCTTCGGGCCCAATCCCGAGCGCGGCGTCTACCGCACGAAGGACGGCGGCAAGACGTGGGACCAGGTGCTGAAGGTCAGCGACAGCACCGGCGCGATCGACGTCTCGATGGACGTCAAGAGTCCCGACACGCTGTTTGCGGCGATGTGGACGACGCGGCGCACGCCGTGGACGATTGACTCGGGCAGCACGGAAGGTGGGCTGTTCAAGACGACCGACGGCGGCGCGCACTGGCAGAAGCTGACGAAAGGATTGCCGCAGGGCGTCATGATCGGGAAGTCGAGCGTCTCGATCTCGCAGGCTGATCCGAAGCGCGTCTACGCGCTCGTCGAAGCCGGCGGCGACCAGGGAGGCGTGTACACGTCGCAGGACGGCGGCGAGTCGTGGGCGCGCGTCAACAGCTCGCGCAACCTGCTGCAGCGCGCGTTCTACTACGTCCACATCTACGCCGATCCCCAGAACGTCGACACCGCGTACGCGGTGAACACCGGCGCCTACAAGACCGTTGACGGCGGCAAGACGTGGTCGACGCTGAACCCGCCGCACGGCGACAACCACGACTTCTGGATCAATCCGACGAACAACCAGATCCTGATCAACTCGAACGACGGCGGCGCCAACGTGTCGAACGACGGCGGGCGCACGTGGTCCACGCAGAACAACCAGCCGACCGCCGAGCTCTATCGCATCGAGACCGACACGCGCTGGCCGTACTGGGTCTACGCGTCGCAGCAGGACAACAGCAACATCGCCGTGCCGAGCCAGGGGAACGCCGACACGTTCAGCGTCGCCGGCGGCGAGAGCGGCTACATCGCGGTCGATCCGCGCAACGCCGGCATCATCTATGCCGGCAACTACGGCGGCACGATCCAGCGGACCGATCGCTACAGCGGCGTCAGCGAGAGCGTGCGCGTGTATGCGGATGAAGAGACGGGGCAGCGCGCCGCCGACATGAAGTACCGCTTCCAGTGGAACGCGCCGATCCGCCTGTCACCGCACAACCCCGACGTCGTCTACACGACGTCGCAGTTCGTGCACCGGAGCGCCGACGGCGGCCAGACGTGGGACGTGATCAGTCCCGATCTGACGCGCAACGACAAGGCGAAACAGGACTACTCGGGCGCGAAGGGGATCACGCGGGACGACACCGGCGTCGAGGTCTACGACACGATCTTCGCGTTCGAAGAGTCGCCGGTCACGCCGGGACTTCTCTGGGCGGGAACCGACGACGGCCTGCTGCATCTGTCGCGCGACAACGGCAAGACGTGGACGAAGATCACGCCGACGGGCCTGCCGGAGTGGAGCACCGTCAACGTGATCGAGCTGTCGCCGAACAACCCCGGCCGCGCGATCGTGACGGCGTACCGCTACATGCTGAACGACTTCGCGTCGTACGTGTATCTCACGAACGACTACGGCCGCACGTGGAAGCGGCTCACCGACGGCCGCAACGGAATTCCCGTCGGCGACTACACGCGCGTCGTCCGCGAGGATCCGGATCGCGCGGGACTCCTCTATGCGGGCACCGAGCACGGCATGTACGTCTCGTTCGACGAAGGGGCGCACTGGCAGAAGTTCCAGCAGAACCTGCCGGCCACGCCGATCATGGATCTGAAGGTGTACCGGAAGAACCTGATCGTCGCGACCGAGGGGCGCGCGTTCTGGATCGTGGACGCGCTGCCGGTCGTGCAGCAGTTGAAGCCCGGAGTCGAGTCGACGGCGGCGACGCTCTTCAAGCCGGCGGACGCCTACCGTCAGGGCGGCGCGCCGCCGACCTTCTACTACTGGTTCAAGGATCAGCCGACGGCGCCCGTCACGCTCGAGGTGAAGGACTCGTCCGGCAAGACCGTCTATTCGGGAACGGCGCAACCGGGGGCGGGAACCGTCCGGCAGCCGCCGCCCGCGATTCCGCCGGCAGCGCCCGCCGGCGGCGGGCGCGGTGGCCGAGGCGGCCGTGGTGCTGCCGCCGAACCTGCGGCGGCTCCCGCGGCAGAAGGCGCGGCAGCACTCGCGGCGGCACCGCCCGCGGCAGCGCAACCATCCGCGCAGGCTCCCGCTGCCGAGACTGCACAGCCGCAGGGGCGCGGCGGCCGCGGGGGCGGCCGCGGCGGCTTCGGATTCGCCGGCACCGTCGTCAGCGCGCAACAGGGGCTGAACGAGGTGACGTGGAATCCGCGCCTCGACTCGCCGTTCACGGTTCCGCCGCGCATCGTCATGTGGGGCGGCGGCGGTGGGCGCGGCGGCGGACCGAAGGCCGCGCCGGGCACCTATACGGTCAAGGTGTCGTCGGGTCCGTGGTCGCAGGAGCGGACGTTTCAGCTCAGCAGCGATCCGCGGCTGCCTCAATTGACGGAGGCGCAGGGAACCGAACAGCTGAAGATGGCGATGGACGCCGGCGGCCAGATCAAGGCGCTCTACGACACGCTCGCGAAGCTGCGCGACGCGAAGCAGCAGGCCGCGCAGATCGCGGAGAAGGCGGGATCGTCGTCGGCAGTGGCGCCCGCGGCCGCGAAGCTGAAGCAGCAGATCGAAGCCGTCGAAGGCGACATCACCCAGCTGCAGGGCGAAGCGGGGCAGGACGCGCTGAACTTTCCTGGCCGTCTCGACAACCAGTGGGTCGCGTTGTACTCGAACATCGTGCAGCTCGAGCGTCCCGTGAACAAATCGGTGAAGGAGCGCTACACGGACCTGCGTCCGCAGACCGACGATCTCGTGGAGCGCGCGACGGGCGTGCTGAAGACCGACGTGGATGCGTTCAACGCGCTGGCGACGAAGAACGGCGCTGCCGCGATCGTCGTCAAGTAGTGAACGGGGGATCAGGGGCCGATGTGCTCCTGGTCCCTTTACTCGTTACCTGCACGATCCTTTGAGCTCGCGGAACGAGCCGACATCGAGGATCGGATCACCGATGCCGCTCGGCTGCGTGGGGACTTCCTTGGCGCCGGTATAAATCCGGCCTTTCTCGCCGATC
>Ga0066903_100003898_pt1 | contig 12394 bp, 13 predicted proteins | sample PanSoiMetaGPlot1_FD_67491 | JGI IMG/M metagenome (GOLD analysis project Ga0066903, IMG submission 67491) | Tropical forest soil microbial communities from Panama analyzed to predict greenhouse gas emissions - Panama Soil - Plot 1 (version 2) | ecosystem: Environmental > Terrestrial > Soil >...
GAGAGTCAGGCGGAGCGACGCGCCCGTCGCGCGGTCGCGGAGGACGACGCTGTCGGACAGAACGGCCTCGACGCGATACGCCGGCGTCACGGCGTCCGCTTCCCGCACCATATGGAGACCGTTCGCGGGCCCGGTGATGATGGCGGTTCGCTCGGCACGTCCGTCCGCGCGAGCGCTCGTGGCGATGCCGATGAGGGAGAGTGCAGGGGCCGGCGGAAGATCGGGCAGGACGGCGGCCGGCGGAGCCATTGGCGGGGGCGACGCTTCGGCCGCCGTCGCAACAATGCGTGGCGCGAACGCGAACGGGTTTCGGGAGAGAACCGGTTCACGCACCGTCTGGCTGGAATCGAGCGTGACCACTCGGATGTCCGGCGGCGCGATCGGTGGACGGGAACCGCTCGCCAGCCGGATGGTTTCGGAACCGTTGACGGCGCGTGCGGCCGCTCCCGTGCCGCTGAGATACGCGAGGACCGTCCACAGGATCGGCACAGCCCCGGCGATCAGCGCGCGGTACGAAGGTCTGCCAGCCCGACGCGCGAGGATGGTCACCGTAGACGTCTACGGACGATCCCTCGCAACGGATTGGACGGATGGACGCGCTACTGTTTGCCGGGGTCGCGTGCCGTGCGCGCCTCCTCGTCTGCCTGCGCCAGATCGTCCGCCCGCAGCTGGGTCAACTGGCGGCGTACCGACAGTCCCACGGCGTGCTGTCCCCGCTCTCCCGCGTGCAGCGCTTCCAGCATGTTCGCGAACGCCTCCCGATAGTCCATCCACGCGCGCTGCACGTTCCCCAGTTCCTCTTTCGCCTCCGACAGCTCCTCCGGCCACGCACTCGACTCGTATTTCTTCATCAAATCGTCGTAGGTGCGGTTCAGATGGCGATCGGCGTTCGCGACATCGTCCGGCGTCGCGGCGGGCGACCAGTCCTTGGCGACCATCTGCTCCAGGAACAGGCGCCAGTCCTCCCACACCCTGATACCATCCGCGGCGCGCATCTGCGTGGCCATCGTTCCGCCGTCAGGCACAAGGGATCGCTCGAACGCGTTTTGCGCCGTCACGAACGCGACCCACGTCGTGTGGAAGCGGACGACGAGGGGCTTGTCGTTCGGCCGAAGCCGGCCCATGAGGCGCCGCTCGACGATCGCGCCGTTCTCCCGTTCGGCGGCCGCCTCTTCACCGACGCAGTTGAGCGAGTCCGCGGTCGTGTCCGCGAGATACCAGCACGGCGACGGCTTCTGCAGGCCGGGACTGTAGTAGCTGCCGGTTTTTTCCGTCTCGAGCGCCTGCCGGAGACTTGAGAGGTCCACGTGGTCGTCAGGCGACCACACGAAACGCGGCAGGCCCTCGTCGCGCGCGGCCGTCGCCGCGGCCGCAGGAGGCTGCTTCTGCGACGGCATCGCGGCGAGCGCCTGCCACAGGTCGGCGATCGCTCTCGCGCGGTCGGCCCGTACACCGAGGCCTTCGGCTCGCATGTACGCGACCCAGTCGTGCGCCTGGTTCAGACGAAAGCACTCGAACGCGAACGCGGGATCCTCGTGAAATCCGATCCCCCAGGCCCAGTTGATGCACAGATTGCTCGGCGCGCCGTGGGCCTGCGCGTCCCTGAACAGCGTCTCTGCGCGCGCCAGATCGAGCGGCACGCCGTCGCCGTAATAGACCTTGTATCCGAGCTCCAGCACCGCGTGCGGTTCGTGCGCGTTCGCGCGCTGCTCCAGATCAGGCGCGTGGCCCGTCGCTTGATGAAGCCGGGGGAGCATGAGAATCGCTCCGGCTGCGAGAACGAGCACACCGATGCCGCCGATGATCACGGTTTTCATCTCACCTCTCGAGGTTGTCCAGGCACCTACGATACTCTTCCGCGCATGATCTGGCAGGAAATCGAAGGCTGGTTCCAGTGGCGCTCGGGCCAGGAAGAGGCCGTGCGCCACTTCCCGCCGGACAGCCGATTCGTCGAAGTGGGCACGTACCTGGGACGCAGTCTCTGCTCGCTGGGCGACGTCGTCCTCGCGAGCGGCCGTCCGTATCGCGTGATCGGCGTCGACACCTGCCTCGGTACCGGTCCCGAAGGTCCGCGCGGCAAGGATTATCACGGGGCGGCGGTGGCGCGCGAAGGCGGCACGCTGGCGGGAGCGCTCCACCGGAACGTCATCGCGTGCGGGCTGGCGGACGTCGTGTCCCTGATCGTCGCCGATTCGATCACCGCGTCGAGCTTCTTCGCAGACGGATCGCTCGAGTGGGTCCACCTGGACGGCCGTCACGACTTCCAGAGCGTGAAGGCGGACGTCCTCGCCTGGCGCCCGAAGGTTAGGTCCGGCGGCTGGCTCTCCGGCGACGACTACGACGAGGTGAAGTGGCCCGACGTCGTTCGTGCCGTCAGCGACGCCGTTCCAGGAGCGCGGCCCTGGTCGACGCAGCAATGGCGGCTCGTCGTGCCGTGACTCACGCGGTCTTCGGTCCGTTGGCCTCGTGCTGGATCAACGGCGCGAGCCACGTCAGCGCGGATCCATCCGGCTCCCATCCTGCGCAGGCCGCGATCAGTCCCATGACGCCGCCTTCGCCCGAGAACACATTGCGTCCCTGCATGAAATCCGCGGCGCGATCCCAGGCCTCGAAGAAGCGCGACTCGCGGCCGTCCCTCGTGACGCCGTAGCACCATTCCGAGATCCAGTACGTCGATCTCAGGATGTCGGCGTTCCCCAGGAGATCGCGCGCGAGATCGGCGAAGAACGGCGCGCGCCACTGCCCGCGGAGCTCGAGCACCTGGGCCAGGCTCTCCCGCTCGCCCGGGAGCACCGCAAGCCCAGGCGGCAGCGGGCCGCCCCGAACAGGCCGCGGGGACACGCGCACGTCGGCGTCGAGAAAGATCGCGCTGTCGAACTCGCGCAGCGCGGCCTGCAGGGCGAAGCGCTTGTCGTGGTACGCGGCGCCGCCGCGGTTGTTGCCGGTCGGGGGCAGGCGCTCCACGTAGTCGGCGGCCATCGGGCCGGTCGGCCGGTGATGAAGCGCGCGGACGGGGAGATCGGCGAAGTCGTCCGGTTCGTCGGTGAGGACGATCCACGGCGCGCCGGCGAGGTCCTCGCACAACTGGCGCGCGCGCCGCCGGTACGGGGCGTGTATCGCGAGCGTGCAGTAGCAGACGTCGGGCACCAGGCAAATGGTACCCTACCGCCGGTGACCGACCCGATCACGTTCGTCCTCTGCATCGAGCAGAACGCGATCCGCGCGCAGGCGCTGCTGCTCTGCGAGAGCATTCGTACGTTTGGCGGCCGCTGGCGGGATGCGCCGATCGTGGCGGTGGCGCCGCGCCCGGGACTGGGCGTGGACCACGACACGCAGCAACGGCTGGCCGCGCTGAACGTGCGGTACGTGGAGGCATCGATCAACGAATGCTGCCCCGAGTACGGATCGGCAAACCGCGTGTTCGCCGCCGCGTGGGCGGAACCGCGCGCCGCGAGTGAGTGGATCGTCGTGCTCGACAGCGATGCCGTCGTGCTCGGCGAGATCGACCTGCCCGACGGTGACGTAGGCGTGCGTCCGGCGGACTCGAAGGGAACGACGACCGCCGGCCCGGGCGATCCGTTCGAGACGTACTGGTCGGATCTGGCTGCGATCTGCGGGACTACGCTCGACGTGCTCCCGTTCATCGAGTGCACGATCTCGGGCCATCGGGTGCGCGCGTCCTACAACGGCGGGCTCGTGATCGCCCGCCGCCGGAACGGACTCCTCGCACGATGGGCGGATCTGTTCGCGCGCTCCGTCGATCGCGGCCTGAAACCGTGCCCGCCCGATCCCATCCGCGCGTCGACCGGCATGGTGACGCCGGCCACCGCGCAATACTGGGGCTCCAACCAGGCGGCGCTGGCGTTCACGATCTGGGGGACGCCCACGCGCGTCGCGATCCTGCCCGACGCCTACAACGTGCCGCTCCACGCGCTGGCCGAGCAGCCGCGCGTGCCCCCGCGCTGGCGCGCGCGCCCGCCCGTCCACGTCCACTATCACTGGATGTTCTCACCGCCGCACGTCGACGCCGCGTTCGCCGTCCTGCGCACGCTCGGCGTGCCCGGGTTTCAGTTGGACTGGCTCCAGGCGCGGCTGCCGCTCGAGTGACGCGTCATCCCTCGAGGATGAGGGACGTCAGCTCGAAGCGGCCCGGCACGTTGGCGGGATCGAATCGCAGCCGCGCGATCGCTTCGCCGCTCATCCATCGTTCGCGCACCGGCGGACGATCGAGACGGAAGCGATACTCGCGCCAGGCGGCCGTGGTGTCGAGGAACAGGACCGTCGAGCGCTGCTCGGTGAAGTCGTCGTCAGGCCCGTACGTCCAGAACAGCTGCGCCACTGCAGACTCGCCCGTATCGCGCCGCATCCGGAAACGCACGGCGCGGACCGACGCCGGCGCAAACGGCGCCAGGCTCAACTCGAACTGCGGATCGAGCGACGTGGCCTCGTAGATCACGCCGTCGGCCGTGCGTTCGATGGGGACCAGACCCTTCGCGATCACGATCGCCCCTTCCGTCGTCAGATCCACGCGCGTCGTCGTCTTGAGCTCGGGCTCGGACGCGACCTGCCGATGCCACCGGGGCGGTGAGACGGGCTGGAACGACGCCTCGCGCGACAGCGACTCGTAGAGCTCGTCCACCGGTCGCGGCACGGGAATCGCCGCCCGCAGTTCGGCCGAGGTCTGCTGGTGGCGCAGTTCGGGGTTCATCGACCGCGCGGCCTCCTCGGATGCCGATCCTCCGATGAACGACGCCAGACGGTTGCACTCCGGCGCGGGATGGTCGAGACAGCGCGTGTAGTGCGCGACGATCCGGTCCAGCGTGGAAGTGTGGGCGAGAATCCGGCGGTAGTACTCCTCCCACAACCACAGCCCGAAGCGCAGCGACGACCGGCCGCGCTGATTGAGCGAGAAGGCGACCTCGAGCGGGTCGCGCACGCAGACGACGAAGCGCAGATCCGGGATCACCGATTTCCAGAACGGCAGGAGGAGCGCATTGCGCGGATCCTTCCATCCCCACGGCTCACGATCCACGAACCAGTCCACCAGCCGGCGCGCCTCGTCACGCAGCGGCGCGAGCGCCGCGCCGTCCTCCCAGCCGGGCTCCTCGCGGAACGGCAGATCCCATCCGCCCTCGAGCGCGTCCAGCAGCCGCTCGTTGAGATCGACGAAGTCCTCGTTCTCCCAGAAGCCCTCGACGTTGTCGTCCGCGACCCGGTGGATCTGCTCCCGCTCCCCCAGATAGAGCCCGCTCAAGTTCAACGCCCGGGACACCATCGACGTCCCCGAGCGGTGCATTCCCGTAATGCAGTACGGCATCGATTAATCTTTATACATGTTGAGCGTGCCGCCGCAGTTCAATCGCAATTCCGCGAAGGTGACCGCGCTCATGCCGCCCGAGCAGAGCGGGCGCTGGCTGCTCGAGCGGATGCAGCAGCACGTCGGATTCGGCTCGTACGCGACCACACGCCTGCTCGACGTCGGCTGCGGCGTCCGCTTCAGCCAGGCCATCATCAACACGCAGCTGCCGATCGGACGCTACGTCGGCGTCGACATCGATCGCGGCCTGATCGATTTTCTGCGTGCCAGCGTCGACGACGAACGGTTCGAGTACCACTTCGTGGACGCGTATCACCCGCTCTACAACGCAGGCGGCGCGCCGCTGTCCCCCTCGACGACGCTCCCCGTCGGCGCCGACTTCGACGTCATCTCGATGTTCTCCGTGATCACCCACCAGACGCCGGCCGACAGCCGGTGCATCTTCACGATGCTGCGGCGCCACGTCAAGGACGAGGGTGCCCTGTTCTTCACCTGCTTCCTCGACGAGGCCATCGAGACGCACGAAGACAGAAGCCCGGAGAAAAATGGCGGGTTCTGTTTCTTCAACCGTGGCTTCCTGATTTCCCTGGTCGAAGGCTGCGGATGGCGGATGGTCAGCAGCGCGCCCGGCGAAGGGCCGATCATCGGCGACTCCTTCGTGTTCCGGCCCGCGACGGCGTAGCCTCCTTCGCCGCGACCCATCCCGGCCTGGCGGGATTTTCCCCGGCCCTGCGTATTCCCTGGACGATGGTCGCCGCCATTTCGGCGGTCGGAGGCTGCAGGCCATGTTCGGGCACACATACGGACGCGCGCGCCGCGCAGGCGTCGCATCGCTCGTCGCCGTCACGATCCTCGCCGGGGGAGGGACCTCCAGCGGCCAGGCCCGGCGGACGCCGGTCGCACCGGTGTTCAACGGCGTGCTCTTCGAGGAGCACGTCCGCGACACCATGAACGGCATCGTCAAGGGCTACGCCTTTGCGGTCTCCGATCGCAACGGGACCATTCAGGCGAAGGCCGCCGGCGGATGGGCGCAGGACCCGTCCGACGGCAACGTGCGGATGACGACCGATACGGCGACCGCGATCGGGTCGGTGACCAAGGTGATATCGGGCGCGGCGCTGCTGCATCTGTTCGAGCGGCACGCGCTCGCCGACGCGAGCGTCGACGCGCAGCTCGACATGCCGATGCTGTCGAAGCTGCCGGAGAAGTGGCAGTTCCAGTGGCGCGGACGGAATCTCGAACGGATCACCTACCGTCACCTGCTCCAGCACAAGTCGGGATTCCGCGACGACAGCTGCGGTGGAAAGGCGCTCGAGCCGCTCGAGCAGCTCGCGGCCGGCGTGAAGATTCCCGACGTTGGGACGCTGCGCTGTTACAACAATTTCAACTACTACCTGATGCGGTACCTGATTGCGTCGATCGCGTACCCGCGCGAGGCCGCCGCAATTCACAAGAAGTACGAATCGCTGTCGCTGGAGGACTACAGCGGGAAGGTCAACATCGAGTTCAGCCTGCAGTACGAGCGCTTCATGCGCGACGAGTTCCTGCCCCGAAGTCTCGATCGCCTGCTCACCACGTGCCGGCCGCAGAAGGATCTGCCTGCGCGCGCATCGGCCAAGGGATACTCGAGCAAGGACGACAAGCAGGGCGCGTTCCTGCACACGCTCGACTGGGAGCAGTCTGCGGAGTCCTACTGTCCATCGCAGGGGAGCTGGTACCTCTCCGCAGAATCGCTCGCGCTCTTCGGCCGCAACCTGCTCTACACCGATCGATGGGTCAGCGCGGCGACACAGCGCCTCATGTTCAATCCCGCCAGCAGCGGCGACGAGTTCCCGTGGGCGGGCACGGTTCGCAACGACGCCTTTGGCCAGGAGACGGGACAGTCGTTGTGGCCGTCGCACGGCGGCTCGGAGCACGGCTACAAGGCCGCGCTCGTGCAGTTACCGTACGGCTACGTGGGGGCCGCGCTGATCAACAGTGCCGACCGCGAGAGCGACCAGATCGCCAAGACGCTGATGGACGCCTTTTACGCGGGCACTCGCGGCACGCCGATCGCGCGCGCCAAGCACGCGATGACGCCTTCCGCGTTCCAGGCGTACGTCTCGGAACTCGACGCGAGCGGCCACACGATCGACTGGGTGGATTTCTACAACGTCGGCCAGCAGGTGTTCGTCAATGTCATCGTCCGGCCGGCCGGCGCGCGTGGCAAGAACTACGTCCGGCACGGACTGACGGCAGCGCAGTATCAGCAGGAAGTCGACGAGCAGGTCCTGCGGGGGCGCCGCCGCCTGCTGCTCGTGGACAGCTATCTCGATCGCGGACAGGTGCGCTACGCGTGCATCATGGCCTCGGGGGACGGCAAGGATCTTCCGGCCTACCACGGCGTCGACACCGCGCAGCACAAGAAGCTGTTCGACACCTACACGAGCCGCGGCTTCGTGCCGACGAGCGTCAGCGTGGTGTCCGTCAGGGGCGAGCGCTTTTTCTCGACGACGTGGGAGCGCGGCCGTCCGAACGGATTAGTCGTGCAGAGCGCGCTGGGCGCGCGGGACTATCAGCAACTCGCCAACGACATGGCCGCCCGTCACATGGCCCTCACCTACTTGAACACGTACGTGCATCAGGGTGACGTGCAGTACTCCGCGGTCTTCGTCGGCGGCACGGGCCGCGAGCAGGAGTGGCGGCATGGGATGACGAGCGACGCCTACCAGGACGAGTTCGACACCCTGACCCGCAAGGGTCTCGGGCTCAAGTTGGTCACCGGAGCAGGCGCCGGTTCGGCGCCCGTGTTTGCCGCAGTGTGGGAGCGCTGAGGCGTCCTACTTCGCCGCGAACTCCGCAGGAATACTCTTCAGTGGACGGATCTTGATGTCACGGTAGAACACCTCCGCCCCTTCGGACTGAAGAATGATCGGCCCGGAGGTCACCGGCGCCGGGACGTCCGCGTCGATCCGCATCGGGTTGCGAAGACGCATGACGACCTTGCCGTTCACGACGTGAATCGCCTCGTCGCCGAAGGTCATCAACTCGACCGTGTTCCATTCGCCGGTGGGCCGTTCGTTGTCCGGCTGCTTGATGCAGCGTCCCTGCTGACGGTGGCTCTGCGCGAAGAACATCCATTCGCCAGCCGGGTCGTAGTCGAAGAGCGCCGGCGTCGTGCCCGGACGCACCCTGGCGCGGACCGCGATCGTCGAACCCACCGCGTACAGATCGCCGACGTCCCCTTCCTGAATCTGGAGCTCGATCGACCGCGCCCAGGTGCGTCCGTCCCGTCCCGGCGGCGCATGCACGTGATACAGCAGGCCGCTGTCGCGCGGCTGGTCGGGACGGTCGCGGGGCGGCCACTTCTTCTGACCCCACTTGAATTGCAGCGTGAGGTGATAGTTCTCGAACGATCGGGTGGTGCGCAGCTCGCCGAACACTTCGCCGGAAATGTGGATGGCCGGCTTGCCGTCGACGTCTGGAGCAACGGTGAAGACCTTCAGCGGATCGCGGCCCGCGCCGATCGGCTCTGTGTATTTTCCGTCCGTGCCGCGAGCGAGCCCGGGCACGTCGGACGTCGGCTCGGGCTGGCGCATCCACGTGGTCCAGCCGTCGAGGTTCCGCCCGTTCCACAGCGGCGTCCAGTCGCTCTGGGCGGCGCCCGTGATCGTCGCCGCCAGCGCACAGATCGAGACGAGTGAGAGGCGTCGCAGATGCCTCATGGCATACCCATAGCGGCGGACCTTATCATCGTTCGTCCGCGCCGATAGCGCCACAGCCAATAGACCATCGTCAGCAGGACCAGCAAAGGAATGAACCGGAAGGGAGCGGCGCGGAGCGGCTCAGGGATCCGCCTGACCGGTCCGAGGAAGAACGAGGCTGCCGCAATGAAGAGGCCCGTGGACATGCGCCAGATATGTCGCTTGAGCCTCGCGCGTCCTTCGAGGCCGCCGGCCCGCAGCATGCGCCGGTCGCCCGCGCCTGCCGAGAACACCACCAGACCGAACACGAGGATCGGAATCGCGAAACCCGGCTGCCCCCTGCGGGCGGCCACGATCGCCGAGACGACACTGGCCAGTCCGAGCGCGAACGCGGCAACCATCGCGCCGCGCTCCACGCGTCGCGACCGCGCGGACGGCGTCCGTACCGTGAGCAGCGCGGTCGTGACCAGGTACGCCGTCACCAGGCCCGCCGGAATGTTGATCGCGGCGCCCTGCCGTCCGGCCGCCATCACGACGCCGCTGAGCGACATGAGCAGCATCGCATAGACGAAAACCGTGCCGCTTCTGCGGTGCAGCGGCTGCCCTTTCGGCGCGAAGAGCGCGAGCAGCCCGGACACGATCGCGATCGCGCCGCCGAGGACATGCAACGGAACAAGCGTCATGGTCTATGGCTGTAGAACGTCTACAGCCATAGACGTAGAGGGTCTACGGCTTGTTCCGCGTCGCGAACGGACGCCGGCTGTCGCTTAGAGGAGCACCAGGGCCAGGCTCGTCCACACGCCGATGCTGAAGTAGAGCGTCATCCATGGCGCTTCCTCGCGCCAGACATCCCAGGCCCACGTCGGGTGCCGCCGGTGACGGCTGTCGCGGAGTCCATGGACGAGCGAGAAGGAGAGGCCGGCGGTCCCAAGCCGCCAGCGGCGGACGTACATCCGCACGTCGACCGCCATCGTCAGTGCGGCACCGACGCCGTAGACGAGGCACCCCGCGATCATCACGGTGCGAGCGGGGCCGTGCACAGCGAGCGCGGCCGCACCGAACGCCGCCGACAGCATCAGCATCAGCACCGCCCAGAGCGATTCCTCGATGGCGTGGCCGATGTGGTTCAGCGACAGAACTGCGTACCAGCAGACAATTTCCGCGAGGATCGCGAGCGGCACGAACGCCAGCGCCGACGCCTGTAGCAGCGGCAGGCCGGCGGTACTCGACACCTGGTATACGAACAACGCGCACTGCAGCGCGAAACACAGCTCGGCGATCGTGGCCGCGGTCCGGCCGAGCACGATCGCCGACAGCCAGGTATCCCACAGGCACACGCGCTCGAGATCGACGCGGGGGAACAGGCAGCGATAGCAGCAGACGCCGACGTACACGCCGGACAACAGAAGCTGCGTCGCGACGTACGGCGTGCGGAGCGGGACGGTTCGCGCGATCGCGATCCAGAGGCCGATGTTGAGCGCCGCCAGCCCCGCCAGCGATGTCAGCCAGAGCGTGAGCCTCGGATCGACGCGGCTGCTGAGAATGAAACTGGAACGTAAAGGCACCGTAACGATTGTGCAACATGCGTGCCTTTACGTTCCAGAGAAAAGGGCCCGGACGCTCTTACTTCGGCGGGACGGTCAGCGCCTCGATGCTCACGTAGAACCGGAAGGTCCCCGGCAACTGCATCAGGCTGGCCGAAAAGTGAAGCAAAAAGCTCATCTGACGTAGAGTTCCCTCATGAAAACGCTGCTGCCGTCCGTTCTCGCGCTTGCGACCGCCCTGAGCGCGTGCGCGCCGCGGCCGCACGTCGCGCCCCTGTACGACGCGCAGCGGAACGTCGACCGCTACATCACGTCCGGCGAGTACGATCGCGACTTCGCGCGCGTCGCCGCGGACGCGAGCGCGTGGCTCGAGCGCCGCGCGAAGACGGCCACGCGGCCGGCCATCGTCCTCGACATCGACGAGACGTCGCTCTCCAACTGGCCGGCGTACAAAATCAACGGATGGGGACGCGTCGTGAACGGTCCCTGCGATCTCCAACAGGGACCGTGCGGCCTGCGGGCATGGCAGGGGCTCGCGCAGTCGAAGGCGCTCGCGCCGACGCTGCAACTCGTCAAGCGCGCGAAGGCGCTCAACGTCGCCGTCTTCTTCATCAGCGGACGTCCGCCCACGCTGCAGGAGGCGACCGAGCGCAACCTCCGCGAGCAGGGATACGACTTCGACGGCGTGATCCTGCTGCCGGCCGGCGCGACGTTCGCGAGCGCCGTGGACTTCAAGGCGCCGGAGCGCAAGAAGATCGCCGATCGCGGCTACACGATCCTCCTCAGCATGGGTGATCAGGAGAGCGATCTCAGGGGCGGCTACGCCGAGCGCGTGTTCAAGCTGCCGAATCCCGTCTACTTCCTGCCGTAGCCCGCGTCGATCGCCGCTATCGCGGCCCGTAGCGATTGCGCAGGTAGTCGGCAGCGCCCTGGAGCTGTGCGGGCGTCATCTGGACGTTGTAGATCAGCACGGCGAAGATCACACCCTCGAAGTGCCAGTTGGGAACGGAGTTGTTGTCGACGAACGGCGTGCCGCCGACGAAGACGTTCCCGCTGCGATCCAGCGGACGTGCGTCCGCTGACGTCGGGCTCGCGTCGAACAGCGGTTCGAGGAGCGCAACGCGCTTGCCGCCGCTGTCGGACAGGCCTTCCAGGAGCGACAGCGCCGGGGCGGCCGCGTTGAACGCGGGGACGTTGTCGTACGTCACGTCGTTGCCGTATTGACCGAGGCGCAGCGTGCGCTCGCCGGACCAGCCCAGGTGCAGCGCCGTGTTGTCGTTACACCGGATGCCGGTGATCCTGTCGCAGCCGGCGCCCCCGGTCATGACGACGTAGTTGTCGCCGCGCGGCCCCGCACGTCTGACGACCGCAAGGATCACGTACGGACTCCCAGTCAGCAGATCGCTGCGTGCGGCGCCGACGAGCGCATAGCTGCAACGCGGCGGATCGGCGCATTGCAGCGCGCTGAACATCCGCGACAACCCGATCGGCGTCCGAAGCGTGGCTCTGGCGATCGTGCCGGACAGCACCCTGCCGTCGTGCGCACTCCATGCCTGGAGCGTCGGCCCGCCGGGCCGCATGTCGGGCCACGCAGCCACGCGGCCCTGTGCATCGGGCGTGAGCGAGTCCCCTTCGACCCACAGCGCGAGTCCCTGCTGCGGCGGCTGCGGATCGTTGAACGTCCGGAACGCGCCGAAATACGGCGGCGGCGGTCCAACCCGCAGCGTCGGATATAAGAACTCGCACGCAGGGAGCATGGCGATGCCGGCGGCGACCAGGGCGTTCAGCAGACAGCGTTGCATCAGGCGTGAGGCCGTCATCGGCTTGCATCAGTAGTGACGGAAGTCGTG
>Ga0066903_100003900_pt1 | contig 12392 bp, 14 predicted proteins | sample PanSoiMetaGPlot1_FD_67491 | JGI IMG/M metagenome (GOLD analysis project Ga0066903, IMG submission 67491) | Tropical forest soil microbial communities from Panama analyzed to predict greenhouse gas emissions - Panama Soil - Plot 1 (version 2) | ecosystem: Environmental > Terrestrial > Soil >...
GAGAACCTGGACGCGCTGGCTCGCGGCCAATTGGCCCTGGCTCGCAAATTGTTCCCCCGCCTGCGTCCCAAACTTGCCTTCATTGACGAAGTGAGCGATAGCCTGGATGAGCAAAAAGTTCTGGTTCGTCCCTTGCGAAAGAGCCTTCACTTCCTGAGATTCCCATATATCTTCTGGGCGAATTTTTGGAGCCGGGCTTACGTGGAAAAATTCGGTCCCGATCTCTTGATCGCGCCGGGCTGGGTCAAACGGAAACTTCCCGGCCGCAATTTTCTCTACGTGGCCACCAAGAGTTTTTCCTGCTGGTGGACCAGGCCGCCGGCAATATTTCCTCCGAGTCATGCCGATCGTTTTCCCCTATAACACCAACCGTTTGATTTGCGGCGCCGATCCCTACCCCGACTACCGATAAAGAGGATTGCTGTCATGATGTCCGATCCCAACACCATCGACATCGTTGTCACCGACCCGGAAACGGGAAAACTCCTCTTGGTGATGACGGAGGACCGTCCATGGAAAGGCGCGGCCTTACAGCAACAATTCCTTGCCAAGGTCAATGCCTACGCCAACTACGTGCTCGCTCCGGAATTCGCCCAGGAACAGCCCGGCTATACTCCAAACAAGGTGATCATCAAGCTCGATTGCGCTCATCAACCAGGGAAGGACGCCCTGCTGGTCTTCGACCAGGCCCGGGTGGAACTACAAAAGCACGGAATTGACTTTGAATATGAAGTTTGCGGATAGAGCGCCCGCCCCAATGCCGCCAAGTTGCCGACCAGTTGGCCGCCAACTCGATTTTCCGCCGTAAGTCCATATTTTCCTAAGAGATAGTTGACGGCCAGAGGGCCCGCAGTTGGCGGTGAGTTTGCCGCCAACTCGGCAACGACCGAGTTGGCCGTCCCCCAGGTTGTGGCGGAACTCCTGTTTTGGAGATCGTATCTGTTTGGGGCATAAGAGGATACAGCGCTCGGCAGGTTCCGCCACGTGGTTGGCGGAACCTCCGTTTGGCGGAATCCGCTCACGTTCGCAGTGCCCTGATAGGACTCGCGGGAGGCGGCACCAATTATGTTGTTGCTCGCGTCAATTTGACGCTGTTCGTTTCCAGCGCCAGCGCCTGGCGAACGGCATCTTCGGGGAAGTGTTCGGTATCGGCCCGGCCGCTCTGCCGGCGAATGCCCAGCGTCACCAGCAAGCGGCGGCGCAGGCTGCGGAAGGGGACGGCGACCAGCCGGTGCAGGCGGATCCACCACGGCCGGGATTGTTGCCTGGCCCAGGTATCCTCCTCGGCTTGATCGGGCCGGCAGTTGCGAATGTGCTTGCCAAGGTGATAGTTGTCGCAGGTTTTCAGGATGGAGAGTAGAAAATGCCACAATCGGTGTGGTCCGGGCGAGGCGGCGCTGATCTGAAAATCGATCAGGTAGGGCCGGCCATCGTCGCCAACGATGATGTTCTCGCGCTTGTGCAGATCCACATAGGCAATGCCCCGGTTGTGCATGTGCTCCAGGAGCATTCGCAAGGTGGGAAAGAACTCGTCGTTGACTGGTTCGCCGTTCCGCAGCGGATGGCCTGGAACGTAGTCATGAGCGACGGCGTTGTCCAGCAATTTGCCGTCCGCCGTCACCGGCCCAAGCACCTCAGGAACACTCCGCAAGCCGGCGAGCAGTTGCAGGATGCGTCTTTCACGGCGGGCCAGCAGCCGGCCCAGCCAATCCATCGGCAGGAAGGCGATGCGCTGCCGGCGATTGAACTTGCAAACAATGGTCCGATCGGGGGATTGGTACAGTGCGGTGGCGGCCCAGGAATCGTGCTTGAAAACGGTCTTTCGTTGATATCGCTGGCCTTCAATGACGATTTCCACCGGCGGCTCTTCCTTGCCCAGAGCGCGGAACATGGGCGGACGGGGCCGGATCACCCCCGCGGATTTGGTCTGCTTTTTCCTGCTTATGAAAGCCGGCAACGCCCACCTCGCGATGCATTGATCCCTCATCGCCAGTTGTCGGCATTTTTGGATTTGCAGAAAAAACCAGCTCTTATCGTTTGCAATAAAATTCCGGCATGGGCGCCTCAGCGTGCGCATACCCCTCCAGGTTCGCTTGCCCTCCCAATCTCGGGCAACTACAAATTGTCATAATCCGCACAATCGGTTATGTTTGCTGAAACCAACATTGACCAAAGGATTGGCCATGAGCGCGGACAAAACCACTCAGACCCTGATCGATGCCCTCAAGCAGGGCATGGCGGAGCCGGGAGAGCACCGCCTGTACAAGAGCGGCAAGCTGGCCGGCTTGTTTCCCGGACGGACCGGGGCCCACATCGAAACCGCGGGGCAGGCTTTGCGCGATGGCTTTCTGGAAGTGATACGCACCGAAACCAAGGGCAAGAATACCGTGGAATGGGTGCGGCTCACGCAAAAAGGCGTGGATTTTCTGCTCAGTCATGAATCGCCGGCCCGGGCCATGGATGAACTCCGCGAGGCGTTGCAAATAACCAAAGACGGCTTGCCCGCCTGGCTGGCCCAGATCCGGCGTGGGTTTCAGGAACAAGCCGACAAGTTGGTGGATGAAGTCAGAAACGTGCTCGGCAAGCTAGATTCGTTGAGTGTGCGTATCGGCGAAGCGCTCAAGCGGGCGGAAGAGTCAGCTCCGAAGTTGCCGCCGGCCGCGACCGAGGCATTTCCCTGGGCCCTGGAAGCGCTGTCGTATCTGGACCGCCGCCGAGAAGGCGGCGCGCCATCGCCCTGCCCCCTTCCCGACTTGTTCGCCGCCATCCGCGCCAAGGACCAGGATTTGACGATGAATGCGTTCCATACCGGCTTACGCGGCCTGCAAGACCGTGGCGTTCTCAAACTCGTGCCGTTCACGGGCCCGCTCGAAGACCTGCCCCAGCCGGAATTCGCCCTGCTCGATGGGACGACGATGTGTTATTACGTGACTAGATAAGCTGGGGAAGACTCAAATCCCATACAGCGGCTCATATTTCTTTCGCAGATACGCCAGCAGCGGTTTGTGGCTGAGCGGTTGGCCGCAGATGCGCTGGCACAGGTCGCGCGGGCGATAGCGCTGGCCCTGGCGGTGAATCTTCTCGTTCAGCCAGCCTTTGAGCCGGCTGAAATCGCCACGGCGGAAATTCCCGTCCAGATCACCCAGGTCCTGGCGGGCCCGGTCCATGAGCTGGGCGGCGTACAAATTTCCCAGGGTGTAGGTGGGAAAATAGCCGATCCCCCCCATGCTCCAGTGAATGTCTTGCAGGCAGCCCATCGCAAAGCTGGGGGGCGTGAGCTGAAAGGACTTGGTGAACTTCTCGTTCCATGCGGCGGGCACATCGGCGGCCGGCAAGTCCCCGCTCACCAGGGCCTGTTCCAGCTCGAAGCGCAAGATGATGTGCATGTTGTAGGTGGCCTCGTCCGCTTCCACCCGGATGAAGGAAGGCTCCACGTCGTTGATCGCGAACAGGAAATCGTCGAGCGAAACGTCGGCCAAAGCGGCGTGGAAGACCTGGCGGGCGCGGGGGAAGAAGTGTTCCCAGAAGGGACGCGATCGGCCCACCTGATTCTCCCACAAGCGCGATTGCGATTCGTGAATGCCGAGGGAAACCGCCATGCCCAGAGGCGTTCCGTAGTGTGTCGGATCGAGCCCCTGGTCATAGATGCCGTGGCCAGCTTCATGCAGGATGCCGAAAAAGCCCTGGTTGAAATGGTGCGAATGATAGCGGGTGGTGAGCCGGCAATCCCCGGGGCCGATGCCGCTGCAAAACGGGTGGGCGGTGACATCGAGCCGGCCGGCATGGAAGTCGAAGCCAATGGCGGACGCCGCCGCCTGCCCGAAAACCTCCTGGCGCGCGACCGGGTACTCCCGTTCCAAAATGCCCTTGCGCGGCTTCTTGCCGGCGCCGGTAATGATGGCCACCAGCGGTGCCAGGTCCGCACGCAAGTCGGCAAAGACGCGGGTGATCTCTCGCGTGGTTGCGCCCGGCTCGTATTCATCCAGGAGCGCATCGTAAGGGACCTCATGGTAGCCGACCGCCTGGGCTTCTTGCCGTTTCAGGTCCACGACCTTGGTCAGCCAGGGCCGAAATGATTCAAATTCGTTTGCCTGGCGCGCTTCTTGCCAGACTTGCTGGGCGCGCGTGGTGGTGCGGGCCAATTCCTCGACCAGCTTGGGAGGCATCTTGACGGCGCGGTTGTAGAGCCGGCGAATCTCGCGGACATTAACCGCCGTATCGGATTGCGCGTCCTTGACCAGCGGCGAACCTTCGCACGTTTCCAACAGCTCGCCCATCACAGGCGCGGCCAACATGTCATGCCCGAGCCGGGCCATGAGGGCCATCTGCTCCGCTCGATGGGCCGAGCCGCCCAGGGGCATGTAGGTGCGTTCATCCCAGGCCAACACGGAGCCGATCGAATCCATGGTGCTGCGTTCCTTGAAGCGACGCACCAGCTCGCTGTAGGCTTGTTGAGGTTCCATGGGGACGATTATACAGGGGGCAGAGGTCAGAGATCAGAGATCAGAGGTCAGAAGGCAGCGGTCAGAGATCAGAGATCAGAGGTCAGAAGACAGAAGTCAAGGATCATGGAATTCCGACTTCTGACCTCCGACTTCTGACTTGATCAGAGATCAGAGGTCAGAAGGCAGAGGTCAGAGATCAGAGATGAGAGGTCAGAAGACAGAAGTCAAGGATCATCGAATTCCGACTTCTGACCTCTGACTTCTGACTTGCTCAGGTATGGATGGCGTCGAAGAGAACGAAACCGAGCGGCCCGAAATTCAGCACCGGCAGCCAGGCGGCAAGAGCGGGAGAGATGTATTCATGCTCGCCCAGATGTTTGCAAACGATGGTGGCGCCGAAGAACAGAGCACAGAGGACCAGGCACATGCCGGTGCTGATAATCACGTTGCGGTTCTGGTCGCGAAGAATAACGGACAAACCCAGGAACACCAGGATCAACCCCAGGATTGGGCGAGTCAAGCGCATGTGAAACAGAACGGCGACGCCGGGCGCACGCATCGGGTCAGCCTTGGCCAGCTCCTTCCAAAGGTCCCAGGTGGACATGACCATCCACCAGTTCTTCTGGCGGGTCAGGTATTCGAAGTCGACCTCATTGGTTTTGAGAAAGAACTTGCCAGGGGCAATCATTTCCAGGATGCCGGTCTGCTGGCAGTTGTCAACTTCGAGGGGTTTGGTGCCGACCAGAAGCCAGCCACCGGAGCGGGGCGTATCGTCGGGGGCAACATAGCGAGCCTCCTTGGCCTCCAGATGAATGATGCCGCCGGCGCCGTCGGGAAGAACGCAATGAAAATCGCGGATCAGCTGCTGGTTGCGGTACGCCCTACCCAGCGCGGGAATTTGCGTGCCGTTGGTGTCATAGCCGCCCGAGACGCTCATGTCCTTGATGCCTTCCAGATCGTGACGATTTTCCAGCACATAATTATCCACGTGGGGCAGGACGAGCTCTTGATTGGCAATCGCCAGGCCGACCATGGCACAGGCGCTAACCAGCACCGGCAGGACCATGCGCCGCGTGGATACGCCCGCCGATAGCACCGGCAACAGCTCGTTGTTCCGCTGGATCCAGGCGACCGTGAACATCGCCGCCAAGAGCACGATCGCTTCGCACAGCCGATCGAATACCATCGGGATGCGGTAGCCGTAGTATTTGGTTATGTTGCGAAGAACTTGGGAGAAGGTTCTCTGGCCTTCGGTGAAATTGTCCAGGTTGGTGAACAGGTCCAAAATGATGTACAGCGACAAAAGGCTTACCAGGCAGATCAGGTAAGACTTCAGATAATTGCGAACCAACATGCGATCCAGAAGTTTCATGATGACTCGGTGTTAGGAGTCAGGGGTCAGGAGTCGGGATTCACGGGTCAGTGAGGTCGGTAGAGGGGCAATATTCTGTCGGAATAATCCTGAGATCCGTAGAAGGATTGAAAACCAATTTCCTGATTCTTGGGCCCGGTTGCTTCAAGCTACTTGCCCCCTGCCCCCCTGACCGCTGACTCCCCTGACTCCCGACTCCTGACCCCTGTTTCCTGATTCCCGGTTGATAATTCACCACATACTGGGCAATGTAATCGTTGAACTTGGTGCTGGCGTATTCGCCGAAACCATGGGCCTTGAGTTCGCCCAGGGCTTGCTCCATCGACCAGTGGTCGTATTCCATGCGGTACAGCGCGACCAAGCAGCCGGTGCGGTGCAGTCCGGCGCGACAGTGAATTAGCACCGGATAATTGTCCGGATTGTCCATCAGGGCCAGGAACCGCTCAATAGCTGCGGGGCGAACCGTGCCGGCCTTCCGCTTGTCAACCAGGTCCAGGCAGAGGAAGACGTACTTCACATTCATTTGTTTGCACAGCTCGCTCTCCCGGATGGAGTCTTTGGAGAAATACCCCTCCGCCAAGTGGGTATCGGGTTCCTCATCGTTCACGTTGAGGACCATGCGGATGTGATAGCGGTTGATGGCTTCGCGAAAGCCTGGAGCGGTCATGCAACCGCTGCGGTAAAACAGGCCTTCTTCGACGACCCGCAGGCGTTTGCCGTGGATGTAACTGTAACGGTAATAGAGATAAGGAGCTGCAATAATGAGCCCCCCAATCAACAAGCAGAAAACTCCGCGCAACCAGATGGGCACTTTCACCTTGGATCTCCATTCCGGCCCCATTTGACCATGTCGGCAGAATCATGGCACGTCTTGGAAAAATTCTCAAGCCGAGGTGGGTTGGCGTGTGAAGGGAGAAAAGATGGGAGATTTGTAGGAGGGGACGAAGATGGCAGTCCTGACTACAGACGGAAATCAGTGAGCTTGGCTCCCCCCAAAGCGGAGCAAGCTCATCGTGAAAAGGAATTTTCTAGTGTTCCTGTCATTCATCGCATTGATTTGTGTGGGCAAAGAAGCGCTTCGGTCCGCACAATTGACCGCGCCCAATCGCACTGTTACAGTAACCAGCATGAGAAAAGGAGTGCCCGTGTCGCCGGGGATCGCAGTGGCCCGCGCCTATTGCGTGGACCTGGTGCTGGCCCGGCGCGAACCTCAATACCTGGATGCGGCGGCCCTGTCCGACGAGGTCACGCGCTTCGAAAAGGCGTGTGCGGCAGCGGCCCAGGAGCTGGACGCCATCGTCACCCGCGTCAGCCAGCAGGTCGGCGAGGATGAGGCCGCCATCTTTCGAGCCCATCGCTTGCTCTTGCGCGATCCGTCCCTGATCGCCAAGGTCAAATCCGCCATTCTCAACAAGAAGATCGACGCCCCCAGCGCCTTGCACGAGGTTCTGGAAGAATACTCCAGCCTATTTGCCAAGATTCAGGACGACTACATCAAGGAGCGCATGGCCGACGTGCGCGACGTGATCGGGCGCATCATGGCCCAGCTCGCCCTGCACGAATCACGTTGCACCCTGGAGGCCAATGAGCCGATCATCCTGGTGGCCCAGGAAGTGCTTCCCTCCCAGGCTCTCGCTTTTCAGCGCCTGCAGGTGGCCGGTATCCTCACCGAAGCGGGCGGCAGCACCGGGCATGCGGCTATCCTGGCCCGCTCTCTGGGCATTCCTTCGATCTCCGGGCTGCGCGGCATTCACCGTGAGGTGAACACCGGTGACCTACTGGCGGTCGATGGCCGGGAAGGACATGTCTACATCAACCCCGGCGCCGAAGTCGAGGCCGCCTATCGCAAGCTCCAGCGCGAGTATGTCGATATCCGCGATCGCCTGATCGAGAACCGCGACCAGGAGCCGATCTCCAGAGACGGCACGCGAGTGGAATTGTTGGCCAACGTCAATGGGCCGGACGATGCCGCGATGGCCGTCAAGGCCGGCGCGAGCGGCGTCGGACTGTACCGTACTGAATACCTCTTTCTGACCCATCCCACGGTGCCCGACGAGGAAGAGCAGCTGGCCGCGTACCGGGCTGTGATCGAGGCGGCCCCCAACAAAACCGTCACCATCCGCACGCTCGATCTGGGCGGGGATAAGCACGTTCCGTATTTCGGCGAGCAACGCGAGGCCAATCCGTTCATGGGCTGGCGCAGCATCCGTCTGAGCACTGCCTATCCGGAATTCTTCCAGACGCAACTGCGGGCCATCCTCCGGGCGGGGCTGTATGGCAAGGTGAGCCTGCTGTTCCCGATGATCAGCACGGTGGAGGAAGTGCGCCGGCTCAAGCGTCTGGTGGCCGCCACGCGCGATACCCTCCGCAGTGAGGGTGTGCCTTTTGCCGACAACATTCCCCTGGGCGTCATGCTTGAGGTTCCCGCCGCGGCCCTGTGCATCGACGCCTTGCTCGAGGAAGTGGACTTTATCAGTATCGGCTCCAACGATTTGATTCAGTACGTGATGGCCGCGGATCGGGACAACCCCAAGGTGGCACACCTGTGTGAGCCATTTAACCCGGCCATCATGCGGTTGCTGTACCAGATCCTGCGGGCGTGCCGGCGGCGTGACAAGCCTGTGACACTGTGCGGCGAGATGGCGGGGAGGCCGCGCTGCTTCCTGCCCCTGTTCGGCATGGGATTGCGCAGCCTGAGCATGAGCCCGGCCTTTGTGCCGCCCATCAAAGAACTCGTCCGCTGCACGAGCCTGCAGATCTCCCGCAGGATTGCGGGCCGGGTCTTACGTCTCAAGACTGCCCGCCGCATTCGGAATTACCTTTCACGCCGGACCAAGGAAACCTGTCCGAATGTCGCCTTTTTGGACATGCGAAAATAGCAAATCGTCCAACAGGTCTCCTAATAGGCAGCGCAGCAAAAGCGTCCCGTTCTCCCAGTCGCTTCCCGATTTGATGGTATGGAATTTGCCTTCTCATCTTTGAACCTCGTTTTCTACCGCGGATGGGCATCAAAAAGGGAGGTCATCATGACAAATGCAGTTGCTGAGAAAAAGCCGTTGCAAGAAGAACCGCAAATGAGGGCGCCCAAGAAAGGCGACCGGTTCCGCTGCCAGAAATGTGGCATGGAAATCCAGGTCACGGCTGACTGTAAGTGTGGCAATGGACACCATTCCCGCTTCGAATGCTGTGGGCAACCCCTTGCGCAATTGTAGGAAGCACTCGTTTGCTGCGCCGGTGCCGTTATCAGGGGCGCTAACGGACCGGTTTCGCCGTCGGAGGCTGGCCGCTAGATCCTTTGGCCCGGGCGGGCTCGCCTTCCATGAAGCGATTGCAGCCGCTATTTCCCGATACCAGCACAAGAAATGGCTGCAACTCTTCATCGATGCACAGGCCCATCGTCCTGTTTTCGATCGTTGCTTCCGGTTCGACTTGCCACCATTTACAATCCTTGCATAAGCCCCATTGTTCGCTCATCGTGGACCTCCTCTCAAATTCCAGAACATGAAACAGCGCCCGCAACGTCTTGAAAAATTCCGCTGCGGGCGCCGATCCGAGAACGAGCTGTTCTAGCGCCACCAGCGGTAGCCCCGCCAGTAGTTCGGGTACGTGTAATAGTAGGTTGGGCCGGAATAGTACCCTGGGGCAGAGTAGTAATAGCCGGAATCCGGGGCGTAGTAGTAGCTGTAATTCGGATAGACGTAGGCGTTGTTCGGGTAGACGTACGTCGGGTAGCTGTAAGTTGGGTACCCGTAGTAATAGCCACGCCGCCACCACCTCTGGGCATCGGCCGACGACACCCCCACGCAGGCGGCAATCGTCACAGCCAAAGCCAGCGACAAAAGCATCTTTCGCATAAAGCACCTCCTCATCTGTTTGTTCGCGCGGCCGCCATTGCAACATCGTGCAAATAGAATGCCGAGTAGTCTCTGCGCAATAGCCGTGGCACGAAACTTGCCCATCAAGTAATTCCAAGCATGTTGAGCATCGACATTTGCCATCACTTCGGCGCCAATTGAGAAGCAGAATTCTCGCATTTGCGCATCATTTTGCTTGCACGAGAGAGGAACACAAAAATGGACTTCAAGCGCGGCGACCATGTGGAATGGAACTCCGAGGCCGGACGGGTCCGAGGAACCATTCGCAAGAAGGTGACCAGGCCGATCACCTTCAAGGGGTACACTGTCCACGCATCGAAGGCAGAGCCGCAGTATCTGATCAAAAGCGACAAGACAGATCATCTGGCGATGCACAAGGGCTCGGCTCTCAAGAAGATTCGGCAGACTCGAAAGCGATGATTCTGCAATGATCCTTCGGAGTTGCAGTCATGAAACAAGCAAACCCGAAACAGCCGCCGCTGGTATTGACCATCGGCCACTCGACGCGAAAGCTGGACGCTTTCCTCCGCCTGCTGCAAGTCTATGACGTGAGCCGGCTGGTGGATGTGCGGACGATCGCGCGCTCGCGCCACAATCCGCAGTACAACAAAGAGGATTTGCACAAGGCCTTGGCGGAGGCGAAAATCCGCTATCAACATCTGCCCGGCCTGGGCGGCCTGCGTCACCCACGGGCTGATTCACCCAATCAAGCCTGGCGGAACGCATCCTTCCGGGGCTTCGCGGACTACATGCAGACTGCCAAATTCCAAAAAAGTCTTGGCCGATTATTGGATTTGCTCGACAAGGATCGTGTCGTTCTCATGTGTGCGGAAGCCGTCCCCTGGCGTTGTCATCGCTCCTTGATTGCTGATGCCCTGCTGGTGCGTGGAATTCAGGTCGAGCACATCATGAGCGCCAGCCGCACTCACGCTCACGCTCTCACTCCGTGGGCCAAAGTGAAAGGAAGCCGGATCACCTACCCAGCGGACGGGCAGGATGGGCAGAAGAAATAGCGGGTTCATGTTACGAAATCTTCTCACGCACTTGTTTCTTGACCATTTCTTGGCGAGCACGTGCTTCCGCGCCGACAAAGACTGCATTCTCTTCAGGAATCAGCACCCGCGATCCGAAGCGCTCGGCATAAAGCCGGGTGAATTCGGCGCCGAACAGGAGGATCTGTGCGGAGTAATAAACCCAGATGAGAAGGACCACTACCGAGGCGGCGGCCCCGAAGACCGACGTGGTCGTGCTCTGGCCCAGGTAAAGACCGATCAGGTATTTGCCCAGTGAGAACAAAAAGGCGGTCAAGGCGGCGCCAAGCCACACGTCTTTCCAGCCGATGCGGACATCGGGCAGCAGCTTGAATATCATCGCAAACAAGAGGGTGATCAGGGCGGCCAGCCGGACAGATCCTCTGCGGAGTTTCGGATTTTTCATTGGCTTTTGCTTTCCGCGGCTATTCCACCGGCCCCGAATTTACGCAATGTTGATGCCATTTCTGCTTTGGTATAAGGATTGCACTTCATTTGCGTATGGAAAAAATATTGTCAGCGAGCCGAATTTTGTCATCGGCGCTTCTGCGGGTGGGGTGGAGACGTTACAGCGCCTGGTGAAAATGCTGCCAAGTCATTTGCCCTCATCCGTATTTGTCGTCATGCATCTTTCCAGCCAGGGACCATCGCAATGTTGGAGGCGGCCGTTCTGCTCGGGATCTTTCTCTTGGTGTTGCTACGAGAGTCCACTAGTTGAAAAGGCTCACAAGAACAAAACGATGGCGAACGCCAGGGTCAAACTCCCAAGGATGATTCCCGTCAACGCCGCCCCGCGTCCCCCGTACTCACCACTAGCGATCCGGAGCAACCCGATGAATCCGCACATCACCCCCAACAGACAAAGGACAACCGACGGGAATACCAAACACATGATCCAGAGACCGAGCGTCACACCCGTCGTATCACTGAATTGGTGCAAGCTCGCCAACAGCCCAAAGGCTGCGAGCCCACACGAGCCCAGGATGCCACAGACGAGGCTGACGAACCCCCACAACGTTCTGGGCTTGCTGTCATTCATCGGTGTACACCTCCCCGTGCGGCCGCACCAATCCGGTGGCCTTGCAATAATGATGCCCAATTTACTTGGCACATGGATTGCGACCCCGCTTTTTTTCTTGGAGGGACCCGACCCATGTTAGACCAACATGAAGTCAGCCAAACTGGGTTGCGGCAGAGCCGCAAGAAGAAAGTGAATGTTGCCCGTGCCCGGCGCATCTTGCACGGGGAATCTGTCCCGGTCGAAGAGGTTCTAGATCTTGCGAAACGCTTGATCCGGGCGGGAAACTTCGGCTACGCCCGGCGCATCTTGAGCAAGATCTTGCCCACAAATAAGAGCGCGCAGAACCCTTACTATCCGGAGCTGGTCCACTTATACACTTTGTGTTGCAGCAGAGATCGGGCCGTGCGGAGCCAGCACGCCCTGGCACGGGCCTTGGCCACTCTTCAGGAGGCGGCGGACCTGGGCCAGTCGTGTGATCCCGAGACGCTGAACATTGCCGGCGCCCTTCATAAACGCCTGTGGGAAGTCGGCGCCCAGAAACATCACCTGGTCCGGGCACTTGCCTACTTCAAGCGAGCTTATGAACATGGAGAGGGAACGCAAAAGGCCCATGCCGGCATCGCGGCCGCCTTTTTGCTGGACGTTCTG
>Ga0066903_100003901_pt1 | contig 12391 bp, 7 predicted proteins | sample PanSoiMetaGPlot1_FD_67491 | JGI IMG/M metagenome (GOLD analysis project Ga0066903, IMG submission 67491) | Tropical forest soil microbial communities from Panama analyzed to predict greenhouse gas emissions - Panama Soil - Plot 1 (version 2) | ecosystem: Environmental > Terrestrial > Soil >...
TGCCGCATCGGTTGGCGCCGGGTTCAGGCTCAGTGGACCGGCCGGAGCGGACAGGCCGGTCCACGTCGTGCTCCCATTACCCGTCACCTTCTCGACGAGGTTCAACGGCGACCGACCGGGCCGGGCCCCCGGCAGGACCGTCACCTCGAACAGCAGCACCTCGCCGTCTGTTCCGAACATGAAGTTGGCCGGCGTCCTCGCGAACTGAATGATCCGGACTGTCCCGGTCGGGTTGTTGACATTTGCCGTCGTTGTGAATCCGGTCAACAGCGACCCGGTGCGGACATTCGACACTCTCAGTCGGGTCGGGTCGAACCGGATCGCATAATCACCGGCCGACAGGGCGATCCCGGCGGGGTCCGTGACATCCATCCGCAACTGAATTTTGATCGTCTCCCCAGGCCGGGCTGCCCCGCCGACGAGGTACAACCGTGGATCCGCGCCGGTGGCCGGCGGCGGGTTCACTCCCGTCGGCAGGTCCGGAATCTGCGGGACCGTCCCGCCGATTGCCTTTTGACCGATCAGGAAGGCGTCCTGGCCACTGAGCGTTCCGCTCCCGTCGGCGTCCCCGATCACAACCGGGTCAAGCACAGGATACGCGGCCAGCCCGCCGCTCGCCCCGATGTTCACCTGATTGAGCAGAAAGATGTCCTGACCACCGTAGGTCCGGCTCCCATCCGTGTCGGCGAGGTAGGCAGCCAGGTGAACTGCGTCGTCGGCGACAGCCTGGATCGCCCCTCCGTTGGCCGACACGTTCCGCAGCGCGAGCACTTCCTTGGCACCGTAAGGGGCCGTCGCGGGTACGGCTGCCGTCAAATTGGCGATCGCCACATTGGTGCCGGCAGCGCCGGTCAGGCCGGTGATCGACAGGTGCACGCCGCCGGCAATTGCCGTGACCGTCAATGTCCCGCCGAAAGCGACCGCGAACGCGCCGGTGGAGATCGTCAGTAAGGTGCTGTCGAACAGCAGGTCGGCCTCGACGTCCGTCACGCCGGCTGCGTCGGCGATCCGCAGCGGCAGGCCGGAACTCGCCGCCGGGACGTTGACGGACTGGCCCGCCCCGCGGGCGAAGTCCGGAAGACCAATCACCCGGCCCGTTGGGACGGCCGTGAACCCGGCGGAGAAATCGTCGCCCGGGTTGCCGTTCCCGTCGCCGTCCAGCACGTTCCCGAACAGATCAACGAACCCGCTCGCGGCGGCCCGGAGAACGACCGTGTATGAACCGGCCGGCAGCACACCGCCGGTAGCCACGAAAGTCGCCCGCGAACCGGCCGGGTTCAACACCAGCGAGCCCGGCACCACTCCGGTTGGGCCTGTGAGCGTCAGATCGGCAGGTCCGGTGATGCCAGCCCCCGCGTACAAATTCAGGACGTTCGGACTAAGAAGGCCGTTGAAGTCGACCATGAACCCAGAACTGGTCGAGGTCAAAGCCGCGACCTTCAGTGTGTCGTCGTTAGTGATCGTGACTGTGGCCGGGTTCGCGGATCCGAGAGTAGCGCCGGCCGTCGGGCCCGACAGCGTTGCCGTGAAGTTCTCGTTTGCCTCCGCGATCGTGTCGCCGAGGATCGGCACGATAAACGTCTTCGACCCGGTATCGTCGGCTGCCCACGACAGTGTCCCGCTCGTCGCCGTGTAGTCGCTGCCGGCCGTTGCGGTCCCGTTGGCGGTTGCATAGTTGACGGTCGTGTCGTCAGCCCCACCGGTTCGGGTGACCGTCAAGGTGACGTCTATTGTTCCACTGTTCCCCTCGGCCTTCGAGTACGTCGCGGCCGCGAACTGGAGTGACCCGGCGGCCACGTCCGTTACTGTGAGCGCGATCGCCTGGGTGGCGATCATCAGACCGTCGGACACTTGCGCAGTCACGTCGTAGATGTTGTTGGCCCCGACGTCGGTCGGGTTCTCGAAGTCAGGGGCGGAGGCGAACGTCAGCACTCCGTTCGAACTGATCTGGAACCGGGCCGCGTCGGGGCCGGCGAGGCTGTACGTGAGCGGCTGGCCGGGGTTGGGGTCGACCGCGACCACGGTAGTGACGGCCGTCGTGTTCTCGGGAACCGACAGGGTAGCGGTCGGGCCGCCCCCGTTGCTGCGGATTGTCGGAGCCGTGTCCGGGGTGTTTATCACGTGCTGGACGAGCAGGTTGCTCACCAGACCGGTATTGTCGGTCAGCGTGAAACGGACGGCCTTCCGCTGGCTCGACGGCGCGGCCGACACGTTTCGGTATGTGATGTTTCGGAGCAAGGCCTGGGTGGCAGCCGAGGTCGCGTTCGAGCCGAGCGTCACCACGAGCGCGGTCGTCCCAGTCCCGCCGGCGAACGTCCCGATTGGCACTCCCTCGTACAGGACTGTGGGGGGCCCGGTCACCCCAAGTGAGATCTGCCCGGTACCAGTACCCTGGTTGCGGATCGAGAGCCGGTCGTCGGGCCCGCCGAAGGTCGCGAACTCGACCGTGAGCGAGTTGAAGAACGTGGAGTCCGGATCGGTGAGCGTGGCCGCCGGTGCGAGTACAAAAGCGGGCGAGCCGGTTACCACCTCCAGGGCCACGGCCCCACCCAGGCCGATGACCGGCGAGCCCGTCGGCACCGATCCGGTCACGGTTCCGGACACGACGAATTCGAACGTGCCGATATCGGGGTCATTCGTGTCGAACCGGATCGACCCGAACTTCGACCCGACCACGGACGCGTCCATCTGGACAGTCACGACGCCGGAACTGTTGCCGGCGACGCTCGCCGGGGCCGACACCAGGCTGAACCCGGCCGGCGTGACGAAATTACTCAAGGAGAGCGACCCGAAGGCGGTGTTGAACAGGGTGAACGATTTCTGAACCGGGCTACCGCCGGCGGCGACCGACCCGAAGTCGATGGGGGTGGTCCGACCGTCGATGACCGGCGAGCCGGCCGACTCGATCATCCGCAGCGACCCGGTTCCGGTCCCGTTGACCACCGCGAATGACTGCCGCCGCTGCTCGTGGGCCGGGTCCGTTCCATTCAAGAAGTAGACGATCTGCCACGTCCCGGTCATCCCCTGGAAGGCCGCCTGTGGGCGGCTCCACCACCAGCTCGAGTATGTGAAGTTCCCGCTCGGGCTGAAGCTGGACGTGTTCAGAATCGACCCGTCCGGCCGGAGCCACTGGAAGTACATCACGTCGGTCGTCTTCAGATTGTACCCCTGGACGTAGAAGAACATGTTTTGGCTGCCCGGCGAGTTGACTCCGACCGACGTGTACTGGGCCACTTTCTCCTGGCTCTCACCGGCGAACTGGAACGGCGAATGGTCGGCGATGCCCGACTCCAGGTAGAAGCCGGGCGCGTCCCCGCCGTAGGGGAGCGGGCTTACCCAGTACGTGGATGGACTGAACCCAGCCTCGACCTGGGCCCCGCGGTAATAGGCGGTGAAGTGAGTGTGCGTGCCGTTGCTGTCGCCGGAGCTGCCCATTAGCCCGACGACCCGGCCGGCAATCACGGGGTCCCCGACCTTGACTGTGATGCTGCCAGCAGCGAGGTGAGTATATACAGTCCGCCAGCCGTTCCCGTGGTTGATCCAGACGGCGTTCCACGGCCGGGAGTTGAGAGCTGTCTCGCGGTCGAAATTGTTCCCGCCGTCAATCTGGTCGATCACCCCGTCGGCGACAGCCGTGACCGGGATCCCGGCGTCCTGGGCGGCGAAGTTCCATGGCCCGGCATCGATGGCGTCGTGTCCGTCATAGGTGTACGCGCCGAGCCGGTAGTCCGCGAACGTCTGCACGCGCGGGTCGATATCGGCGTAGTTGGTGATTGACCAGTCTCGATTCGGGGTCGTCTGGATCTGCCGAAGGAACTTCATCGGCAGGTCGGTTGGGGCGATCGGTGTGACCGTCACGGTGAGCGTGTTGTCAGTCTCGTCGGTCTCGACGATCTGGTTGTTCGGGTCGAGAGTGGCGGTGATCGTGAATGGCGCCGTCCCGGAGTACCATCCGCCGCGGTACGTGGACCAGGTGCCGCTTCCCGTCCCGTTGTTAATGGCCGCGCTGTCGGCAGGGTAGGCGACGGCCGGGGAGCCGGGGGCGAAGTATCCGGCCGGGAAGTTGGCGGTGTAGCGGACCGGCACCGCCGGCTCGATCCCGGTCATCGCCTCAGATGCCCATTCGGCTCGGACAAACGTGTTCTGGCCGTAGACGGGATTGGCCTCGGGCGAGTTGGTCGCGTCGACCAGGATCACCCCCGTGAGTCGCAAGTTGGCCGGGGCGGTCCGGTCTTCCAGTTCGATTAGTTTGCCAAGGAGGCGCCGCGGTCGGCGATGAACGGACGCCGCCCGAGGCGAGCGGGGAGCGAACTTGGGCATGAGCGACCTCAATGCAGATTTGGCCGAGCGTGAGCGAGCCGCGAGTCCAGGTTGAGCGGCAAGTTTAGTCGGATGGGCAAACTCAGACCACGAACAACCCGCCTTGTTGCCGAATCTTCTCGGTGTAATCACAATGGCCCGGCCGGCGTCGTCGAGAGGCGGGACCGCCTGGCCGTCTAGCTTCAGCAGCTTGTGACAGAGGAGATACGCCCGCCGGTGGGACGGGCCGAGAAATGGAATGGGCGTCAGGCTCGCAGCCGGGCGAACAGTTGAAGGAGGTTCGCCCCGTAGCAACGGTCGGCGAAGCGAGTGCAGGCAACGGCCCGGGCGGCCGCTCCAAGTCGGTCCCGTTCGACTGGGTCCCGCGCGAGTCGCCCGACCTCCGCCGCCAGTGCAGCCGAGTCGCCAGGCATGACACCGACTGCATCGATCCCGTCCGTGATAAGTTCGGCGACCCCCCCGGCCGCCGACACGATCACCGCCCGCCCGCAGGCCATCGCTTCCGCCACGGTCAGGCCAAATGGTTCCGGCAGGGTCGAGGCGTGAACGACGACATCGAGTGCGCGGTACACGTCCGCGGGGTCGGTCTGGAACGGGATGAATCCGACATGTCGGGCAATTCCTCGCTCGGCCGCGGCGGCCCGCAGCTCTGCCATGGAATGTTGTGCGGTTGTGTGATAGATGGGCCCGCCAATGATATACCATCGCACCGACAGTTCGGGGTCAATCTCGGCAAGTCGACGGGCCGCGTCCAACACGGTCAGGTGGCCCTTCCAGCGGGCGTAGGTGGCGACGAGACCGATGCGAACTGTGCCGGTTGGTGCGGGTGGCAATCCGGCCAACCGGTCAAGATCAGCCGCCAGCCCGGGCCCGAACTGGGACACGTCCACGGCGTTCGGGATCACACGAACGGGAACGTCCGGCAATACATGGGCAATATCGGCGGCAATGGCCTGGGACACGGCGATCCCGGCACGGACCCGTCGGCGGGCCCGCCGCAAGAGGCGGGCAGCGACCGGCCGTAAGCCGACGAAGTCGTGCAGGTGCCAGACGACCGGAATGTGACGGGGGACCGCGACCCGTGTGAGCAGGTGCGTTTTGATTCCGTTCGAGTGAATGATGTCCGGCGCGATCCGGTGTATCGCGGCCCGCAGACGAGCCACCAGTCCGCAACTCGCCGGGACAGTCCGGGCGGCCCGGCCGAGTAGCGCGACGCGGCCGGACCACTTCCCCGTCGACCGGAGCTGGCTGTCCCCCAGCCTGCTCAGCACCCCGGGCATCCGAACAACTTCCGCCTCAGCCCCAGTTTCGCGTACCTGCTCAACGAGCGGGCCATCAGTAAGGGTGACCACTCGAATGCGAATAGACGGATCGGTCCGTCGCACACCAGCGACCGCGGTCAGCAGGACTCGCTCGGCTCCGCCGACATGACCGATCGGATTCAGGAAGAGAAGCCGCACGGCACCCCCAAAAGGTTCCGGTACGCCTCGCCGATAATCCGGGCGTGAGCCCGCCACGAATACCTGGCGGCATGTTGCAGCCGCAGCGCGCGTGGGGGGGCAAATGCAGGCTCGGTTAGTACGCGGGCCACCGTCCCAGCCCAGGTTGGGACGTTTGCGACTGGACAATACATGACCGCCTTACCGCCAATCTCGCGCAGGACGGGCAGGTTGCTGGCGACCACCGGAGTCCCACACGCCAGAGCCTCAATTACCGGCAAACCGAAGCCCTCGGCTTCACTTGGCACGAGCACGGCCGCAGCACCCCGATAGAGTTTCGCCAGATCGGTCCGCGCCAGCCCGCGGACCTGGGTGACGGCCGGCCCAACCCCCAGCCGTTGGATCCGCTCGCTGAGGTCCGCTGGCCACGGTCCTCCCACTTGGACAAGCCGCAGCGCTGGGAACTGGGCCCGCAGGGCCGCGAAAACATCGAGTAAGACGTCGACGCGCTTCCGCGGGATATTGCTGCCAACATGTAGCAGATAGGACCCGGCGGCGAGCCCGGGCACAACAGGACTGTTTGCTTCGGCCGACTCCGGCGTGAACTCCGTCGCTACCCCGAGCGGGGCGTGGATCAGCCGGTCCGCCCGGACCAACTCGGCGGCGACCAGCTTCCGGCCGACCTCACGCGAGTTGCAAAACACAACTGCCGCGGCCCGGAGCCCGTCGAGGGTTCGCCTAGCGAGGCGCCGGAACCACCACGGTCGTGGATCCCTGGCTGGATCAAGCAGACACCCGAAGGCGTCCAGATCGTGACAATAGACACCGGCACGGCACGCCGGAAGCGCCCGGACGATGTGGGCGTATGAATGGTCGACGATGTGGAACAGGTCGAACCCCGCTGCTCGGCAGCGCAATTCGGCGGGGAGGAAGCGGTGCCGATTGAGTAGCCGATCGGTGTTGAACGCAGTGCGGTGCCCGAAAACATAAGGAATCCGCTGCGCCCTTCGCCGGAATGGGGGATCAAAGTCGGTGGCCTGCAGACCACTTTCGGTCGGAAGGTGGGCAATGAGCTGGTCGGCGCATAAATCCATGCTCGGCCACCCCTCGGCCCGGAAGTCGCGGATCACAGCCAGGCGTGGCTCAGACATGTTGCGGTGCTCGCCTGACGGTTCGTTCGACTACGCCTTCGAGCACCTTCGCCACCCGCAAAGCGAGCCGATCGTATTCAAAGTGCTCACGAGCAAGGTCAACACACTCTGGGCAATGCGATAGGTCGGTTCCGCGGGTCACCAGGCTCTCAATTCGTGCCGCCAGCTTGGCGGGGTAGACGAAATCGTGTTCGCCCTGGTAATCGACCAGCATCTCCGGTGGAAGCACGCGGGCCGCCTCACCCACCCGACTGGCCAGCACGAATCGACCCGCCGCCAGGTAAAGGGGCAACTTCCCCGTGGTCCGGACGTTGCCGATCACGTCATCCGTCTGGGTGGACAAGCAAATGTCGAACTCACGCAGCCGGTTCGGCAACTCCGCATACGGCACGCGCCCGGCAAACTCGATCAGATTGACGATCCCATACTCGGCGCACCGCCGGCGGAGCACGTCGATCCCCGATCCGTCGCCGATGATCACTCCGCGGACCGACAGCCGGTGCCGTAACAGTCGGATCAACTCGACCAGTTCCCATCCGTAGCAACTCTGCCGGGCCGGCACCCAGATCGAACTGCCGACTAAACCAATTATAAGTGGTCCCGGGAGTCGCCTCGCGGCACCGCTCGGGGCGAACCGGTCGACGGTCACGCCGTCCGGAATGAAGGTGGCCGGCACCCCGCGCGCCGCCAGTAGCTCCCGATGAAAGCTCCCCCGAACCACAATGGCCGCGCTGGACCGGAGCGCGTAGCGTTCAACTGCCCGCGTCGCCGCGATTCCGACTCGGCCCCGGCCGAGGGCCATTCCCAGTTCGACGACGGCGTCCCCGGTGTCGAGTACAAACGGGGTTCCAGTACGGAGCCGGTGTACCCCCGCGGCGGCGACCCCGCTGGCCCCGCAGTCGAGGACATAGCACACATCGGGCTGGGCCGCGGCCAGCCCGCGAGCCATCCGCTTGGCAGCGCCGAGTCTGCCGCCGGTTCGATAGATGATCCCGCAGACGAATCCCGGCAGTCGGACGGCGAACGCCTCCGCCCGCAGGGCCATGGCGGACCCCGCGGCCCCGTTGACCACGAAGGCTACGCGCGTCTGCCTCATCGGCTCCGCTCCGCGAGGACCTCGTGATAGATGGCCAACGTTTCCTTGGCGACACGGTCCCACGTGTGCCCCTCGACCGCCGCGCGGGCCGCATTGCCCATCCGCGCTCGCCGGTCGGCGTCTGTGGCCAGTGCCTGCAGGCCGGCGGCGATCGCGACCGGCTCCCACGGTTCGGTGGTCAGCCAGCCGCTTACGCCGTGCACCACGAAGTCGGCTGCCCCGGCGGCCCGACTCGTGACGACCGGCAATCCGGAGGCCATTGCTTCGGCGATGACCAGTCCGAATGTGTCGTAGTAGGTGGGGAACAGGAACAGGTCAGCGGCCGCGTAGTATCGGCCGATCGTGGTAGTGGGCGGGACAAACCGGACTCGGTCGGCTACCCCGTTCGCGGCCGCCATTGCCGCGTACGGAGTCGGATCAGTCCCGGAGACCGCCAGCAATAGGACCTCCGGGACGAGGGCGATGGCTCGCAGCGCGGCCGGCATCGCCTTTTGCAAGTCCCCCACATAGAGGGCAACGACGGTGGCCGGCCCCAGGCCGAGTTCGGTTCGGACGGGAACCCGCCAGACGGCGCGGTTGCGCGGGTGGAAGGTTTCAGTATCGGTCCCGTGCGGCACGACCCGGACCTGGCCATTGAGGCGAAAGTGAACCGCGAGGTCGTCGCGAACGCGGGCCGATGGGGCGATCACGCGAGCCGCCGACCCGGGCCGATAGACTAGGCGCTCGAGTGGGGTGACCACGGCCCGGAAGACTCGCTTCCGCCAGGCGGGCCGGCCGGCGTACCGGTCGGCGGCCGCGAACCACGCCGGCTGGCACATATGTGCGGTCACCACGTCCTGCCGAAGGCCGCACAACCCCTGGGCATGGACAATGTCGAACCCGCCGCGCGCGCGGACCGTCGCCGGCAGGATGAAGGAAGCGATCGTTGTGAGCGCGTTGGCCCGCCAGGCCGGAACGTGGTGGAATGCAATGCCGGCGGAGTCCGGGTCGTCCACCGTGTTGGCGAAGACGTGAACGTCGTGTTCGTGGCGGAATCGGGTCGCCAGTTCCGCCGTGTATCTGGCATGGCCCCCGTGCCGGTGGTAGTCGTGAACTACCAGGGCGATTCGAAGTTGACTCATCACGGCGTAGTCTGCAGACGGGCCAGGGTGTTCTCAATCGCGAACTGTTCGCGGTAGAAGGCGGCGGCCTGGCGACCAATCTCGGCGCGGGACGCGGGGGAAAGGGCTAGAACTGCCTCAGCTTCGTCGGCCAATGCAAGCGGGTCCGGCCTTGGCGACAGTCTGATGCAGGTAACTCGGGCCCAGAATGGCTCGCTAAGGGGGCCGAGGTTGGATACCAACGGGACGCCGTTCGCCAGCCCGGCCATGGCGGTCGTCCGGCGGGAACTGATGCCGTCAACGAACGGCTGCAAAAGGATCGAAGAGCTAGCGAGGTGGGCTGCTACTGCCGCTTGTGGCAACTCGCCCGAGGCGTACAATCGTCCGGCCAAGCGCGGGTGCCGGTCGACCAGTCGATCGCGGAAGGTTTCGCCGCCCCGGCCGATGAGCAACCCTACGCAATCCATTGGGCGATTCAGTAGATGGACGAGCGCCGGCTCGAGCAGGTCGACGGTGGCAGCCCCGTACGTCCCGAAGTGGGCGACTACAGTGCGCGTGGACGGTTCGCTTGCGGCCGCGACCGGAATGTTGCTCGGGATTGGGAGCCACTCGACTGGCGCGCGCATCAGGGGACGAACCGCCCGCAGGTAGGCTTCCCAAGCCGGCACGGAGACAAAGATTCGATCCGCCGCGCCGGCGACGATCTGGGCCATGAGCCGGTGGGCGGTTCCCAGGACGAGGTTGACTGCCGGCCGCCACCCAAACGGCACCGCCACTTCGTGGAACATCACCCAAAGAGGGGCGATCCGCGGCGGCCGCCGTGCGAGCCAGACCACGAACGGCAGATTCATGGACTTGTACCCGTACGCGTGGGGCACATATTGAACCAGGATCCGGTCCGGCCGGCACCGAACTAGGGCGCGCCCGAGCGCCCCTAGCCCCCGTGGGCCGAAGTGGTCCGGCAGGCGGACGACCGCCACCCCCGGGTCGGCGCATTCGGACCAACCGCAAACGGGCGGAGCGAAGACGGTGACCGCATCGCCAGTAGCCGTCAGCCCGGCCGCGATCTGTCGGGTATAGTCGGCCACGCCGCCGGCCTGCGGCGGGTACTCGCCGGTTAAGATGGCCCAGCGGGTTGGTCTGGACACCGTCACGTGCTCCCCTGGAACTCGCCCGCGGTCAGCCAGGCTTGGCCCGGCCGCTCCCGAATTAGCCGGTGGTGCGCCCGCCGATATCGAAGGGCGGTGGGAAGTCTCCGCAGGAATTCGCGGCCGGCGATCACCTGCCACCAAACCCGTGTCCACCGAAGAGCGATCGCGTGCCGGGCGGTAAGTCCAGCCCAGATCAACAGGGGCACAACGGCATGAATTCCGGTAAAGTACTTAACGCCGAGGATCGCCAGGCTGGACCGGCCTGAGATATACCTCCGCCGACTCACCTGCTGCCGGCCACCGCTTATCGTCTTTGCGTTTGACACATTCACCGCGTGATACACTTTGGCCTCCGGGACAGTCACGCACGACCACCCCGATTGCCAAGCCCGGAGGAATAGGTCCACATCCTCGTGGTCCAGGAAGAACCCGCGGTCCCACCCGCCTAGTTCGCGGTACACGCTCCGGTGCATCAGGACCGCCCCGGCACACGCGAACGGAACGGCCGCGCCGGCCTCGAGTGAACAGGTGAAGTCGTACCGGCGGGCGGGATATGGGCTATTCAATTCCATTCGGGAGAGACGGAACCGGGTACCGCCATGGATCCAGATCTGCCCGTCGTAGGTCCACTGCCAGGGGTCGGCCGCAAATACTCGGTTCGGGAGGTCGATCCGCTCCGCCAGCCGCCGCAGGCAGTCCGGATGGAACCACATGTCCTCGTTACAGAAAAACAGGAGGTCGTAGCTCGCGTGGGCGGAGCCCACATCGTACCCGGTGACCAGCCCGGACTCGGGCCGCTCTTGGACGACCTTTACGTTCGGGTGCGCGGCCAGTATGGCGGCGGACGCATCGGTGCTGTTCCGGTCGACCACGACGATCTCGACTTCGACTCCGCACTGGGCTCGGAGCGTCTCCAGCAAGCGGGGCAGGTACTTTGCCCCGTTAAAGTTGCTGACGACGGCGCTTACGCGGGGACGCCGGTCAGTCATGACTCCCACCCGGCCGGTAACTTATGCCGCACCTCAATGTCGGTGAACCGGACCGGGGTGGCCGGGCCACGCGCGTTGACCCACTCCGCCATCCGGCGAATCCCCGTCCGCAGGTCGATCGGAGCCGACGGGCTGAAGACCTGGCGCACCCGGTGGTGGTCTGAGAACGCGTGCACCACTTCGTTTCGCGCCGGCAAGTGCTTCAGCTGGACTGGCTTGCCGAACGCCGCAGCGATCTCCTCGGCTAACTCAAGGATCGTGTACGGGGTGTCCGCCCCGATGTTGAAAACCTTGCCGTACGCGGCGGGAACCAAGGGAGCGCGGGCAATCACCGGGGCGACGTCGTCCACGTGCGAGAACGCCCGCGTCTGGCGGCCGTCCCCGAACACTGTCATCGGTTGTCCCTGCAGAAGCTGGTTCATGAAAATCCCGATGACGTTCCGGTACTTATCCGCGATGTTCTGACGCTCGCCGTAGACGTTGTGCGGGCGGAAGACGATCGAACTTAGCCCGAACATCTCGTGGGCGGCCCGCAGGTCGAGCTCAACTGCGTACTTGCTGATCCCGTACGGGTCCTCCGGCTGAGGGACGAGGTCCTCGGTCATTGGGAGCTGTCCCTTACCGTAGACCGCGATCGATGAGGTGAAAACAAAGCACTGGCACCGTCGGCTATTGACCGCCTCGTTGATCAGATGCGCCGAGGCGACGAGATTGGTGGTGTAGTTGAAAGCCCGGATGAAATGAGACAGCCCTTCGGCAGCGTAGGCCCCGAGGTGGTAGACGTATTCGAACGGACCGTATTCCGCCCAAAGGCCCTGAACGAACCGGCGGTCCCGGAGGTCGCCTCGTACCCACGTGGCGGCGGCCGGAACATTTTCCCGGAATCCGCCGGACAGGTCGTCGGTGGCGACTACCTGCATGCCGAGAGCGAGGCAGCGGTCGGCCGCGTGGGAGCCGATGAAGCCAGCGGCGCCAGTGACGAGTGCCCGAGTGGCCATGTGGTTCCGGCGGGAATCAGGGACGGAGTTTAGAGAGCAGCCCTGGGGACGGGATCGATGCGCGTCGGGAGTAAACCGGCTGGCGGTCTCCCAGGCACCGAAGACGAGCCGGCGGCGCTAGTCGTCATCCGACAAGGCCCCGGCGCC
>Ga0066903_100003902_pt1 | contig 12390 bp, 7 predicted proteins | sample PanSoiMetaGPlot1_FD_67491 | JGI IMG/M metagenome (GOLD analysis project Ga0066903, IMG submission 67491) | Tropical forest soil microbial communities from Panama analyzed to predict greenhouse gas emissions - Panama Soil - Plot 1 (version 2) | ecosystem: Environmental > Terrestrial > Soil >...
CGGGTTCGGAAGGAACCCGTAGCGCCCGGCCGGCGCAAAGCGGAGCTGTGTGAAGCCCGGTTCCGCATCGAGATGCGCGACGACGGCGCGGCTCGTGACGTCGACGGCCGCGACGGCGCCGGTCGCCGCGTCGCCGGCGTACGCGAGCTGGGCGCCCGCCGAGAAGGCGAGCGTGCGAGGCGCAAAGTCGAGCGGCACGCGCGCGCGCGAGCCGTTCTCCCGCGCGTCGGCGACGATCAGCGATGACGCGTCCGCCACGACGACGAATCGCGAATCGCTCGTCACCGTCAGCGCGCTCGCGCCAGGCGCGGCGATGGTGGCGACGACGTCGAGCGACCGCGGGTCGATTGCCCGTACCGCGTCGTCGCTCAGCACCCAGAGCCGCGCGCCGTCAGGCTGGAGCGCGAGGCGGCCGGGATGCGAACCGGCAGCGATATTCCGCCGGACCTTCCAGGAGACGGTGTCGGCGGCCGCGACCGATCCAGCGGACGGCATCGAGACGAACAGCGTCGACCCGTCGCGGGAAAGCACCCAGTCCTCGCCGCGGCTTTCGAGCGCAATCATGGCGAGCAGCTGCGAGCCGCCGAAGCCGAACCGCGGATCGACGACGTTGATCGATGCGTCGTCGTTCAACGCGAGGACGTAGTATTCGTTGAGGTCCGCGACCGGACGCGTCGTGAGGCTGCCGCCGAGCAGCGTCGCCGCCCTGCGGGTGCAGTCGCGGCCCGACGCGGGTTGCTCGCCGGCGCGCCGCTCGATCCACGCCGCGGGACGGACGCCTGCTATCGGCGCTTCCGTGGCGGCGTCGCGGATCGTGAAGGCGATCGTCAGTGGATCACCGTCGCGTGGCTGAACGGGTGCCGATGCAAACTCGACGGCCACGCCGTTATCGACGGCGCGCTGTAGCTGATCGCCGGCCGCCAACGCCAGCACGGGCAGCGTCGCCACAAACCAACCTGCGACGCGGAGGCTCATCGCGGCTGGCGAGGTCTGCGATCCTGCCGCACGGAAGGCTTCTTTGCCTGCGGTCGCGCCGCCGTCGGGGCCACGTGCGTCACCTGCGGCGGCGCGGCGACGGTTCCCCACGTCGACTGACCGCCGAGCGGCGACCGAACCGTGAGGCCGGCAGGCAGCGTCCCGCTGCCGTGATACGACCAGAGTCCATCTTTCACTCCGGTTGTCGCCGTCGTGCCGCCGATGTCGAGCGTGACGCTCGCCGCGTAGCGCTGGCTGGTCGGAGAAACGGTCGTGAAGCCGCGAACATCGTACCCGCCGTTCGGGTCAGCCGCGACCGACAGCACGCCGACCGTGTCCGGCCATCCACTTGTGCCGGCCGACGGCGCAACTCGGAAGAGACCCCAGGTTCCCGCCTGAAACTGGTTCGCCGTCCAACTTCGATAGAGATAGTCGCCCGGCACGTGGAAGCGGCCACCGGCGGCGCCGCCGGTTCCGTTCGGTCCGTCCTCCAGTACGACCTCATAAGTCGTCGTCGGGCCGAATCCCGGCGTCGTGCCCGTCCAGTTCGACGTGCGGCTGAACCCGATCTTCGTCGACGCGGCGGTGTAGGGCGCCTCCTGCCAGACGTGCCCGGTCAGCTCGAAGACCTGCTGGTTGTCGCCGATGCCGCCGGGCGAGAGGAGCCGGATGCGCACGGGCATGCCGGCGGGCGCCCGAAGAATCGGCGTCACCGGATCGCCGCCGACCAGCTGATTCGCCGTCGAGAGCGTCGTGTCGACGCTCGACATCTGCAGGTTGGCGACGTTGGAGAGATCGCCGGGCGAAAGATTCGTCCAGTCCTTCGGGGTGATGAGGCCGAGCGAGTCAGCCAGGTTCGCGCCGAACCGGTAGAAGAACGGTTCGGACCGGTAGTTGAAGGCCGACAGCGGAAACCCGGCGCCGTAGAGCGTCTGGCCATTGAGCTGGATGCTGACGTCGTCCTGAATCATCAGCACGAACTCGCGAAACACACGATTGCCGTCGAACACCGTCGCGGCCGCGCGCGTGTTCGGATCCTCGATCCACTGCGAGCCCGCCGGCTCGATGATTAGCGCGCCGAACAGGCCGTGGTACACGTGCATCAGCGGATCGGCCGGCATCAGGTTGATCGATCCGAACTCCACCGGCACGGTCTTTCCGTTCTCGCTCTTCCCGGCGTACCACCAGTAGTCGGTCTTTCCGAGCGGCGCTGCGGTCTGCACCGGGTTGCGGCCGGCGTTTGCGCCGTCGCTTTCCGTCACGTCGAGCTCCACGAGCTGCGGATGCAGCCCGACATTCGCAGACGTCGTCAGGTTCACGTTCACGTAGGGAAAGGCGTAGGGAATCTGGGCGAAGCGGTACGCCGATTCGATTGCCACCGCGGCCGTGAACACCGGCTCCTTGCCGTCGAAGTCGTTGACGAGCGTCACGTGAATCCAATCGCCGGCGGCGGCGCGCAGGACGAGCGGCTCGATGCCGCTCGCCGGCGCCGGCGCGCCTTCGGGGACATAGACCAGGCCGTATGGGTCGTTGAGCGGATGGGCGCCGTCGAACTGACCGTTGCCGAGATTGATCCCCCGGCCGTTGTAGACGAGGCCTCCCGACTGAGTGCCGATGGCCCGCTGCACCGTCGTCGCATGCACCCGGAATTCGCGGAGGCAGGGATGCACGCGCTCGCAGTTGGTGGAGAGTCCGGCAGGCGGACGCACCGGCGCAGGAGATGGCGGCTGAGGTGCTTGCTGCCTGAGCGGCGCCAGGAACGGCAGCGACTGCGACGGGCTGTACGACCGCAGCAGTCCCCAGATCCCGTTCGTGAGTCCTTCATACGATGCCGTCGGGTTGTAGATGTAGTCGGCGAGTTGCGATTGCGCGTCGCGGCGCTGGCGTCCGAGGCGCGGCAGATCGAAGAGCATTTCGAAATGCTCGGACAGCACGATGAACTGCGAGTTGCGATATCCGGAGTTCTCGGAGAACGGCGCGGCCTTCCAGCGCAGTCCGTGCATGTTGAAGTCGTGCATCGAAGTATGGGCGCCGCCGAGCAGCCGGATCTGCACCTTGTCGCCCTCGAATCCCTGCAGCAGCGGGGTGAACGGATCGGTCGGCTGCATGCCGTCGGAGATCGGCGTCGTCGGGAACGTGAAACAGTTCGCCAAGCACGCGGGATTGATTTTCGAGTTCGGCGCCGGCTGCGCGCTGAACGCCGGATCGAACCGCTGAATCGAACGGAACGCGTGGGCGAGATCGCCGGCGTACGGATCGGGGTGCGGGTTGACGGTTGCCGGCTTGTTGATCCGCAGCGTCAGCGGTTCGGTACGGTAGTTCATCGACATCATGCCGGCGCCGAAGTCGCCGATGAGCAGCGGCGTCGGCGGGCTCGGCGCGAAGCCGAGGGGATTGGCGACGGTGGGCGGCGTAGCCGGCTGCGAAGTTGGCGGCGGCTGGATGCTGCAGCGCGGGCAGTTGAGGACGTTGGCCGGATCGGACCAGCCGGTGTACTGCGCCGACGCGACCGGCTTGCAGTTCACCTCGGGCGGCTGTTGTCCGTAGGTCTTGCCATCGAAGGTGTAGGTGTAGCAGTCGGGAACGGTGCGGCTGTCCGCGCCGTACACCTGCTGCAGATCGCCCCACTCCAGCGCGAACTCGCGATAGTTGTCGCGCGCCCTGTTGGGATCGTTGTAGAGAATGTTGGCCGCGTAGCTCGTCGGCCCGCCATCGTCGCGCGTGCGGAACTCGGTCTTTCCGTCGAGCGACGTCCACTTCGTGCCCTCGGGCTCGACGAGCAGGCCGCCGTAGAGCCCAATCATCTGGTGCGTTGACGGTCCAAAGTGATCGTGCGTGAAGACCGTCATGTAGGTGCGGTCGTTCTTGCGCGTGTCCATCAGCGGATCGACCCACCAGCGCTGAACCGTCGCCTGCGCCCCGAGCCACGCGTTGTTCGGTCCCCTCCCGAGCTCGCCGATCGCCTTCGGCGCGAGCTGCGCCTGCCGGGTGTGTGTGAAATCCCAGAGCCCGCCGCTGGCGTTGATCGCCGTGATCCGGCCGCGCACTTCCTCCGGACTGTAGGTGCCGTCCTCGTAGTTGAACCCGTTTCCCGCTCCGTCCGACGCCTGCACGTCGAACTTCACGAGATGGATGTGTTGTCCGAGGATGTCGGTCGGCGTGCGGACCTCGAAGTCGTCGAGCTCGAAATACGCCGGCACGAGGTTCGTGTGCCAGTACTCGATGACGTCGTTGCTCGAGGCGCGGAAGAACAACGGCTCGGGCGGCTTCTTGCCGGACAGCAGATCCGGGACGTCCCGCCAGAGCGCCATCATCCGCTGCTGCGGGTAGTGCCACCCGGCCTTGTTGAAGATCGTGTCGAGCTGCAGGTTCACGCCTTTGTAGACCCGGGTCGGGTTGCCGGCCGCTCTGCCGTCGACGACGGCCGGATCGGCGTACGGCGCGCCGTGCTGCGGACCGTTCGGCAGCCCGTTGACGCGGAACAAGGCACGCGCGCCGGCGGGCGTGAAGCTGTCGTGGAGGTGTCGGCCGAAGAACTGCATGGCGCGCTTCTCCGACGCCGTGCCCTCCTCGGGAAGCTGATAGGCCGTCATCGCCGAGAGGTCCTTGCTCCAGTCGTTCGTCGTGTGCTGCTCGTTGGCAATCGTGCCGCCGGTCACGAGATGACGTGGCAGGCCGCCGTCATAGGTTTCGTTTGCCTTGGGATCGACGGCGAAGTCGAGCGGCGGATGGGGCGCGCGATGACCCGCCACACCCGGCACATAGAACGGATAGCCCGGGAAGCCGTCGGCGTCCAGCTTCACCTGGCCGTTGACGATCTCCACTTTCGACGGCATCGGCGCCATCGCCAGCGTCGGAAGCGGGACGACGGCGGGAATCGGTGTTCCAGCGTCGATTTCTCCGTCTGGCAGCGCACGCGATCCGCTTCTTGGCCGCCTGGCATCGTCGAGCGGTGTTCCGGCCTCGAAGACATCGTGCACGCGATAGAGCGCCCACATCCCGGAGGCGAAATGCGGATAGAAGTGGCAGTGGAAGATCGAGTCGCCGGCGGTGAGGTTGCGGTTGCCGCTGCCGTCGTACACCAGTTCGAGCGTGTACGAGGAGCCGGGACCAATCGACTGGCTATCGAGGTAGTTGCTGTCCTGGTTCTCGGCTTCGTGCAGCCACTGATGGGCGTGATGATGATGCACGTGATGCACGGCCGCGCCGGCGTGGAGAATGCGGAACCGGACGTGATCGCCGAGGTAGCTGTGGTAGACGTTGGATGGGTCGTCGGGATAGAAGGCCTTCGTCGCATTCTTGCCGCCGTTCAGTGGCGCGCACGGCGCGCTCGGGCCGAGCACGCGCGCCTGCTCGAGCGCGCACGGCACCGTCTGCGCTGCGTTGGCCGGCACATCGACGACGAGGCCGGGATCGCCGAGCGGCCACGAGCTGAGAAAGAACTCCTCGAACTTGCACTCGACGCAGTCGCGTGACGGGCCGACGCCGATGCGATTGGCGAGGATCTCGGGCGCGATCCCGCCGACGCCGTAGTTGATGGCGAAGCTGTCCTGTCCGGCATTCACCGTCGGCGTGTTGACCGTGGATGGATTGAAGAAATACGGGAACGCCTGTACGAGATCCTGCGACTCGTGGTAGTGGACGGTGATTTCGCGGAACGGCTGGTTGCGATCCGGCAGCACGGGGTTGGTGCCCGGCCCGCCGCCGAGCCGTTCCCGCCGCGGCCCGGTGATCACAGCGGTCAGGTCGCTGTGCACGAGCCGGTTATTCGCGTCGAGCATCCGCAGAACCGGGAGGCCTGCACGGGGATTGCCCGGCGGGTAGACCGCGTCGTAGTCGAGGATCGGATGGCCGTCCGGAGTCGCCCCGGTGCTCGCGATGCGGAGATCCTCTTCCGTCACCTGGCTGCGATACCACTCACTCTGCGGCGGCTCGATGTTCACCGCGCCGAACAGGCCCATCGTGAGTTGCATCGTGCCGAAGCCGTTGTAGTCGGCGGCCGTGCTGTAGAGGAGATTTGCGCCTTCCGCAGCGGCATACAGTCGGTAGGTCGCCGATCCGCCCGGCGCAACGAGCCCGGACATCGAGCCGCCAGATGCCGGGTTCGCGCCTGCCCAGGTTCCGTCGCTGTCAATCGTACCGCGCAGCTGCAGGCCCGAGACATGGATCGACGCGTTGCGTGTCACCGGCGTGATGGGATCGGGCGGAACGGGCGCGAGCAGATTCTGAAAACGGATTTCCACGCAGTCGCCGACGCTCGCGCGCAGGACGATCGGCCGCGGCCGCTTGTACGCCTTCAGCCGGACCTGACCGGCCTGCAGCGTGTTGCCGCCGGTCACCGCCTCAACGTCATGACGCAGCGCGAAGAGCAGCCCGCCCGGTCGCGATGTTCCGAGGCGATTGACCTGATACGCCTGATCCAGCGCGACGACGTCCGCGGTGATCGTCCTGCCGCACGCGGAGTCTCGTGGTTGCGTTTGAGCTGGTTGATCCGCGAGCGCGGCAGCGGCGCGACCGGTGAGCGCGAGAGCCGCGAGGACTGAAACGATCGGCAAACGAAGACAAAGCGGCACAAAAGCCTCCTGACCCATGTGGACTGGAACAGGAGATTCCGAGGGAATGCTGTCCCGGAAACGTGCCGGATTATGTATCAGAGATTCGCGACGGGCGCGGCGTCACCGTCTATCTTTGTGTGAAAGATGCGAGGGCTAGAGTTCCTCTTCGTGCCTCAAATGCATGTTCATTACCTCACGCGCATTCGTGTGCCGATCGGCCGGCCGTGACGACAGGCGTCGCGCGTCAAATAACCGATCGGCGCCGTACTTCTTTCGTGACGTGCGATCGTCGGAGTCGCTGTTCGATGAGCGCTGACATGACCGGATGCGAGTCGTTGGCGAGGCTCACCAGATGAATCTGAAGATCGTGCCGGTCGACCTCCGCGGATCCGGCTTGTCGGAATTACTCACCTTGTAGTTTTCGGGCACGCTCGCCCAGTCGGCGTAGACGTTGCCGCCGACGTAGAAGCCCGGCTTGACCGGCGTCTCGGCTGAAGGCGACGGCGGGGAGAAGAGCGAGTAGACGTGCAGCGGTTCCGACGTGCCGGCCTGATCGGTCCGCGGCACCAGCTCTGGAACGCCGTCCCCGTCGACGTCCGCCAGGATCCAGTCCACGTGCAGCAGCCGGTGATAGGTGCGGTCCGCGATCATGCCGCGCAGCTGCGCGTCGAACCGCTCGATGATCGACATCGCATCGGCACGCGTTCGCTTGATCACGAAGTGGAGCGGTCGCGTGAGCAGCGGCGTCGAGCCAATCTCGAGTTTCGTGTCCGACTCCTTCGGGTAGTTGCTGACGATGTAGTGGACGACGAGCTCGTCCATCAGCGTGTAGTCAACGCCGCTCTTGAGCAGTTGTGTGAGGCTGTCTTCCTCGCTGCGTGAACGAACCCATACCGGTCCCGTGCTGTCGACCGTCTCGCCGTACGAATAGCCCTCGACGATCGCCACGCGTTTGCCTTTGAGATCGGGCAGCGTCTTCGCCGACACGTCGGTGCCATGTCGTCCGACGAGCACGAGGCGGTTCTCCAGATACGGCTGCGAGAAGATCAGCTCGCGTTCCCGCTCCGGATCCTTCCACGCGGCCGCGCTGCCGTCGAACAGTCCGGAGAGCAGCGATGGCGTGAATTGCGGCGCGCTGACGATCGCGGTCTTCGAACTGACGCCGATGCGGCCGAGCGCGGTCTCGACCAGATCGAGCGCAAACCGGGGTTGCCTGGCTGCGTTCGTGAACGGCGGCCATGCCGTCGATACCAGCTTGAGTTGAGACGTCTGCGCGGCCACTGTTACCCAGGCCGCGGTACACGAGAGAACGAGGAGTGAGCCGATCGCCCGGCGCGAACAGGGGCGTGGGGCATCGAGGGAACGCATTGACGGGACCCTCCCGTTCCAGAGTAGCCGAATTCAAGCCCTGCCTTACAGGCGCATTCGCGTGATGATGCGGAACACGCGCGGCAGCCGTGGCGACCGCGATTGAGCCGTCCGGCCGCGACCTGATGGAGGACGGTTACGAAGCACGCGCGACATCTTCTTCAACGGCTCGCGGCAGTGATGGCGCTGACCCGAACTGCATGACGACCGGACTGTTATGGCGAGATGGGCGGTGTCGAGCGAGGCCGCAGCCGAGCGCCGGAAGGTTGCGCTGAAGCAGAAGTTTGGCCGGAGCCAGACTCTTTCGCGGCGAGCCAAGAAATGAAGTCGTCCTCTGATCTCTCGGGTGCGGGGCGTGGCGGTTCGTGTCGTCGTCGAATTGCGACCGCGCGACATGCTTTGCGTCGTAAACGCCGTGAAGAAGACTGGCTGCGGGAAAATCTCTGCTCGCCGCCAGCCGAATCCTCAATTGCTGCCGTTCGATCGTGTGCGCGGATCACGCCGATCGCTTCAACACTGCGAAATCACATCGAGTCTCATCGTGTTCGTTCGTTGGGCACTGCTCTTGCTCACCAGAGCCGCATGCGAAATCGACGAGCAGAGGATCGAGTCACATTCATGGAACCAACGTATGGCGTCGTGCGCGGCTTCTGCGACGTCGTGGTGCAGAGGAACGGCGAGACCGAGTGGATCGCAATCAGCCGCCAGCCCGCAGCTGCAGGCGAGACATTGATTCTGGACATCGACGAAGGTGGGCGGCCGCAGCACCTGGCGGTCTGTGTAGTCGAAAGCCGGCCGGTGATTCTCGAAGGCGACATGCGGCACCGGATCCGTTTACAGGCCGACGAGGTGGCGCCGGTTCTCTTCGAGCAACAGGTCAGACGGGGCTGACGCAATGAACAAGGGTGAGAGCCTCGGCGTGCTGATGCGCGAGGTGCGTGTGCGCGTGGTCAACATCAGCTCCGTCGGGACGCTGCTGGAAGGCAACAAACGGATGGCGGTCGGTACGTTGGGCCGGTTGCGGCTGCGGTTCGGGGACGGCGAGTACGTCGAGGACGTCGAGGTGGTGCGGTGCGACGCGGTCGAGGGCGCCGGTGTCTTTCACATCGGTGTGCGATTCCTGTTCACGACCTCGCGTCATAACCGATCGATCCGCGGCGTGCTCGCGCGCTTCGGCGGGCCGCAATCAGTGGCAATCGAAGAAACATCCCGGCCGATGTGACCGGGTCGATCCTCATCAATCCTTCTCGAACATGATCTTCCGCGCCTTGATGTTGCCAGGGCGGACGGCTGAACCGGCCGCTTCTACTGACGAGATGCCTTCGAGTCGGCATCTGACGCGGCACGCGCGCCGATCGGCGGCGTCCATATGCTTGGAGGCCGTCTGTTTTCAGATGTTTACGCGTCTGGTCCTTATGGATGACTGTTTGCAGCCTTAGGGACTCGAAATGTATACAACCACGGACTCTCACAGCCTCGTCGTCGCCAGCCGCGCCATGAAGGACCTGCTCGTGCTCGCCGAGCGCGCTGCACAGAGCACCACGAAGGTGTTGATCACCGGCGAGAGCGGCGTGGGAAAAGATCTCGTCGCCCGGCACATCCACGCCCATTCTTCCCGGCGCCACGCCGCTTACGTTGCGGTGAACTGCGCGGGCCTTACCGAGACCCTCCTCGAGTCGGAGCTCTTCGGACACGTCAAGGGAAGTTTCACCGGCGCGTATCGCGACAAGCGCGGCAAGCTCTCGCTCGCGCACCGCGGGACGCTGTTCCTCGACGAAGTGGGCGAGATGAGCCTGCGCATGCAGGCGCTACTCCTGCGCTTCCTCGAGAACGGCGAGATCCAGGCAGTGGGTTCCGATCAGGCCGAGGCGCGCGTCGACGTGCGCGTGGTGGCTGCGACCAATCGCAATTTGAGCGACCTGGTGGCCGCCGGCCAGTTCCGCGAGGACCTCCTCTACCGGCTGCGGGTCATCCATCTCCACGTTCCGCCATTGCGCGAACGGCCCGACGACGTGCAGGCGCTGATGACGCACTTTCTCGATCGCGGCCGGCAATCGATTACGTTCACCGACGAGGCGCGTCGTGCCATCCAGCGCTATCGCTGGCCGGGCAACGTCCGTGAGCTGATGAACGTCGTCGAACAGCTGCACTGGCTGACGTCGACGGGGACTGTCGGCATCGAACATCTGCCGGTCTCGATGCGGAGCGGACCGGCTTTCAGCGAGCCGCTCAACGATCGCCGCCGTCAGGTCGCCGACAACCTGTACGACGCGCTCGTCACCCAGGGCGCGTCGTTCTGGGAGCACGTCTATCCGCTGTTCCTCGCCCGCGACATCACGCGCCACGATCTGCGCGAGCTCGTTCGCCGCGGTCTGCGTGAATCGCGGGGGCGCTACAAGACGCTGCTGAAGCTGTTCGGCATGTCCACGCGCGACTATCGCCGCTTCATGAACTTCCTGGCGGCGCACGACTGCCGTGTCGGATTCCGCGAATTCCGGCTGGTGTCGGAGTCGTTGCCTGCGAACCCGGTGTCGTCTCCACACAATCCGAACGAGCCGCAAGAACTGACTGCGGCGTAGCGCAGCACGGAAAGCAACCGCAGAGACCGCTAAAACCGCAGAAATTTGTTGCTCTAAGATCAATAAGACTCTGCGGTCTCTGCGAACTCCGCGGTTGCTTTCCCTCCCAGGTCAGCGAGCGTCGTCCGTGAGGGCCGGTGTCAGATACACGCGGCCTTGCAGGACCTCGTCGACAGCCTTCTCGAGCTCGTCACCGGCGCCGGACTTCACCACGAAACCCGATGCGCCGGCGCCAATCGCCGCATTCGCCAGCGCCTCATCGACGTGCATGGTGAGGATGATGATTCTGGCCCGGGGGCAGGCGACTTTCAGTCGCGGAATGGCCTCGAGCCCGTTCAGGCCGGGCATCGAAATGTCGGTGACGACGACCTCGGGGCGCAGCCGCGCCGCGGCGTCAACGAGCAGACCTCCGTCCGTGACGGTGCCGACCACCTGGTATCGCTCACCGAGAACGGCAGCGATCATCTCGAGCACACGCGCGTGATCGTCCGCAATCAGCACAGTGGCTCGGCGCATCGTTCGATCAACCATCCGCAGACTACTACACCGCGCCCGCCTCGGGGCGACAGCGCGATGCACACCAAACAGCAATCAATCGCGCAGCGGCGCCAATCAGTCGTCCGTACCAGGCGACGGCGGCGACTCTGTCAGCCTCGGGATTCCGGACGAGACTCCGGCGGGACGGAGTCGGACCGTCCCGAGGACCAGATACGGGCCGACCGCAGCACGGCGAAGTCCTTCGCTACCAATAGTTCGCGCGGCGTCGCGCCCAGGTGCTGTCAGGGGCACGCGCTGTGCTATACGCGTGGCGCAGGCCCGCCCGATGGTCACCCGTCTGCTCGTCGCCTTCTCGTTGATGGCGCTCTGCGTGACCATCCACGCCGGCGGGGTGACGTGCGCGCTTCGACGGCTGCGCCGATCGCCGATCCAGGCAAGACGATTCTGGTCCAGCACGCGGCTGTTCGTTCTGATCGCGGTCTGGATCGTGCTGCTGCATCTCGTGGAGATCGCGGCCTGGGCGGCCGCCTACACGTGGAGCGGCGCGATGCCCGACCTCCAGACCGCGCTCTACTTCAGCGCCGTTACCTACACGACCACCGGGTATGGCGACATCCTGCTGCCCCAGGGCTGGCGGCTGGACGGCGGCGTCGAGGCGCTGACCGGCATCCTGATGTGCGGGTGGTCCACGGGCTTCTTCTTTGCGATCGTGAACAGACTCCATGAGCCAAACACTCGACCAACCACGGTCTGATTCGCCGATCTCCCTGAAGCCGTCGATCAACTGGCTCTTCGTGTTCGTGCCGGTGTCGATCGCGCTCGAGTACGCACACGTGCCGGCGCCGCTGTTGTTCTTCTCGGCGGCGCTCGCGATCATCCCGATCGCACGGCTGATCGTGCTAGCGACCGAGCAGCTCGCGACCTACACCGGCGACGCGATCGGCGGCCTCCTCAACGCGACGTTCGGCAACGCGCCGGAGCTGATCATCGCGCTGGTGGCGCTCAGGGCCGGCCTCTTCGACATGGTGCGCGCATCGATCATCGGCGCGATTCTCGCCAACCTGCTGCTCGCCACCGGCATTGCGTTCTTCCTCGGCGGTCTGCGCCATCACACGCAGGAGTACAACGCGGGCGCGGCGCGTCTCTACAGCTCGATGATGCTGATTTCGGCGGTGAGCCTCGGCGTCCCGAGCGCGTTCAACCGCTTCTTCTCACCGGAGGGGACGGTCCACGAGGAAAAGCTCGTCAATCTCGGGACCACGTTCGTGCTGCTGGCCGCCTACGGCCTGTATCTGGTGTTCCTGTTGAAGACGCATCCCGACTACTTCCAGAGCGCGACGGTGAGCGAGCTGGAGCACGGTCACGAGGGTCCGCAGTGGAGCGTCGGCCGCGCCGTCGGCAGCCTGCTCGGCGCG
>Ga0066903_100003903_pt1 | contig 12389 bp, 8 predicted proteins | sample PanSoiMetaGPlot1_FD_67491 | JGI IMG/M metagenome (GOLD analysis project Ga0066903, IMG submission 67491) | Tropical forest soil microbial communities from Panama analyzed to predict greenhouse gas emissions - Panama Soil - Plot 1 (version 2) | ecosystem: Environmental > Terrestrial > Soil >...
GCGATCGAGCCGAGCAGGCCGGCTCGCGGCACCGCTCCCCGAACCCAGTCGCCACCGAACGCCAGAACGAGCTTCGCGAGCCCCATCGCCACCGTCGTTCCCATGCCGACCTTCCAGGCGAGGACGGGGTCGCGGGTGGTCAGCATCACCGGACCGACCACGCCGAACGTGATGCCGAAGAGGGACGGCGTGTCCACCCCGAACGGCATGGCCGTCACGTCGGAGCGGCCCGTCCGGCGCGCGAGTCTCAGGGCGAGCCAGGTGTAGACGAGGTCGCCGACCAGGACGCCGAGGGCGGTTCCGGGAATGATCCGATAGAGGACGAGGTCGGAGGGGAAGTGGAAGACGCCGACCAGGAGTCCGGTGAGGATGACGAGGTTCGTGAGGTTGTCGACGGCCAGGCCGAAGAAGGCATTGACGTCACCAGGCCCGTACCAGCGAACCCCCTCCTCGCGGGCCCTCACGAGCGTCGGCTCACGGCACCTCGAATTCGGGCTGGCTAATCAGGCCCTTGACCCCGGGGTCACCCTCCGGTCGCTCCGGCGCGTGTCCGACCCCCCACCTCGGGCGGCTTCTGGCGGCGGCTGATTTCTTGGGGCTCGGGCGGCCCTCCGCCGTAGACTCGAAGGTAGATGGTCATGGAGCGGTCGCTGAGCGTCGACACCCTGATCGTCCTGGCACGGGACCAGGCCTCCCTCTACGAGTTCCTGAAGCCCCGCCAAGAGGAAGTCGGCCACACGCTGGTGATCCTCGACCGCCGCGAGCGCGAGCGCCGAGCCCAGACCTCGCCTCGTGAGCCGGAGCTGCGGGCCGCCCAGCGTCGCTCCACTCCGCAGGCCGCCCTCGCGCTCATGTCGGTCCTGGGCTTCATGGTTCTCCATCGCGCCGGAGAGGGCTGGACCGCCTGACCCCGAGCGGGCGGCTGGGCCCTCTTCAGGAGGGCCGCACCGCCGCTGCCTGGACGACCAGGGCCCGAGCGAAGGCCCGGACTCGCTGGGCCAGGCTTTCGCACCACGCGAATCGGGTCCGCCCGTCGGCCACGTCGCCGAGGGTGAGCTCGATGGGTGACTCGTCCCACGGCGGGGCCGCCCGCCCGGCCAAGACCACCCGCAGCCCGTAGGCCCTCCCCTCCCGGTCTCCGGTGGTGTCGACTTCCGCCTCGACGTGCGCGTTCTCACGCTTGGCGTGCGAGGTGGCGAAGATCCGGAGCCACCGGCCCACCTCGGCGTAGTCGGCGGCGATGGTCGGGTTCATCCGAGCCGAGCTAGCACTCGTTGAAGCCGCACCCGTAGCACTTCTTGCACCCCTCCTCGTAGACGAAGGTCGCCTGCCCGCACTCCGGGCAGATGTCGCCGGCGGTCAGCTTGGCCGCCGCCGACGCCGGCTCGGCCTCTGGCTTGACCTGACCGAGGTGCTCGGCGAGGACCCGCGCGATCCCATCGGGGAGGGACAGGACGCGCTGGGGGCCGAAGCCGAGGGGCCGGCCTCCCCCGATGCCGGAGAGCTGGGCGATGATCTCCTCGAGGCGTCGCTTGGGCGAGAGCGGCGACGGCATCCGGAGCGTGAGGGAGACCAGACGGCCGATGGCCTCTGCCACCGCCATCGTGTCGGACCCGGCCTTGCCCACCGACACGAAGACCTCGAAGGGTTCCCCGCCATCCCCGTTCTCGTTCACGACGACGTAGGCCGTCCCCAGCGGCGTCTCCACCCGGTACGTCCGCCCGACGAGGCTCCGCGGGCGCGGCTTGACGACGGAGACGGGCGCGGGCCCGGCCGCGGCCGGCTCGCTCTTCTCGGCGGTCCGCGTCCCCAGGTGGAGCACGCCTTCCTTGCAGCCGTCGCGGAAGACGGTGATACCGAGGCAGCCCAGCTCCCATGCCAGGAGATAGGCGCGACCCACGTCGACGACGGACGCGGTGTTCGGGAGGTTGATCGTCTTCGACACCCCATTGTCGGTGAACTTCTGGAAGGCGCCCTGGTGTCGGACGTGCCACTCGAACGGGACCTCGTGGGCGGTGACGAACACCCGCTGCACGTCCTCGGGCACGCCCGCGAGCCCGTGCACCACCCCCCGCCTGGCCACCTCCTCCATGAGGGCCTCGGAGTGGAACCCTCGCTCGCGGGCGGCCTCGGCGAAGACATGGTTGGTGAACGGGAGCACCCGGTCGCCCACCTTGTGGGTGAACGCAATGGCGAAGGCCGGCTCGACCCCCGAGGAGGCGCCGGCGATCATCGAGATGGTTCCGGTCGGGGCAATGGTCGTCACCGTGGAGTTCCGGAGCGGACGCCCGTGCTGGTAGATCGAGCGTGACCAGTTGGGAAACGGGCCGCGCTCCTCGGCGAGCTTGGCCGACTGGTCGTGAGCCTTCTCCTGGATGAAGGCCATGAGCCGCTCGGCCAGGTCGAGGGCAGCTTGGCTGTCGTAAGGGATGGCCATCCGGAAGAGGAGGTCGGCCCAGCCCATCACTCCCAGACCGATCCGCCGGTTCGCTTTCACGGTGGCGTCGATCTCGGGCAAGGGGTACGGGTTGACCTCGATCACGTCGTCGAGGAAGCGGACGGAGAGCCGGACGACCCGCTCCAGTTCCGGCCAGTCCACTGCCCACTCGCCGTTGGTCTGGCGGCGGGCGAACTTGGAGACGTTGATCGACCCGAGGTTACACGCCTCGTTGGGCAGGAGCGGCTGCTCGCCGCAGGGGTTCGTCGCCTCGACCGCTCCCACGTCGGGAGTCGGATTGGCCGGGCTCGCGTTGATCCGGTCGATGAAGACCATGCCGGGATCGCCCGTCCGCCACGCCGCCCGGACGATCCGGTCGAAGACCTCCTTGGCCTGGAGCCGGCCGACCACCTCGCCGCTGTGGGGCGCGACCAGCTCGTACTCCCCCCCCTTGTCGAGGGCGTCCATGAAGCGGTCGGTGGCGGCCACCGAGATGTTGAAGTTGGTGATCCCGCCGTCGAGCTTGCACTCGATGAACTCGAGGATGTCCGGGTGGTCGACGCGCAGGATGCCCATGTTCGCCCCGCGGCGGGTCCCTCCCTGCTTGACCGCTTCGGTCGCCCCGTTGAAGACGCGCAGGAAGGAGACGGGCCCCGAGGCCTTGCCGCCGGTCGACGACACCACGGCGTCCTTCTGCCGGAGGCGCGAGAAGGCGAATCCGGTGCCGCCGCCCGACTTGTGGATGATGGCCGCCGCCTTCACGGCGTCGAAGATCTCCTCCATGGAGTCCCCGACGGGGAGGACGTAGCAGGCCGAATACTGGAGCTGGTTCCCCCGGCCCGCGTTCATCAAGGTGGGCGAATTGGGGAGGAACTTGCCTTCCACCATCAGGTCGTAGAACGCGTTGGCGATCTCGTGGACGACGGCCGGGCCCTTGCCCCACCGCCCCTCGCCGTGGGCGATCGCCTCGGCCACCCGCCAGCACATCTCCTCGGGGGTCTCCCGGACGGCGTCTCCCTCCCGGTTGAGGTACCGCTCGCGCAGGACCCGGAGCGCCTGTTCGGTCCACTTGCCAACCCTCGAGGGGCGTGTGGCGGTCGTCATGGGCATCCTCCTCCAGCTCATCAGGCTACCGTCCCAACTTACCGGCCAACTCACCGACTGTCGTGCGCCGACTGTTCGTACGCCACCCAGCAGGAAACAGGATATACCCTATCTTGTGGCGCACGGGATGGTGGCATACGAGATTTGGGGCTGTCAAGCAAAATCCCGGTTCGCACGGCGCTAGGGAAGTCCCTAGATTCGCCGACATGCGGACTCTCGAGCGAAGGTCGGGATCCCTGGCGAGGCCCGAGACTCCTTGGCGGCCACTTCTTCGCCCCACCAGTTGACACCGCGCGGCCCTTCCGGCTAGAGTTACCGGAACTGACCGGTCAGTTCCATTACCACGACGACATTGCGGACCCCACCCTCCACGTCCTCGCGTCCCGCGCGCTCGCGCGCCGAACGCCACGCGTCCAAGCGCGCCCAGATCCTGGGGGCCGCCTCCAAGAGCTTCGCCGCTCGAAGCTACCACCTCGTCAACATGGACGCCATCGCACATGCCGCCGGCGTCGGCAAAGGGACCCTCTACCGCTACTTCCCGTCCAAGGAGGACCTCTACCTGGCGCTCGTCGACGAGGCCTTCGGCCTCCTCATGCGACGGCTCGACCGGGAGGGGGCGGCCGGCTTGCCGCCGTCCGTCGCGCTGCCGCGGATGATCGAGGCGATCGTGGAGACGTTCGCCCGGCACCTGCCCTACTTCCGGCTGATGCAGCGGGGCGAGACCCGGCTCCTCATCCGGAAGAAGCAGGTCATCCGGTCCCGCCGGGAGCACATCGTCCAGTTGGTGGCCAAGGTCCTCGACCGCGGGATCGAGGCCGGCGCCTTCCGGAAGGTCGACGGCCCCCTCGCGGCCTCGATGCTGATCGGGATGGTGTGGGGAATCACCCTGAACCACGGCCACGAGACCCCGGCCGAGCTCCTGGCGGCGCGCGTCACCGACCTCTACTTCCACGGTCTCCTCCAGGCTCCGGGAGATTCGCACCGATGACCTTCGTCCGCCGCTACCGCGTGCCCCTCGTGCTGGTCGTCCTCCTGGCCGTGATCGTGCTCCTGATCGTGCTGCGCCTGCGCGAGCAGCAAGCCCGGGCCGTGAGCCGGGGACCCCGGGAGGTCATCGTCGGCGTGGCGCCGCCCGAGCAGAAGGATCTCGAGGTGACCCTTTCCTACACCGGGGACATCCTCCCCAACCGACAGACGCCGATCTTCTCGAAGACCTCGGGGTACATCCGGGCCATCAACGCCGACCGGGGCGACTTCGTGAAGGCGGGGCAGCTCCTCGTGGTCGTCGAGCCGACCGAGATGGAGAACGCCCTGGACCAGCAGAAGGCCGCCCTGGCGAGCGCGGAGGCGGCCCTCCAGGTCGCGCGCACGAACCTGGAGGGGGCGAAGGCCAACCTCCTCAACCAGCAGGCCATCCTGACCCGGTCGCAGGCCGTCCTCGCCAACGACCAGCGGACGGCCCAGCGGATGGCCGAGCTGTTCGCGAAGGGCCTGGTCGCGGCCCAGGACCGCGACAACGCCCGGACCACCTACGAGGCGTCGAGCGCGGCCGTCCAGGCACAGGACGCCCAGGTCCAGGTCGCCCGGAGCCAGATCGATACCAGCCAGAGCCAGGTCCGGTTGGCCGAGACGCAGGTGGAGCAGCAGCAGGCCGGCCTCCGCATGGCCCAGATGCACGTGGACGACACGCGGATGACGGCTCCCTTCGCCGGCTACGTTTCCCAGCGGGCCCTGGACGTCGGCGCCGCCGTCAGCAACCAGGCGGCGGCCACCAGCAACGCGTCGGTGGCCATCCTCGTCATCCAGGAGATCGACCCCGTCAAGGTGCAGGTCGAGGTCCCGGAGCGCGACGTCCCCCGGGTGCGGAACGGCAACGCCGTGCGGCTCACCACTGACGCGTATCCGGGCCAGACCTTCACCGGCACGGTGGCGCGGATCGTCCACGCCCTCGATCCTCGCACCCGGACCATGGGCGTGGAGATCGAGATCCCCAATCCGGAGCGGCTCCTCAAGCCCGGGATGTACGCGCGCGTCCAGCTCGTGCTGGAGGTCCTCCGGGGCGTGCTGGTGGTGCCGCTCGAGGCGGTCGGGGGCGCCGAGGGGCGCCCGTCGATCCTCGCCGTGCGCGACGGCAAGGTGGTGGCGCTGCCCGTCCAGCTGGGGGCCGCCGACGGACCGCGGATCCAGGTCGTCCGCGGCGTGGGCCCCAAGGACCAGATCATCCTCCAGGGCAAGGAGCTGGTCCGCGACGGGCAGGCGGTCAAGGCGGTGCCCGCCAAGACGTACTGAGCCGGGGGAGGGGTCCCGTCCATGTGGCTGACCTTCATCGCCATCCGCAACGCGATCGGGATCCTGATGGCGGCCTTCGCCATCGTCGTCCTCGGGGCGACGTCCCTCAACCGGATGCCCATCGACCTCTTCCCCAACATCAACCTACCCGTGCTGACCATCGGGACCATCTACACCGGGGCCAACGTCCAGGACATCGAGAAGACGGTCACCTACCCGATCGAGAAGGCGGTCAGCGCCGTCGCCAACGTCGAGCACGTCGAGTCGAAGAGCCGCCAGGGCATCTCCGCCGTTCAGGTCTGGTTCAACTTCGACGCCGACATCAACGCCGGGCAGAACGAGGTCATCCAGCGAATCCAGCAGATCATCAACCAGCTCCCCACCGGGATCAAGCAGCCCTTCATCGTGCGGTTCGATCTCTCGAACATCCCGGTCTGTGTCCTGACCGCCTCGGGGGGTGGGCTCGACGAGAAGCAGCTCTACGACGTGGCCTACAACACCATAGAGCCTCAGATCGAGCGCCTCCCCGGCGTGGCCTCTGCCAACGTGGATGGGGGGCGGATCCGCCAGATCGCGGTCAATCTCAACCGCGATCTCCTCTACGCCAAGGGGATCTCCGTCCTCGACGTCGTTCAGGCCGTGAACAACGCCAACTTCCTCCTCCCGTCCGGCGACATCAAGGTGGGGACGGTCGACTACAACATCTTCAGCAACAATCAGTTCCAGCTGGTCAAGCCGATGGAGGACATCGTCGTCCGCCGGATCGGCGAGGTCCCCGTCTACGTTCGCGACCTCGGGTACGTGGCGGACTCCGCCGAGACCCAGACCAGCCTCGTGCGGGTGAACGGCGAGCGTTCGGTCATCCTCCGGGTGAACAAGCAGCCGGGCGCGAACACCGTGGAGGTCGTGGATGCGGTCAAGGCCGCCGTCCCGAAGCTCCTGGGTCTCCCGTCCGGTCTGATCGTCAACATGACCTTCGACCAGTCGATCTACATCCGGCAGTCGATCTCCAGCCTCTGGCACGAGTCGGCGCAGGGCGCCGTGCTGGCCTTCCTGATCATCCTCATCTTCCTCCGGAGCTTCACCTCGACCATCATCATCTTCATCGCCATCCCCCTCTCTATCCTGTGCACGTTCATCTCGATGTTCTTCCTCGGCCAGACCATCAACATCTTCACCCTGGGGGGGCTCGCCCTCGCCGTCGGCCGCCTGGTCGACGACTCCATCGTGGAGCTCGAGAACATCAACCGCCACCTGGCCATGCCCGGGAAGGACCGCCGGAGCGCCGTCCTCGACGCCGCGCGCGAGGTGGCCATGCCCATCTTCGTCTCCACCATCACCACCATCGTCGTGTTCCTGCCCACCGTCTTCATCCAGGGCCAGGCGAAGCTCCTCTTCCTCCCCCTCACCTTCACCATCTCGTTCTCGCTCTTCGCCTCCTTCCTGGTATCGCGGACCGTGACCCCGCTGCTCTGTCTCCGGATGCTGAAGCCGGAGCGCCCATACGACCCACACAGCCGCTCCTGGCGCGACCGGGTCCTCGCCTGGAGCCGGGCATTCTTCGACGGGCTGGACAACAGCTACCAAACCCTTCTCGGATGGGCGCTCCGTCACCGGCGAGTCGTCGTGGTCGGGGTCATCCTCGTCTTCGCGGCGAGCCTGGGGCTCGTTCCGCTGGTCGGCACCGAGTTCTTCCCCCCCTCGGACGAAAACCAGTTCCGGGTGTTCGTCCGGGCCCCCATCGGCACGCGGGTCGAGGAGACGGAGAAGCTCGTCAAGCGGATGGAAGCCATCATCCGGCAGAGCCTCCAGCCCGAGGAGGTGAAGACCATCAACGCTACCGTCGGCGTCCCCAGCGGGCGGTCGGCCATCTTCTCGAGCAACACCGGCCCCCACGCCGCCCAGATCGAGGTCTACCTCTCCAGCCTCGAGGAGCGGAAGCGGCGGGACACCGAGATCGTCAACGCGATCCGGCCCCGGTTCGCCGGGGAGTTCCCGGGGACGATCACCTACTTCAACCTGGGCGGCATCGTCAGCCGGGTCCTCAACCGGGGGTCCCAGAACCCGCTCGAGCTGGAGGTGCTCGGCTACGACCTCGCCGACGCCCAGCAGGCCGCCCGCACGGTCGCCGGCCTCATGCGAGACGTCCCCAACGTCGCCGACGTCCAGATCAGCCGGGAGGAGAACTACCCCCAGTTCAACGTGATGGTCGACCGGGAGAAGGCGGCCGCTGCCCAGCTCAATCAGCTCAACATCGCCCAGGCCGCGCTCTTCTCGTTGAACTCCAACGTGAGCGTCAACCCCTCGATCTTCACCGACCCCCGGACGGGGAACCAGTACAACATCGTCGTCCAGCTCGACGAGCCGTTCCGCGTCCATCCCGAGGATCTCGGGCGCATCTTCGTGACCGCGCCGGGTGGCCGCCCGGTGCTCCTGTCCACCGTGGCCGAGATCCGGCGCGATCTCGGTCCGGTCCAGATCGAGCGGAAGTACCAGCAGCGCCTCATCCGCGTCTCCGCCAACCCGGCCGGCCGCGACCTGGGGACGATCTCGGGCGACATCGAGAAGCGGCTGGGCCAGCTCCAGCTCCCCCCGGGCTTCGCGGTCAAGATGGGCGGCCAGACGGCGCAGCAGCGCGAGGCCTTCTCGAGCCTCTTCTTCACCTCCGTCCTGGCGCTCATGCTCGTGTACATGGTCATGGCCGCCCAGTTCCGCTCGCTCAAGGACCCCTTCATCATCATGTTCTCGGTGCCGATGGGCCTGATCGGCGTGATCTGGGCGCTCTTCCTCACCCACACCACGCTGTCGACGACGTCGTTCATGGGGATCATCATGATGGTGGGTATCGTGGTCTCGAACGGGGTCCTCCTCGTCGAGTACACGAACGAGCTGCGCCGGCACGGCTTGCCGCTGGCCGAGGCGGTGGTCCGGGCCGGGCGGACGCGGCTCCGGCCCATCCTCATGACCACGCTTGCCACGGTCGTGGGCCTCATCCCGATGGCCTTGGGGATCCTGGTCGGGAGCGAGGCCAACGCCCCCTTGGCCCGGGCAGTCATCGGCGGCCTGACCGTCTCGACCGGCCTGACCCTCGTCCTCATCCCGACGCTCTACACCATCCTCGAGGAGCGCTTCCCGCGGCCGGTGCCCGTCGAGGAGGCCGAAACCTCGTGAACCTCCAGTGGAGACGGCCCTTCATGGATCGACGAACCCTCATGGTCTGGGGCCTCGCGGTCGTCGCCGGGCTGGCTCGGATCCCGGCAGCCCACGCTCAGCCCGGCGGCGTCGGCGTCACCGTCACGGCGCCGGCCCCCGGCACGGTCCTGACCCTGGATGAGGCCGTTGCCCTCGGGCTGCGTCAGCAGCCGACGATCACCGGCGCCCAGCAGTCCGAGCTGGCGGCTCGGGCGCGAATCGGCGAGGCCCAGTCGGCGTACTATCCGCGCTTCGACTGGCTCACGTCCGCTGGACGCAGCCAGACGTTCAGCCAGAGCCTGAACGCCCCCATCACCGGCAACTCGATCGCAACCGCGGTTCAGGGGACGCAGCTCCTCTACGATTTCGGCAAGACGGGCTCGACCGTAGATCAGGCACGGGCGGGAGCGCGGGCCGCGAACGCCGTGGTCGTGCAGACGCGCCAGAGCGTTGTCCAGAACGTCAAGACCGCCTACTACAACCTCCTCCAGGCCCAGCGTCTGGTCAAAGTCGCCGAGGACAACCTGTCCCTGACCGAGCTGAACCTCCGGAGCGCGCAGGGATTCTACGACGTGGGGACGAAGCCGAAGTCGGACGTCACCCAGGCCGAGGTCCAGGTGGCGAACGCACGCGTCGCCCTCATCCTGGCGAAGAACCAGGTGGACCTGGCCCAGACGACTCTCGTCAACGCGATCGGGATCCGGACGGCATCGCCGCTCCAGATCGAGGACATCCTCACCTACGAGCCGGTCACCCTGGACTTCCCGGCCCTCCTCCAGGAGGGCTTGAACAACCGGCCCGAGCTCCGCCAGGCCCGGGCTCAGGTCGAGAGCGCCCAGGCCCAGCTGAGCGGAGCCAAGGCCGGGTACCTGCCGACGCTCACCGCCAGCGGCGTGTACGGCGGGTCGTCCAACGATCCTGCGTTGCACGAGCAGTGGTCAGTCACCGGGAACCTGGCGTGGAACCTCTTCCAGGGCTTCTTCACCCAGAACCAGGTCAAGGAGACCACCGCCCTCGTCGAGAACGCCCGCGCCAACTACTCCACCCAGGAGCTACAGGTTCGCCTCGACGTCGAGCAAGCGTACCTGACCGTGGTGGCGGCGTCCGAGACGGTCGGGGCCACCGACAAGGAGGTTCAGTCCGCCCAGGAGAACCTCAACCTCGCCCAGGGCCGCTACGATGCCGGGGTCGGGACCATCCTCGACCTCACCACCGCCCAGGTCGCTCTGAGCAGCGCCCAGGCGGACCAGGTCCGGGCCCTGACCGCGTTCCGCGTCGGCCTGGCCGTCCTGGACCGCGTGGTGGGCCGGCCCTGAGCGGCGTGGCCGGCCGAGAACAGGCCGGGCCCAGGCCCGTCGAAGAGCTACGGGAACCCTGATGAGCGTGATCCGCCGCCGTGCTCCACTGCTCCTCACTCTCCTCGCCGTCGTGGCCGTCGGCACGGTCGGCTATCTCTTGACCGTCGGGCGCGCCCAGGCCCCGCGGTATCGCACGGTGAAGGTCGATCGGGGACCGGTGACCCCGGCCGTCTCGGCCACGGGCGCCCTCAACGCGGTCATCACCGTGCAGGTGGGGAGCCAGGTCTCGGGCCAGATCAAGGACTTGTACGTCGATTACAACTCGCCGGTCAAGAAGGGACAGCTCGTCGCCCGCCTCGATCCGGACCCGTTCCAGGCGAAGGTCAACGCGGCCAAGGCCGACGTCGACAACGCCCAGGCCGTCGCCCTGAACCAGCGGGCGAACGTGGAGAAGGTCCGGGCCGACGTGGAGAGCGCCCGGGCCGCGCTCGCGGCCGCCCAGGCGACGGTGGCCAAGGCCCAGGCCGACGTGGAGAACGTCCGGGCGGCGCTGGCCAGCGCGCAGGCCAACGTCACGCGGGACACCGCGACCTTGACCAACGCCAAGCTGCAGCTCGAGCGCAACGTCGAGCTGCTCCGCCGCCAGCTGATCGCCCAGAGCGACAAGGACCAGGCCCAGATGGCCGCCGACACCGCCCAGGCTCAGGTGGAAGCCACCCGCGCCCAGGTGCGGGCCGGCGAGGCCCAGCTTCTCTCCGCCCAGGGCCAGCTGGCGGCCGCGCAGTCCCAGGCCAAGGCCTCCGAGGCCCAGCTCCAGTCCGCCCGGGCCGCCCTCGGTGTGGCCGAGGCCCAGCAGACGGCGGCCGAGGCCGGCGTGCGCAACAAGCAGGCGACCCTGGACCAGACCAAGTTCGACCTGGAGCACTCGGAGATCCGGGCTCCGGTGGACGGCGTCGTCATCTCGCGAGCCGTCGATGTCGGGCAGACGGTGGCGGCGAGCCTTCAGGCTCCGACCTTGTTCACCATCGCCCAGGACCTGACCCGGATGCAGGTGGAGACCGCCATCGACGAGGCCGACGTGGGACGGCTCGCCGAGGGGATGGCCGCAAGCTTCACGGTCGACGCCTTCCCCGGCCGGACGTTCCGCGGCCAGATCGTCCAGATCCGGAAGTCGCCCCAGGTCGTCCAGAACGTGGTGACCTATACCACCATCATCGCGGTGTCCAACCCCGAGGGGATCCTGATGCCGGGCATGACCGCCAACGTCCGCATCGAGGTCGACCGGAAGGAGGACGTCCTCCGGCTCCCCACCGCGGCCCTCCGGTTCCGTCCGGCGGGCACCGGCGGCACGGGGCCCGGCGGCCCGTCGCGGCCCACCGCTCCCGGCGCCCCGGCCCGCGGCGACGGCGGGACCCCGCCGGGCGGGGGCGGGAACCAGCTGGGCGGGATGCGGGACGCGCTGGTGCGGGACCTCTCCCTCAGCCCCGATCAGCAGACGCGTCTCGACGCGATCCTCGCCGAGGTCCGCCAGGCCTTCGCCGGCCTCCGCGGCCAGGGGGGCGACGAGGCGGGGCGGGACGCCCAGCGCAAGCGGGTCCGCGCGGAGCTCCAGGCGAAGGTCCGGGCCATCCTGACCCCCGAGCAACAGAAGAAGTACGAGGCCCTCCTGGCCGCCCAGGAAGGCGGGGGCCGCCGCCCGCAGGCCACGCCCGGCCGTGTCTACACGGTGGGCGCGGACGGCAAGCCCCAGCCGATCGACATCACGACGGGCGCCTCCGACGGCAGCTTCGTCGAGGTGCTGACCGGCGATCTGCAGCCTGGCCAGGAGGTCGTCATCGGCCTGGCGACCGGGCCGACATCGTCGGGGGGCGGCGGGGGCCCCCGGCTCCGCCTCTGATGGTCACGCCCGTCCCGGGTCCGCCCGCGGGCCCGCCCCCGGACGCGCTCGTCGCCGTGCGGGACCTGACCAAGACCTATGGCCAGGGCGAGCACTCCGTCCACGCCCTCCGCGGGGTGACCCTCGACATCCGGGCCGGCGAGTTCGTCGCCATCATGGGCCCCTCCGGCTC
>Ga0066903_100003904_pt1 | contig 12389 bp, 13 predicted proteins | sample PanSoiMetaGPlot1_FD_67491 | JGI IMG/M metagenome (GOLD analysis project Ga0066903, IMG submission 67491) | Tropical forest soil microbial communities from Panama analyzed to predict greenhouse gas emissions - Panama Soil - Plot 1 (version 2) | ecosystem: Environmental > Terrestrial > Soil >...
AAATGAAAACTCTCCCGATGACGTCGGCCTGCCGTCGATCATGTCGCCAAATCTCGCAAACCGGTTCTGCTGCGGCCGTAGACCCCCATCGACCCTGCAACGGCTGGCTCCGCCCCCGGCATTCAACTTCAGTCGCAGTCTATTCGATCACCTCGTCGGCGCGGGCGAGGAGCGTCGCAGATACGTCGAGGCCGAGCGCTCTGGCGGTCTTGAGGTTGATGACGAAATCAAACTTGATGGGCTGCACGACTGGCAGATTAGCGGGTTTCTCGCCGTCGAGGATTTTTCCGACGTAGTGGCCCGCTTGGCGATAAGCATCCAGGAGGTTGGTTCCATAGCTCGCTAGACCGCCGGCTTCGGCGTAGTCCCGCAAATCGTGGATCGTTGGAATCGCGTAGCGTGCCTCGAGCGCGGCAAGTTGGTTGCGCCGGGTCAAGAAAAACGCGTCAGTGTTGACCAGCAGCGCGTTGGCCCGCTGTTGAACGAGTGTCGCGAAGGCCGCGTCGATATCACTTTCGCGACTGGCGCTCAGAACAACCAACTGAACCCGGAGGCTGCGAGCCGCAGTCTGTGTGACTTCTGTATCATGCTCCGTGTTCGAATTGTTCGGGTTCACGAGAATGGCGATTTTGGTCGCCGTGGGGACGAGTTCGTGCAAAAGCTCCAGCCGCTTCGCAACGAGCAAGGACGTGAACAGGGTAACGCCTGTGATGTTGCCGCCTGGATGATTGAGGCTGGCCACCAGACCAAACTCCACTGGGTCGCTGCCGACGAGGAAGACGATTGGAATTGTCGCAGTCGCCGCCTTGGCCGCGAATGCTGGAGGGTTACCACCTGTTGCGAAAATCGCGGCGACCTGACGGCGAACCAGATCGGCCGCCAGTGCGGGCAGCCGATCGTATTGACCCTCGGCCCAGCGGAACGCGATGGCCAGATTTTTCCCCTCGATGTAGCCGGCCTCGCTGACGCTTTGGCGGAACGCAGCCACTGCCGATTCCGACTCATTGGGTGACCTGCTGCTGAGAAAACCGACCACTGGCATCGCCGGCTGCTGCGCGCGCGCCGTAAACGGCGATACTGTCGATCCGGCCAGAACGACAATGAAATGCCGCCGATCTATTGACTGGTTTCCCATGGGACTTCTCCATGGAGTGAAGTCGCGGCGCCCGGCGCACCAATTTGGTGAACTCGTCTACCCGGTGCAAGCCGGGCCACACCTCCCTATGCCAGCGCGCCCCATGCTATGTTCCTCCTGAGAGGGCCCGCCTCGGGATCGTAGTGAGCATCGCCGGATCGGTGTAGGTCAGTCCATGCATGCCCTCGACGAGCTGAACGTCCGCGGCCGCCCGTACGAAGGGGTTTGTGGAAGTCTGGTACACCAGATCGTGCTGATAAAAGAGCGCACCGAGTATCTACCGGAGGCGGGTCGACCGAGGTCCCCGTGATGTGTCCGCCGATCACGCCAGCAGAATAATTTGCGCCACCGTAGTTACCATAATTGGGAATCGGGATGCCACGCTTAGCAAAGGGACCAGGCGAACTCGGGTCAAAGTGCGAAATCGCTTCCCAATTGAGGTGCATGATTTCCTCCTAGAGGGACGCCGGTAGGGCCCGCCCTGCCCGCAGCAGTCCCCATGGCAACCTACCACGGTGCGTTCAAAGCGCGATCCTGAATCGTTCTGAATCGGATCGCTGCTACTGGCACGTTCTAGGTGCTTGGACACCTCGCCTGCCCATGGGTAGCCAATGTCCGAGTTGGGTCGATGCTGTCGAAAACGGGTTTTGCGAAAGATCACCGCGCAATATCGATTCAAGATCAAGCGCAGATACGCAATCTTGATTCAGAGAAAGGAATGCCCCGATTCGATAGTTTCAAAATTCAATTCTACAGTTCTATCTTGGATACTTTTTCGACAGACATCGGTTTGCATCGCGAAGGGCCAAAATGCGACATCATGTTAAGCACCATTTCGTACGTCGTCGTTGCCTGTATCGGCAGATCTGGATGTTTCAACGGTGCGCCTCGCGCGGATCTCTTCGGTAATCCACCGATCCGATTTTCATGTCTGTGAGCACTTCGCGAGACGGACGGCCTCCGCCCAACAAGGGACATCGCGCCCGTTACGGCGCGGCACTGTTGTTCTCGCTAATGGCCGGCTGGGTTTCTGCGCTCATATTGGAGACTACCCCCGCACCGATGGCACGCGAGCGTTCATGGCTCCAGAGCACGAGCGTTCCAACGAGGGCCAATCCAATCGCTGTCGCTGACCCGGCCACCGTGAGAGAACCGTGAGGCGACTGAGACCCCTTCATCCGAAATTTTGTGAGGACCGAGGCTTCATATTCGGACAGCATCTGCGCCTCCTACCAAACGGGAAGTTGCTACCCCGCTGAAGGGCCGTTCAAGTCAGTCTGGACAGTTCATTCAGACATGAGGCAGGGAACGATCTTTGCTCCTGGATTTTGGGCGAGCATAGGCGCGGGGCCGCCTGCAGTCTGTGAGACACTTCACAGGATCGGCAAAATTTTTCGGGTTGGTTTGCGGGGAGAAGCGCTGAGCCCAACTCCAGCCTGCCCGTAAGCGATTCTCTCCAAATATCGATTTTCGGGCAGGATCGAGCAGCCAACCTCTTTCATCGCGTCACCACGTCCACAGGGAACGGCTCAAAGCCGATCTGATTGCCGGCCCAGCACGGATGCTGCAGCGTCGCGCCGAGGTGACCGCATTTGGTGCACACGGCCCGCTGCCGGATCATGTTGCTTGAAGCGTCCGGTCCCCACCGGATGACGAGCGGCGCCAATGCCACGGGCGCTCGGTGCCCCGCAATAGGGCATTGCCCTGCCGCACCAGATCCAGACCCATCCGGGGGATCGGTGCAGCTCACCCAACGTCGGGACACGCCCAGTCCATTGCGGCATGGCCTTCACCACGCCCACCGGCCGCGCTTATATTAGCCCCATGGTAGCGCGTAAAAAACCCTCGAAGCCGCCCGAGCACCGCTGGCAAATCAGCCTCATCAAAGCCACCCCGGCAAAGTATCTCGGCAGCGTCTACGCGCCTGACGAGGGCGCGGCAATCGAGGCGGCGGCCCGCGAATTTAAGATCGATGACACGCTGAAGGACCGGCTGGTGGCGCGGCGCGACCAAAAGGGGTGGGACAATCTCGAAAATAAGCATGTTGACTCAATGGGAAGGTTTGTCACGGTGGGACAACCTAAACCATTGATGCCATTGAATTGGCGTATTCCGCCCCTGGGCACCAACAGCTGTGGTTCGGCTCTTATGTCCTGCCAGTCCGCAATGAACGCGATGAAGTTCGAGAACAAGGCCTCGAAACATTTGCTGGCCACGCGCGCCCGTTGATCGTCCAAACGTCCGCGCGCTGACGCACCGCTTGGTATTGCGGGCGTGTACGTAATCCGCTTCGGGAAGTCCGACGCGAACAGGATCGAGGCTTGGAGTTCCTCAAGCGACCGGCGTGCTGCTTCGCTCATGTGTTCGAACGGGCTATCGGATCAGCAATCGCCCACCGTCTTGTCCGGTACCGTCTCAGACCCTAGCTCATGACGCCGCCGATCGCTGTTGCCAAATTACACGGCGCTATCTGACCAAGAGGCGGCACGACGGTCGGTTTTGGCCCTTCGCGTCGGATCGAATTTTGATGACGGCCCGCCGCTTTCGGGACAAAGAGAAAGTTTCGGGGCGCAACAACCTATAGCGAATGACCCGAAGCCGTCATGGCTGAATCCCAATACTCAATTCCTACTAGCAATGTGAGGGGAGTTTTCTGACGTTCTCAGGGCTCCGTCAGTGGATAGTGGGCATAAGTAACATGGACGTGCGAACCGAAGCGAGCGCACCGCATTCACTGGCTACGCGCCCCTTATGAACCGAAGGAGTGTTCCAATGCCTAAGCCGATGCGCTTGCCCTCCTACCTGCCTGTCGGCTCAAAATACATCATAGAAAGCAGCGGCAAAATGAATGGTTCGAAATTGATGCACCGCTACGTAGAATTCCCGAACGGCTACCGCGTGGAGCTAGCTGCTCCACGTCGTCGTAGGTCTCGACGTCCTGGGAGGACAGTGAGCTGTTCCATTGGAACGGCGCATAGGTTGCCGTCGACCCCCCTTGCCGACGTAACCCGGCATCCCGTTCTCGACGTCGCGCGCGTCCCTGATCCAGTCGGGGTTGAGCGTTAGGCGTGCACCTGAATTTGGAAGCGGAATGCACCAATCGCGGTGCAGTTCGTCGGCGACGAGCACGGGCCAACAGTCTCCAGGCCCGGAACGCGGATTAGCTGCTGCGACGCTCGGCTTCCCAGGTGCCGGCACAGTCGCCGCCTCTCCATGAACCGGTGCCCGCGTTGCGGGACAGGCGGCCAAAGCCGGTCGCGCTCTTGTCGCCGTGGCTCACCGTCACGGTTACGGCGCCGTTGCCGCCGACCTTGCCGGTGATGACGAATGGATCGTTACCGGCATTGACGAGCGTGCCGTTGGAGATGCGGATCGGATAACGATAGGCGCGGTCAGAGGTACCCTTCTCGGTGACGATCACGACGCTCCACAGGCTATCGTAGCTCGGGGCGGACGTCGCCGGGAAAGCGGCGCTAAGGATAGCTGCCAATGAAAGCGCTAGACCACCGGCACTGAGATTTCTAAATCGATTCCTAGACATGCGCCTCTTCCCGTGTTCATGCCGGCTTAACGCCGATCGATTTCCTTCGGGTGGTTAAACGCAGTTTGGAATTGATCGTTCCGCTTAAGCGGGGCTATCACCACGTCCGCTGGCGCCTCTGCAACATCACGAGGTAATCCGTTGATGTCCGGTTACGATGGCGATCGTATTGTGCATTCACCAGCACGACCGAGTCTGACGTCACAGCAGTCATCGCTGAATCACGCTAGGCCTGCGTTCATTCGATCACCTCGTCGGCAGTGGTGGCGAAGATGCCGACATGCGCCAGCAATGTCGGCACGCAGCGGAATTGCGGACGTGAGCCGTTCAGCGATCCTAACACCATCAGGGTCCCACCCCAGGCTTGATCGTCCTTCGCCGCGTCGGGCCGCCGCGGTTATCCCCTTACGATTTCGATCAGTTCCATCATGGCGGCGGGAAAATTGAAGACCACGTGGGTCACCATGAGAATCGTAAGGCTGCTGCTGCGCCAGCGTAAAACGCAACGCTACGGCAGGCCGTCCCTCCATTGCGACCCCGTATAGGCTGGGGCTAGCGGCTGGCCTTTCGCGCGCGAATCGCGCTTCAATGTGTTGATGGCGCGCTATCAGCCCGTCGCGACGTGGGCGAGCTTTAACGTTGACGAATTCGGAGGTTCTTTGGAAAACCCAAACGAACGGAGGATAAAATGGCGTATGGCCGATGGGGGGCTGAAGCAAGGATACGGGAGGCACTCACGATCATTTGTGTGATACTAATGATCGGGCTGGTAGGAACCGTGGCGCTGCTGCTAGCCAGTGGAATCTTGACTATCGCGGGACCTCGATAAGTAGTGATGGTGAATGCTGCAGCGTACGTGGCGTCTGGTGAGAATCGCGTCGCGGTCGGGCCGACATGTTATGAAGAGGCGGTCGTGGAGAGGCCGAGCAGGCCGGCGGCTCCAGCTTGGTCCGTTCGCGTCCATGGCGTTCGCTTTTTTAGCTCCACTCAATGCCAGTGACTTCCTTAGATGCAGCGTTGCGCTTCTGTTGCGCCGTGGCTACGCTGCGACTACAAAACAGAAACTCAATACCCCCGCGCATCCAGGGAGGGCGCACCGTGTTATCCCGCCCTGGGCGCCATTCGTTTCTCGTCGTCGGACCTACCCACTTCTCGTAGCACCCAATGGCTTCTCGTCGTGGCTCCTGAATTTGATCTGCCAGGCCCCAATGATCCGCACTGATGACAGGCCATTTTCCGCTCCGCTGGGCGAGCTGATATGAAACTGTGGCAATTGCATTCTGTGTGCAGAAATCAGCCCGATTTGATCGAGCCACGTCTTCGGACGGAACCGCATTGGCTAAGGTGGTTGGAGGAATTCCGGTCGATTGACGAGCTTGTGAACAGTCAGAATAGAAGTCGTCTCGATGCCGAACTTCCAGACGATCTGGTGAGGTTGGTCCTCAGCGAATTGCGCCTCACGTACCACCTTTCTGATGATGGATGGCTGCGTTCGCGTGCGCACAGCAAACGGGACAAGGCTCTATCCGCGCTCAGGGCTTTTGAGCTGTATGGCGGCGCAGTCCTTGAAGACGTTCTAGAATACGGTTTGGCGCATGTTAGCTGAGGGGCCGCAGTGAGAGAGGATAGTGTTGTGGCGCTGTGGTGTGGTGAGTGCGTGCGAGACAGCCCACGATCGGGATGGACTTGCCCTTGGGCGATGTTGGTAGCCAGTTGCTTTTTCTTTATCTTATCCGGAGATTCCTGCTGATCTCAGTCGCGCGATCCTCGCCATCCGATCAATATTAGATCGGTTACCGAGTCGGCCAGGAGGAGCCCATGCTGGAAGCAATACGCAAGCTCCGCACGACGACGCGGAATGTGCGTCGGGAGATGAAGGTCGCGGCCGACGCCACTGGCGAGTTTTTAGTCGATGTATTTCATTTCATAGCTCTGTTCGCAATTGGCGCGACGACCGTTTGGTCGGCGGTTGGAGCTTTCATTGGAATGGCCGCTCAAGGTCGCGCGACCCTTACAGACATCCTGCTCTTGTTCATTTATCTGGAAATTGGAGCAATGGTCGGCATCTATTTCAAAACGAAATTGTTCCCCGTGCCATATCTGATCTATATCGCAATTACTGCTCTCTGCCGCGTGCTGATCGAAGTGGTGGGTGCTGAGCATCGCACAGGCATGGATATCCTGATCATAACGGGCGCGATCGTCCTGCTGGCATTCGCGTGCTTAGTGCTAAGATTTGCGTCGCAAAAATCCTCTTCCGAGAGCCAACGTCTCCCGGTTCCGCATCATCCGCGGGTAAATCAAAGCGAGCGATCGCCCATTTGAGGCGGAGCGCTGGGAAAGAAGGGCCGGGGATCAGGCCTCGTATTTGAATGATAGTGCAACGCGCGTGCGAAACGCCGTGACTTTTCCGTTCTCCACCTTCATGTCCATCTTGGTGACTTCGGCCACGCGTAAATCACGCAATGAACCGGCGGCCGTTTCCACCGCACGTCGCCCGGCTTCTTCCCATGATTTATCGCTGACTCCGACAACATCGACAATCCGGTAGACGCTATCCTGCTTGGTCGCCATGGATCGATCCTTTCTGGCTGCTCGAGGAGAAATCGCCTCCCTCCGTGAAGGCGGATGCGCTGAGGCTGGGCACATTGATCAACGGATCCGCGACGCTTGGCCAGCCTTGCCGTCTGCGGAGCCCTTTGTGCCATAGTCGAGGGCCGGACCTCCCGTGCGTGGGTTTCAGCCGCGCTGCGGCAGCATGCGATCTTCGGCCTTGAAGTAATGTCGAGCGTAGGCGACGAGCTCCGCGTCGCTTGGATGATCGACCGTTTCTACGCCGACGATCTTTCGCATCAGCGTTGGCTCATGTTGGTGAATGTGCTTCACGAGCTCGGTCTTCGCATTGGCCGGTCCCGTGATGAGCACCGCGCCGGCATCGGCGATCGATTGCGCGACAGCCTGAAGGAAATCGTGATCCTCGGAGGCGTGCCCGCTTCCGATCGTGTTCGCCTTATGATGGATGTGCCTGGTCGGGTGATCCGGATGCAACACGAGCCGTTGCACATCGGCGGGACTGAAGTGGAACACCCGAGCTTCGTGGTGATCGATCCAAACGACCGCATGGAAGTGATGCGTGGTCATGGAGCGGACCCCTGCAACGGCTCTATGATGTTGGAGACCTGTTCTTGAGCAGCGCATCGCGCTGCTTGATCAGGCTCTCGAGCTCTTCGGTTTGCTGCGCGATCCGCTCCGAGTTTCGATCTTCATCCTCGGCGCCTGAAGACGCGGCGGCCTGCTCAATCAGTTGCCGGATGTTGTCCCGCGCAATGGCGATACGCTCTTCGAGCTCATAGAGGGAAAGCGAAGTATGGTTGCTCATGGTGTTGCCCTTGTGAAGTTCCGCCCCGACCCCCAAGCGAACGTCAGTATCCGATCCCCCTCTCTCCGGGTCACAGCTTAGACCTGCGGAGCCCGGCGCTCCAGGGTCGTGCCAACATCACTGCGAGGATGGCGGCAACTTTTCGAACGCCACTTCAAGGTCGACCGAAACCGTGACCTTGTCCTCCAACGCTCCGGATTCCTTCCATGTTGTGGCAATCACGCTATGCGGTCCCGAAAATGAAAACTCTCCCGACAGCGTCGGCCTGCCGTCGATCATGTCGCTGAAGCTCGCAAACCGGTTCTGCTTGCGGCCGTAGACCCACATTGGAAACGACCACGGCGAATGGCCGCCTGAAGAGACCAGGCTGAAGACAAAAAACTGCGAATCAGGCGACCATTTCGCGCTGTAGACGTAATAGCCGTTCGCACCGCGCGGCGAGGAATAGTCCTTCGATGTCGAAGTGTCGCCCTTGCCGGTGCGGATCACCACGCGGCTTTCCATGTCGGGCGTGGCGTAGAGACTGACATCGACCGGCAGCACCACGGCGCGCAGCGCCTTGTCGGGCGAGGGATAGATTTTCTGCTCGACCCTCAGGCAGCTTCCCTCCGGTCGTGGCGTGGGCAGGATCTGGTGTCCGCTGCAAGGCGCCGCCGCCATCCCGTGCGCCGGCAGGAGGGCCGTCATCATCGCGGCTACCAGAGTCGATAATCCCATCCGTCTCATGACGCTCCCCCAACAAGGTAACAACAGCACCGGGACAATACCTGATCGCACACCGATTGTGATCCGGCGAATTGGTCTGCGAGGATAGCTTCAGTCTACCCTGCGGTGGGTACGGTGAGCGCAAGATTGAAGATCATGCCGCCGCGGCGCCGGCACCGAGCCGGCTTGCCCGTGCGTCTCTAGCGCCCGCCGGCTGCGCCGCGGCCTACCGCCACGCCGCGCACGCCTCCTTCTACGCTCCCTTTCATGAGCCGACACCAGTCGAGTCCGAGGAATCCCTGGCGGCCATCGCACTGACCGAGCTTCGGCAGCAGGAACATGCCGCCCACGACTGTGATGGTCAAAACAATGGCCAGCAGGGCCCGACCCATGTGTGTCGGATCAATCGCCCGCAGGTTTCCGGTTGCCGCAGGCGGTGTCTCGAAACCTGGTGCGTCGGGCGGACCGCAGCCCGCTTGCCGAATTCGCGCTGCATCGATGTCAGACCGAATGGATTTGGTATCAGCTTTCTCTAGCAACCGCGGATTAAGGGCGGGTTTATGCGTGCGCAATCATCGCCCTACCAGCCGAAAAGGAGCGTGCGGGAAGGCACGGGTACAATTTGGGATTCTGTAAAGGAAAATGAAGCTGCACCGACTGTCTGACTGCCCGCTGCATTCGCGTCTTTGAGCGCCGCCCGCGCACCGACCGCTCCGGCCGTTCCGCCTCGCCGCAATTCAATCCTGCGCTACTCGTGCCGGTGCATCGCCGAGTCGTGTTTGGTGTCGCGCATGAACAGATAGACGAAAAGCGAAATCCCGATCATGGCCGTGAGATAATAGTAGAACCACTGCTCGTGTCCCTGCACCTTGAACCAGAGCGCGACCGAATCGGCGGTGCCGCCGAACAGCGAGACCGTCAGGGCATAGGGGAGGCCGACGCCGAGGGCGCGGATCTTGGTCGGGAATAGCTCCGCCTTCACAACAGCGTTGATCGACGTGTAGCCCGAAACGATCATCCAGGCGGCGGCGATCAGGAGGAACGCGGTGAACGGCCCGTCGGCTCCCTCCAGCGCCCGCAGCAGCGGGATCGTGAACAGGACGCCGCTGACGCCGAAGGCGATGAGCAGCCATTTGCGACCGATCCGGTCCGAGATCGCGCCGTAGATCGGCTGCAGGATGATTCCGAACACGAGCGCCGCCAGCGTGACCATGGTGGTCTGATCGTCGGTCAGCCCGACCGACAGCTTGAGAAACTTCTGCATGTAGGTCGTGTAGGTATAGAAGGCGGCGGTGCCGCCGGCGGTCAGTCCCACGACCAGCAGGACCTCGCGCGGATATTGCATCAGCGCCCGCAAGGAGGACGTGCGCCGCACCACCACTTTCCTGGCGGCCTTGAAGGATTCGGTCTCGTGCAGATTGCGCCGCATGATGAGCGCGACGACTGCCAAGAGCGCGCCGATGAAGAACGGGATGCGCCAGCCCCAGGCATGGATCTGCTCGTTCGTCAGCACGAGCTTCTGCAGGATGAGCAGCACCAGCAGCGCGCAGATCTGTCCGCCGATCAGGGTCACGTACTGGAAGCTCGAATAGAAACCGCGGTTCCGGCGGTCGGCCATCTCGGTCAAGTAGGTGGCGCTGGTCCCATATTCGCCGCCGAGGCTCAGGCCCTGGATGATCCGCGCGATCCCGAGCAAGATCGGGGCGAGAATTCCGATCGTCGCATAGGTCGGGGTCAGCGCGATCATCAGCGAGCCGAAGCACATCAACCCGACCGACAACATCAGCGCGCCGCGCCGTCCGTGATAGTCGGCGAGATAACCGAACATCCAGCCGCCGAGCGGGCGCACCAGGAAGCCCGCCGCAAACAGCAGCGCGGCATTGAGCTGCTGCACGACCGGGTCCGAGTTGGGAAAGAAGGCGCCGGCGAAATAGAGCGCAAAGGCCGCGTAGGCATAGAAGTCGTACCACTCGACGAGATTGCCGACCGAGCCAATGAAAATGGCCTTGATCCGTCGGCGCATGTCCTCGAAATCGAAAGTGTCCTGCTCTGGGACTGCGGCTCCCCGGGCTGCAATGTCGCTCGCCATAGCGCACCCTGTTTTCGCTTCTCCCGATGCCCCGGATGCCAGCCGATGCCCGCGAGAGGGCCGCTTCTCAGCCAAAGGCCAACGCCGCGACGACCGTGCGGGTTCCGTGGTCGCGCGTGCGTGCGGGCGGCTGCGATGGAAGCGCTAGCGGCCTCCGCCTCCGACGGTGGCTTCATCCGTCCTCCTGACCGGCGGCGGCGACCAGGTGCCGTCGAGCACTTCGGGCTTTGGCCAGTAGAGCCGCAGGTTCATCGTGAACGGGCCGCTCGCCGGCGCCGGCAGCCAATTTGATTCATGGTCCGGCCCCGGCGGGTCGCGCTGGATGTAGAGATCGAGCGAGCCGTCGGCGTTGAACGCGAGCTGGTCGCGATCGCCGATCGCATAGCGGCCGATCGGATTGGCGGCGAAGAGCTGGCGCTGGTCGTACATGGTCAACGACCAGAATGCCCGCGCTGGCGGCATCCTGTCCTCGTCGAAATGCAGCACGTAGCGCCGGTCGCTGCTGAACGGCCGGCCGTCGGCATCGGTGAACGCCGTCGGATAGACCGCGTCCTCGATCACATTGGCGCCGAGCCCGGCAAAGGCCACGCCGGCACGATGCAGATAGTCGGCGCCATAGGTGCCGATGGCCGTGAGGTTGGTGCGCCAGCCGTTGGCCCGCTCGCCCGATCTGGCGAGGGTCGCCTTGATCAGCTTGACGGCGTCGGGCGCGGCGCGCTCGATCGCTTGCCTGACCTCCGGCGAGACATTGGCGACCGAGAAGGTTCTGCCGGGCTCGATGCCGATCCGCTTCATGCGGGACAGGATCGGATAGTCGTTGACGTGCGGCGGATTCTCCTTCATGAGCTCGGCGAACAAGGCAAAGAACGCCGCTGCGTCCATCTTCTCGACCTGATCCGGCGGTGGGCTCATGTCCTGCTGCGGGTTCACGATGCCCTTTGGCAACTCGTAGTCCCGGCCGTACTGGCTCAGCGGCGTCGCCTTGAGATCGTCCTGGAAGCGATGGACGGCGTCGTAGTCGTCCTTGCCGTTGGTCTGCGTGCGCCCGATCAGCAAGACAATGCTGGTCGGACTCCTGATCTCGCGCACCCCGGTCGGCAATTGCCCGCGCCAGCGCGGGCCCACGACCGCGAAGTTCTGCGCTTCGGTGCCGGTCGTGCGCTTGCCGGGGGACGCGAACACGTCGCTCCATATGTCGAGCAGCGGCAGCAGATAGTAGCGTCCGCCGGAATCGGGCACGCTGAAGACCATCGGCTCCTTCGCTACGTCGAAATACATCGCCGAATAGAGCGTGTCGGCATTGGGGCGCACCACGTCGGTGAACGAGGGGTCCGGAAATGTGCGCGCATGCGCGATCCGGTTCATGGGGGCGCGCAGGCCGTCGACGTGTTCCACGTTGGTCATGACGCGTCGCGTGACTTCGAAGATCACCATCGGATAGGCGTAGACATAGGCGTCATGCGCAATCTCGTAGGCCTCCTGCTCGGACAGCGGCTGTGCCGATGCCGGCCACGTCATCGATACGGCGGCAGCAACAGCG
>Ga0066903_100003905_pt1 | contig 12389 bp, 4 predicted proteins | sample PanSoiMetaGPlot1_FD_67491 | JGI IMG/M metagenome (GOLD analysis project Ga0066903, IMG submission 67491) | Tropical forest soil microbial communities from Panama analyzed to predict greenhouse gas emissions - Panama Soil - Plot 1 (version 2) | ecosystem: Environmental > Terrestrial > Soil >...
GCGTCGCCGATGCCGCCGCGATACTCCGGCCGAATGACGTTCGACTCGAACCCGTCGACGATCGCGCGCGGATCCTGATCGGCGAGGATAATCGCGTCGAACCTGGCGCGCAGTTTTCCCGCGCGGATGTCCGCGTTGTGGATCGACGTCAGGTTGAACTCGTACTGCTCCAGCACCCAGCGCGTCCAGCCTTCGTCCATGTTGCCGCCGGTCCAGGGCTGGTACATGGCGACTCTGGGGGCACGGAAGGCGATGGGTTCAGCGTTCAGGGTTCGGGGTTCAGGGTTCCTGGTTCTGGGTTCTTGGGATCTTGGTTCTTGCGTTCCTGGTTCTGCTTTGACCGCGAGGGCGAACTCCCTGGCCAGTTGTTCGACTTTGCCGCGCCCGATGCCGTTCACCACGACGTGCGACGGGCCGTCGAAGGCGACGCGGGCGCCGTCCTTGAGCAGACGGTTGATCGCGATCGCCGTATCGGGTCCTTTGTAGTCGAACGCGAAGCGCGCGCCGGAGCCGGTGACCGCGCCGGACAGGGCGGTCGCGGCGGCCTCGACCTTCGTCATCCTCATCGCCGGCAGCGCGTTCTTGACGAACACGGTGTCCACGCCGAGCAGCATGCCGAGCGACCACGCGGTGACGTCGTAGGGTGGCTCGGGTGGCGCATTCGGGCCGCGTCGCACTTCCGGATACGTCTGCTTCTCGAGCATGTCCTTCGCGTAGCGCGCGAAGACCTGCGTCATCGGTATCACGAAGGTGCCGGCGTCGTACTTCGTCCCGTCAGCCTGGAACGACTCGCCGGCGCGATACACCTCGACGCCTCCGAGCATCAGCTTCTCGATCAGGTGCGCCGCCTCGCGCGCGTCGTGCTGGCCAGCCATCGGGACGAGAATCGCAGACGGATTGCTCGCCTTTCCATCCTCGATGGTCTGGCGGTTCACTTCGTAGATCTGCCGCAGGATCGTTTCGCGTCGATCCGCTCCCGTCTCGAGCAGCGCCATCGTCGCGATCAACTCGTAGTCGACGATGTCGTGGAGCGTCCAGTGGCCGCCCATCCATGGGCGCGGGTACTCGGTGCGCGGCGTGATGTCGGTCGGCGGCGGCAGCGGCGCGCTGGAGAACTGTGCGCCGCCGCGGCCCTGCCCTGAGCCTGTCGAAGGGCCGACTCCTCCGGCCTCGCCGCCGCGTCCGGTGGCATTGGCGGGCGCCGGTCTGCCTGGCACGGCGCGCTGCTGTTCCATCGGCGCGGCCACGCGCGTGCTGGCAACCTCGGTGAGCAAGCCGATCTGGTTGTGCCACCACCCGCTCCACGCCATCGCGCCTTCCCAGAAATTCGTGTAGGTCGAGTTGTAGATGATGCCTTCCTTGCCAGCCGCCTCCAGCGCGGCCGCCTGCGACTGCCCGAGAATCCCGTTCCAGCGGTAGATCAGCGGGTGCACGTTCGCGTTGATCGGATCGGTAGCCGGCATGACGAAGATCCGCGCAGCGTTGCTGCCCATCTGATGCTCGTCGAGCCACACCGAGGGGAACCAGTCGTGCCACAGCAGTCGTGCGGTGTGCTGGCTCTCCTTCTGCGTGAACATGTACATGTCGCGGTTGTTGTCGTGGCCGACGTACGGGTGATAGAGGTACGGAATCGGGCTGTTCGCGTACTCGGTGCCGAGGTTCTTGTTGAACCAGTCGGTCACCATGATCTGGCCGTCGGGGTTCAGGCTCGGGACGAGCACGAAGATGACGTTGTCGAGGATCTTTTTCACCACGGGCGAGTCCTCGGTCGCCAGGCGATGGACGAGCTCTACCGCCATCTGCGACGCGCCGATCTCCGTCGCGTGGATGCTGCACGTGATGAGGAGGACGAGCTTGCCCTGCCGGAAGATCTCCTCGCGCTCGGCGTCGCTCGGCGCGCCGCCCTGGAAATAGAGCTTGCGTTCGAGCTGCTTGTAGCGGTCGAGATTCTTCAACGTCTCGGGCGCGCTGATTTCGAGCGCGATGAAGGGATTGCCGTTGCTCGTCTTGCCGAGCTCGCGGAAGCGCACGCGATCGGAATCCGCGGCGGCGAGCTTCATGTAGTCGACGATCTTGTCCCATCGCGCGAGCTTGTTGTCCGCGCCGATCTGGAAGCCGAAGAACTGCTCGGGCGTCTGCAGCGAGCCGGCGGCGGTGGCGGCGAGCGTGCAGCCGAGCGTCAGCGCGAGCGTTGAGACGAGACGGCGACAATTCATGACGAGCTCCTCGAGAATTCGCGGCACTATAATGACTCGAACTTCACGCAACCACCAAGGACACAAAGGACACAGAGATTCTTGTCCGTTGTACAACAAGGTTTTGTGTCCTTGGTGTCCATTGTGGTGATGTCAACCCGCTATGGCCCGAACAGTACGAACTGAGTCTCGGATGGATGCGGTGCAGGCGCCGATTGTGCAGGTGGTCGGCGATCTGATCAGGCAGGTGCCCGGAACGATCTCGCTCGGGCAGGGCGTCGTGCACTACGGGCCGCCGCGCGCGGCTCTCGACGCGGTTGCCGCCGCTCTCGCACGGCCGGCGACGCACGAGTACCAGGACGGCGCCGGGCTGCCGGCCCTCGTCGACCGGCTGTCGGAGAAGCTGCGCGCGGAGAACGGCATCGATGTCTCCGGCGTCAGCCGCGTGATGGTGACCGCCGGGGCGAACATGGCCTTCATGCATGCCGTGTTCGCGATCACCGAGCCGGGCGACGAGATCATCCTGAATGCGCCCTTCTACTTCAATCACGAGATGGCGATTCAGATGGCCGGCTGCACGGCGGTGAGCGTGGCGACCGACGATTGCTATCAGCCGCGCGTCGATGCGCTCGCGGCCGCCATCACCGAGCGCACCCGCGCCATCGTCACCGTGTCGCCGAACAACCCGAGCGGCGCGGTGTTCGGCGAGCCGCTGCTGCGGGCGATCAGCGCGCTTTGCCGTGACCGCGGGCTCTATCACATCGCCGACGAGGTCTACGAGTACTTCACCTACGGGTCGACGCGCCATGTGTCCGCGGCGACCTTTCCCGGCGCCGACGCCTACACGATCACGATGTTCTCGCTCTCGAAGGCGTACGGGTTTGCCGGCTGGCGCATCGGCTACCTGACGTATCCAGATCACCTTTCGGAGGCGATGGCGAAGAGCCAGGACACGATCCTCGTGTGCGCGACCGTCGCCGCACAGGAAGGTGCGATTGCGGCGCTCGACGTCGGCCGCGGTTACTGCCGGCCGTACGTCGCCGAGCTCGCGGATATCCGCGACATCGTGACCGCCAGGCTGGCGGAGCTGGCGCCGCTTGCGAGCGTGCCCGCTGCCGACGGCGCGTTCTACGTGCTGCTGAAGGTGAAGACGGATCTGCCGCCGATGCCGATAGCCGAGCGGCTGATCCGCGAGCACAGGGTCGCCGTGATTCCCGGTCCGGCGTTCGGGATGACCTCAGGCTGCTTTTTCCGCGTCGCGTACGGCGCTCTGCAGCGCGAGACCGTGGAGGAAGGGATCGGCCGCCTCGTGATGGGGCTGCGCGCGATCCTCGCGTAAGTATCGATCAGACGTCCAGTTCCTCGGCTTCGTCGGCGCGCTCCATGATGAAGCGGAACCGTGCCGACGCGTCCTTGCCCATCAGCTCGTTGATGACTCGGTCGGTGACGATCTGATCGGTCACCTCGACGCGCAGCAGGCGGCGCGTCCGCGGATTGAGCGTCGTCTCCCAGAGCACCTTCGGCATCATCTCGCCGAGGCCCTTGAAACGCGTGATCTCCGGCGTCGATCGGCCGTGCCCGTTTTTCTGCTGCTGCTTGAGGATCGCGTCCCGGTGGGCGTCGTCCAGCGCCCAGTGCGTGTCCTTGCCGATGTCGATGCGATAGAGCGGCGGCTGCGCGAGGAACACCTTGCCGCTCGCGATCAGCTGCGGCAGGTGCCTGTAGATGAACGTCAACAGCAGCGTCGCTATGTGATTGCCGTCGGAGTCGGCGTCGGCGAGGATGATGATCTTTCCGTAGCGCAGCTTCGCCAGCTCGAAGTTCTTGCCGAGACCGCAGCCGATGGCGGTCACCAGGTCCGAAAGCTCCTTGTTCTCGAGCACTTTCGCCAGCGATGCGCTCTCGGTGTTCAGCACCTTGCCGCGCAGCGGCAGGATCGCCTGCCGCGCACGGTCGCGGCCCTGCTTCGCCGATCCGCCCGCCGAATCGCCCTCGACGATGAAGAGCTCGCTGCCGTCGGCGTTCGGGTTGGTGCAGTCGCTCAACTTGCCGGGCAGGTTCAGGCGCGAGGAGGTGGCACTCTTGCGCGAGACCTCTGCCTGCGCGGCACGGCTCGCCTCGCGCGCGCGCGCCGCAAGGATGATGCGGGCGACGATCGCGTTTGCAACGCTCGCGTTGTGGTTCAGCCAGTGCTCGAGGCCAGGCCTGACGATGCCGTCGATCGCCGACACGAGCTCGGGATTGTTCAGGCGATCCTTCGTCTGCCCTTGGAACTGCGGCTCCTGGATGAACACGCTGAGGACGCCGGTCAACCCTTCGCGAATGTCCTCCGCGACAAGCGTGACGCCCTTCGGCGACAGGCTGTGCGTCTCGATGTAGTTGCGGACCGCTTTGGCGATCCCCGCGCGCAGCCCGTTCTCGTGCGTCCCGCCCGAGCCCGTCGGGATTCCGTTCACGTACGAGCGCACGTGCTCGTCGGTGGCTTCGGTCCACTGCAGCACGAGATCAATCCGCAGCCCGTCGTCTTTCGCGAGCGTGAACGGCGCGTCGTGGACCGGCTTCGCGCCGCGTTCGGTGACGATCTTCTTCAGGTAATCGGTGAGGCCTTCTTCGTGCTGATAGACGACCTTTTCCTTCGTGCCCTCGTCCTCGAAGCTGACCTTGAGCCCCTTGTGCAGGTAGCTCGCCACCTCGAGCCGCTCTCTGATGATCGCCGGGTCGAACTCGATCTTCGGGAAGATCGCGGCGTCGGGATGAAAGTAGACCGTGGTGCCGGTGCCGCGCGCCGGCCCGAGCTTCTTCAGTGCGCTGACTGGCTTGCCCTGCTTGAAGCGCATCTCCCACAGCGCCCCGTCCCGCTTCACCGTGGCGACGAGATCCTTCGACAGCGCGTTGACGACGCTGGCGCCCACGCCGTGCAGGCCGCCGGCCGTCTTGTAGCTGCCGTGCTCGAACTTGCCGCCCGCGTGCAGCACGGTGAAGATCGTCTCGAGAGCGCTTTTCTTCGACGTCGGATGCTTGTCGACTGGAATGCCGCGCCCGTCGTCTTCGATCGTGATCGACGATCCGTCGGCGTGCAGCGTGACCCAGATGTTCGCGGCGTGGCCGTTCATCGCCTCGTCGACCGAGTTGTCGAGCACTTCCCAGACGAGGTGATGGAGCCCGACGGCACCGACGCCGCCGATGTACATGCCTGGGCGCTTGCGGACCGGCTCGAGGCCCTCGAGCACAGTGATGTCTTTCGCGGTGTAGTTCGCGGACGCCATATATATAGTGTCGGCTCCCGAGGACAAGTCTACGAGCCTTACCCGCGATTGTACAAGTGTTTACGGAGGTCTCGAGGATCCGGTGCCACGCCCGGTGAGGGCCGTCGCCGTTCGCCATGGGAACGGTAGCTCGAATTGTTCATGAAACCCGCAGGCGCTACGCCGGGCGGCGCCCACCGCAACGTGCGCAGCGCGCTCGAAAACGCCGAGCGTTTCCCGCGCGGCTGAACTGTAACGCGCGCATGAACCTCGACGCTTACGGTCAATAGCGCGTCCGCCGCGCCGGCTGTATATTTAGACCCCTCCATCGGGGGCCGCGGGGCTCGACCTGTCGACCGCGCCGCAAGGGAAGGTGCTGCTCGTGTACCGTCGGCTCGTGCCGTGGGTCTGCGCATTCGTCATTGCGCTCCCGGTGACTGCGGGTGCGGCGTCCGCGGTGTCCGAAGACGTGCCGCTGCCAGGCGGCACCGCGGCGCTCGCGCACGCCCTCGGGATCGAGCCGGTGCCCGACCGCGGCCGCTTCATGTACGAAATGACGCGGCTCCTCTACAACGCGCCCGAGGGACGGAAGCCGGCCACCGAAGCCTTTCTGCTGGCGCTGCGCCAGCCGTCCGGCCGTGCCCCGCGCCGACCGACAACCGCCTCGGAAAAAGGGGACGGTCCGACGGAGCTCGTGCCGGTTCCCCTGACCGTGGACATCTGGAGCAACGACATCTTTCATCGCCGGATCGCCTCGCGCGATCTCGTGCTCGCCATCGTCGCCGATCACCCGGCGGCGCTGTTGTGCCTGGGCCTCTCGATGCTCGACGACGCCACGCTCGCGTACCTGGCGGATCGTCCCCTGGTGCTCGAGCGGATCTACGAGCGCCTGACGCCTGCGTTCGTGGTCGCGGCCGGCAGCCTGCACATCCAGAACAATCGCCTCGTGCCGCCGGGCGGCGACGCGGCGGCATCGCTGTGGGAGAGCCTGGTCGTCGAGAAAGTCACGCGGCCGGATCGGTTTCTGCTGCAGCTGCTGGAGCTCGTCGAAGGCCGCTACGCCTACCTCTACGACGTCGTCGGCCAGCTCGATCCGCCGCACCGCGCGTTTGCGCTCGGGGCGTGGATGCCGAATCCGGTTGCGCGGGCCGACCGCTTCAAGGTGCTCGCGTCGTCGGTGGGCGCATTTCGCGAGTCGCGCCTGAAGACACTGCCGTACGGACGCGCATCGTTCGATCTGTCGATGACGCTGATGCGCCTCCAGGTGGACGACGAAGGGGCGCCGCGGCCGCCGGCGACGCGGCTGTTCTGGTCGCGGGTGTTCAGCGCCGGCGCCGCCGAGCAGGCCGACGCCAGCCTGCGATCGGCGCACGTCCCCGACGACGAGCCAATCGACGCAGCGTGGCTCGCCGACGCGATCGGAGCGGCCGACGTCCGCGTTCGCGCCGAGCGTCTCGATCAGATCGCGTTCGCCCAACGCGTGTTCGGTACGCCTGACGCCGCGCAGCGCGCGGACGTGCTCACCGCGGTGCGCGGGCTCGGGCGCTATCGCATGCTGATGTGGACGCTGGAGCGCATGGGCATCACCGCGCCAGAGGTTTTCACCGCGGCGACGCGAAAGGCCGCGCGGATTTCCGCGCTCGACGGCCGTCGCGGCTTCGAGGCGCAGGGACAGTTCCAGGGCGCCCTGGCGATCGTGTCGCGGATGCGCGCCGTTCGCGGCATCGACGTCGCGCGCGCGCAAGCGCTCGTCCAGCAGCTCGTCGCATTGCCGATCGGCGACGACGGGCGGTACGGCGGCGCGGTGGCCGGGTGGCTGCGCGACGAGATTGCCCGCGGCGGCGCTGGCGGCGCAACGATGGAGGCGGCGGTGCTCGCGGCGATGTCGGGCGCGGCGTCGGGCGAACGGGCTGCCAGCACGGTCGTCTGGGAAGGGAAGCCCTACCGCGTCGATCTCGGCGCGGCCGAACGGCGGCGGCTGTCGCAGGTCCGCGAACGTCAGGAAGGCGTCCCGCTCGACGTGCCGCTCGAGCTCGCCGCCGATGCGCGAGTGCTCGCGGCGGAGAAGGCGAGCCCCGACGATCTGCTGGCGATGGTGACGCGCCTGACCGCGGCCATCGAAGAGATCCCGCGGCGGGTCGGCCACGAGAGCGACTACACGCCGCCTGGAGTCCCGGCGGCAGCCAACGCTCGCGAGCCGCTGCGCAAAGTGCTCGACGACCTGACACGCGATGCGCGCGCGAAGGACGTCAAGCGCGCCGCGCGCGCGGCCGGTCCGCTCGTCGAAGCCTCCGACATGCTGCTGGCGCAGGCGCTGATGTCGATCGCCTACGCAGCGGACGTCGGCGATCCCGACGGCACCGTGCTGCTGGCCGACGACGTGTCGCTGCGCCACGACTTCGGTCTCGGCATGAAGGATGTCGAGATGCGGCAGAAGGCCGCCTGGAACGTTCCGCGGCCCGAAGTGAATCCTGGCGTGCCCTGGCATGTGTCCGGGGCGCTCGTCGGCCTCGACATCGGCTTGTCCAACCTCGCGCTCCGCCGGTTGAACTACGAGCGTGTGCTCGAGGCGCCGCGCCTGACGTCGAACGAGCGCGACACCTTCGCCCTCAGCGTGTCGCTGCTCAACCCCTTCGATCTTCGTGACGAGGATCGCGATCGGATTGCGGCCGCAATCGATCGAGGCCGCAGCCGCATCGCCTCGGTGATCGGCGATCCATCGGCGCTCGACGCGATCGCCAACGACCTGTCGATGGAAGGCTGGCGCCGGCGGTCGCTGCGGTGGATGGCGGCGCACGAGCCCGAGCGCGTCTCAGCGATGTTTTCGCTGACCGAAGTCCTCGCGCTGGGCGGTGGACTCGTCCCCGACCTCGATCGGTGGGGGATGTCGATGCTCGGCGCGCAGGGCTGCCCGTGTTCGCGCCTGACGCCGCCAGGGCGCTGGCCGATTCTGCTGGGTCGGCCGCCGCTGGGGCTGACAGGCTCGGCCGTTGCCGACCTGCACCTGTACACCGCCATCATGCTGAGGGAGCTTCGTCTTCCCGCCGCGCTGGCAAAAGTCGTGCTGTCGGCCGCCGCGCAGGATTTCATCGACGAGGTGAAGCCGAGCGACGACGCGGACTGGTTGACGCTGACGCGGGCCGCCCGCACGGCGACGCGCGAGCGTATGGAAGACTACATCGCGGCCGCGACGGCGTCGGGCCCGCTGGTGCCGGCGAGCAGCACGCGCGAGGAGCGGCGATGACCGCGAAGGGTTGCGCGCTGCTCGCGGCCGGGCTGTGGCTGCTTGCCGCCGGTCCGCCGCGCGAGGCGGTCGCGCAGACGCCGGAGCCCCAGCTCAGGATTCTCTCGCCCGGCGAAGACGCCTACGTCAGCGGTCCCACGCTGTTGCGCGCTCAGGCGGTTCCGCCGGAAGCGGTCGCCGGCGTGACGTTCTTCGTGGACGGGCGACAGGCCTGCGCGCTCACCAGAGTGCCGTACGAGTGTGACTGGGACGCCGGCGCGACCATCGCCGAGCACCAGGTGCGCGCGGTGGCGACGCTGCGAAGCGGCGGCCGCATCGTGCAGACGGTGCGTACCAAGTCGGTCGGCTATGCCGAGCGCGTCGACGTCGACGTCGTGCAGGTGACGGTGACAGTGAGCGACGGGCGCGGTAAGTTCGTGCCGAACATTCCACAGACCGCGTTCCATGTGCTCGAGGACGGCAAGCCGCAGACGATCTCGCATTTCACGTCGGAGGACGTGCCGCTCGAGCTCGTCGCCGCGATCGACATCTCCGGCAGCATGGCGCCGTCGATGCCCAAGCTGAAGTCCGCCGTGAAGGAATTCCTCGGCGACGTGCCGCCGCAGGATCAAGTGACGCTGCTCGGCTTCAACGACAACATCTTCACCCTGACCCGAAAGCAGACCGATCCAGGCGAGCGCGTCAAGGCGGTCGATCGCCTCGCGCCGTGGGGATCGACCGCGCTCTACGACGTGATCCTGCGCGGTGTCGAGATCCTCGGCCGGCAGACCGGCCGCAAGGCGCTGATCATCTTCACCGATGGCGAAGACCAGGGCAGCCACGCGACGATCAATGACGTCGAGCGTCGGCTGCAGTCGAGCGACGTCACCCTGTACATGATCGGACAGGGGCGCGGCGTCACCATGGAGTCGCTCCGCCGCGTCATGGACCGGCTGTCGACGCCAACCGGCGGCCGCGCGCTGTTCACCGAAAACGTCGACGAACTGCACACGGCGTTCGCCGATCTCCTCGACGAGCTGTCGAACCAGTACCTGCTCGGCTATCAGTCCACCAACTCCAAGCGCGACGACCAGTGGCGGCGGATCAAGGTGGACGTCGACGGCCACCGCGAAATCCGCGCCCGCCAGGGATACCGTGCGATGGCGGGGAAATAGAACCTGTCGAGGTCACAGAGGGTGAAACGGTGAACATCAAAGGCCACAGAGGGAACGACCGGCGCGGTTCACGCGACACGCGTTCACTCCGGGTCTTTTGGATTCTGTGCGCCGTTCTCTTTGTCCCTGACGGCGCGCCCGCCGCGCAGCAGCCCCAGAAACCGAGCTTTCAGGCGGCGGTCGAAGTCACGTCGCTCGACGTCTCGGTGGTCGACGATCGCGGCAAGCCGATCAAGGATCTCGCGCCTGGCGATTTCTCCGTTCACATCGACGGCGCCCTGCGCCGCGTGGTGTCGGCGGAATGGATCCCGCTGACCGAACCGGCGGGCGCGCAGCCGCCGGCGCCCCCCGACGGCTACAGCACAAACGAGAGTGCGACCGGGGGACGGCTGATCGTGCTCGGAATCGACCAGCCGAACATCCGCTTCGGCGGCGCAATGGCCATCGCGCGCGCGGCGAACGCGTTCGTCGACCGGCTGTCGCCCAGCGATCGCATCGCCGTGGCCGGCTTCGGCGTCGGCGCGCCGGCGACGCCGTTCACGACCGACCGCGCGATGGTGAAGCGGGCGATCGGGCGGATGACGGGGCAGAAGCAGTCGAGCCGCACGACCGACCGCCAGTACAACATCGCGCTCGTCGAGGCGCAGATGATCGATCGAGGTGATCGATCGACGCTCGAGACCGTTCAGGTCCGCGAGTGCCAGATGGCGGATCGATCGCCGGGCGCGCTCGAGATGTGCCGCACCCAGGTCGAAATGGAGGCGCGCCAGTTCGCGAACGACGCCAACCGCGAAGCCGACTCGACCGCCAGCACGCTGCGCGAGCTGTTCACCGGGCTGCGCCTGATCGACGCGCCCAAAACGCTGATCCTGATCTCCGAAGGCTTCGTGCTCAACGACGAATCGTTCGTCATCGATCTCGGCCGCATGGCGGCGGAGTCGCGCACCAGCCTCTATGCGCTGAAGCTCGACAACCAGCTCTTCGACGTCACCGAGTCCCGCGCGCCGATCAACCCGTTCGGCGATCGTCAGGCCCGCAGTGAGGGGCTGGAGGTCCTCGCCGGCGCGGCGCGTGGCACGCTGTTCAACGTGACCGGCACCGGCGAGCCGTTGTTCGAGCGGATCGAATCGGAGCTCTCCGGCTACTACCTGCTCGGCGTCGAGTCGGACGCCAAGGACAAGGACGGCCGCTCGCATACGATCCGCGTCGACGTGCCGCGCCGCGGCGCGCTGGTCCGCTCGCGGCGGCAGCTCCTGAACACCGTGTCCGATCTGCGCGCGGCTCGCGCCGCGCGCTCGCCGCGCCAGAGCGTCGCGGCGGCGCTCATCTCGCCGCTGCTGGCGTCGGCGCTGCCGCTTCGCGTCGCGTCGTTCGCGCTGCAGGGGCCGGAAAAGGATCGCGTGCAGATCCTGATTCACGCGGACATCGGCGCCGACTATCCAGCCTCGAAGGTCGTGACCGTCGGCTACCTGATCACCGACGCGAACGGCCGGATGGTCGACAACAAGTCCACCGATATGCGCCTGCTGCCTGTGATGACCGGTGTGCCGTCGGCGCTGCAGTTCACGGCTGGAGCCAGCCTGCCGCCCGGCGACTACACTCTGAAGCTCGCCGCCGCCGAAGGCGACAAGGTGGGCACGGTCGAGCACACGATTCATGGCGCGCTCGCCGGGGCCAGCGGCATCACGCTCAGCGAGTTGATGGTCGGCGGCCCGGTAGACGTCGGCGACCTGGTGACGCCGACCATCGGCTATCAGGTGACCTTCGGCAGCGTGCAGGGCTACGTCGAGACGTATGGCCAGCAAACCGACGGCCTGACGATGGAGTACGAGGTCGCGACCGCGGCCGACGCACCGGCGCTGGTCAACGTCGACGTGCCGCCGCGGCCGGCGGGCGACACCCGCGTGATTTTCTCGCGGGTCATTCCGATTCACCAGATTCCGCCCGGCAAGTACGTGCTGCGGGCGATCCTCTCGGCCGACGGCCGTTCCGTGAAGACGCTGACGCGAGGCTTCGAGATCGCCGCGCCGAAAGTGCTGCTCACCTCGGCCGACGGCCTCGGCGATACCGGCACCGACACCGAGCTGTACCTGCCGGTGGACGACAAGGTGATGGCGCCGGTTTTCCGGCGCGACGCCGCGGTCGAAACCGAAACGGTCGCGCCGTTCCGCGAGCGCCTCACCGATTCGACCAAGGCGTCGTTCGAGCAGGGTGTTGCGTTCCTCGGGGCCGGCGACGACACCAAGGCGGAGCTCGCGTTCAAGAAAGCGATCGAGCCGGAGGGCGACAGCACCGCGCCGCTCACCTTCCTGGCGGCATCGTTTGCCGCCGCCGGACACGATCGCGAGGCGGCGAGCGCCTGGCAGACCGCGCTCGTGAACGGCACCGACTTCCCGCAGATCTACCAGTGGCTCGGCGAGGCGCTGCTGCGCAACCACGACTTCGGCGAGGCGCGCTCGATCTACGAGGAGGCAGTCGGCAGGTGGCCATCCGACCCGCGCTTCACCAAACCGCTCGCGATGCTCTACGGCACGTTCGGTAAGGGCCGCGA
>Ga0066903_100003906_pt1 | contig 12389 bp, 7 predicted proteins | sample PanSoiMetaGPlot1_FD_67491 | JGI IMG/M metagenome (GOLD analysis project Ga0066903, IMG submission 67491) | Tropical forest soil microbial communities from Panama analyzed to predict greenhouse gas emissions - Panama Soil - Plot 1 (version 2) | ecosystem: Environmental > Terrestrial > Soil >...
AGGCGCTCGTCGATCCGCTCGTAACCCTTGTCGATCTGGTGGGCGGCTCCGATCGTCGACTGCCCCTCCGCGCAGAGACCGGCCAGCAGCATCGCCATGCCGGCACGGATGTCGGGGCTCTCCATCCGCTGGCCGAGGAGGGTCGCGGGGCCGGTCACGACGGCCCGGTGCGGGTCGCAGAGAATAATCCTGGCCCCCATCCCGACCAGCTTGTCGACGAAGAACAGGCGGCTTTCGAACATCTTCTCGAAGATCAGGACGGTGCCGAACGCCTGTGTGGCCACGGTCAGCGCGATCGACGTCAGGTCGGCCGGGAAGGCGGGCCACGGGCCGTCCTCGATCTTCGGGATGTGGCCGCCGAGGTCGTCCTCGACGATCAGCTGCTGCTGAGAGGGAACCTGAATGGACGTCCCCTCGATCGTGGTGCGTACGCCGAGCCGAGCGAAGGCCGGCAGGATCGAAACCAGGTCTTTCGGCTCGGCATCCTCGATCGTGATGGCGCTCGAAGTCATCGCCGCAAGGCCGATGAAGCTCGCCACCTCGATGTGGTCGGGGCCGATCCGCCACTCGCCGCCGCGCAACGACTCGACGCCGTGGACGCGGAGCACGTTCGACTCTATCCCCTCGATCTGGGCGCCGAGCGACACGAGGAACCGGCACAGGTCCTGGACGTGCGGCTCGCAGGCAGCGTTGCCGATCACCGTCTCGCCCGGGGCCAGGACGGCGGCCATGATCGTGTTCTCGGTCGCCATCACGCTGGCCTCGTCCAGGAAGATCTGCTCGCCGCGGAGCCCGCTCTCGGCGCGCAGCTCGAAACCGTCGCGAATCTCGACGGCCGCTCCCAGCCGCGCGAAGGCGTGCACGTGCGGGTCGAGCCGTCGCCGGCCGATCAGGTCGCCGCCGGGGGGCGGCACGATCGCCTGCCCGAAACGGGACAGGAGCGGCCCGGCGAGCAGAAACGAGGCGCGCATCCGCCCGCACAGCTCGGCGTCGAGCTCGTACTTGGAGACCTCGGCCGTGCTGACGCGAACATCGTTCGGGCCGGTCCAGGCCACGTCGGCACCGAGGTCGGCGAGCAGCTCGAGCATCGTCTCGACGTCCCGGATCCGGGGAACGTTCGAGAGCACGACGGGTTCGTGCGTCAGCAGCGTCGCCGCCAGGATCGGGAGCACGCCGTTCTTGTTTCCCGCCGCCTTCACGGTTCCGGAAAGGCGACGACCGCCGTCGATCACGAAGGACTGCATCAGCTCTGAGGTGAGGACACCTGCGTGCATCGGGCCTGTGGCGGGCACCGCGGTAGGCTAGCGGACATGTCCAGTCCAACCCGTGAACAGGCCTGGGACACGCTTACTCGTTACACGAAGAGCCAGGCGCTCCTCCGTCATGCCCTCGCCGTCGAGGCGTCCGTGCGGTGGTACGCGCGCTCCGATGGCGAGGACGAAGAGCTCTGGGGCGTGACCGCGCTCCTGCACGACTTCGACTACGAGATCCATCCGACGCTCGACCAGCATCCCCAGGACGGCGCGCCGATCCTGCGCGAGGAGGGCTATCCGGAGGTCGTGATCGACGGTGTCCTCTCGCACGCGGAGCATCTCGCGATACCTCGCGACACGCCGCTGAAGAAGACCCTTTTCGCCTGCGACGAGCTCTCGGGCTTCGTGCACGCGTGCGGTCTCGTACGTCCGGACGGGATCGCGACGCTCGAGCCGAAGTCGGTACTGAAGAAGCTGCGGCAGCCGTCGTTTGCGGCCGGGGTCCACCGTGACGAGGTCTATGCCGGCGCCGAGCTGCTCGGCCTCGGGCTCGACCAGCACATCACGAACGTGATCGAGGCCCTGCGCCCGATCGCGCCCGAGTTGGGCCTGCGCGGCTAGCGGCGCAGCGTCAGCCGGGTCGACTTCGTCGTCTTCCCGGAGCCGGACGTGAGCGTCCAGACGATCCGGTACGTGCCCGGGTGCTTCACGCCCCTGGGGAGCCGGAGCCGCACGATCGACGTGCCCGGGTCGAGGATGAACGACCAGCGCGCCGCTCTCTTCAGGCCCGTGCCCGTCATCGTCATGCGCACGCTCGCGCGGCGGGTCGACGTGACGCGCAGGGACGCGAAGCGCGCGTGCGGCCCGAGCTTGAGCGCGGCCGGCGCGCGGAAGGCGAGGCGGCTGGCAAGGGAGACGACGGTCACGCTGACGAGCGGGCTGGGGTTGCCCGCCTTGTCGAAAGCGCGGACCTTGAGGCGGGTGACGCCGTTGACGGTGATGCTGCGCTGATACTCGTTGCCGTGGTCGGCAGTCGGTTCACTGCCGTCGCTCGTCCACCGGACCGTCCCGACGCCCGAGGTGGCATCGGCCGCCGCCATCGTCACCGTGACCGCCTTCGCGTAGGGCGTCTTGCTGCAGGCCCCACCGTTACAGCGAACGAACAGCGAGGGCGCGGTTCCGTCGCCGACGAGCGAGAAGGAGGAGGCGCCCGAGCCCAGCCCGGCCGCGTTCGTCGCCGTGATGCTGAGCGGGCCCGTGGGGACGGTGCCCGAACCCGAGAACGCATAGGTGCGGCGCGGGCCGGTACCGGCGACCGTGAATCCGGAGACGGTCGGGAACGAGTACGAGGTGACACCCGACTCGGGATCCGACGACGCGGCCGTGACCGTGAACGATCCGCTCCCGCCGGGACGGAAGTACACGACCTTCCCCGCCGCCGACGTGTTCGAGAAACCGCTGAAGTAGAGGGTCGGAATCGTGGGCGGAGTCGTGTCGACCTTCGCGTCCTCGGACGGCTTCGACGCCACGGAGACGTTGCCGACGTTGTCGGTCGCCTTCACCTGGTAGCGGTAGCACCCGCCCGACGTGACACTCTTGTCGGCGTTGCCGGAGAGAGTCACGGCGGCGAACGTGCCGAAGGTGCCGCAGACGCCGTTCGTCAGCGTGGCAGCGGCGCGCTCGACGACCGAGCGGGTCGCGTCCACACCCGAGCCCGAGTCGCTGCCGGGGACGAGTACCAGCGGGACGGAGCCACCGAACCACGGGCCGCCGGTGACAGTCACGCCCTGACCGGTCGGCGCCGTCGCGTCGGCTCCGATCGTGAGGGTGTCGGTGGCGGTGAGGCCGTCGCTGCTGGTCGCCGTCACCTTCACCGCTCCGGGCGCAGCTGCTCCCGCCGCCCACGTGTAGCTGGCGGGCGAGGCGTACGGCGAGGAGGTGTCGGCACCGCCGGTGGAACCCGACCAGCCGGACGTGGACGAGACGTCGGGGAACGCGACCTGCGTGATGGTCAGCCCGGTCGCGGGCGTTGCGGTGGCATTCAGCGTGAACGAGCCCGTTGCGGCCGGGCGGAACCAGAGTGTCTTCGTCGTCGCGCTCCAGAACTGGTCGCTCGCGCCGCTGCCTTCCGTCGGCGCCGCGACCGCAACAGTCGGCACGACAGTGTTCACGACCGCGGTCGCGGATGCCGCCGACGTGCCCGAGTTGCCGACGTTGTCGGAGATCGTGTAGCGATAGCGGTAGCAGTTGCCCGAGGCGACGCTGGTGTCGGCGCCGCCCGACAGTGTGACCGGCGCCCACGCATCGCTGAAGCTCCCGCACGTACCGCTCGTGAGCGCAACCGAGTCGCGCTCGACGACGCCGGAGGCTCCGTTCACTCCCGACCCGGCGTCCGTGCCGGTGCCGAGCGTCAGCGGGATCGAGAGGCTTCCGTAGTTCGGTCCACCGACGAGCGCGACCGACATCCCGGTCGGCGCGGTGATGTCACGGGTGACGGTGAAGCTGTGGGGTGTCCCCGTCCCGTCGAGGTCGGAAAGGGTGACCTGCTTCGACCCGCTGTCGGTATCGCTCGCGGTCCAGTTGTACGTATGCGATGTGCTCGGCCCTGGACCGGGGTTGTCGGCGAACACGTCCGGAAAGTCGACGGTCAGAGGCCCGTTGTCGGTCGTGTCGTTGACATCGACGGTGACACTGCCCGAGTGAGCCGAGTAGTAGAGGGTCAGCGGCGAGCTCTTGACGAACGCGTACAGCGGCGACGCCGTCAGGGTCAGATTCGCAGACGTGATCGTCGCCTGCGAGCTGCCGGCGGCCACGGCGACCGCGCACAGGAGGGCCAGCAAGGTGGCACGGAGCTTCACGCCAGGGTCAATCGGCCGGACCGGCCCGATTCTTGAGCGATTTCCCTACAAGGAGCGCAACAGGCGGTTGATGTCGCCGTCGCTCGTCCACCAGCCGCAGGAAACGCGCACCCAGCCTGTACCCGGCATATCCCGGATGACGACACCCTGCTCGTACGCGCGCTCGGCGGTCTCTGCGGCGTCCCCATCGGCGACGAAGGAGACCAAGTTGGCCTGCCCCGGAGCGGTCACGACCTCGAAGCGCTCTGACAACAGCACGTAGCAGCGCGCTGCGATCTCGGCCGAGTGGTGCGCAGCCCAGTGGGGAACCAGCGCGAGCGCAGCCTCGAGTCCGGCCAGCGAGGCATTCGGGATCCAGCCGGCGTCGAACCTCGCGGCCCCGTCCTTCGGCGTGTACGTCCCGTCGACCTCGTAGGCGTTCTGGGAGAAGTACGTCGGCAAGGCGACGTGCAGGCGCTCCGGGTCACGAACGTACAGGGCTCCCGTGGCGTCCGGCCCGCACAGCCACTTCTGTCCGGACACGGTGTAGAAGTCGAACCGCATCGCGTCGACGGCGATCGCACCGGCCGTCTGCGCCCCGTCCACGAGCATGGGCAGACCAGTCGCCTCTTGGAGCTCCTCGACCGGCAGGAGGTTGCCCGTCTGCCAGGACACGTGCGAGAGCGCGAGCAGCCGCGTCTTCGGCGTGACCTGGGCCAGGATCGCGTCCAGCGCCTCTTCGGGTAGAAGCGTGCGGACGGCCGCGACCCGAACAGTCGCTCCGGATGCTCGCAACGGCCCGATCAGCCCGAAGTGCTCGGTGTCGGTGGTAACGACCTCGTCCTCGGGCGCCAGCCGCAGACCTGCGAGGACGATGTTGCAGCTCTCGGTCGTCGAGGAGGTGAGCGCGACGTTCTCCGGTGGAACGCCGATCGTGGCCGCGAGACCGGCACGGACGCGGGCGCGCAGCCCGAGCATCGAATCGATGTACGGCCGGCCGCCGCGGCCCCCTTTCAGGTCGGCCCGCTCCTGCGCCTGCATCGCCTCCACGGTCGGCCGCGCGAGAGGTCCCATCGAACCGGCGTTCAGGTACGCCACGCGGCCGAGGACGGGGAACTGGTTGCGTGCCTTGCGGAAGTTCACAGGGTGAGCTCCACGGGGGCGTGATCCGAGAGGAGCAGGCCGTTCCGGCGCCGCAGGTCGTCACGCCAGACGCGGAGCGGCGAGGGAGCAGCGCCACGGACGGCGATGTGGTCGATTCCCGGGCCTGGCTCGGAATAGCCGTCCAGTGCAATCTGGGCCCCCCGGCAGTTGAAGTCTCCGGCAAGCACGACGACATCTCCTTCCCGCGCGAGGCCCTCGCAGAACTCGACCGCGCGCGTGAGCTCCGCGGCCGGGACACGCTCGTCCCCGAGCGAGCCGGAGGCGTGCAGGTTGGCGATGAGGAGACCCTGCTCGAGGCGAATGGCCTGGCAGATCCGGCGCTCCTTCGCCCACGCGAGCCTGGCGACCAGGTCGAGGCCGAGGCGCCGCGCCTGCTCGCGCCGGAACCACGTGGGGTTCAAGGTCACCGTCTCGTGGAGCGTAGCCTCCAGGCCTTCACCGAGGAGAATTGCGTTGCCCTGGCCCGAAAATGCTGACCGGAGCCGCCCGTGGTCGAGCGACGTGAACCTGCGGCCGAGGCCGCCGGTGATCGGGACCGGGCCGAGATGCGGGCGCTGGGCGACGGCTCCGAAGGCCGTCATCCCCGTCCACTTCTCCAGGCGGCCGAGTGCCCAGACGGGCACCTCCTGGAGGGCCAGGACGTCAGGCCGGTCGGCGGCCGCGAGGCGCACCATCACCTCCAGGTACGACCTTCGGCCGGGAGGGAACGAGTTGCCGTGGTACAGGTTCCAGCTCCGGACGATCACGGGGTCTACTGTACGACGCCGTGCGCGTCGTCCTCGCCGACCCGGCCGCCTTTACACCGCAGTACGACCACGAGCTCGCGAGCGCCCTCGCTCGCGCCGGCGCCGAGGTCGAGCTCCTCACCTCGCGCTTCCGGTTCGGCGAGATCGCCGATCCGGACGGCTACGCCCGACGCGAGGTCTTCTACCCGCTCTCGTCTCGCTTGTTCGGCCGGTCGCGGCTGCGGCTGCCGCTCAAGGTCGCCGAGCATCCATTCGGAATGGCGCGGCTTGCCGCCGGTCGGCCCGACATCCTCCACGTCCAGTGGCTGGCCGCACCCCAGCTCGACGGCCGGCTGCTGCGGACGCGTGCGTCGAGCGTGTTCACCGCCCACGACCTGCTCCCACGGCGGACGGCCGATCGCGAGGACCTCTGGCGGCGCCTGCTCGGCCGGTTCGACCGGGTGGTCGTGCACAGCGAGCGCGGTCTCGAGCGGCTGGTCCAGCTCGGTGTGGAGGCTCGACGTCTCCGCGTCATCCCACATCCGGCCTTCCGCAGCGATCCACCTCGAACGGACGACGGGAGCACGGTCCTGTGTCTGGGCACGATCCGGCCCTACAAGGGCCTCGGTGACGCAATCGACTCGGTGCGGCGGGTGGAAGGCGCGCGGCTGCTCGTCGCAGGTGATCCGGTCGAGCCCGTCGACCGGTACCGCGAGGAGGCTGGCGATTTTGCCGAGTGGCGACTCGGGTATCTCTCCGAACAGGATGTGGACCGTGCGCTCGGCGACGCCACGATCGCCGTATTTCCATACCGGGCCGAGCTCGACCAGTCGGGCGCGCTGATGCGGGCCCTCGGAGCCGGCGTGCCGGCGGTCGTGTACGACGTCGGCGGGCTGGCGGAGCCGATCCGGGCCTTCGGGGCGGGTCTGGTCGTGCCGCCGAGCGACGTCGACGCGCTTGCGGTCGCGATCTCGGGTCTGCTCCGCGACCAGGAGGCGTTGTCGGAAGCGCGTGCGGGCGCGATGCGCGCGCGTGACGAGCTGACGTGGGACGCCTCCGCAACCGCTCATCTCGCGCTCTACAGAGAGGTGCTGGCAGACCCGTGAGCACGCCGATCGAGGATTACGCGCTTCTCAGCAACCTCCGCACCGCTGCCCTGGTCTCGCGCGCAGGATCGGTCGACTGGCTCTGCCTGCCCCGGTTCGACTCTGGCGCCTGCTTTGCGGCTCTGCTCGGTGGCCCCGAGCACGGCCGCTGGCTGCTGGCTCCGGAAGCCACCCCGAATCGAATCGAACGCCGCTATCGCCCCGAGACGCTGATCCTGGAGACGACCTTCGAGACGGACGACGGAGTGGTGCTCCTGGTCGACTTCATGGCGGCACGCGAGGACGACACGATCCTGGGGAGAATCGTCCGTGGGCTCGAAGGCGAGGTCGAGATCGCGACCGAGCTCGCGTTTCGCTTCGACTACGGGTCCGCGGTGCCCTGGGTCATCCAGAGAGACGATGCCCGTCTGGCGGTGGCGGGACCGAACGCGATTCGGCTTCAGAGCAGCATCGAGCTCGTCGGAAAGGACTTCACGACCGTCGGCTCGGCGAAGGTCTCGGCCGGCGAAACGGTCACGTTCTCCCTCACGTCGTTCGCCTCGCACCGCCCTCCACCCGACCCTGTCGACGAAGACGCCGTGCTCGAGGAGACCGAGGAGTTCTGGCTGGCGTGGTCGGACCGCTGCAGTTACACCGGCGAGTGGGCCGAGCAGGTCCGGTCGTCGCTTCGCATCCTGAGGGGCCTGATCTACGAGCCGACCGGTGGGATCGTCGCCGCGGCGACGACCTCGCTGCCGGAGTGGCCCGGAAGCTCCCGGAACTGGGACTACCGCTACTGCTGGCTACGAGACGCCACGCTCACGCTGCTCTCGCTGATCGACTCGGGTTACCTCGAAGAGGCCCGGGCATGGCGCCAGTGGCTGTTCCGAGCCGCGGCCGGCAGCCCCGGCGATCTCCAGATCATGTACGGCGTGGCCGGTGAGCGGCGGCTCGCCGAGTACGAGGCCGACTGGCTCCCGGGCTACGAGAGCTCAACGCCGGTCCGGATCGGCAACGCCGCTTCGGAACAGCTCCAGCTCGACATCTACGGCGAGATCATCGACGCCTTCACGACCGCGAGGGCACACGGCCTCGAGGCGTCCGACTACGCCTGGCGTCTCTCGGTGAAGCTCCTCGAGTTCCTGGAGAAGGCGTGGCGAAAGCCCGACGCCGGCATCTGGGAGGTACGCGGCCCGGCGCGCCAGTTCACGCACTCGAAGGTCATGTGCTGGGTGGCATTCGACCGGGGGCTGCGAACGATCGAGGAATGGGGACGCGAAGGGCCGGTGGACCACTGGCGTGCGATCCGAGACGAGATCCACGACGACGTGTGCGTCAACGGCTTCGACCAGGAGCTGGGCTCGTTCGTCCAGTTCTACGGCTCGGACCGGCTGGACGCGAGTCTCTTGCTGATTCCGCTCGTCGGCTTCCTTCCCGTCGACGACGAGCGTGTGGTCGGCACGATCGAGCTGATCGGCGAGAGACTCTCGCGGGACGGCCTGATCGCGCGGTACGACGCCGATGAGGAGAACGTCGGAGTCGACGGGCTCCCGCCCGGAGAGGGCGTGTTCCTGCCTTGCTCGTTCTGGTACGCAGCCGACCTCGCGCTCCTCGGCCGCAAGGACGAAGCGCGTGCGCTCTATACGCGTCTCCTCGGCCTGCGGAACGACCTCGGTCTGATCTCCGAGGAGTACGACCCGAAGACGGGCCGGATGCTCGGCAACTTCCCGCAGGCGTTCACGCACCTGGCGCTCGTGGCCTGCGCGTACGTCATCGAACGCGGCGAGACGCCGCGCGGCGTATAGCCCCGTCTACCGGTGGCCGAAGTGGTGCGCTCGCGGGAGCGCGGCCTGCACCTCGGCGAGACCTGCGACCTCACGCGCGAGCCGGCCGAGCGTCTCCAGCGACCCGACGAGCACGTTCAGGTTGCGGTCCGACCGCTCCAGTCTTCCGCGGGCGAGCAACAGCGACTCCCCTCTGACAAGAGGGCGGTGGCGCTCGTAGACCGGCGGCGGAACGATCAGGTTCACCTGGCCGATCTCGTCCTCCAGGAGCATGAAGACGACCCCGTTGGCAGTTGCGGGCCGCTGGCGAGCGACCGCCAGGCCGGCGACGGCGACGGCGGTCCGGTCCGGGAGACCAAGCAGCTCGCCGGTGCCCACCGTCCCTGGAGGCAGATGCGGTCTGAGCAGCTCGAGTGGATGCGGGCCGACGGAGAGGCTGGTCATGCTGTAGTCGGCGAGCATCCGCTCCCAGTCCGTCTGCGGAGGAAGCTCGGGGACGGGCGCAGTCGGTTCGAGTGGGAGTGCGAGCTGGACTGCCCCCCGAGCGACGCTCGCAGGGCGGGGAGCGACACCGACTCGCCACAGCAGCTCGCGCCTGGGCGGTCCCAACGAGTCGCATGCCCCGCTGGCGACGAGCGCCTCCAGCACTGCCCGATTCACCGATGCGCGCCGCGCGAGGTCCGCGACGTCGGCATACGGCTGCCCGGTTGCGACCGCCTGGGCTTCCTCCTCGCCGACGGAACGGACGTAGCCGAGGCCGACCCGCACAGCGCCGTCCTGGTTCGTGCACGCAGCGGCGCTGAGGTTGACGTCGGGCGGGAGAACCTTCACCCCCCGCCGCTGCCCATCCCGGACAAGACTCGCCGGCGGGTAGAACCCCATCGGCTGGGCGTTCAGAAGCGCGCAGAGAAACTCGGCCGGATAGTGGTGTCGGAGCCAGGCGGACTGGTAGGCGAGCAGCGCGAACGCCGCCGAGTGCGACTTGGGGAAGCCGAATCCGGAGAAGCCCGCGAGCTTGTCGTAGATCACGTTCGCGAGTTCGGCGTCCACGCCCTGAGCGAGCGCCCCGGCGACGAAGCGAGAGCGGAGGGCCTCGATCGCCTCCTCGCTCCGCTTCCGGCTCATCGCCCGGCGCAGACTCTCGGCCTCCCCCACGGTGAAACCGGCGAGCGCCATCGCCACCTCGAGCACCTGGTCCTGGAAGACGACGACGCCGAGCGTCTCGCGGAGTGGCTCGGCGAGCGAGGGATGGTCGACCGGCGGAACGAAAGAGGGATCCTCGCGGAGCTTCTGGCGGCGTTCGATGTAGGGGTGGACCGCTCCACCCTGGATCGGTCCCGGCCGGACGAGAGCCACCTGGATCGTCAGGTCGTCGAGGTTCTCCGGTCGCGTGCGCAGGAGGCTCTGCATCTGCGCGCGGCTCTCGATCTGGAAGTCCCCGATCGTGTCCGCGCGCTGGATCTCGGCGTAGACCGCTTGGTCGTCGAGCGGGATCCGGGAGAGGTCGATCGTCGTGCCGCGCAGGCGGGCGATCTGGTCGACGCAGTCTTCGACGGCGGAGAGCATCCCGAGCCCGAGCAGGTCGATCTTCAGGAAGCCTGCGTCGGAGCACGAGTCCTTGTCCCACTGGCAGATCTGGCGGCCCTCCATCGCCGCCGGCTGCACCGGGACGAGCTCGATCAGGGGCCGGCTGGAGATGACCATCCCGCCGGGATGCTGCGAGATGTGCCGCGGCAGGCCGGCGATCTCGTGCGCGAGAGCTCCGAGCGCATGCCAGCGGGCAGAAGCGTGGTCGCCGGGGAGCCGCTCGACCTCCTCGGCGACGCGGTGCGGATTCCCTTCGGTCACCCGGGCGAGCCGCTCGAGTTCGGCCGCAGGCAGCCCGAGCGCCTTGCCCAGGTCGCGGATCGCGCCACGCGAGTGGTAGGTCGAGAAGGCGGCGACGAGCGCGGCATGCTCGTGGCCGTACCGCTCGGTCACCCGGAGGATCAGCTGCTCGCGGATGTCGCGAGGAAAGTCGAGATCGATGTCCGGCGCCGACACGAGCTCCCGGTTGAGGAAGCGGCCGAGCGAGAGGTCGGCCTCGACCGGATCGACGTGGGAGAGCCCGGTCAGGTAGCAGACGAGCGAGCCGACCGAACTGCCGCGGCCGCGGCCGGGCGGCAGCGCGTGGCGAGGGGAACCGGGACCTCGCACCTCCGCTGCGACCTCGCGGGCGAGCTCGAGCACCTCCCAGTGGAGGAGGAAGAACCCGGCGAGCCTCAGCTCGGCAATCAGATCGAGCTCCTCGCGCAGGCGGGCCTTCGCGAGCCTGCGCAGGCGTGAGGTCCGGTAGCGGTCCTCGAAGGCCCTGAGGCAGACCTCGCGCAGCTGCCCGTCCGGGGTCTCGAACCCGTCAGAGAAATCCGGGTAGCGGTAGCCGAGCTCCTCGGTCAGGTCGAACGTGAGGCCGGCGGCGATCTCGACCGTCCGAAGCACGGCTTCCCGGTCGTCGGGGAAGCGGTCGATCGCCTCTTCGGGAGCGAGCAGGACCGACTCGTGGTTGCCACGCCGCTCCTCCTCGCAGCCGTCCAGCGACGAGCGGCAGCGGATCGCGACGAGCGCGTCCTGGAGAGCACTGCGCCGTTCGTGATGCGCGTGGACGTCGCCGGTTGCGACCGTGGCGACGCCGAGGTCGCGGGCGAGCTCGCGGAGGGCGGCGATGCGACGGGCATCGCCGCGCTCGTACGGGCGCTGGAGCTCGACGTAGAAGCGGTCCTCGAACGCGTCCGCAACGCGTGCCGCTGCATTGGGTGCGATTACGCCAAGGCCGTTTCGCGCGCAGCCGGAGAGGCAGATCAGTCCTTCCCCGAGCTCGAGCAGCCTCTCGAGCGGCAGCTCCGGAGAAAGCGGCTCTCGGCGCGCGCTAGACGTCGGCCGCGTGCCGGCATGTGCCTCGGTGACCAGCCGGCAGAGATTGGCGTAGCCCTTCGGCGTCTCGACGAGGAGGGTGACGTGGGTCCCTCCTTCCAGACTGAGCTCGGCGCCGGTGATCGGCCGGATGCCGAACGCCTTCGCCGCGTGCGCGAACTCGAGCGAGCCGCAGACGCCGTCGTGGTCGGTGAGCGCGAGGGCCTCGTAGCCGAGATCGGCGGCCCTGGCGGCGAGCTCTTCGGGCTGCGAGGCACCGTCGAGGAACGAATAGGCTGAGTGGCAGTGCAGCTCGACGTAGCTCATCTCCTAGTGCCGGCCGACGGCGACGGAGAGGCGATCACCGACACGCCACCGCGCGAGCTGCGCATCCTCTGCGAACACGACTGGCTGACCGTCACCTGGACCCGTCATGCGGCCGGGGAGCGCGGCGCCGAGCCGCACGTCCACCTCCAGCACGTCGACGCCTTCTACGTATTGGCCGGACGGATGACCCTGCAGGCCGGGCCGGAGCTGGAGCGCCTGACCTTGGACGCCGGCACGCTGGTGATGGTGCCTCCGAACCTCGTGCACGGGTTCGACAACGACGGGCCGGGCGAGCTGCGGTTCCTGAACTTCCACGCCCCCGGGT
>Ga0066903_100003907_pt1 | contig 12388 bp, 15 predicted proteins | sample PanSoiMetaGPlot1_FD_67491 | JGI IMG/M metagenome (GOLD analysis project Ga0066903, IMG submission 67491) | Tropical forest soil microbial communities from Panama analyzed to predict greenhouse gas emissions - Panama Soil - Plot 1 (version 2) | ecosystem: Environmental > Terrestrial > Soil >...
GCGCCAGGGAGCGAGCGTTACCATCATGATGGTCGTCGGTGACGCTGGCAACATAGACTTACACAATTTTGAAGGAACCTGGCATGTAAGCTGTAAGGATGCAGACGAGGCAATGACTGTACTACAGACAATACTTGCCGAGGGACTTCGGCAGGCACGAGGGAGGTGATCACGATAAGCAGCGACAAGAAGCAGTGGATTGTTCAAGTCAACCAGCAGGGCATCACGTTCAGTGAAGTGTATGGCCCGTTTGCCTCCGCAGAGGAGGCAGACGCATACATCTCTTCAATGCAGAGCAGGATGCCAGAAAGCACCCGCTACTGCATCGACCAGATGACCACGCCGAGCGAGCAGACCATGCTCGGCATTCGGCGTCAGCATGCGGGGCCGCTGGTTCTTCCGGCGCAGGATTGAAAAACCCCCGCTAAACACGAGGACTAGCGCGACGGGGTGAGACCCGCTATACTTCACCCCTCGTGGCCGGGGGTGGCACTTGCTCCCAAAGCCACGATAGTGCCACCCCCAACTCCTCCTCAACAATACAACCGGAAGGGAGCCAATGGGAGCAACAACCACCCGCAGTAAGCAACCGAAAGTCAAGCCGAGCCGCAAGCGGTCTGACGCTCCGAGCACCGTAGACCTGCCGAAGCTCCGCACCAGCGAGCGCACTACGCTCAAGGCGTGCGAGTTCCGGTGGGACATGACCTACGGCCACGACATGGAGCCGATCACCGCTGCACCCGCTTTGCGCTTCGGTAGCCTGGTACACGGTGCGCTCGCTGCGTACTACAAGCCAGGTATCAAGCGTGGCCCGCACCCGGCGAAGACATTCCGTAAGCTGTATGCCGCAGAACTCGAGACGGCAGAGGCTATGGGATTTCGCGACGAGGACGGGAACTGGCAGGAGGCAGGCGGACTCGGCGAGGCGATGATGAACAACTATGTCGAGGAGTACGGCTCCGACGATAAGTGGGAGGTCATCGCCACCGAGATGCCGTTCAGCGTGACGGTCATGCAAGAAGTTGTGACCATGAAGGACGGCTTGCAGATGAAGCCGTGGTTCAATTACGTTGGCGTCCTAGACGGCGTCTGGCGGGACCGAAGCACGAAGCGTCTGTGGATACCAGACCACAAGACGACTTCTGGCATCGGCGGCACGGTAGACCACCCGAACATCCCGCCGTACCTACAGATGGATGACCAGGCTGGTGCGTACTGGTCGTTTGGAGTTGAGTACCTGATACAGCAGGGCATCCTGAAGGATCCCAAGCAGCTGGCTGGTATGCTGTACAACTTCATGCGCAAGGCAATGCCCGATGAGCGACCGTACAAGATCGTCAAGGGCAAGCGGCTACACCTCAACCAAGACGGCTCCATCAGCAAGCGGCAGCCACCACCGTTCTTCATGCGGCTGCCGATCATGCGCGACGAGTACGACCGGGAGCAAGCCAAGCAGCGTACTCTCGAGGAGTACCGACGCATTGAACTGCTACAGCAGGGCGAGCTCAATGTGACCAAGTCGCCGGGCATGTTCACGTGCGTGACGTGTCCGGTGCGCGATATCTGCGAGCTACACGAGACGGGGCATGACTGGTCCTCGATGTACAACGAGACCATGCGTCCCTGGGATCCGTACGCACAGCACGAGATCAAGGAAGGTCGCTGAAATGTCTGGGGCCAGGCAGCACATATCCCAGTGCTCTCCCTCCTGGCCCCAGGCTCATTTTTGTTTTTCCTACAACGAAGGGACGGCAGAATAAGCATGGATTTCGTATCAGGAAATGGGCATCTCGTAGAGAACGACGAAGAGCGCGTTGTCAAGTTCATCACCATCATGGCCGAAGCGTTCTGCGAGACGCACGAAGAGGACAAGCACGACAGCGATGATTGCATCGCCGTCCGCATAAGCCTGGCCGCCTATATCGCGCACCACATTGGCGTGCGGCTGCCGGAGCACATCGAAAGGATGCTGGATCTCATGGCCGAGTACGAGGAACGAGCACCGCGTTGAGCCCACAGATCACCAAGCTGGGCGCAGGCGCTTGGATACGTATCATGGTACACGCCTACCCTGGCTGGGGAAAGACTGCCTTCGCAGCGACTGCGGCAGAGGCAGGCTACAAGACGCTGTTCATCCGCTCGCCAATGGACCAAGTTCCTAAGCGTGCGCTTCAGGCTGGTGCCGATCAGTATGAGGTAACCACCTGGGAAGACATGATGGGCGGCGACGGCATCCTAGAATATCTGAGGATGGCCGACCATGGCTATGAGTGGGTCTGGCTCGATTGCCTAAGCATCATACAGGACGTCCTCCTGGACGACGTGTGGGCGGCAGTCGTGGCGGAGAAGCCAGGCCGAGGCACACTCACACCAGCTGGCGGCCTAGACCGGGGAGAGTACGGTCGCAATATGGAGCGCATCCAGCAATGGGTGCGCCATATTGTTGGGGTCAATACGTTCCACTTCGGCATCACGTGCCACCCTATGGAACAGCAGCACCCAACGAACGACGAAGGTGGCTCACTCCTCGCACCCTACGTGCAGGGCAAGAACATGACCGAGAAGATTTGCGGATACATGAACATCGTCGCATTTCTCGAGGTCATGGATGAGGATGATGACGACGCACCAAAGTCTCGCCGACGCCTACACGTCCGCGAGAACTCACGGTTCTATGCCAAGGATCTGTACGACGCATTTCCCCTTGGCTACATCGACGACCCCACGGTCAAGAAGTTGATGGAGGGCGTGGGCGCACCAAGTAAGCTCCCTACAAGACGGGCCACGCCTACACGTAGGCGTGGCGGAAGGAGGAAGACCGCATAATGGCCAAAGTCATCAAGTACGATAACTCCGGTGTTGAGGAATCAGGTGGCGGCGGAGTACAGCCGCGTGCGGGCATCTATCCCGCCAAAGTTGCCATTTGCCGTCAGCGCACGGAGAAGAACGACGGCTCGCCAGCCAACGACATCGAAGTTGCCCTCAATCTCGGTGGCGACTTCGCATGGGTCTACACCTACATCGGTCTGAGCGAGGCAGCAGACTGGAAGCTGGCCGAATTTACCCGCGCTCTCGGCCTGAAGGAGAAGGGACAGTTCGACCCGGACAAGATCGTCGGCAAGATGATCCGCGTGAAAGTCAACCCGGATTCGTACGAGGGCGAATACCGCGCTCGTGCCGGCAAACTCATGAAGACGCAGCGTGGCGACGAACTCGCAACGGCCGACGGCACCGCAACTGAGCCCGGCGAGGACGAGGGCGACTACGCAGAAGAGCAGACGCAGGGCGCACCAGCTGGTGCCTCCGAGGGCGACCACGAATTCACGCCTGAGCGCGAGAACCCAGACGACGACGACATCGGCAGCTACGACGACTGGGACGATGCCGATCTGGCTGCCGAAGTCGAGGATCGCGGCCTGACCGTGCCCGGCGGTCGAGGGAGCAAGCGCACTAAGCATATCAAGGCGCTCCGCACCGACGACGAGGCTGCTGCCGAAGAGCCGGAGGAAGCCGAAGAGGGCCATGATGATTCTGACGGACCGGACGACTACGACGAATGGTCGCCAGACGAACTCGTGGCTGAGATGACCGAGCGCGAGCTCGATCTGCCCGCAAAGCCGCGCGGTCGCAATGCCGGAGAGCGGTACAAGGAGAAGCTCATCGAGGCACTGCGCGCCGACGACGACGAGCATCCGTTCTGATGACGGACACGAAGCACCACGGCGAACTCTTCCGCGATGAGGCGGAAGAGTTCCGCTGGCGGCGGGTGGCCGACAACGGCAACATCACAGCTACCAGCGGCGAGGGTTACAAGAACAAGACGGACGCATCTCAGCAGTTCGCTACGCAGTTCCCGCTCGATCAGCTACTCGACTTCACGCAGGCATCTACAAAGGAGGACTCAGAATAATGAACGAAGGTGACGGCAATTACGGCACGATCGATCTCGCCGAAGCGACCGTGCTGGCCGGAGAGGGCTACACGTACGAGCTCAGCAAGCTGAGCAAAAGCCAGGCTACGTGGACATTCCTCGTGCCTGAGGACTCAACGGTCGAGGACTTCTGGAACACAGTGCAGAACTACCAGGAGGGCAAGTGCAGAGTCGAGCCACGCAGCTTCATGCTTGAGGTGAAGAAGATGCGCAGCGAGCTCTACAAGTTCTTAGGGCCGGACGCGCCCCAGCGACCAGCCCCCGCAACCGTATAGCTGTCACCCTGTCGGTGAGCGTCAACTACCGACATATCAAGTTGCTGCAACCCTACCTCCTGGGGGAGCAGCCGCGTGAGAATGGCGAGTGGGACATGTACTGCCCCCTCCACGACGACAGTAAGCGATCGGCGTCGCTCAATGTCGAGACCGGAGTCTGGTACTGCCAGGCAGGTTGTGGCGGGGGCAGGATCACCCAGCTGATCAGACTCAAGGACGAGTGGCGGCCACCGCATCCTTCTCCGAACGGTGGCCCCACTCGTAATGGCTCAATGCCAGACCTAGAGCTCACCGAGGGTTTGCTCGCAGGCTGGCATAGCGCACTTATGGGGCATCCGTCGGCGCTCGACTACGTCAACGACGCACGCGGCTTGACGATGGACACCCTAAGCAAGTACCAGATAGGCTGGCGCATGGAATCGCGCGTGTACACCATCCCCGTCCGTGGGCCAGAGCATGAGATTTGGAATGTTCGCTTCTACAACCCTGACCCGCTGCCTGGTAAGCGCAAGATCTGGGGCGTGACAGGGTACAACAGCCCACCGCGTCTCTACCCGATTGAGGTGCTGAACCATGATCCATCAGAGATCATCATCTGCGAGGGCGAGTGGGACGCACTCCTCTCATTACAGGCAGGTTATCCGGCCATTACTCGCACTGGAGCGGCCGATGTATGGGACGGTGCCTGGGGAGAACTCTTCGCCGGGCGCACTGTATACCTTTGTCACGACGCGGATGCGAAGGGACAGAAAGCTAATCGAAGAGTTGCCAGAGCACTTCATCGAGTCGCTGATGTCCGAATTGTCAAGCTCCCTTATGAAGTCGATGACAAGCACGGAAAAGACCTCACCGATTTTCTCTTGGAACACGACGCTGGACAATTGCGAGACCTACTGGACGCGGCAGTACCGTACGACCGCCCAGCAGCAGATGATTCAAATGATACGATCACAGTTCTGGAGAGTTTCGACGCCAACCGTGTTGGTGTACCAGTCAGTCTTGTGGTAACAGTCAAAGGCCGCAAGGAGCCAGGTTACACCATCCCGCGTAAGCTGACGTTCACGTGCACCAGGGACGCGGGTACGAAGTGCCATAGCTGCCCACTCAACGCAGCTAGCGGCGAAGCAGAGATGGAGATACAGCCTGAGGATCCCGTAGTGCTTGCGCTGGTAGATTCGGGCACCGATTACATGCATAAAGAGATCGCAAATTCATACGGTATTCCTGGCGGTAAATGCGTAAAGTTACAGATAGAACCGACGGAATATCAGGCCGTAGAAGTTCTTTTCGCACGCCCAGCCCTAGACCATGCCGACGGATCGCGAGCAGGAGAGTACAAGAACATTCGCATCACGTCAGTCGGCAGGCATGACACCATAAGCAACAACACCGTGGCAGCACGCGGTGCGCTACATCCTAACCCCCGGACGCAAGCAAACGAGTTTCTGGCATGGGAGGTAGAGCCGCTCGAGACGTCAGTTGATCGCTTTGAAGTAGACGACGAGACCGTCGCGCTGATGCGCCGCTTCCAGCCTCGCGAGGGCGAGCGCCCATTGAAGAAGCTGGCTCGCATAGCCCAAGCTCTCAGCGATCACGTAACGCACATCCATGGCAGGCCGCAGATGCATGCGTTGATAGACCTGACGTTTCATAGCGTCCTTTCATTCAGATTCGGAGGACAGAATGTCTACAGGGGGTGGCTCGATAGTCTCATTGTCGGAGATACGCGCACGGGAAAATCTGAAGCGGCTCAACAACTCGTTCGCCACTATCGCGCAGGCGAAATCGTCGGGGGCGAAGCTGCGAGCGTTGCTGGCCTCGTTGGAGGATTGCAGCAGCTTGGCGGTCGAGATTGGGCTGTTACTTGGGGAGTCATCCCGATCAATGATCGACGACTCGTTGTCATCGACGAAGTCTCAGGACTCAGCCCAGACGATATCGCTCGACTCTCCGACATTAGAGCATCCGGGATGGCCCGACTCACCAAGATTCAGCAGGATGTCTCCATGGCCAGAACCAGACTCCTCTGGCTAGGCAACCCGCGTAACACGGACATGAGCAACTACACGTATGGCGTAGACGCGATCAAGCCGCTCATCGGCAACAGCGAGGACATCGCACGCTTCGATATCGCGATGGCTGTAAAGCTCGATGACGTCCCGTCCGAGATCATCAATGCACCCTACGAAGGAGGAGACCTGCTCTATATCTCGGACGCTTGCCATGCGTTGCTGATGTGGGCTTGGACACGTCAGCCCGATCAAATACGATGGGAGAGTGGCGCTGAAGCTGAGGTCTACAACCTTGCCAACGAGATGGGAAGGAGATACGTTGAAAACCCCCCACTTGTCCAAGCTGCTAACATCAGGATCAAAATCGCAAGATGTGCAGCTGCGCTTGCCGCTCGAACATACAGCACAGCTGACAATCAAAACCTCCTCATCACCCGAGAGCACGTCCAAGATTCCTTCCGATTCATCAACCTGATCTACGAAATGCCTGCCTTCGGCTACAGGACGCGGTCGCAAGAAGTGCTACAAGACCGTGCAGAGGCAGAGGCCAGCCGCGAAGAGATTGAAGAGTACCTGGGAGGCTTCCCGGCGCTCGGACGCTACCTCCGCTCGGCAGGCAAGTTCCGTCGGCAGGATCTGGAGGAAGTGCTCAACGTAACACGCGAGGGAGCAAATAGTATCATCAACACACTATGGGAGGCACGCATGGTCAGAAAGGAGCTCGGCGACGTTCGTATCGAGCCAACTCTACACACACTACTACGGGAGGGAGACTGATGCAGGTCAGGATCACCAATTTCAAGAAGGGCGAAGTTGATGGGATCTCGGCAATCGAGATCGAAGGCATAGGAGGATGCGCTGGCACCGTTGATACATCACCCTTGCTGGCGGTGAAAGAGGACGATGACGCCATCGAGGCAGTCATCGACTTTGAGGAGCTCGTCAACGGAGTCATCTTCTATCTCCATGCCTATGGCCAAGCGGCAGGAGACCAGATCCGCACGATGATTGCCGAGAGCAACTGATGGGTGAGATCGCCATCCTCGGCTGCGGCCCGGCAGGACTGCTAGCTGCCTGGGCTGCTCATGAGCAAGGGTTCATCCCCGACATCATCTCGCAAAAGGTGAAGTCGGAGATTCCTGGGTCTCAGCGGTTGCACCAGAAGATACCGGGCGTCACGCCTGACTATCCGGACTCCGTTGCGCAGGTCATTCGACTAGGCACCGCTGAGGGCTATGCCGAGAAGGTGTACGGCGACCCTGCCCGTTACACCGGCTGGCCGCACTACGACACCATCTACAACAGCTGGAACGTCTACACGGCTTACGATAAGCTGTGGGCGTTCTTCGAGAACCGCATCTCAGATCACACCGTGATGCCCAACAATCTCACCGAGATACTGAACGGCTACGACCTCGTTCTCTCAACCCTACCGATGCCCACCCTGTGTCATCGCGGGCACAACTTCGAGGCTGTACCGTTCTGGATCAAGACGTTGCCCACGCCTCAGATCGATATGGGCAGAGAGATCTACGTATACAACGGGCTGCCGCTCGACAGTTGGTATCGCTGGTCAATCTTGGGCGGCAAGACATCTATCGAGGGTGCATGGGCGCCACCCGTCGGAGCCGAAGTCGGGCAGAAAGCCATCGACAACGACTGCGACTGCTGGCCAGGAATGGTACGGCTCGGACGTTGGGCCCAATGGAAGCACGGCATCCTCATGCACGACGCCTACCTCGGCGCGATCGAGGCCATCACGCATACAAAGATAGGAGTGAGCGTTGCTGACATTTGATAAGGAACGCCAGGAGGCATTCATGCTCCAGGCGATGGTCACGTACAAAGAACGAGACGCTGTCCGGCAGGGTCTGTGGAAGCAATACGCTGCCGAAGACCAGCTGCGCCAGGCGCAGATCAAGATCGAACGTTGCCTACAGTCGCTCAAGGTAGGACGACCGCACGACGTGAGCAAGGAAGTACCGGACATCATCAACTACACCATCTTCGCGGCTCGGCTGTGCGACGGGCAGGAGAAGATGCCCGATGACTGAGCCTGGCAAGGACATCGTCAAGTGGGCAGACGAAGCTATGTTCGAAGCGCAGCCCATCGCGAAGGGCAAGCGTGGTGGGCCGCAGGTGTTCCTGCTAAGCGCCACGTCCGACCCGCTCGGTGCGCTCGCCGCTGGCTTCCGTATGTACCGTGGAGATCCGCCGTATTCCCTGCATGACATCAGCGACGAGGAGCGCAAGTGGGCCTGGGACGAAAGCCTCAAGACGCACCTCAAAGCTCCCTGGGAGATGATTGACTTCATGTTCCTGCTCGAAGGTGTGTCGCGAGCGTTCACGCACCAGCTTGTGCGGCAGCGCACTGCCGTGTATGCACAGGAAAGCCTGCGCTTCGCCGTCAAGCGCGACGTGGTAGACGAGGCCTACATCCCTCCGAGCATCAGGGGCAACGAGCAAGCTGAGTTGCTCTACTTCAAGTCAATCAGGTACGCGGAGGGCTATTACAACGCGCTGGTTGACGCAGGCATTCCTGCCGAGGATGCACGCGCACTTCTGCCGCACGCCACAACCACCCGTGTGATCTACAAGACGAACTTTCGTGGGCTCATGGAGCACGCAGGCAACCGGCTTTGTACGCAGGCGCAGTTCGAGTGGCGATCGGTGTTCCTCGGCATCATGAATGCCATCCGCTCCTACAACTCAGAGTACTACCGGGCGCTGCCCGAAGAGGCACCGGAGTTCTACGAAGTAGAGCAAGCCGACTGGCAGTGGGAGCTCATCGCGACGCCTATCGCCCAGACGTTCGCACCTGTCTGCTACAAGGTGGGTCACTGCGTCTTCATGGGCAAACTCGATCGTGGCTGTACCATCCGCGACCGCGTCACAGCTTTCGCAGAGGCAGGCATCCCCGCTCAAGACTGGGGACGGTCCAGCACCACCTACAAGGGATTGAAGACCATCATGCCCGAAGAGTGGATGGCTGACCCAATGGCAGGCGTAACCGACGAATACAACAGGAGGCCAAATGAATAGCATAGACCGCATAGCTACGGGCGAGAGCTTCAGGGTGACCGCCGAGAGGCTTCGGGCAGACGTGCTTGAGTACGAACGCAAGTTCGGGTGCCTCACGGACGAAGACCACGACTGGCGTAATTGCCGCGAGCAGGTGCTTGGTTCGGGCTATCTCGACCAGGAGTGCCGCAAGTGCGGAAGGATGAGGTCAGTTAGCGGAGGCGGGGAATGAGGCGGGGCCCAGATGTGCGATGCCCACATTGCGGAGTTGGTCTGACAGCAGATCCTGCGAACACCGGCATGCTCGTGATTACGCTGGTGTGTAGCTGCGGGCTCACACGCTTGCTCGCGAGTGGCAACTTGAGGTTGCCTGTCGTAGTTGACATCTCAACGCCTATAACGGAGGTAGGATGAAAATCGTAGACGCAGGGGCATTCCGAACGCACATCTTGCTGCCGCACGACGTAGTCGGCAGCTTCACGCCTGACGCTCCGCCTAACCACTGGCTGACCGTCACCGAGACGCGCGCAGCGCAGGATAAGCCGCCGTTCACGTGGACGTACAGCCGGAACGACGTGCCGGTATTGCGCGTGACACACCGCGAGAACAAGTGGCTCGTGACGGCGCTGGTGGCGCTCTGGCTACAAGAACCATGCATCACCACAAAGGTTGCGGGGCAGGGTGCGTGGTACGTCAGGCGGCAGGACGGTAAATGGGAAGGGCCGCACACTCTGAAGAACATCAACGACCCCTACAAGAACACGGTACATCCTTCGCGCATACACTCCAGCCCCAGATGTGCACAATGGGTCGAGTATCGCGAGGGAGGGCAGGCGCTACAGTTCATGTCCGACGGCGGCTTCCAGAAGATTCTCAACAACCAGAAACCAAACGTCAAGGGTCTGGAAAATGACTCCATAGGATGCGCGATCAACTGGTCGCTGCCGAACATGACCAGGGGCGTGTATGTGCCCAAATGGACGCGCATCCGTTTCTGGGAGCTTTCAGGCGGAGCGCGGCTGCCGAAGGGCTATCCGCCGGGTACGACACAGTTTCATATGTCTGGCTGGGGTGGCGGCCCAGGCGCTGTCGTCAATGATAAGGGTCTTACTCCACCACCGGGAACCGAGCACGCATCCCAGAAAGGCTACAACCTTGTGTGGAATCCTGCGGCCTGGCGTTTCCTACGTCCGGGGCAGTCCATACAGCAGACGCTCACCCTCGTGACTGTGAGGCGCAAGTGAGTAAGCGTGGACGAGAGTTTGAAGATCTATCAATCAGGCTACCTGTTCGGCATGAATGCCGCGACGGGGAGCAGCCGTTGCTGGTGCGCAAGGCGCAGCGTACTCGGCGTGTACCTAGACGTACACGTGAGATGACGTTCGCCAGCCTTCACCACCACAGCACGTTCAGCTACCTGGACGGATACGCGCTCCCGGAAGCGCACGTCCGTCGGGCTGCCGAGATAGGCATGAACACCATTGCTCTCACGGAGCATGGTAACATCTCATCACATGTACAACTTGAGAAGGAGGCAAAGAAGCATGGAGTCAAACCGATCTTCGGAGTGGAACTCTATTGTGGAGAGGTTGGAGAGGGAGCAACGCAGAGAAAGAATCATCTTACTGTCCTTGCAGAGAGCCAGCGAGGGTACGCCAATCTTCTACAGCTTGTCTCGTCCACTTACGCTGAAGGATTCTACTACGAGCCCACTGCGGATGGGGCAATGCTTGCGGCGCATCGGGAAGGTCTCGTTGTACTATCTGGGTGCCAAGGAAGCTTGCTCTTCACATCGCTTGTGGGCGGTAAGCATATCGCTCCCGGAGATAGTTCTCTGGAACGTGCAATGGGAGTTGCCAGACGGTTCAAGAAAACATTCGGTGGCGCTTACTATGTCGAGGTTCAGGCTTTCCCTCAGTTGGAGGAGACGCGGCGAGCTAATCCTGGGCTTGCCCAAATTGCGGATAACCTCGGGATTCCACTCGTGGCAACTTTCGACTGCCACTACACCGTCCCCGAAGAGAAAGAGATTCAGCAGGTTCTTCACAATGTTAGGCCGGGCGAAAAGCGATCGCTAGAGGACATGGCCAGGGCATGGGGCTACTCGGAGAACCTCTGCCCACCCTGGAATGACGCCATGGTGGTGCGCAAGCTGATCGCCACAGGGCTCACGCGGGAGCAGGCCATCGAGGCCGTGCTCAATACGCGCGAGATCGCCGAGCGTTGCACCGTCGACCTCCCGTCGTTGCCGATGGTTCGGTATCCGTTGCCCCCTGGGTATGCGGACGGTGTGGCGCTCTGGCGAGCTTGGCTAAATGCAGGCTGGGACTACAGGGGCTGCGATAAGCTGCCGCCTAAGATGAAGCGCAAATACAAGGAGAGGCTCAGGCATGAATGTGAGATCATCGAAGGCAAGGATTTTGTTGATTACTTCCTCATCGTTAGCGATTGTGTACGTTGGGCTAAGGAGGAAGGCATCGCAGTGGGCCCAGCGCGAGGGTCTGCTGCCGCGAGCCTTGCCTGCTGGCTTCTACGTATCACCGAAGTCAATCCAATGCTGTATCCTGATCTCCTCTTCGAGCGGTTCATTGATATTACGCGCAAGGATCTCCCCGACATTGACCTGGATTTTGACTCGGAGCGGCGTTCGGAGATACGTCACTATCTCGTCGGAAAGTACGGCTCCGAGAATGTCAGTAACGTGGGAACGTTCACCAAGTACAAGGCCAAGAATTCGCTTGACGACGCTGCTAGAGTACATCGCGTCCCCAAGTGGGAAGTCGAGAAGGTGAAAGATGTCCTCATTGAACGGTCATCCGGCGATCTCCGAGCGAGTGCTACTATTGAGGATACTGTCGCTCAGTTCGAAGCTGCTGCGGGGGTATTCGAGGCTTATCCTGATCTGGCTGTTGCTATGGATCTGGAAGGCAACGTCAAGGGCTTTAGCACGCATGCTGCTGGGCTCGTCGTATCAACAAGCCCCATCACCGATGTCGCAGCAGTCTACCAAAGAGTAGACAGCAAGGGCAAGGTGCAGCGCAACATCAGCATGGACAAGTATGACGCCGAGGAGAAGGGTTTGCTGAAGCTAGACTTCCTCGGGCTCAGTACCATGACTGCCATCAACAAGATGCGCGAGGAGCTTGGGT
>Ga0066903_100003909_pt1 | contig 12383 bp, 12 predicted proteins | sample PanSoiMetaGPlot1_FD_67491 | JGI IMG/M metagenome (GOLD analysis project Ga0066903, IMG submission 67491) | Tropical forest soil microbial communities from Panama analyzed to predict greenhouse gas emissions - Panama Soil - Plot 1 (version 2) | ecosystem: Environmental > Terrestrial > Soil >...
AGTGGGCGCTTAACTCAGCGGTAGAGTGCCATCTTCACACGGTGGAAGTCATAGGTTCGAATCCTATAGCGCCCACCATTCTGCGGATTTGCCGGTTTCCGGATCCTCATGTTTTCTTAAGTTCAAGCGGGAACTTTGGGCAAAGCGGGAATGCGCAAGAATTTCGCTTGCGGGAACGCTGGTTCGTGGTAACATCGCGGAGTCTTCACCTTGCCGCCGCTCCCGGGTGGCTGGCCCGCGCAGACTGAAGCGCTGACGCACACAAGAGAAGATTTCACGGCAAAACTTGGCCGGGACCGCCCTGCCAGACCTCTGGTGAATACGGTTCCAGTGAAATTTTACCCGGCTTGAAGACCCAGAACTCACAGGTAAACCTCGAATGAATGAAGCAACCAACCAGCCGCAGGCTCCGGGCAACCGGAAGCAGCGGCGTCGCAAACGGAATTTCGGCCATCAGGCACAAGGCGGACAAAATCAAGGCCAGGGCGGGCAAAATCGCCGCAACCGGCAGAACCGCAACAACCGCGGACCGCGTCGCGCTGCGGCCTTCGTCGGCCCTATGGACCACAGCTACCGCAACCAGAATGGCGCAGGGCAAGGTGGCCGTTTCAACGGGGTGCAAGGCGCCGATCTGGAGCCCTTGCGCCAGCGCGAAGACGCACCCACCCGCATCTTTTGCATCATCGACGATCTCTTTTTCCTGGCGAAGATCCAGGAAGTTTCCCGCAAACTGAACGTCAAGGTGGAGTTCATCAAGAGCGAGAAGGAGTTCGACGAAAGAGAAGGCCAGGAAAGCGAAGAAAGGCCGTCCCTGATCATCGTGGACCTGAACATCAACAGCATCAAACCTTTGCCGCTGATTTCCAAATTGCGCTCCAGATTCAAGAAGCCCACTTCGATCGTCGGTTTCGTCTCCCACGTGCAGGGTGATCTGAAGGTCAAGGCTCAGGAAGCCGGCTGTGACGTGGTCATGCCGCGCTCGGCTTTCTCACAGAACCTGCCCAATATCCTGCGCCGCCACGGCGCCGAAGATGAGCCGGAAGAGAATTTCAATAAGGCGTGAAAAGAAAGCAATTAGCAGTTAGCCTTTAGCACTTAGCCTCGGCAAAAAGTCGACATCGTGGGCTTTCACGGTCAAGCCGAATGCTGAGAGACAAGAGCTAATGGCTAATGGCTAACGGCTAATGGCTGGTTCACCCCGGCGGCCAAGTCATCTTCCTTCCCCCCAGCAGATGCAAATGCAGATGAAACACAGACTGGCCTGAGTCGGGGCCGACGTTGTATACCGTGCGATAACCCTTCTCGATGCCTCGTTCACGAGCGATCTTCGCCGCCACCAGGTTGCAATAACCGATGATCTCGGCGTCTTCCGGGCCGGCTTCCTTGATGTCCACAATGTGCTGCTTGGGAATGATGAGCACGTGCGTGGGCGCCTGCGGATTGATGTCCTCGAAAGCGTACGTGCGGTCGTCTTCGTACACTTTTTTTGAAGGAATTTTGCCGGCGATGATCTTGCAGAAGAGACAGTCGGACATGATGGAGAGAATACTAACAAATCAGCCGCCAAGGAGTGGGGTGGAGGACAGTCCGCGGACTTCGGGATGGAGTAGCCTTTGGCCAAACTTTGAGCAGGCTGCTAAATCCGGCTTTAGCTGGGTCAATGGCCAAGAGCTAATGGCTAAAGGCTCGCTCTCATCTGCTGCTTGCTGCCTGTCGCGTTAAGATACTGATGTCAACGAGGAGTGATCATGCGCGGACTCAGCTTCGGCGAACTGCTCGATTACGCGAACGAGGAAACCAATCACTGGCGAGACTGGTTCAAGAAGAACCCCGCGGCTTTGGAGTTGCCCACTGACATCGCTGGAGCTAAGAACGTGCGGGAACTCGTGCTGCATATCGTTGGCGTGCAGATGCGCTACGCCGAGCGGCTCTTGAATCTGCCGGTCACGGAATTCGAATCGCTCAACTCCAGGACCGGAGACGATCTTTTCATGCTGGCCCACAAGAGCGCTGAGGACCTGCGCAGCTTTGCCGTAGCCGCCAACGATGCTGACTGGGATGGCACGCTGTCATTCACCACCCGGAGTGCAGGTACCCTCACCGCCAGCCGCCGTAAGATTTTTGTTCACGCGCTCATACACGGAATCCGCCACTGGGCGCAATTGTCTACCTTCCTCCGGCAAAAGGGATACAAACAGGACTGGCAGCATGACTTTATCTTCTCCACCGTGCTGAAATAGCCGTTGAAGATTGCCAGAATTGCCAAAATCGGGTAATTGCCAAAATTTAAAATCCAGTGATCTAAATTTTGGCAATTATGGCAATTCCGGCGATTTTGGCGATCTCCTTCAGTCCAGCCTGACCAGATACATCCCGGCATCGGTGTGAGTTTCGCGCATGAGTTCCTGGGCGCGGCTCTTATCGTCTTCTGCTACGCGGATGCGCAGCCACGATTCGCCCGTCGGGCTCAAGAATTGCAAGACCTTGGCGGTGTGATAGCGACGGGAGAGCTGGGCCTTGAGATTGCTGGCGTCCTGGGCATCAGTGAATGCGCCGATCTGCACGCACCAGCGACCGCCGGTCGAGATCGGCGCCGGCGTAGCCAGCACTTCGATCCGCACCAATGCCGTGCCGCGCTGATAGACGCTCAAGCGTCGCGCGGCGGCACGCGAAAGATCAAGGACGCGGTCGTTCACGAAAGGCCCGCGATCGGTGATGCGCACCAGGACGGACTCTCCCGTCTTCACGTTGGTGATGCGCGCGATGGAATTGAGCGGCAGGGTGCGGTGTGCAGCCGTCATGCGCTCGGTGTTAAAGACTTCGCCGTTGGCGGCATGACGGTTTTGAAAACCCGGTCCGTACCAGCTTGCCCAACCGACCTCGCTGTAAAGAACCTTTGCGCCCTCGGGGACGGTGATTTCGTCTTCCGGTTCGCGCGCCGCAGGTGGAGCAGGCGGGGGACGCCTGGGGACATCGGCTTCGCGCGCCGGCGCCGCAGGCGGCGTACCGGCTGAAGTCGACGGCGTGGGCGCAGGCGCAGGAGGAGGAGCAGCACTCACCGGCTTGCGATTGCCGCCGCACCCAGCCAGCACGAACACGCAAACGGCCAACGCGGCTATTTGGAGCTGTCGTGCTCCATATAGTCGGCCAGGCGGCTGAGTTTTTCCGCGGCCACGCGCAAGGCCTTGGTGGATCCCTGGCGCACAGCCGGGACTACCTCGTCGTTGAGGTACGCGATTACTTTGTCGCTCTCCTCTTCCACGTTGCGCTTGGCCTTGCCCAGATTTCTGCCGATTTTGCGCCCCAGTTCCTCCAGAGACGCTTTCCGCTCCGCTTCGCTTTTTGCACTCATGTTCCTTCTCTTTCGCCATTACGGTTAAATCGCGGGCCCGCGAGTTCGATTATGGAGGGGTCCACAAGGGCCGGTCAATCCCATTTTCCCTGACCAGTCATCTTTCCCTGACCAGTCATCGAATGCCTACCAGGCTGGCGCACTGACGGCGCTCGTACTACTGTGAGATGAGAAAGCGGTGAAGGACGAAGGGTAAAAATTACGCGCGATAGCGAGCGCCGAAGATCAAACGGGTCTCCGGCCAGTTGCTGAGCACGCGCCGCACTACCAGGGCCACCCGCGTGCTGGATTGCAGCAGCGGGGCTCCCGAAGTCTGGAAGGTGATCTCAACCTGCGCGTCTATTTCCAGCATTTCGTTGGAAGTGAAGAGAAGTCCCGTTTCGCTCACGTTGATGGTTTCGCCCGCCTGCCATTCGGGCTGCCCTTCCCTGCGATAGCGCAGAGGAAGACGGAGGAGACGGCGTTCGGCTCGGTCCACCCATTGCCGCTGGTGGCCGCCGTCGTCGGACAGGCTGGACTCTGCCCTCTCTGCTGGGTCGGGGTCACGTGGCGCCATGACGTTCCGAGCACTCCATCGGGGAGAGATGAACTGCACTTAATCTTCCTGGGTTCGGCCCATTGATGGGCTGGAATTCTCTAATGTGCGGCCTCATCTGTCAAGGAAAGATTCGTGTTTTCCATCCTGTTCTTCCAACAGGATTTCCACAGTTTGGAATGCAATGGCACTGGCCACGAAGTGCAAGATTTTGCATCTTTTCTGGTACTGTTTTGGGCTGGTGTAGAAGCCTAACCAGTTCCCTTATAGAGTCAACTAAAGCCTGTTCTAGTTCGAATTGGAACATCCAGCCAGGAAACTACAGAAGCGCTATCGGACAAGTCAACATTGATCAAAGCTGGTTGAAGCCAATACAATCCCGTACGCGAACGCTACGGGAGACCCCATGAAAAATCTGCTGTGTCGGATGCTGCTTTTCCTGCTGCCGTGCGTGGTTCTGGCCCAAGGCGCTCCGCCCCAGGGCGCGGTTGGCCAGTCTTACACGATGGAGTATTACTACAAAGTGCAATGGGGCCATCAGCAGGAGTTTCTCCAACTGTTCTTGAAGAACCACTACCCGCTGCTCAAGAAGAACGTGGAAAGCGGCCGGATGGTTTCTGTAAAGATCGAGACCCCCGCCTACCATATGACCGAGGACGCGCGCTGGGACTATCGCGTAACCATCCAATTCAAAAATTCGACTGTAGCCACGACCGCCAACCCCGACGAGGAAGCTCTCATCAAGCAGCTCTGGCCAGACCAGGAAACGTTCAAGCGGGAAGAGCAGCGGCGTTTTGAAATCCTGGAGGCTCACTGGGACCTGCCCGTCACCGACATCACGCCCCGAAAGTGATCGGCGTCATCGCCGTGATCGCACGTCATCGCCGACATCGGCCAGGATCGCGCAAAGCAAAGATCGCTGGGAGCGAAGGGCGCCCGGTTCCGATCACGCGCGCTGACGGCGATGACGGCGATTAGCTAGGACGCCCAGCTATAATCTGCGGGCGGAGGAAACCCAATGTCCAAATCACGCAGACAATTCCTGGCTGAGGCGTCCCTCGTCCTGGGGGCGGCGGTTGCATCGCGTGGCAACGCCCAGAAGCCTGCGGAGACTCCGCAACAGAAGCCGCCCGAGCCTCCACCAGGAACACCGCCTGCATTCGGCACTGCGCGCCCGGTCGGTCCTGAAGTAGGGCCAGCGACTTTCGCTGACGCAGAAAAACTTGTCCAGGTGGAGTTGACCGCCGCCGAACGTACACAGGCTGCCGGCAACTGGCGCAGCGCCATGGCTCCGCTCTATGAGCGGCGTACCGGGCCGCGCAAAGTGACGATTGAAACCGCCATCGCACCGTACTCGCAATGGGACCCCGTCCTGCCGGGACAAACGAAACTTCCTCTGCGTGACCAGTTCCTCTGGAGCAAGCGTGACCCGAAAGCGCTTCCTAAGACTGACGAGGACATTGCCTTCGCGCCGGTGACGCAACTCGCGCGCTGGATCGAGCAACGCCAGATCACTTCCTCGCGGCTGACCGAGATTTATCTGCAGCGGTTGGAACGCTTCAATCCCAAACTGAATTGCGTGATCACTCTCACGCGCGAGCACGCGTTGGCGCAAGCCAAAAAGGCCGACCAGGAGATCGCGGCCGGCAAATATCGCGGCCCGCTGCACGGCATGCCCTGGGGCGCTAAAGACCTCCTGGACACAGCCGGTATTCCTACTACGTACGGCGCGGAACCGTTCCGAACCCGCGTCCCCGCCGCGGATGCGGCTGTGGTAAAGCGCCTGAATGCCGCCGGCGCCGTGCTCGTGGCCAAACTGAGCCTGGGAGCGCTGGCGCTCAACGACATTTGGTTCGGCGGCCAAACCGTGAACCCTTGGTTACTGGAGGAAGGTTCGTCAGGTTCGAGCGCGGGTCCGGGCGCAGCCACAGCCGCCGGGCTGGTCGGCTTTGCCATAGGTAGTGAGACCGGGGGTAGTATCGTGGGCCCCAGCATGCGCTGCGGCGTCACCGGCTTGCGGCCGACCTTTGGCCGGGTTGCACGCACCGGCGCCATGACGCTCTGCTGGTCACTCGACAAACTCGGGCCCATGACGCGCTATGTTGAAGATGCCATGCTGGTGCTGCATGCCATCTCCGGCCCCGATGCCGGCGACGTCTCCAGCGTTCCCAGCAAGCTGGACTATGACGCCAACGCTCCCGTAAAGGGTCTTCGCGTCGGTTACTTTCCGGGTTGGATGAAGGACAGCTCCGCCACCGATGTTGACCGTGCTGCCCTCGAAACCGTCAAGAAAGTGGGAATGGTCCCGGTGGAAGTATCGATTCCCGACTGGCCTTATGACTCGCTGGACGTAATCCTGTTCGCCGAAGCCGCCGCTGCATTCGAGGAAATCACGCTGGATCACCAGGTGGATCAACTCAAAGTTCAGGTGCCCGACGCCTGGCCGAATGTCTTCCGCCAATCGCGTTTCCTTTCCGCCGTGGACTTCGTGCAATGCGACCGGCTGCGCCGGAAAGTAGCTCGTGAAATGGCGCGCGTGTTCCAGGAAGTCGATCTTCTTCTGGTACCCTCTCTGCGCGACGAGATGCTCACCATCACCAACTTCACCGGACATCCGTCTCTCACCTTGCGCGCGGGCTTTGTTAAGGTGTCCGAGGCACGCACCGACTGGGCTCCGGATCCCGCCCACCCACTCCCCAGGTTCTCGCCGCCGCGCCGTGTGCCTCACGGCGTCACTCTGATCGGCAGGCTGTTTGATGAAGGCACCGTCGGACGCGCCGGGCTGGCGCTGGAGCAAGCGTTTGGGGTCGCCGGCGAACGGCCACCGGGGTTCTAGAGGCCCCGTCCCCCACGACGTCCCATCCCGAATCCCCGTAGTCGATCCCGCGAAAGCGGGAGCGGCGAAGTGGGTGAGGGACCTGCTCCGCCACTGTCGCGCGTCAGCCAAGAAGCCGGTGGATTCGTTTCTCCGCCCCCAAGTCAGAGTGTTCTCTTGGCTCACGCGAAACGGCAGCGGAGCAGGTCCCTCACCCTGCTCGTCCGCCTCTGGCGGACTCCGCACGGGTTCGGGATGGGGTCTCGGTTGGGGGAAAAGTTTACTCTGCGCATAATCTCTTCTTGATGATGTGGGCTTGACCTTCACGTACCCCCATTCCTATCAGCAACTTATCTCTTGAGCTTTCTTTTACCCCCAGTGGTTGTCGGGTGCATTGCCGGCGTCTCGCGCGATCGCGCATCGTGATCGCACGGAGGACGTAAACCACATGCACAATGCTTCATCACTTCCCTTTCGCGAAGCCAAACGCACCCAACAGAGCTTCCTGGCAGCAGCCGAGAAGAAGACGCTGCTTTGGCTGGCGGCACGCACGCCCGCCTGGGTCAATTCCGACCATCTGACCGCACTCGGGCTAGCGGCCATGGCCGGGGCCGGCGTGGGGTACTGGTGGTCGCGCAACAACCGGCTCGGGCTGATCGTGGTGATCGTCTGCCTGGCCCTCAACTGGCTGGGCGACAGCCTGGACGGCACGCTTGCCCGCTTCCGCAATTGTTCCCGCCCGCGCTATGGCTTTTACGTAGACCATGTGGTCGACGCCTTCAGCACCGTCTTCCTGCTCGGAGGCCTGGCACTCTCCGGATACATGTCTTCGTTGGTCGCGTTCGGTCTATTGATCACCTACCTGGTGATGCTGATCGAAGTCTGCCTGGCCACCTATACGCTCGGCGATTTCACGATCTCGTATTTCAAGATGGGACCAACCGAGTTGCGCATTCTGCTCTCGGTCGGAAATCTTGTCTTGTTCTGGAAGTCGATCTCGCACATCGCCGGGCGCACCTACCGCCTGTTCGATGTGGCCGGTACCATCGGGATTGCGGGCATGCTACTGATCTTGTTGATCTCTGTAGTGAAGAACACTCTCCGGCTGTATCGCCGCGAGCCGTTGCCGGAGAGAGGGCAGGCGCGCCCGTCAGTCCGTCAGGCAGCCACGAAGATTTGCACTTCTGTTCTGATCGTTGCCGGCATCTCTTATCTGGGAACACAAGACTCTTCGGCGCAATCGACTCCAGCCTCAACCCAGCCGTCCCAAACCGCAGCTTCATTCAGAGTTCCTCGCAAGACGCTCGACAAGATTGACCCCGGTATTGTTTCCGGCAATGTGTATTCCAATGCCGAGTTGAACTTCTCATATGACCTTCCGGCGGAATGGCACGTCGTGGATCCGGCTCGCTACGAGAAAAGAATCGAGACCGGTCACCAGAACGCCTTTGGCGATGAGCCGGAGGCCGCCCGCGAACATGAGAGGACATGGCAGTGCATGCGCACTCTGTTGTGGGTATTGAAGGCCCCGGAGGGATCGAAGGCTGATGTCGACCGCACGACTCCTCTTCTGTTCATAGGGGCAGCGGACCCAGGATGCTTTAAGGGTCACAGCTTTCCCACCAGTCTGGATGACGCGGCTGCCGTCGAGGACATTGAAACCGCGTTCTCCGACGATCAATTGTTCTCAGGCGAGAAAAAGAAAATAAGAGCCTATCAGGAGCAAGGACACGTCGTACTGGAGATGACCGGTCCCATCGGCAACCCGGCCCAGATGTACGGCACAATCCGCCTTGCGTCAGCAGGTGATTACTGGCTGTTCTGGATGCTGGTGTCTGACAGCGAGGAAGAGCTTGGCGCACTGAAGGGCCTGAGGACCACGTTTGTGCCAGGCACCGAAGCATCTGGCTCCTCCGCTAGAGGCGACTAGCCCATACCAGCTCTTTTCCCGCACGAGACCCCATCCCGAATCCCCGCGTAGCTAAGGCGAGCGGGGTGAGGGACCTGCTCTGCTGCTGCTTCGCGTGTGCCAACAATATTGTTTTCTTGGTCAGCGTCGCCCGCGTGAAAAAGAAGGCCGATTCAAAACGTCATGGCTCCCGCGAGGCTTCAGCGGAGCAGGTCCCTCACCCTGCTCGCCCGCCTCACGCGGGCTACGAAGGGTTCGGGATGGGGTCTCGTGGGGGGATAACCCTCGAGCAAGACGGGAAATAGTGATTGCGCAGGTTCAAGTTCAATACATTATTGAGTCCGATGCTAGTAGCCACGAGAAAATGTTGGCTCCAGCTCACCGAGACGCGGCAATACCGCGTCTCTACGGCACAGGGGCTCGCCTGCACCCTCCCACAACGCGGGGCGTGCCTTGACATTCTGCCTCACAGACATTTACCTTAACCCCATGCGAATTCTGTGCCAGAACATGCGTAAGTGTTGCTGTCAGGCAACCCGCACGTCTCTGGCCTATGGAACCGCTACCTAAAACGTAATCATTCAAGTTTAGGAAAAGCCCATCGCCAGAGAAGGCGATGGGCTTTTTGTTTTTCTTGAAATCCATGACCGAGGAAAGTGGAACATGAGTACGCCGGCGGAAACGTTAGTCGAGACCAAAGCGCAAAGGGTGGAGAGATTCAAGCGGGAGAAGAACCCGTGGGAGTGCCTCGACGAAATCCGGGCCTTCGCGACGCACGGCTACGCCGCCATTCCCGAAGCCTGGATCAAGACATATTTCCGTTGGTGGGGCGTCTACACTCAAGGCGACGGAGCCGGCGCTCTTGGCGGCGCAGGCGGAGAAGGCAAAGCAGTACCTTACTTCATGCTGCGCATCCGCCTGGCGAACGGATTCCTCACTTCCCGCCAGCTTCGCGCCGTAGCGGATCTTTCCGAGCGATACGCGCGCGGCTCTGCCGACATCACCGTCCGCCAGAACATTCAGCTTCATTGGTTGGCACTCGAGGACTTACCTGACGTCCTGCAAACCCTCTTCGACGTGGACTTGACATCCATGTCCACGTGCGGCGATGTTACGCGCAACATCACCGGCTGCCCATTGGCCGGGCTGGATGCGAACGAGCTTTGCGACGCTTCTTCGCTGGTCTTTGAGGCCAACGATCTTCTGGCCGGAAACGCCGATTTCTACAACCTGCCGCGCAAATACAAGATCAGTATCAGCGGCTGCCGTGACTGGTGCTCGTATCCTGAGATTAACGATCTGGCATTTACGCCGGTCGTACGCGGCACGAACGGCAAAAGCGAGGTTGGGTTTTCGGTTCGCGTAGGCGGCGGTCTCTCAACCGATCCCCACCTGGCGGTTCGGCTCAATGCCTTCGTACGCTGGGATCAGGTCGTCCCTGTTACCAGAGCAGTCAGCGAAGTTTTTCGCGACTCTGCTGTCCTGCGCGAGAGCCGCGAACGCGCGCGCCTGAAGTTCCTGTTTCTCCAGCACGGCTGGACCGCGGAGAGCTTTCTGGAAGAAATCGAGCAGCGTTTGGGTTGGAGCCTGGATCCCGCGGTCCCTGAGCAACTTCCCGCAGACGTCTTCCGCGACCACACGGGCGTGCATCCCCAGAAACAACCTGGGCTGTTCTACGTGGGGGCGGCGGTCTTGCGGGGCCGGATCACGCCGCAGCAGATGCGCGTTGCCGCCGATCTTGCCGATCGCTACGCTAACGGCGAGTTACGTACCACCAACACCCAGAACCTTGTGATCGTGAATGTGCCCCAATCGCAAACCAGCGCGGTCACCGGAGGTCTCAATCAGGCGGGTCTGCACGTAGAGGCTTCCACGTTCTGGCGCGGCGCCGTGGCCTGCACCGGAACCGAGTTCTGCAAGCTGGCCATTACCGAAACTAAATCGTTTACCCGCTGGCTGGTGGAGGAACTGGAGGAGCGCGTCCCCGCTTTCGACCAGCCGTTGCGGATCAACGTGACTGGATGTCCCAACAGTTGTGGCCAACATCGCCTGGCCGACATCGGGTTGGAAGGCAAAAAGGTGAAAGTCAATGGCATCATGCAGGACGCCTACTATTTCTGCCTGGGCGGCGCCGTGGGCGAGCACGCCGGCTTCGCTCGTCCCGTAGGCTATCGCTGCGCCGCATCCGAGGTTCCGGAGGCCATTGCGAGGCTGCTGCGCTCGTATTTGACCCGCCGGCATGGCATTGAAGGCTTGCGCCGGTTTTTCGCGCGTCATTCGGAAGCAGAACTGCGCGCATTTCTGGCTGGCCAGGCTGTTCGGGAGGCCGAACGCGACCCGTCGCCGGGAAAGCCGCCGCGCGGAGTGGAAGGATAAGAAAAACAAATAGTAACGATAAAAAGGATAAACATGACTCTTTACCCGGTCTTCCTTAAGCTTGAAGGTCACAAGGTTCTGATCGTCGGTGGTGGCGCTATCGCCGAGCAGAAGATCGAAGGCGTGTTGCGCTCCGCCCGCGACGTGACCGTAGTGGCGCCGGAGGTCAGTTCCCGAATTCGCGCGTGGGCTGAAGAAGGGCGTGTGAAACATGTTGCCGCCGAGTATCATCGCGGTATGGCCCAGGGATATTTCCTGGTGATCGCGGCTACGGATGACCGGGCCGTGAATCGCGCCGTCTATGAGGAATCAAGGAACTCGGGCGCGCTGGCCAATGCCGTGGACGATCCGGACTACTGCGGTTTCTATGCTCCGGCGGTGGTTGAGCGCGGCGATTTTCAGATCGCGATCTCGACCGGCGGTGCCAGCCCGGCCCTGGCTCAGCAGGTCCGCAAAGAGCTTGAGAAGAAGTATGGACCGGAATACGGTCCCTGGACGGCTTGGCTGGGACGCGCTCGCTCGCTGCTGCGGCGTGCCCTGCCGCCCAGCGACCGGCGGAAAGAGTTGTTGCACCTGCTGGCGCATGTCAGGCCGGAGGCGATATCGAGCGGCAAGATTGAAGGGAGACAACCATGAGTCTGGACCAAGTCAAAAAAGAGGAACTGCAAGCCAAGCTGAGAGAAGTCTTGAAAGACCATCAGCGCGACGGCTTAAGCATGATCGGCAACGTCGAGCAGTTGACACGCCGGCTGGTGCAAGCGGTCGAAGGCTGGATCGAAGCCGAGCCTTTTGTTGAACGAAAGAGCGCCTAACCGGCGATCTGGAACTAAGAATGCCGAAGCTGGGTAGAGTGTCGATCATCGGGGCCGGGCCCGGTCCCGCGGACCTGCTGACCGTGCGCGCGGTCCGCAGGCTGCGCGAGGCCGAAGTCGTGTTGCACGATGACCTGGTCTCGCCTGACGTGCTCTCGCTCTGCTCGGCCACCGCGCAGGTTGTCAATGTGGGTAAGCGCTGCGGACGCCGGGGCTTCTCGCAAGAGCAGATCAACCAGCTCATGATCCAGTACGCCCGGCTAGGACGTGAGATAACGCGCCTCAAGTCCGGTGATCCCGCGGTCTTCGGACGGCTGGGCGAAGAGTTAGACGCCTTGCGCGAAGCCGCGATCGAGCTCGAAGTGATCCCTGGCGTCACGGCAGTAACTGCCGCTGCCGCTGCCGCTGAACTCACTCTGACCGATCGCCGCTCCGCGTCTTCCCTCCTGGTGGTCACCCCGCATAGCGCGCGTGATGCCGCGCCACGACAACTGCTGGATCTCACTCGCACCACAGTTGCGGTTTACATGCCCGGTCCGGACTACGGACAAACCGGGCGTGAGCTCATGCAAGCAGGAATCGAC
>Ga0066903_100003910_pt1 | contig 12383 bp, 7 predicted proteins | sample PanSoiMetaGPlot1_FD_67491 | JGI IMG/M metagenome (GOLD analysis project Ga0066903, IMG submission 67491) | Tropical forest soil microbial communities from Panama analyzed to predict greenhouse gas emissions - Panama Soil - Plot 1 (version 2) | ecosystem: Environmental > Terrestrial > Soil >...
CCGGCGATCCGGATCACCTGGAGGCCGTCCTCCGGGGGGACCTCGCCGGCGACCAGCAGCCGCACGCCCAGCTCGGCCAGGGCGGAGCGCGAGCGAGCCCACGGCTGGCAGGGGTCGATCGCCACGTATGCCGCGCCCGCCTTCAGCACCGCCAGCATGGCGACGACCGCGTCCCGGGAGCGATCCGTCAGGATGCCGACGACCTCCTCGGGGCCGGCGCCCCGCGCGCGCAGGCGAGCCGCCAGGCGGTTGGCGTCCGCCTCCAGCTCCGCGTAGGTCACGCGGTCGGTCCCGTCCCGGAGGGCGACCGCGCCGGGCGTGCGGTCGACCTGCCGCTCGAACAGCTCGTGCAGGCACAGGTCGCGCGGGTACGCCGCGGCGGTGTCGTTCCAGTCCTGGAGGACGCGCCCGCGCTCGGCCGCCGTGAGCATCGCCAGCCGGGAGATCCTGGCCCCGGGCTCTCGCACCGCATGGGCCAGTAGCGTCTCCAGGTGCCCGGCCATGCGCTCGATCGTCGGGGCGTCGAAGAGGTCGGCGCTGTACTCGATCTCGAGGCCGAGGCCCCGCGCCGTGTCGTGCGCGCAGACCACCAGGTCGAGGCGCGAGCCGCCCAGCTCCACCGGCAGCAGCTCGACCGCGAGGTCGCCCAGCCGGTGCGAGGTCGCGTCGAGCGCCGACGGGTCCAGGGCGCCGTCGCGGCCCTCGTTGAAGAAGGAGAGCAGCACCTGGAAGAGCGGATGGACGGCCGGCGAACGCGGCGGGTTGAGCGCCTCGACCACGCGCTCGAACGGCAGCGTCGCGTGCCCGTAGGCGCCCAGCGCGGTCCGGCGCACGCGCCCCAGCAGCTCCGCGAACGTCGGGTCCCCGTCGAGGCGGGTCCGCATCGCCAGGGTGTTCGCGAGGTTGCCGACGACGCCGCGGAACCGCGCCCGCACTCGGTGCGTCATCGGGACGCCGACCGCCACGTCGTCCTGGCCGCCGCCGCGGGCGAGGAGGAGCTGGAGCGCGGCGAGCAGCACCATGAACGTGGTCGCGTCGTGCTCGCGGGCGAGGCGGACGATGCCCTCGCCCAGCGGGCGGGGGAGCTGGAAACCGAGCGTCGACCCCCGGAAGGACATCACGCGCGGTCGGGGCCGGTCGGTGGGCAGGTCCAGCAGCGCCGGCGCGCCCGCGAGCTGCTGCCGCCAGTAGGCGACCTGGCGGGCGGCGGCCTCCGGGCTGAGGTGCTCCCGCTGCCAGCGCACGAAGTCCAGGTAGGAGGGGGCCGGGCCGGTGAGCGGCGACGGCTCGCCGCGATCGTAGGCGGTGTACAGCGCGGCCAGCTCGCCCAGCAGCAGCATCATCGAGGACGAGTCGGAGACGACGTGGTGGAGGACGACCAGGAGCACGTGGTCGTCGGGGGCCGACCGGATGAGCGTGAACCGGACGGGCGGCTCCGCCTCCAGGTCGAAGGGCCGGCGCGCCTCCGCGCGCGCGACCTCCATTGCCATCGCGGGCTCCCCGCCGGGGGCCGGGAGCACCTGGAGCGGGTGGCGGTAGCCCGCCAGCGCGGACTGCTCGGGGCCGTCGACCGTCAGGCGAAACTGGAGCCGGAGGGCGTCGTGACGGTCCACCAGCTCGTCGAGGCAGCGGCGCAGCAGGCCGGTGCTCAGGCGCCCGCGGAGACGGAGCGCGAGCGCGTCGTGGTACGCGGGGCTGTCGGGGGCGAGCTTCTGGAGGAGCCAGAGCCCGGACTGCGCCGGCGAGAGGGGGATGGCCGCGTCGCGGGCGCTCGCGATGCTCACGTCCGGGCCAGCCTACGAACGGCTCCGGCGCCCGGCGAGCCCCGCCGGACGGCGACCCCGCCGGCGAAACGGGCCACCTACGATGGCGGCGTGCCGGCTGGCTGCTTCATCGTCAGCACCGGGCGCTGCGGATCCACGCTCCTGTCCGACCTCCTCCGCGAGCACCCGGCGCTCCTCAGCCTCTCTGAATTGTTCTCGTCGCTGCGCTCGACGCGGATGCCGGCGTTCCCCCCGGGCGACCTGTCCGGCGCCGACGCCTGGTGCCTGCTCACGACCCCGCGGCCCGAGGTGAACCTGCTGCTCATGCAGCGCTGCGCGGACACCGGGGCGCACGTCGCGCGCGGCCTCAGCCCCGGCCGTGTCCCGCCGCTGCTGATGGGCCCGCTGCCCGGGCTCTCGCCCCATCCTCTCGCGCTCCACGAGGAGCTCGGGGCCTTCGTGCGCGGGCTGCCGGCGGCGCCCGTCGCGACGCAGTACACGCGTGCCTTCGAGTGGCTCTGCGGCCGGCTGGACCGGCGGGATTGGGTGGAGCGGTCCGCGGGCTCGGCGGCGTACGCGGACGAGCTGGTCCGCGGCTGGCCCGAGGCACGCTACGTGCACCTGGTCCGGGACGGCCGCGCGACCGCGAGGTCGATGAGCGCCAACGACGGCTTCCGCATGGCCGTCCTGCTGGAGGAGCTGGGCCACCGGGCGGCGACGCCGGCGGGCCTGGTCGGCGTCATCGCGAGCCTGCGCACCGCGTGGATCCCGATCGAGCGCTTCGGCGAGCTGTGGAGCCGCCAGGTGGCCGCGGCCGACCGGTGCCTGCGGGCGCTCCCGGACGAGCGGCGCCTGACGCTCCGCTACGAGGACCTGGTCGGAGACGCCGCCGGTGAGCTGCGGCGACTCGCCTCGTTCCTGGGGCTGGGAGGAGCCGCGACCGGACACTGGGTGCGCGAGGCGGCGGCCCGGGTCGCGCGGCCGCGGACCGATTGGCGCGAGCTCCCGGACGGGGAGCGGGCCCGCCTGGAGGCGGCGTGCGCGCCTGGCCTGGCCCTCCTCGGCTACTGAGCCACGTTCGGAATTCCGGACGAATCGCCGTCCGCGAGGCGGGCCGGATTCGCCGGGCCTGCGCTTTCATAGGCGTCGATGGCGCAGACGCCCACGACGGCTGACGCCGCCGGCATGGTCATCGGGCGCGACCCCGAGGCCGGGCTGCGCGGCGTCTGGGCCGAGGTGCTCGGCGTGCCGCACGTCGGTCCGCTCGACAACTTCTTCGACCTGGGCGGCGACTCGATGCTCGTCCTGCAGATGCTGTCGCGGGCCCGCGAGATCGGCGTGGACCTCGACCTCGGGCGGCTCGGTGAGTTCCTCGAGGACGCGACGTGCGCGCGCCTGCTCGAGCTCACCGGCGGCGCGCCGGCGGCCGGGGCCGTCGCCCCGGCGTCCGACGTCACGGTCATCGCGCTGCGGCCGGCCGCCGATGTGACGAACGTCTTCGTCCTCCTGCCGACGATGCACGACCTCTGGGCGGTGCGCGAGCTGAGCGCCCGCATCCCGGGAGCCGCCTTCCAGGTGCTCGTCCCCGGCTGGACGCCGGCCCGGCCCTACACCGGCATGCCCGCGCTGGGCGCGAGCATGGCCGGCGCCATCCGGGCCATCCAGCCGCGCGGCCCGTACCGCGTGGTCGGCTCCTGCGCCGCCGGACAGGCGGCGGTCGAGGCCGCGACGCGCCTCGCCGGCGGCGGCGACGCATTCGACCTCCTCGCCCTGGTCGACACGCGCGCCCCGGCGCCCGTCGACCGGCCGCCGTCCCTGCTCGGCCTCATGCCCGTGGGCCGGGGCGGCTGGCGGGACCTCGGCGAGCTGGTGCCCAAGCTGCTGTGGCTCGACCGGATGCGGGCCGCCGGACACCTGCCGCCGGACCGTCTGCTGGCGCACCTCTGGACCGCGATCAGGCTCCACGTCGGCGACCTGATGATCTACCTGACCGAGGTCGAGCCCGAGCGGTGGGACGAGGCGTTCCGCGACCGGGCGGCCCGCTCGTTCATGGCCTGGCTGAACTTCCAGGTCGCGTCCGAACACTACGAGATCGCGCCCCGCTACGACGGCCGCCTCAGCCTGGTCTACGGCGAACGGCCCGACGCGGAGTGCCAGGACCCGGCGGCGGCGGCCGCCGCCTGGCGGCATCTGAGCGGGGCGGCGTGCGACCTGCACGTCTTCGAAGAGGTGCACAGCTCGGCGATGCTGACCAGCGGCGTCCTCGTGCGGCTCATCGAGCGCTCGCTGCGCCTGGGCGCCGCGGCCGGCTGATCGCCGCGGACCATGGCAGGCCACCCCGAGGCCACGCTCACCGCGCTGTTCGCGGAGCAGGCGCGGCGGCGGCCGGAGGCGGTCGCCGTGCGCTGCGAGGGCGCCGCCCTGACGTACCGCGACCTCGAGCGGGCGGCCAACCGGCTCGCGAACGCGCTCGGCGCGCTGGGGGTGCGCTCCGGTGACGTGGTGGGCATCTGCGCGGAGCGGTGCGCCGGCCAGGTCGTGGCCGTGCTGGGCGTCCTGGGGGCAGGCGCCGCGTACCTTCCCCTGGATCCGACCGATCCCGAGGCCCGGATGCGCGATCTGCTGGCGGGCGCCGGGGCGCGCGCGCTCGTCGCGATCGGCGTCGTGGCGGACCGGCTGCCCCCGTTCGCGGGCGCGATCGTCGGGCTGGGCCGGAACGGCGAGGGCCTGGCCGGGGCGAGCGAGACTCCGCCGCCCCGCGGGACGTCGAGCCGAGCGCTCGCCTACCTGATCTACACGTCGGGTTCGACGGGCGCGCCCAAGGCCGTGGAGGTCGAGCACCGCCAGGTCGTGAGCTACGTCCTGGGCGTCACGGAGCGGCTCGGGATGGGCGAGGACGAGCGCTACGCGATGGTCCAGCCGCTGACCGTCGACTCCAGCGTGACGATGCTGTTCGGGTCGCTGCTCCGCGGCGGCTGCCTGCACCTGGTCCCGGAGGAGACGGCGCTGGACGGGGACGAGATGCGCCGTCTGGTGCGCGAGCAGGCGATCGACCACCTCAAGATCGCCCCCTCCCATCTGGCGGCGCTGCGCGGCGAGCCGGGCGGCATCCTGCCCCGGAAGCGGCTGGTGATCGGCGGCGAGGGGTCGAGCTGGCGCTGGGCCAGGGGCCTGGCGGCGGAGGGGAGCTGCGTCGTCTTCAACCACTACGGGCCGACCGAGACGACGGTCGGCGTGCTGGCCCACCGGGTCGAACCGGACGAGGCGGGCGCGGCGGGGACGACGCCGCTCGGGCGGCCGCTGCCCGGCTCCCGGGTCCACGTCCTGGACGGGCTGATGCGGCCGGTCCCCGCCGGCGTGCCCGGCGAGCTCTACGTCGGCGGTTCGAGCCTCGCCAGGGGCTACCGGGGCCGCCCCGGGGCGACGGCGGCCGCCTTCGTGCCCGACCCGTTCGGACCGGAGGCGGGCGGCAGGCTGTACCGGACGGGGGACGTGGTGCGGGAGCGGCCGGACGGCGTGCTCGAGTTCCTGGGCCGGCGCGACGACCAGGTCAAGGTGCGCGGGCACCGCGTCGAGCTCGGCGAGGTGCAGGCCGCGCTGGCGTCCCACCCGGCGGTGCGAGAGTGCGCGGTGCTGCCGCGCGAGGCGCCCGGCGGCGTGACCCTGGTCGCGTACGTCGCCGGGGCTGGCGACCTGACCGGCGAGGCGCTCGCCGCGCACGTGACGCGCACGCTGCCCGCGTTCATGGCGCCGTCGCGCTACGTGCGCCTGGACGCGCTGCCCCGGACCGGGCACGGGAAGGTCGACCGGAAGGCCCTGGCGGCGCTGGCGCCGGCGGATCCTCCGGCGCCCGGCGAGCCCCGCACGGACGACGAGCGCGCGCTCGTCGAGATCTGGCGCGAGGTGCTGGGCATCCCCGCGGCCGGCGTCGAGAGCGACTTCTTCGCCCTGGGCGGCCACTCGCTGCTGGCCATGCGTCTGATGTCGCTCGTGCGGGAGCGCCTGGGGGTCGCCGTGCCGCTGCGGGCGCTGTTCGAGGCGCCGACCGTGGCCGGCCTGGCGGAGCGCCTGGCGGAGGCGCGATCGGCCGGCCCGGGCACCCCGGCCGTTCCGCTGGAGCGCGTGCCGCGAGGGAGGCCGCTGCCGGCGTCGTACGGCCAGCAGCGGCTCTGGCTGCTCCAGAAGCTCGCGCCGGAGGACGGCTCCTACAACACGTGGCGGGCGTGGCGCCTCCGCGGCGCGCTGGACGCCGGCGCGCTGGAGCGGGCGCTGCGCGGGCTGGTCGCGCGGCACGAGCTGCTGCGCTCGCGGTTCGTTAGGGCCGGCGGCGAGCTGGCGGTGGAGGTGCTGGACGACTGGTCGCCCGCGCTGGAGGTCGCGACCGCCGCCGACGAGGGCGCGGCCCGGCGGGCGCTGGAGGCGGCGGCCGCGTCGCCATTCGACCTCGAGTCCGGTCCGCCGGTGCGCGCCCGGCTGCTGGCGCTCGGCGAGCGGGACCACGTGCTCATGGTGCTGCTGCACCACGCGGTGACGGACGGCCGCTCGCTGGACCTGCTGGAGCGCGAGCTCTGGGCCCGGTACGCGGGCGGGTGGACGGAGCCCCCGGCCGGCGGCCTCGAGTACGCCGACTTCGCGGCGTGGCAGCGCCGCTGGCTGGAGGAGTCCGGTGAGGGCGCGCGGCAGCTCGCCCACTGGAGGGAGCGCCTGCGCGGCATGCCCAGGGTGCTGGAGCTGGCGGCGGACCGCGTGCGGGGGGCGGAGCGGACCTGGGCGGGCGCTCACCGGCCGTTCAAGCTGGGCCGGGAGGTGACCCGCCGGCTGCGGGCGCTGAGCCGTGCCGAGGGCGTGACGCTGTACACCACGCTGCTGGCGGCGTTCGACCTGCTCCTGTGGCGGCACAGCGGCCAGCGCGAGCTGCTGGTGGGGACGCCGGTGTCCGGGCGCGGGCGCCCCGAGCTCGAGGACGTGCTCGGGTTCTTCGTGAACACCGTCGTGCTGCCGGCGGACCTGCGCGGCCGCCCGACGTTCCGGGACCTGCTGGCGCGGACGAGGGGCGAGGTGCTCGACGCGCTCTCCAACCAGGACGTGCCGTTCGAGCGGCTGGTGGAGGAGCTGGGCGTCGAGCGGGAGCCGTCGCGGCCGCCGCTGTTCCAGGTCCTGTTCGCGATGCAGGGCCGGGACGGCGGGCCGGCGCCGGCGGCCCGGAGCTCCGTCGCCGGGCTGGAGGTGGGCCGGCTCGGCCTGGGCAGCGAGCGGGAGCGGTTCGACCTGAGCCTGGGCATCGAGGAGGGCGCCGACGAGCTGTACGGCAGCCTCGGGTACAGCACGGAGCTGTTCGACGACCGAACCGCGAAGGTCGTGCTGCGCCGCTACCGGCGTCTGCTGGACGAGGTGGTCGCGGCGCCCTCGCGGACGATCGACGAGCTGGGGCTGCCGGCCGGGCGCGAGGTGGCCGCGGTGCTCGCGGCCGGCGCCGGGGCCGGCGAGCCGCCGGCGCGGAGCGTCGAGCCCGCGCGGAGCGTCGAGGAGGAGATCGCCGAGCGGGCGCGGGAGCGACCGTGGGCGGTGGCGCTGGCGAGCGGCGGCGCCGAGCTGACCTACGGCCAGCTCGTCGGGCAGGCGGACGCGGTGGCCGCGGCGCTCAGGGCCCGCGGCGTCCGTGCGGAGTCCCGGGTGGGCCTGCTGGCGGAGCGGGACGTGGAGCTGGTGGTCGGGCTGCTGGGGATCCTGCGCGCCGGCGCCGCGTTCGTGCCCCTCGACCCCGGTCTGCCGGCGGAGCGCCTGGAGCACATGGCGCGGGACGCCGGCATCGCGCACCTCGTGATCGGGCAGCGCCGGCTGCGCGGGCTGCTCCCCTCCGCGCCGGACGAGCTGGTGGTGGCGGACCTCGCGGGCGCCGGGGAGGCGCCCGCGCCGCCTCCGGCCGCCGCCGGGGACGGCCTCGCCTACCTCATGTACACGTCGGGCTCGACCGGCCGGCCGAAGGGCGTGGCGGTGACCAGGCGCGGCCTCGCCGCCTACGTGCGCTGGGCGAGCCGGACGTACGGGCCGGGCGGGTCGGTCGTGCACTCCTCGATCGGCTTCGACCTGACGCTGACGGCCCTGCTGGTCCCCCTGGTCCGGGGCGAGCGCGTCGAGCTGCTCCCCGACGACGACGGGATCGACGCGCTCGGCGACGCCCTGGCCGGCGGGCGGTACGGCCTGGTGAAGCTCACGCCGGCCCACCTGGAGGTCCTCAACCGCCGGGCTGACGCCGCCGCGCTGCGCGGCCGGGTGGGGACGCTGGTGGTCGGCGGCGAGCAGCTGTGGGGCGGGACGGCGGGGCCGTGGATCTCCGCCGGGGTCGAGGTCTTCAACGAGTACGGGCCGACGGAGACGGTGGTTGGCTGCGTCGTCCACCGGGCGGGCGAGGCGTCCACCGGGGCCGTCCCGATCGGTCGCCCGGCGCCCGGCGTGCACGTCCGCGTGCTGACGGAGGACCTCCGGCCCGTCGGCGAGGGCATGGTCGGCGAGCTGTGCGTGGGCGGCCCGCAGGTGGCGAGGGGGTACTGGGGGCGGCCCGCCGAGACGGCGGAGCGGTTCCTGCCCGATCCCTGGGGTCGACCGGGCGACCGGATCCACCGCACCGGGGACCTGGTCCGGTGGGGCCGGGACGGCGAGCTGACCCACGTCGGCCGGCGCGACCGGCAGCTGAAGGTGCGTGGGCACCGGGTCGAACCGGGCGAGATCGAGGCGGTGATGCGGGAGCACGAGGCGGTCGCCGAGGCGGCCGTGGCCGCCCGCGGTCCCGTCCTGGTGGGGTACGTGGTCTGGTGCGGGCCCGACCGCTCCGTCGAGCTGCGGGGATGGCTGCGCCGGCGCCTGCCCCGGCCCATGCTCCCGGGCGCCATCGTCGGGGTGGACGAGCTGCCGCTCACCTCCAGCGGCAAGGTGGACCAGGAGGCGCTGGCGGGCCTGCGGCTGCCGGCGGGGGGCGGGGGCGCGAAGCCCGCGACGGACGAGGAGCGGGCGCTGGCCGCGATCTGGGAGGACCTGCTGGGACTGGACGAGGTCGGCGTCGAGGACGACTTCTTCGACCTCGGCGGGCACTCGCTGCTGGCCGTCCAGCTCTTCGAGCGCATCCACGTCGAGATGGGCGTCGACCTGCCGCCGCGCGTGATCTTCGAAGCGCCCGCCATCGTGGACCTGGCCCGCCAGGTGGCGGCCGCCAGGCGGGAGGCGGTGCCCGCCGGTCAGCCGGCGAGCGACGCGATGGTCTGAGCGACGGCCCGGGCGTGCGGCTGGCGCAGGACGGCGCCGCGCGGGGCCTGCAGCTCGTGCAGCGTCAGGCCGCCGGTCAGCTCGCGCAGGCGGCGCTCCGCGCCGGTGAACTCGTCGCCGCAGCCCGCGGCCGCGAGCAGGTGGACCGGGGTCGCGATCGGCCGCGGGACGTGGTCGAGGTATGCCCGCAGCGCGAACCCCGCGTAGTCGAGGAGGCTCTGCGCGAAGGCGACGCCGTAGTGGAGGATCGCCGGGTCGAGGTCGAGCCAGCCCAGGTCGCGACGCACCTCGGGGTCCCGCTCCAGCTCGGCGGCCGGGCGCTGGAGCGCCATCCGCAGCCGGCCGGCGGCCTCCTGCCTGAGCTCGGCGCGGCACCGCTCGTCGCCGTCGAGGTCGCCGGCCAGCCGCAGGAACGGCTGGAGCAGCGCGACCGCGGCCGGCGGCTCGCCTGCCGCCTCCAGCTGGTGCGTCATCTCCATCGCCAACGTGGCGCCGAAGCAGTGGCCGACCAGCTGCCGGCGGCCCCGGCCGCCGGCGGCGCGGACCGCGTCCAGGTGGCTCGACGCCAGGTCCGCGACGGAGGCGAACGTCGCCGGCGCGTCGCTCAGCGACACCGGCTCCAGGGCGACGACCGTCTGCGGTCCCGGGTGGGACCTCGCCAGCCACACGAGCGACAGCACGCTGCCGCCGATGCCGGGGACGAGCACGACGCTGTCGCTCGCGTCGCCCCGCCTGAGGGACACGACCTTGGAACGCTGCGCCGCGCACACGTCACCAGTCTGCGGCACCTGTACCGCGCGCCGCCCCGATGGGAGAATCGCCGGGTGGCGCGTCCACTGATCCGGTGATGACGAGGAGGATCTGACGAATGCGCGAAGCTGCGCAGTCGGCTCTGATCGCGGCGGCCATCGGAGATGGCTACGTCCCCTGGCAGGTCCACTGGGACCTGACGTACGCGTGCCAGCTCAAGTGCGCGCACTGCTACCAGATGAACCTCGACTGGAACCGGACTGGCGAGCTGTCCACCGAGCGCATCCTGGAGACGCTCGACGAGCTGCGCGGCCTGGGCGCCCAGGAGCTGACGTTCTCCGGCGGTGACCCGTTCGTTCGCAAGGACTTCGACGTGCTCGTGGAGCGCGCGTGCGCCAACGACCTGGCGGTGACCATCTACTCGTCAGGCGCGGCCATCAAGCAGGACGTCGCGCGCCACCTGGCCGCGTGCGGCGTGGCGTCGGTCGAAGTGACGCTCATGGGCGCGGACGCCGAGACGCACGACGCGCTGACGCGGCGGCCCGGTTCGTTCGGCCGGCTCATGAGCTCGATCGCCAACCTGCGCGAGGTGGGCGTGAACGTGCTCGGCAAGACGATCGTCACGAAGGGCAACCTGCACCAGGTCGAGCGACTGCGCGCGCTGTGCGAGGAGCTGGGCATCGGGACCCAGATGGACCCCAACGTGTGGCGTCCGTGGCAGGGCTCCGAGCTCCAGATCCGGCACCTGAAGCTGGACGCCGAGGGCCGGAGGGAGTTCTATCGCCGCCACGGCAGGCCCCGGCCGCAGGACCGCACCTGCGCCATGGGCGTGGAGATCTGCAACGCCGGCCGCAAGCGCCTCGGCATCACCCCGTTCGGCAAGGTGAACCCGTGCATCACCTACGGGCAGGGAATGGCGCTCGGCGACCTGCACGAGCAGTCCATCACGGAGATCTGGCTCGGCTCGCCGGTGATGCTGGAGTACCGGCGGATGACCTCGGAGTCGTACCCGAAGTGCCACTCCTGCACCATGAGCGCGTTCTGCGACTGGTGCCCGGGGCTGTTCTCCTGGGCCGGCAACGAGTACACGGAGCCGTACACCTCCCTCTGCGAGGACACCGAGGCCAAGAAGCAGGTGTGGGAGGAGGGCGCCGGCCGCACGTGGAAGCCGCTGCCGGTCCTGAACGGCGAGCCCGTGGGCGCGTGACGGAGCGGTACCGCAGGGCGGACGACGTTCGCGAGAAGACGCTGGGCGAGACGTTCTTCCTGTTCACGCCGCGCGGCGGCTTCTACGGCTTCGACGGGATCGGCCGCGACATCTGGGACCTGATCGTGAGCGGTCGGACCGAGGAGGAGGTCGTCGACGACATCCTGGCGAGCTACGACGCCGACCCGGCGTCCGTCCGCGCGGACGTCGCCGAGTTCGTCCACGACGTCCGCGCCCAGGGCCTGGTGGAGGTCTGTTCGGAAATCCGGACGTGATCATCTGAGCGACCCCCCCTCCGGCCTTCGGCCTCCTCCCCCGCGAGGGGGGAGGGGCTGAGCGGGCTAGCCCTCGCGCAGGCGGTCGAGCAGGCGCGTGTAGCGGCGCGCGCAGAGGGCGGGCGCGTAGCGGGCGCGGACGCGGCGCCGCAGGCGCAGGCCCCATTCGGCGCGGGCTCGCTCGTCTCTGGCCAGGTCGAGGAGGAGCCCGGCCAGGGCGGCGGTGTCGCCCACGGGCGCGGTCGGGCAGGCGTCGCCCACCGTCTCGGCCACCCCGGGGGCGGCGAAGGCGACGGCGGGCAGGCCGAGCAGCCCGGCCTCGGCCACCGCCAGCCCGAACGCCTCGTCGGGCGAGGTCTCCACGTAGACGTCGGCGGCGACCAGGTGGTCGGCCGGGTTGTCGGTCCAGCTCGCGACCGCGCAGGGCCGTCCGCGCGCCCAGCCGCGCAGGACCGCCGCCCCCGGCTGGTCGCGGGCGCCGACGACCAGGAGCCACGCCGGCACCCCCGCGTCCCACACGCGCTGCATCGCCGACATCGTCCAGTGCCAGCCCTTCTCGATCGCCGTCCGCGCGTGGCGGGCGACGACGAGCGCGTCCGGGTCGATGCCGAGCGCCGCGCGCGCGGCCTCGCGGGTCCGGCCGGGCCTGGGCAGGTCCACGCCGTTCGGGATCACCGTGCAGGCGACCTCGCGCTGCACGCTGGCGACGGCCCGGCTCACCGCGACGTACCGCGTCGCGCCGGGACGGGCGGGGTGGCGCCGGTGGATGACCTCGACGACCGGCGCCCCGGTGGAGCGGCGCGACAGGCCGAGATCGGCCGCGCCGACGAGCCCGCCGTGCACGACCACCGCGTCCGGCCGGCAGCGGTCGGGGTACGCCTCGCCCGTGAGCGCCCGCAGCTCCGAGGGCGGGTCGGCCGTGGGCCGCGGCAGCCAGCTCACCACGTCGTGCCCGGCCGCGGTCCACTCCCGATCGAGCATCGCCAGCACCGTCTCGGTGCCGCCGTGGTCATAGTGCGGATAGACCTGTAGGATGCGCACGTCGTCAACCAATGGGCGCTGACGGGAACGAAGCCTGATGAATCATATCGACGGCCTGCGACGGGACGGTTTCACAGTGCTGCCGGG
>Ga0066903_100003912_pt1 | contig 12381 bp, 10 predicted proteins | sample PanSoiMetaGPlot1_FD_67491 | JGI IMG/M metagenome (GOLD analysis project Ga0066903, IMG submission 67491) | Tropical forest soil microbial communities from Panama analyzed to predict greenhouse gas emissions - Panama Soil - Plot 1 (version 2) | ecosystem: Environmental > Terrestrial > Soil >...
ACACAGATGGATCAAATGCTGGTGAACTTGAAACTCATGGGTGTGCCGCCTTGGGCTGATCAGGACCTCACCAAACTCAAGCAGTATTGCGAGACGGTCTCGAAGGCGACTCGTGTTCCGATTCCTGCCAATTATCCGGTTGTCGGCGAAGACGCTTTCCGAACAGCAACCGGTGTGCACGCTGCCGCCGTAATCAAGGCATACAAGAAGAACGACTTGGAACTCGCAAATACCGTTTACTCTGGCGTTCCGTCCCATGTTTTCGGCATGGAGCAAGTGATCGACATCGGCCCGATGAGCGGGAAATCGAATGTCCTGTTCTGGCTGGAGCGCCACGGAATTCCTGCGAGCGATGATGTGGTGGATCGCATCTACCATCGCGCCAAGTCGTCCGATCACACGCTCACCGAAGAGGAAGTGCTGAATTGCGTTCAGGCAGTGCGGGCGACGTCGTAGATTTGAGGCTACCCTTCCTCCCCAATTCCTTCTCTTGAATGAAAAGAGATGAAGCTGAAAGATCGTCTTACGCTCTAAGTTTTTCTGGCGTAATTGGCAAGTCGCGAACGCGTTTTCCTACTGCGGCAAAAATGGCATTCGCCACGGCTGGGGCGATTGGTGGGACCGCGGTTTCGCCGAAGCCTCCGGGATCGCGGTCGGAAGGAACGATGTAGGTCTCCACCTTTGGTGACTCGTTCATTCTGATTACATCGAAATCGTTGTAGTTTTCCTGCACCGCAGTTCCATTCTTAAAGTCAATTTTGCCGTGCAGAGTGGCTGAGAGTCCCCAAATGATGCCGCTTTCAGATTGCCCTTCGAGCCCCGCAGGGTTGACGACCAGGCCACAATCGACTGCGCAGACTACGCGGTGTACTCGGATGTCTCGCTCTTTTTTCCCCACCGATACTTCCGCTACCTGCGCAATGTAGCAGTCGGAGTCATACACGTTGCAGGCGATGCCGCGACCCCATGCCCGGTCGGCGGATCCCGGCAATGGAGTCTTCCATCCTGCTTTTTCGGCCGCGAGTTCGAGCACGGCTTTCAGTCGGCCACGATCCATGCGAGCGTCTCCAAGTGAGAGCACATCCCCGGGAGCGAGCAATTGCAGACGGAACTCGAGCGGATCTTGTTCAGAGGCGTGGGCCAGTTCGTCGAGAAAGGACTCGCGCGCGAAAACGGTCGGCGGATAAAACACCGCTCTCCATGGGCCGGTCGGCACAGGTGAGTTCAGAGGGATGAAGTCGGCTTTGAGGTTAGGAAAGTTGTAAGGGTTATCAAATGATCCCCAAGGTAGTCCGTCATCGGAGTAGAGCTTCAGATTCTTTCGAGCTTCTTCAGTGGGCAATCCCAGAGTAGAAAGGTCGGAACCAACGGAGCGTTGCATCCAAGCAATGGGCCTGCCCTGTGTATCCAGACCGCCGCTGATATGTTGGACATCATTGGGATGAAAGAATCCAAATTTCATGTCATCACTTCGCGTCCAAACGAGTTGCACGGGCTTGCCGATGGCTCGCGACAATTCGACAGCTTCCCTGACGTAATCGACTTCGAGCCGGCGCCCGAAGCCTCCGCCGAGCAGAGTAACGTGGACCTTAACTGCATCGGGCGAGAAACCCAAGAGCTTGGCAGATTCCGCTTGCGCAGCTTCGGGAGCCTGCGTAGGAACCCAGATTTCGCACGAGTGCTCGCGCACATCGGCGACGCAATTCATGGTTTCCAAGGGTGCGTGAGCCTGGAAAGGGAAGCGGTAAGTAGCTTCGAGTCGCTTTGTCGCAGACGCCAGTGCAGCAGGAGCATCGCCGGCGTTTCGGACTAAATACGCGCCCTCCGCTCGGTCCATTGCGACGTTCATCTCATTGAAAAAGTGTTCGGAGTCGAAGGCTCGGTTGGGCCCCGGGTTCCACTCCACGTGTAGGACTTCACGTCCGCGCATGGCGGCCCAGGTGTGATCGCCTACGACTGCAACTCCAGGTGCAAGACCTGATTCGATCGCCACCACGTGCCGCACTCCAGGAACGGCCTTCGTTTTGGATGCATCGAAGCTTGCCACATTGCCCCCGAAATAAGGGCAGCGTTCCATGACTGCGTACAGCATTCCGTCGACGCGTGTGTCGAGGCCGAATTTTGCCCGGCCAGTCACGATTGCTTCGTTGTCGCTGCGTTTTGTGGGAGTCCCGATCAACTTGTACGTCTTGCGATCTTTCAGTAGGGGCTTATCTGGTACAGGTTGTTGGGCTGCCAATTCTGCCAGAGCGCCATAACTCATTTTCCGCCCAGTTGCTGTGTGATGAACCGACCCCTTCTGTGCGCGACAGCTTGCAGGCGAGACCTTCCACTTCTGGGCCGCAGCGGAGATCAACATTTTTCGCGCGGTAGCTCCGGCTTTGCGCAATGCGGAATAGGTGCCTACTGTGCTGCCGCTCCCGCTGGTCCGCAGGCGGATACCCTTGAACTTGCCGCCCGGCATCGCTTGTTCCAGACGGATCTGCGACCAGTCGGCATCGAGTTCCTCGAGCAGCATCATCGGAAGCGTGGTGCGAACTCCTTGTCCCATCTCTGAGCGGGTGATCCAGAGTCGGACGATGTTGTCGGAGGTGATGCTGATGTATGCATTTGGCTCGAAGAGAGTAGTAGTCGACGTGGCAAACGTCCTGGGTACCTCGATCGCAAGAAAAAGCCCGGCGCTGGCAAGTGTGCTCTGCTTGAGGAATGCGCGCCTGCTGCTCATGGGCGGCTGGCCTCCCGGGCTGCGAGATGGATGGCGCGACGCATCCGCGTATAAGTTCCGCAGCGGCAGACATGGTCGGACAATGCTGCATCGATTTCCTGATCGGTCACATTCTGCTTGCCTCGAATCAGTGCCGCGGCTTGCATGATCATGCCCGCCTGGCAATATCCGCATTGCGAGACGTCCTCTTCGACCCATGCTTTCTGACAAGGATGGTCGCCGTTACGGGAGAGGCCCTCGATGGTCACATACTGTTTACCTGGTGTTTGCTTGAGCGTCGTCTGGCAGGAGCGAACTGGAGTGCCGTTTTCATGCACCGTGCAAGCGCCGCACACGCCCATGCCGCATCCGTATTTCGTTCCAGTCAACTGGAGGAAGTCGCGCAGTACCCAGAGAAGCGGCATCTCCGGGTCAGCTGCTACATGATGGGTAACGCCATTTACGTTGAGAGCGAAGTTGGCCATATGCGGCTTTATCGCTTGAGACGGGCCAGAGTACTGGAAAGATAGCGGTTGCGAAAATTTATCTCGAACAATTCCACTACTATTGCGGCTCATGGCAAGTACGCAACGGGCTTGTCCGCGTAACTGTTACCTCCCTTCGTGTATCGGCTGTTCAAATCTTGCCAACCCCTGTCGCGCCCGCAGGATGTAAGATGACAACCTCAATGGTTTCCGGCCAGCGCCCGCGAATGATGGAAGACGTTCCCACTGTCCAACAGGAAATCGCCCGCCTTGCGGCGTACCCGGAAGTTCGTTCAGCATTCAACTGGTTGCGTGCGCAGGAACCCCAGTTTGCCCAATGGCAGATGGAGTTGGCCCGGATCCCTGCACCGCCGTTCGGAGAATCTGCGCGAACTAGTTGGCTTTTGGCGAAGTTCCGAGAGATCGGGCTCGATGATGTCCGCAGCGACGATTTGGGCAATGTTTTCGGAGTGCACCCCGGTCATGGCCGAACCTACGTATCGCTGAGCGCACACATTGATACAGTTTTTCCTACCGGAACTCCCCTGAACGTCCGCCAGCAAGGAAGCCGCATCTACGGTCCCGGTGTATCAGACAACGGTGCTGGAGTAACGGCGATGTTGGCGATCGCCTCTCTATTCCGCGCGGTACGGATTCGTCACGCTCTACCATTGTTGTTTATCGGGAACGTGGGAGAAGAAGGCGAAGGCGACCTGCGTGGCATGCGCCGAATCTTTGCCGACCAGACCTGGAGCGCGTCCATCAGCCAGAGCCTCATCCTAGATGGCGCGGGCGCGGACACGATCGTCGCCGAAGCTCTGGGCAGCCGCCGCTTTGAGGTTATTGTGCGCGGCCCCGGGGGGCATTCTTGGAGTGACTTCGGCGCCCCTAACCCAATTCTTGTACTTGCCCGAGCTATTCACACTTTCACGCAAACTCCGGTGCCTTCGTCGCCCAAAACGACTTTTAACGTCGGAGTGATTCGCGGTGGAACATCGGTGAATTCGATCCCTGAATCTGCCAGCATGCGGGTGGATATCCGCTCCACGTCGATGTCGGAAATGGAACGTCTGGAGAAGGCTTTGCGGCTATCGCTGGACTACGCCATCGAGGAAGAAACGCAGGCCGTCGAGGCGCGCGGACTATCACAGCGCCGTCCATACGGATTGAGTGCCGAGGTTGTCGTCATCGGGAATCGCCCTGCCGGAGAACTAAGCCCCTCTGCACGGATTCTTCAGGTGATTCGCGCAGTGGACGCGCAACTCGGGAACGTCGCCCAGGTCCAGCGTGCTTCTACCGACGCGAACATTCCTTTGTCGATGGGCCGCGAAGCAATCGCGATCGGTGGCGGTGGGACTGGTGGAGGAGCCCACACACTGCAAGAATGGTTTGACTGTGGCGGACGTGAATTGGGACTCAAGCGCATTCTTCTAACCCTGCTCGCGCTTGCCGGAGTGAGTGCATGAAACTGAAAGCATGTCTTTTTCTGTTGTGCACGATTTCTGCTATGCAAGCCCAGAATCAACCCGATAGTCCAAAGGCTGACATCATTCTCGTCCACGGAAATATCTATACAGGCGTTGCCGTCAGCGCCTCATTCCACGAGGTCAAGCGGGCCAAGGCTCTCGCGATTCGTGGAGACCGCGTTATGGCCGTGGGTGACGACGCCGAAATCCTGAAACTCAAGGGTCCTGACACCAAAGTCGTCGATCTGGCCGGGCACTTCGTTATGCCGGGATTCAACGATGCCCATCTTCACTTGGCGTCCGCTGGCTTCCAAAGAAATTCCGTGGACCTGGCGGGGACGAAGTCGCTGACCGATTTTCGCGAGCGGATTCGCGCCCGCTTGGCTACAGCCGCTCCCGGCGAATGGATTGTAGGCGGCGGTTGGGATCATACCCTCTGGCCCGTCAAGGAACTGCCTAGCCGCTGGGACATCGACGAGGTGACCAGCGACCATCCGGTGTTTCTCGATCGCGTAGATGGCCATATTGCTGTTGCGAACACTCGCGCTCTGCAATTAGCAAGCGTCACAATCGCCAGCAAGGACCCCGAAGGTGGCAAGATCGATCGTGACGCGACCGGCAATCCAACTGGAGTTCTGCGCGAGAGTGCGCGCGACGCAGTTCGTGCCGTTATTCCCAGTCCCACACACGACCAGCACCGTCAGGCAGTGCTGGCAGCGCTTCACGACTTGGCTCAATGGGGAGTCACGTCTGCGCAAGATAACTCGTCCTGGGAAGACTTCCTTGTTTACGAGGAACTTGAGAACGAGGGAAAGCTTACCGCCCGCATCAGTGAGTGGCTGAATTTCAACGATTCCGTCGATGTCCTCCAATCGCACCGATCAGCTCATCCTCCGCACGACAGCATGCTGCACATAGGCATGTTGAAGGGATTCATGGATGGCTCGCTGGGTTCTCGTACGGCTGCGCTGCTTGCTCCTTACGCTGACGATCCCGGAAATTCCGGTCTTCCTCAATACGATCAGTCGAGGCTGACCCAGATGACGAAGGAACGTATTGAGGCCGGATTTCAGATGGGCTTCCACGCCATTGGTGACCGAGGAGTCCAAATGGCTCTCGATTCATTCGCGGAGGCTGAGAAGGATGCGCGGAGCAAAAGCGTCCACGCACCGAATGGAGGAGACGATTTCCGCTTGCGGATTGAGCACGCCCAAGTCACTTCGCCGGCACAAGTCACAAAGTTTAAGGAGCTGAAGGTGGTAGCTTCTATGCAGCCCAACCATCTGCTGACCGATATGAATTGGGCGGAGAGCCGGCTCGGGAAACAGCGGGCGGCGACCTCCTACGCATGGGCCGGGATGTTGAACAAAGGCGTCACCCTGGCGTTCGGTACGGATTACCCCGTCGAACCCGTGACACCTTTCCGCGGCCTCTATGCCGCCGTATCTCGCAAGAGCGAAGATGGAAAGCGGGAGTACTTCCCAGAGCAGAAGCTCACCATCGATCAAGCGATAGGCGCCTACACAACGGGTGCGGCATTTGCCGAATTCGAAGAGAAAAATAAGGGGACACTTGCCCCGGGAATGCTTGCCGACTTGGTGGTGCTGGATCGCGATTTGACTGCTGTTTCTCCTGAAAAAATTCTCGGGACACAGGTACTGCGAACTATTGTCGGCGGTAAGACCGTCTATGAGTCGAAGTAGATCGGCTGGGGACTGATTGCTTCTTCGACCGCAAATCAAGCATCCAGATCCTTTCACGCCTGGGTCCTGATTGTGTTTTCAGCTACCAACGTTCCGACTGCCGTTTGTAAATAGGTCTTTACACTGCAACATTTTATAGTCGTATTACGTCTAATTGAGTGAAGGGCTTGGGCGTTTTCCTGAGGTTGGCGAGAAGGTATAATCCTAAGAAATTAGGTATTGCGGAGGACTTGCGGTATGGAATTGCGCAGCAGCGCATTTTGGGGACGTTTGAGGGCACATCGCCTTGCGTACACCGTGACGATCTTAGTCACGCTCGCGGTTGGGATCCTGATCGGAACCGTCGTTTCCTACGGCGTTAAGGGACAAGAAGCGAAGAAGAACTCCTCCGCTGATGCAACTCCGCTGACCGTTCCATCACCGCAGCAGCTCTCGAATCAATTCTCCCAGATTGCCAAACAGCTCGAGCCTAGTGTCGTCAACATCAACACCGAATCCACCATCAAGACTCCGCATCGTCGTCGTGGCGGCCAAACACCGGGTGGTCCAGATGATGACCAGCAGTCTCCATTCGACGACTTCTTTGACCGATTCTTTGGTGGACAAGGTGGGCAGGGTGGAGGCGGCAACCCTGGCGCCATTCGCGAGCGATCCCTCGGGTCGGGCGTGATCGTCGATTCCAAGGGCTATATCGTGACCAACCGCCACGTAGTCGAAAAGGCTGACCGTATCCAGGTTAAGCTGCAGGATGATCCACCGGGTGTCCAGCACGACGCCAAGGTTGTCGGCACTGACCAAGAAACCGATCTCGCTGTCATCAAGATCGAGCTGAACAAGCCGTTGCCTACCGCGAAACTGGGAAATTCCGAGAGCATGCAGGTAGGAGATTGGGTCCTCGCTGTGGGTAGTCCCTTTGGGCTGAACGCTACCGTGACTGCCGGCATTGTTTCTGCCACCGGGCGTAATATCGTGCCCAATCGTCAATTCCAATCTTTTATCCAGACCGATGCCGCTATTAATCCCGGCAACTCCGGTGGGCCGCTCGTCAACCTGAACGGCGAAGTGATTGGAATTAATACCGCTATTTTGACCGAAACCAGTTCTTATGCCGGCGTCGGATTTGCATTGCCTTCAAACACCGTCATGCAGGTCTATAACCAGCTGATTGGGCCTGAACACAGAGTGTCCCGCGGATCGATTGGTATCGAGTTCCAGCAGCAGGAGAATCCTGCCATTGCGCGGGTTTACGGAGTCAACTCAGGCGTCACTATTGCCAACGTTGTTCCGGGCAGCCCCGCCGAGCAGGGCGGACTTAAGGTGGGTGACACAGTTGTGTCCGTCGATGGCAAGCCCGTGAAGAACGGCGATGAGCTAGTTGCCGATATCGCAAGTCGTAAGCCGGGAACCAAGGCAACACTGGGCCTCGTCCGGAACGGTAAGAAGCAGGAAAATACCGTTGTAGTCGCCGACCGCGCCAAATTGTTCGCCGCCCGCCTTGGCGACGAAGATCAAAGCGCCGAAGATGAAGGTCCAAAAGAGAGCAAGTTGGGCGTGACGGTTCGCGCCCTGACTCCTGAGATGGCGGACCGACTGGGTGTTCCCTCCGGGCGCGGCATTATCGTGCAGGAAGTGAAGCAAGGGTCTTTTGCCGAGGATATTGGCCTCGCTCGTGGGGATATTGTATTGGAAGTTAACAAACAACCGGTAAACAGTGAGGACGACTTCCGACGCATTTCGGGCGAACTCCGCAGCGGTCAGGATGTTGTGTTCCTCGTGCGTCAACGTGGTGGTCAGCCGGGAACAACCTTCCTGGCGGGTACACTTCCGTAACCTTAGAGTGCGTACTACCGGGACTGGCATAGCCTCATTTGTCAGCGCATCATATACACTGTGTCGGTTCCGAGTAGGCACGATTCCCATTCCCGGCATCTTAAGGAGTGGAATTTTCAGCCAATCGGCTGATGGAGAAGAGAGCTTTGATTTCGGGCCCCAAACGAACGTCTTCGTGGATAGGCGTTACACTCGCGCTCATGATCATGGTGGGCACTGTCTACGCAAATACCGCAAGCACGAAAACTTCGACAGCCACGACCACGAAAAAGACGAAAAGCTCTTCATCCACGACCAAGCATAAGAGCAAGAAATCGCGTACTTCACGCAAGCGTGGCCAGCAAAATATTGACTCCGCCCGTGCACGTGAGATTCAGGAAGCCTTGATTCGCGACGGTTATTTGCAGGGCAATGCTTCGGGAAAGTGGGATCAAGACAGCCAGAAGGCCATGGAAAAGTTCCAGGCGGATAACGGCTGGCAGACAAAGGTGCTTCCCGATTCGCGTGCGCTGATCAAGCTCGGACTTGGCCCTGACCATCAGCACTTGTTGAACCCCGAGAGTGCGATGACTACGGCCCCGATCGCGGGCCCAGCGGCTCCAAAGGACGATGCAGTCGCAACAACTCCGCCGCAGCACTAGATCCAATCTCTCAACCTCACACCTCCCGACGGTGGCGCCTCAAGGCGATTTCCACAACGGACAATGTCTCACCTGCGTGCCTGCGGCTTTCAGTACTGATCGTAAAGTTTGAGCGCCATGGCGCCATGCGTTGCCGCACCTCCGGCCCGCAAGGCCGCGGCGATGAATACGCATTCTGTGATTTCCGCGCGAGACGCGTCTGCGGTCTTCGCTGTCTTTACGTGAACGTCGATGCAGTACGGACATTGAGTCGTTAAAGCCACACCCAATGCGATCAACTCGCGATATTTTCGCGGAATTACTCCGTCCTCACGGCCAACAATCTTGTCCAGATTCAGCCAGGCATTGAATTCTGCCGGCGCGAGTTTCCCATCTCCTTAAGAAACCGAAGATCACTTACTTCGTGGTAGTGTTCGCTCACTTTGTGCTCCTATGCAACAACTCTAAAATCCTTTCTTTCAATTTCCTGCCGATTGGGTTCTGCGCGGGGTGTATTCGATTGGGTTACCACCTTCCGGCATGCGCGCCGCCGTCCACGTAAAGCACCTCTCCAGTTATGAAGGTGGCGCGAACCAGAAACAGAGCTGCATCAACAATCTCTTGCACGGTGCCCAGGCGACGGATGGGATGCAATCCTTTCAGGAATTCGTGGTTTTCCGGATTGTGCATTGGCGTGTCTACAATGCCGGGCGCAATTGCGTTTACGCGGATTCCCTGGGCTGCATACTCAATCGCCAACCCTCGTGTAACTGCGTCCAAACCACCCTTGGTCAAACTGGTGAGTGCAGCATTCACTCCGGCCACCGGTTGCTGTGCCAATGTGGTCGAAATCGAGATGATGTGACCGCCACCGTTCTGCTGCATGTAGCGTGCAGCCTCTTGAGACACGTAGAAGAATCCGGCAAGGTTCGTCGAGACCACGCGCTGGAACTCCTCAGGGGTGTATTCGACAAAAGGCTTCGGCACAAAGGTGCCGGCATTGTTAATCAGCACATCGATCCCGCCAAATCGCTGAAGGGCATTATGGACCATCTTCCGAGCGGTGGATGGTTCGCCTACGTCTCCTTCGACCAACATCAGATCATCCGATGGGATCAGCGTTCCTGCGGTCGTTATGTTGCGCGAGTTTGCTACTACGTTGAAACCCGCTGCAAGAAATCCACGGGTTAGACCGAGGCCGATACCGCTGGACGCCCCGGTAATTAGAGCTGTCTGTTTTGAATGGTTGTTCATACTACACAGATAGAAATTGCAGAGAGACAGATTCGGTATTCCACCCACGCGACGCAGAATCGGGTTACCATTTGGTAAGTCACTCGCTATGGTTAAAAGGCGCAAAAGCAAGGTTCCGCCACCGCCCACCGAATGTCCCTTGAGTTACTGCATGCGCGTGCTGGCAGGTGCGTGGACGGCACATGTGATCTGGTATTTGCGGGAAGGGGAGCGCTGCTTCACGGAACTTCAGTTGGACATCGGCAAAGTGTCAGCCAAAGTGTTAACCAACCGTCTTCGCGCACTGGAGCGTGAAGGTATCATCGCTCGTTCAACCAGGCCGACATCTCCACCGACAGTGTGGTATGGCCTCACGCCTGTGGGGCAGGAGCTTTGTTCCGCACTTGTTAATGTCATCGAGGTTGCACAGCGGCTCAAGAAAAGAGAGAGTGACGGGCCGATAAGCCTCGCAACGTCAGCCTCGCGCTCATGATGTGAGCCATGTGATGTGGCTGCTGTGAGTTTTTGGCGTCCTTTCAAAACGTTCAGATAGTCCAGGAGGTGGTCGCCATGGTTCGGGAACGGGCGCTGCAGATTGTATTGATTTTGGTTGGTCTGCTGTTTGCTGCCGCCATCATTCCTTCCGTTGGCGGTCTAGTGGATCCTGCGCATTCCGACACGGGTGACACCATGCAGATGGCTATCTACTTCGCGCTTGGGATTTTCCTACTGATGGCAGTGCGAAACCCTTCGGCGCATCGAAGCCTGATCGCTTTCGCTGCGTGGTCGAGTCTTGCCCATGCCGCAGTCATGTCGACGCTCGGATTTGAAATGCCAAGCGAACGCGTAGGTTTTCTGGAAGGCTCCGCAGTGCTGGTCGTAATTGGTGTCATGTTTATCGTTCTAGCGCCGAGAAAGCCGTCTCAGCCGATCGTGGCGACACGTACCGCCTGATTCTTGGCGGGACCCAGCCGTCAGGCCTGGTGCGAGGGAAGTTCCACGCCGGCTTCGTGCGACCGCAGTTTTACAGTGGATTCCAGTTGCACCTCTCGTGGCAATGCCCCACAGAGCAAAAGAAGAGCGCCGCAATACATGAGCGTATCGGCCATGTAGTTGAAGGCCTCGAGGGTGGCACGTCCTACGACTGCGATCGGTAGATAAACAACCAACTCAACGAAAAGCACCGTGGCAGCGATAAACGTCGCAATGGTCCGAGTCTTCTTGCCAGCCAGCAGCAGAGGACCCGCGACCAGGTACATCACGGCTACCAGGTAGGTCCAGATGGCGTGACCGAAGACCCATTGCGGGGTCACCATCTCCAGCGGAATCCCGGGAACGTGATCGGCGTGCATGAACTGCTCGAAACTGTAAAACAGCACGCCAATCGCAATGGAGTAGCGGGCAAATGTCAGAGCAATATGCCTACCGCGCTTCGGCAAGTCCTCGCTCAGACGGACTGCGAGGGCCAAGGCCCCGGCACTGAAGGATAGTTCCCGCAAGACGAGCGCCATCGCGATCCGATTGCTCGGATTGCGCAACCAACCCGGAATGTCCATCAGCACTACGAAAAGGAAAAAAGTCAGCGCGAGCAAACTCGCCGTGATACGCGCTTGGATCCCCGTAACCAGGCTGAGCCCAGCCAAGATAAAGCAGGTGCCTACGAAGTATGCCCAAAACATGTGCCACGGAATCCATGCCGGCACGAGCGAGGCGATGATTTTGGTCAGCGTGAAATGTTCGGAGCCGAAAGCCGCTAGCGGTGCCGCGTAGAAAATCGGCCCGAACAGCATCAGCTTGTCGATTCCTCGTGCCCTCTGCCAATCGCCACGAAGGAAAATCGTGACCAGCCCGATGGCGAGAACCACTCCGAAGACGAGATAACACCAGTTTACCTCGCGGGGAATTGCTAGTAGGACCATGACTGCCGACGAACTCATCAAGCCTTCGCTCACGATGATTCCTTTCCGCCAGTTGCCTCTGCCTCTGTAGCAGCGGCCCAATGAAAGAAGCTCTCGCGCCCGTCACTGAGGCCACGCCAGTTGCCGAATAGTAGGACGTACCCAGAAGCCAAGGAGTGAGCAGGAGATAGGTGAATTTTTGTGCGTTTACTACGTGTACTCATCTTGAAACCGGGTCGCCCGAAGCAGGGGAGTAGCCAGTAGCAGACAACTGAAAGCCGAAAGTTGTTACTTCATCACCGGATTCGGAAAATAGGGAAGCGGTTGGCCGTTGATCACGGCGCGCGGATTATCGTCCACCATTAGCTTGGCAATCTTAGCATCGCAAAATTCTTCTGCGGCGTCGCGGGCGTGCGAGAGGTTTGGCACACGATGCTTTGTG
>Ga0066903_100003913_pt1 | contig 12380 bp, 9 predicted proteins | sample PanSoiMetaGPlot1_FD_67491 | JGI IMG/M metagenome (GOLD analysis project Ga0066903, IMG submission 67491) | Tropical forest soil microbial communities from Panama analyzed to predict greenhouse gas emissions - Panama Soil - Plot 1 (version 2) | ecosystem: Environmental > Terrestrial > Soil >...
AGTTTCGAACAAGGGCTTGAATTCGAAAGAGGCCTTCGACGAAAGCACAGCGATCAGCTCCTCGGTAATGCAGTCTGGCGCCCGACGTGTAAAAGAGAAAGCAGATCGTTTAGACATCTATGAGTGTCGCACGGATCGGGGAAATAGCGACCGACCCACCTGGAATTTCGATCGGTGCGGAGTCAAGACGGCCAAGACACGCCAAAGACCTACTCACTCCTTATCGGGGTAAGGGCTTTTGCCGCCTTACACGATGAAACGGTCGATCCACGCCGTGACGATTCTGCGCCTCCGTCATTTTGGTGACCCCTCGGCAACTTTGGCGGCCGCGCCAACGCCTGGATGATGTCGCCGATTTCCATCATTATCAGGGAGCAAACTCATTTCGGATGCCTTCGTTCGCGAGTTCTACGGCACTGAACACAAGTTCGCGCGTCATCAAATTGGCTCCGCAAAAACTCATCGCTTCAGTCAACACGCGATTTACTTCGGTGAGGGTCAGCTGTTTCGTTTTTGAAATCCAGCCACGCGTTCCATCTTCATCGCGCTTCGTGAAAAGGAAATCGTGGGGAGCTGATGGAAATAGGATGATCGGCGAATCGTCATCGATAATCGAATGGAGGCTTCGTGGTACACTGGCGAAATCGGTATAGAAGCCTTTCGGAATTTTGATTGGTCCCCACGTTGGCGAGACATATCGAAACGGAGCCAGGAACTGCCAATAACTTCTGTCGGTGGCCCAACCGTTTCTCTGCGCCTCGTAGATCGTTACGGCCTGCACTTTGAAAGCCAAAGGGAACCGTTTCTTAAATTCCGTTTCGGGAACGGAAGGTTCGTACGCGCGCACTGCGCGAGCACGCCCTGGCGCGGCGATAAAGCCGGCGCCGGGAATCGCAAATCGACAGAGAAATGATCGCGGACTAACGGCGCAAACGAGAAGCGCGCCGATTCCGATGGCGATCAGTGGGAATTGCCAGACGCAGGCAGAGACAGTGAGGTTGTCGGTTTCGCCGAGATACAATGCGTAAGCGATCAACCCGAGCGCGGGCAGCCAAATCCAGGGCGCGCAGCTCATGAGGCGTTCCCACCAATTTGGTCGAAATTTCTCAATCGCGGCCAGCGCGACGCCGAACACGAGCGGATCGAGCCGGGTCCAGGTTGGATAATAGATCCACGCTTGAAAGCCGTGAAACGACACGCCACCGGCGCCCGACGGATTCTTCCAGGCGAGAAAGGCACGGAGCAAGAGTCCGCCAAAGACGATCAGACACGCAACGATGGTGGCGGCGCGTGGGCGGCCAAAGAGAAAGAGCAAAAGAAAAGGTAGCGCGAGATAGAATTGGTCCTCGACCGCAAGAGACCAGGCATGTGAGAAAGCGGTCCCGCCATGGAGCGCAATATTTTGCATCGATAGGAGAAACTTCCACAGCGGCTGCGACATCTCAGGATACTCGCGCCATGACGGCAACAAAAAGTAAACCGCGAGCACAACGAAATACGCCGGCATAATGCGAAACGCGCGCCGCGCAAAAAACCGGCCAAGCTTAATTCGATTCCCGCGTGCGAGCGGCGCAAGCAACTGCCCACTGATGAGGTAACCGCTAAGGACGAAGAAAAGGTCGACACCGATCCAGCCGAATCTTTCTACTCGACCCGGCAGTTTGAATCCGAAAAGCGCAGCGTGATAAATGACGACCACGATGATGGCAAGCGCGCGGAGCAGATCGAGACCCGGTTGGCGTTTGCGATCTGTAAAGCGTGGATCGATTTCGAACTCACCATGGCGGGTCGTCGACTCTGCACGGTGAGATTTCAACCGGAGCGGTTTTGCAGTCTCAATTTCGGACTGATGAATGCGCGAAAATAGCAGATGCCCGCGCGCCGTCGAGCCATGGCGTACCACGAGCGGCAGACATCAGAATCGTCGCCGTCGCACAAGCGCGCTCGCTAGCTGCACCTCGCTCACGCGCGAGGTTGATTTGCACGCGTTGTTTTTTGCGCGTGTATAGGTGGAGATGCTCGAGCCTTCCTCCGATGAAATCCGCGATTGGGGGAATTCCGTCATACAACTGATAACCGATTATCTTACCAGTCTCCGTGATCGCGGAGTGTATCGCCACATGCTCTCACGCAGGATTCGTAAACGGCTCGACGCCGCGCCCCCCATTAAAGGAACCGACTTCAACGACCTCCTGAAGGTCTTTCGCGAGGACATTATTCCATTTAGCCGGCAAAATGCTCATCCGCGCATGTTTGGCTACGTTCAATCGCCTGGGACTCCGCTCGCAGCGTTCGCCGACCTACTTGCCTCGATGCTGAATGCGAATCTCACGGTCTGGCGTTCCGCGCCGGCGCCGGTGGAACTCGAACGCCTGACGATTGATTGGATCCGGCAAATCCTTGGATTCAACGATGAAGCCGGCGGGCTCTTTGTCAGCGGTGGATCGATGGCCAATCTCGCGGCGATCGCCGCTGCGCGGCAGGCGAGAGATCACTCGTCGGGTCGCTTGCGCATGTACGCGTCGAGCGAAACGCATTTTTCCATCGCCAAGGCAGCCGCGCTTTTGGGAATCGGACGGGAGAATGTGTGCCTCGTCCCCGTGGACGAGCGTTTCAGAATCCGGGTGGACGATCTCGCCGCAAAGATCGCTGCTGATCTGGAGGCGCGCTACATTCCATTCTGCGTAGTTGCCAATGCCGGAACAGTCAACACTGGCGCGGTCGATCCGTTAGCAGAGATCCGAGAGATTGCAGATCGCTTCCATCTTTGGATGCATGTGGATGGAAGTTATGGGGCGTTCGCCATTCTCGCAGAATCGGCGAGAAAATTGTTCGCGGGCATGGAGCAGGCAGACTCGATCGCGCTCGATCCTCACAAATGGCTTTACCTGCCGGTCGACGTCGGCTGCGTGATTTACCGGGAACCCGAGATCGCGCGCGCAGCTTTTGCCCACGAGGCCGAATACACACGCGTCATTGAGGAGAAAGCTGACGAAGCCTTCGCGTTCTGGGATTACGGGCCGGAGCTTTCGCGACGTTTTCGTGCTCTTAAAGTGTGGATGTTGCTAAAAGGAGTCGGGCTCGAATCGTTAGGCGCGGCGATTGAAAGCAATCTTGTCTGTGCGCGTCACCTGGAGTCGATGGTATGCGCCAGCGATGATTTCGAAATGCTCGCGCCAGTCGACCTGTCGATCTTCTGCTTTCGTCATGTGCCCGCGCAGCTTAAGAACGAATCGCCCCGGACGATAGATGAGTTCAATGAACGCCTGTTAGTTGCGCTGCAACGAGATGGCAGTTCATATCTCTCGAATGCGACAGTCAACGGCCGCTTCGCGCTACGCGGTTGTGTCCTGAACTATCGGACCGCTTTGCGCGATATGGAGATTCTTCTCGAAGATTTGCGACGCGTAGCGAAATCATTACCGACTCGCGCCTAGGCGCACCTCGTTCGCGACATTGCACCCTTATTTGTGGATCGGTATTTAAACTAGCCGACCGACGGGTTGATTAGCTGAGGCAAGTCGCGAAATTCCCAGACCTCTGAAACTCAAACCTTCGCTCGACTGGCTCCTTATCTTCGTTCCGCTGGCCATTCTTCTGCGCCTTTGGCCCGGCGGCATCAGTCCGACTGCGCTCTTCGTTTGCTCCGCTCTCGGCATCATTCCGCTCGCGGGCTCGATGGGGCGTGCCACTGAAGCGCTCGCCGCCCGCGTCGGCGAAGGCTTGGGAGGATTTCTTAACGCAACTTTCGGAAACGCCGCCGAACTGATCATCGCCGGCATCGCCCTTTCCAAAGGTCTGACCAATGTGGTCAAAGCGTCCCTTACGGGATCAATCATCGGCAATGTGCTGCTAGTGCTCGGCCTTTCCATCCTATTCGGCGGCACTAAATATAAAGAACAGCGTTTCAGCGGCACCGCAGCGCGCACTTCGGCCATCTCGCTGTCGCTGGCCGCGATCGGTCTCATTATCCCGACAGTCTTTCACCTTACCGCCCACGCCAGTCCTGGCGGCTGGAGCCCGGAGGTCGAGCAGAAGCTCTCCCTGGCCATCGCCGTTGTTTTGTTCCTTACGTATTTCTGCGTGCTCGGTTTCTCGCTCAGGACCCACAAGCACCTCTTCCGAGGCGCTGAAGACGATACCGAAGAGAGAGGCAGGCAATGGTCGCGCGGGAAGGCCATTACCATCCTGATCATCGCTACCGTCTTCGTCGCCTTGCTCTCGGAGTTTCTCGTTGGCACGATCGAAAACGTCCGGGACTCCGTCGGCCTGACCGAGGTGTTTGTGGGTGTTATCGTGGTGGCGATTGTGGGTAACGCGGCCGAGCACTCGGCCGCCGTCCTCATGGCGATGAAGAACAAGATGGACTTGAGCATTGGCATTGCGATAGGCTCCAGTCTACAAATCGCGCTTTTCGTCGCGCCCGTGCTGATTTTTCTCTCGTATCCTTTCGGGCGTCCGATGGACCTGGAATTCTCGGTGCCGGAAGTTTTGGCGGTGGTGGCATCGGTCTACATCCTGTTTCAGATCTGCGAAGACGGGGAGACGAACTGGATCGAAGGCATTCAACTTCTCTCGGTCTACGTGATTCTCGGGATTCTCTTTTTCTATCTTCCGGAACCGCAATAGGCCGCACCCTCGCCAAGTGGCGAGTTGGATAAGATCGTAAACGCCTTATTTAACGTTTATCCGTCAATGTCGCCGTGAACGTGTAGCCACCCTCGAGCACTACTAGATAAGTCCATCCTCCCAAATCTGTCGGGAGAGTTACCAGCAGACGCGCCTGATCGGGGTTGAGCCGCCAGGAAACTGGCGTGCCGCTCTCGAACTTCGCACGGATTTCGGCTCCCGACCGGGGGCCCCCATCGGGTAGTCAAAGCCCTGGCAGAATCTCGATTCGAAGATCCTGAGAGGAAAACATCTTGTGTGACTCGACCGTGCAACTGCCATGGAGGCCGCCGTTAAAGCTGTGGGCCGGCAAGATCGCGCCTTCCGTCTTCAATACAGCGCGTATCGGCGGCATTAACTCCGCACCAATTCCCAGCGCTTTTAGCTGCAAAGCAAACCGACGGAAACGGACTAACACGTGGAACTCCGACGACACGATCCCCCGTTCATAATTCATCACGCCGCAACTTATGCCGTTTGAGTCATCGAGACCGAAGTCCAGCGGTCCAGTGGAAGTCTTATAGCCACGCCACATGATTGGAAGCCCGCCTGGTACATGGACATTCAAATCTGTAATTCGGAATTCGACCACGTCTCATCATGTAGAAGTGATCTCCCGTTGGCGCCGCAGCGGAATGGTAACAACGGCGTTACCTTTCAAATACGGCGAAGGCGATACTTTCAAATCCCGCCGGGTTCAATTTTTAGAAAGGAACAAAGTTATGAACTCGAAAAAGTTCATTTTGGTTGGTTGTGTAGTAGCATGCGTTTTCGCAGCCTCGACAGCGACGGCGCAGAGAGGGCACGGTGGTTCGATGGGGGGGATGGGAATGCGTGGCGGTTCCATGGGAGGGATGGGAATGCGCGGCGGTTTCATGCCACATTCGATGGGCGAGATGCCAATGCATCGCGGTCCGATGATGAATTCACCCTCGGGCTTCGGACGCTTTGGAGGCCGAGACTTCAATCGAAATGATCGGTTTGGTCGGTTCAACCGGTTCAACCGTTTCAATCGCTTCGATCGATTCCATCGATTCAACCGATTCAACCACTTCAACAACGTCGTCTTTATCGGCGACTTCGGCTTTCCATGGTGGTGGGGTTGGGGCTGGGGTCCCTGGTGGGGTTGGGACTCGGGCTACCCATACGGATACTACGGCTACAATTACGGCGGTTACGGTTCCAGTTATGGATACGGTGATAGCACTGGCTCTAGAGTTGCTGAACTGCAGAGCCGGCTCGCTCACGCCGGCTATTACCATGGCGCTGTGGACGGAATCATGGGACCTGCGACTCGGAGAGCAATAAGGGCCTACGAGCGCGACCATGGATATGTAGGCTGATCCGGCTGTAATTTCTCAGCGAATCTGAGCCGGCGGACAGCAGGGAGCGTTCGGCGAAAGCGCCAAACGTGACGTGACACGCGTGACATACTTGGGCTGCAGGTTTTCCGGAGTCATCGACTCCGCCTACAGAGACCGACGGAGAAACCGGCGTCAGGGACGCCGGCTACAGCAGATCAGGGGAAACCGGGGTCCGACGACCCTGGCGACAGTTGCCGATGTCGATCTCACCAGCACGCTTGCAACCTCGGCGACTGCGAAACAGATTCGGCGATGATCGGGCGGAACATCGCCATTGATTATCTCGCCAATTGTCCGGAGCTCGTCGGTCAGCTGGCGCGGTTGTCGTGGAAAGAGTGGCAGGAGGTTTATCGGCAGCGCCAACAAACTCTGGAGCACTCCGTGAAAAATTATCAAGAGCGAATGAACACCAATCGATTACCGCTGACGCTTGTCGCGCTTCATACCGGCGAACTCGTGGGAATGGTGTCACTAAAGTTTCACGATATGGACACGCGGCCCGACCTTGACCCCTGGTTAGGCGGGCTTTTCGTGCTTCCGGATTGGAGAAACCGCGGCTTGGGAACGATGCTGATGCATCGCGCCACCGAAGAGGCTCGTCGATTGAATGTGCCGCGACTCTATCTCTGGACCCATACAGCCGAAGGACTGTATCACAAACTTGGGTGGCAGGTCGTCGAACGGACCAACTACTTCGCCAAGGAAGCCGTCGTGATGCAAATCGAACCTTGAAAAAAAGCATCTGACACAGACGCCCTGAAAGATTAAAAGATTTTGCCAAGCGAATCGGAAAGCGAGGGTTAAATAGCGAAACGTTGCTTGTTACTCAGCCGTGCCGTAGTTTCGCCGCATGCTCCGCATTTGGTGGTGTCGGCGGCGATCTTCACCTCAGCAATTATAGCCGTCGTGCGCGGGGACGATTTTCCGATCAAGAAATTCGGCCCGTTCACCTGGGTGGTTGATTATGAGGCCTCCTGGTCGCCGGATTCGCGACAAATTGTGCTCATCTCGAGCCGGCACGGCGGAATGAAGGTCCATGTGATGAATGCGGACAGCGAAAGTCACGGCAGCGACATGCGCCAGCTCACGTTCGGCAGCGAGGAAGATGACTCGCCGGCCTGGTCGCCCGACGGAAAGAAGATCGCCTTCGTGGCAATACGAGCGGGGGTGTCGCAGATTTTTTTGATGAACGCCGACGGCTCAAATGTGCGCCAGCTCACAAATGGCAAGGCTGAGAACATTCATCCGACATGGGCGCCGGACAGTCAGCGCATCTTGTTTAATACCACGAAATTTGCGGGCGCTACCGCGGCCGATGGCCGCGGTGTGCCGAGCGACAACAAAGTAATCGGTGAACAAATCGACAAGAAGATGGACCTGGCGACGGTGCGCATTGACGGCACGGAGTTGAAACGCCTGACGAATGGTGGTGGCTACACGTACGCGTCGTTCTCGCCGGATGGATCGTCGATCTTGCACCGGCGCGTGGACGGCGCGAAGTCGCAGATTTTTGTGATGAACGCCGACGCGACAAACGATCACAACATTGAGAGCACACTGGATGGTTGGCCGGCGTGGTCGAATGACGGCAAGCGCATGGTGTTCTCGCGGCGCGTGAACGATCGGTTCCAGCTATTCGCGATGAATCGCGACGGCAGCGGCGTGATGCAACTAACGGATGCTGCAGGCGAGTTCGTCAATGCGCGCTGGTCGCCGGATGGAACAAAAATCATGTGTGCACGTCGTCTCGGGAACATGAAGCTGGTGATTTTTCCCGCGCCAACGTAGCGCCGTGTCGTCCAGGTTGCGGCTCATTTGCCAGCGCACACCTTTTGAATCGAACTTTAAACGAAAGATGGAAGCAGTGCCGCTAGGGAATGAAGACAACTCTTCGCCCGGGCAATTCCCGATTCCAGGCACTCTCTACGTCGCGAAGGGGTACCCGTTCGATGTCCATTCGCAGCCGGCCTTCCGCGCCAAGTCGCAAAACCTGTTGCATGGCATCCATCAAGATTTCCCGGGAAGGAATTCCGGCTGTGCCCGTGATCGTAACGGCCCGGCTGCGCAGGATCGCAGCCGGAAGTTGAATGCGGGGTCCCGCGGATTCTCCAACCTGGACGAACCGCGTTTCGTATTGGATCTCCGCGAACTCCGATTGTGAGAGCGCAGCGAGCGCTTGTTCCGCTGGATTGCCCCAAAGATAGTCCAGAATGACGTGAATGCCGGAGCCGCGAAGTTCCGCCGCAATCGACTCGCGTAATTCATCCTCGGTTGAGCGCAGGGAAATCGTTGCGTCCACGCCGAAATCAGGCAGTCTCCTCAGGATTTCTTCGTTCCTTCCGGCGGCGACCACACGCTTCGCGCCGAGAATTTTTGCAACCTGAATCGCGAGCTGACCGGTCACTCCCGTAGCGCCAAGGATGAAGAGCGTCTCGCCGCGTTGCAGCTTCGCGCGATGCGAAAGCGAGAGCCAAGCGGAAACACCGGGATTCACCAAAGCTGCCGCCAGCGCGTCGTCGATGGTGTCGGGTAGATCAAAACATTGCGCACGGCGAACAACAGCGATTTCAGCCATTGCGCCGAAGGGACGGCGAGGACCCGCAAAGTAAACACGCTTGCCGTTTTCGACCACGCCCACGCCATCGAGACCGCACACGACTGGCAATTCGCGTGGGCTCGCATAGTGCGTCCCTTGCGCAATCTGCCTGTCGACCGATTTCAGTGAAGCCGCACGAACACGGATGACGGCTTCTCCCTCCGCGGCGACCGGATCGGAAAATGTGTCGTACTTGGGCGCGGTACCGAGGGAGTGCAGCACGGCGGCGTTCATGCGGTTTCCAAGAATTGTCCGATAATCAAGATTCCTTCGTGGATTGTAACGACTAACTCTTCGGCGCTACGCAGGCCGCCATCGTCGCCAGCTTTTCGTCCTGCGACCACGGCGGCCCCGACGGACAAGTCGCGAGCAGATCCGACACCTAATCACTCCATATCCGGGTAAGGGCCTTTACCACCTTCAGCGATGAAACTGTCGATCCGCGCCGTGACAACGGGCAGCGGTACGGATCCGAGCTCGAGCATAGCATCGTGGAAAGCCCGAATGTTGAACTTCGCTCCGAGCGTCTTCTCCGCTTTTTCGCGGGCACGCGCGATCGCGAGCTCGCCCATATAATAAGAGAGCGCTTGCCCGGGCCAGGCAATATAGCGGTCCACTTCGGTTTCGATCTCATGCTCGGGCAACGCCGTGTAATCGCGCATGTAGTTGATCGCCTGTTCGCGTGTCCAACCTTGTGAATGCAGCCCGGTGTCGACAACAAGTCGCGCCGCCCGCCAGATTTGATAACCGAGCATGCCGAAGCGCTCGTACGGCGTTTGGTACATCCCCATTTCCTGGCCCAGCTTTTCACAATAAAGCGCCCAACCTTCACCGTAGGCCGAGATGTAATCATGTTGCCGGAATTCCGGCTGGTTCTTGTGCTCGAGCGCGATCGGAATCTGGAATGCGTGTCCTGGCGCGGACTCGTGCAAGGTCAGCGCGGGCAGATTGTAGATCGGACGATGGGGCAGATCGTACGTGTTCAGGAGATAAATGCCCGGACCGCCACGGCCTGAAGTATAAAAGGGCGCGAGATCGGCCGGGACCGGTTTGATGGCGAAGCGCATCCGCGGCAGATAACCAAAGTATTGCGACGATTTGCCGTCGAATACTTTCGCAATCCACGCGGCGCGATTGAGCAGCTCCTGGGGTGTCTTGGCGTAGAACTGCGGATCATCCCGGAGGAATTTCAGGAATTCCGGAAACTCGCCTTTGAAACCGGATTCGTGCATCACGTCCAGCATTTGCTGATGTAATTTGGCAACTTCCGACAAGCCGAGCTGATGGATTTCGTCGGGCGACTGGTCGAGCGTAGTGAACTCGCGAATTTTCTGCCGGTAGTACGTTTTCCCGTCCGGGAGCGCTTCAGCCGCAAGCGTCGTGCGGGTGTGCGGCACATATTCGTCCCGGAAGAATTTGAGCAGGTCCGCGTAAGCCGGTTGCACGATCTCACCAATCACCTGTGCGGCTTCCGATTTGAGCTTGTCCTGGTCGGACGGCTGAACTCCCACCAGTGGTTCCCGGAATGGTGTGTAGAGCAGATTGTCTTCGGGTTTCCCCTCCGCAATGGTGGCGATGGATTTCTCGCGTCCCTGCAAAGTGAGGCGTGGCGGCGTGAAACCGCGCGCAAGCCCCGCCCGCATGTTGGCGATTTGTTCGCGGAAATAGCGCGGGATGTCACGCATCTGCCCGATCCAGTTTTTGTAATCGGCCAGCGTCTTGAAAGGTCGTCGCGCCGTGTAGCCCACATCGGTCCAGAAAGCAGAATCCGAGTTCGCGGCCATTTCGTAGTCACGGAATTTTTGGTTCGCGACGAAATTCTCGATTTCCGGCCGATAAACATCGTAGTTGATCTGCTCCTCCGGCGAGAGCTGCGCGCGCGGAATATTATCGAGCTTGTGAAGCACATCCTGCCAGTAACGCAGCCGCATCTCCTGCGTCGCCGGGTCTACCCTTGGCAGACGATCGGGAACCGGTTTTGCGACTCCTTCGAGTCCGGGAAACTGCTCCAGCCGCCATTTCCATTCTTCTGTGTAGATGGCTCGCAGCCGCTCGTCTGCGCTTTGCTCTTTTGCGAGACACGGGACGCAACACAGGACTGCAGCACCAAGCAAAACCACGGTTTTCATATGAGTCCTTGTTTGGCGCGGCAGACAAGGGCCAAAACTTTCGCTCATTTGTTAGGATTTTGGCAGAGCTCTTGGAACCGCGGGTCTTTGCGCAACGGGTCCCAGAGCGGATTGAATTTCAGGTCTGCAACTGTGATTCCGGCCGGAATTTCGAGTAGATGAGCCAACGCCGCGATGGCTGAATCGACATCGCCGAAGCGCGCCTGGATCTGCGCAAGCACAGTTTCAGCCGGCGGCTGATTGACCGCGTCGCCCTCATAATCTTTCACCGCCTGCGCCGCTTGCTGCAAAGCTTTCTCTTTTTCGCCAAGACCGGCGTAGGCCTGAGCGAGAACACTTGGTGTGCCGTTTGCATCAGGTCGCACGACAGTATCCGGTGTTGGCTTGATCTCGCGCACTGCGCGTTCCAATGTCTGTCGCGCTGCGTCATGCTGGCCTAACCACTCCTGGCATTGGCCGGCTTGCACGAGAAATGCCTTTGCGAACGAATCAAGGGGTTGATTCGGCGCGAGTGAATTTACCTTCCGCTCGGCGATATTGATGGCGTCACTGAAACGGCGTTCGTACATGGCCTGGGTCATGCGGGCCGCGACAACCCAGTCATCCAGGACGTCGTCGGGCACTAGCGCAAGCTCCTGACGCCCTTCGTCCATCCGGCCTGCCGCTTGCAACACGACCGCCTTGTTTGCATGCTCGCCGACCGCCTCGGGTGCGAGTTGCAAAGCACGATTGATACTGGTCAGGGCGTCGTCGAACCGCCGCAAATACAGATAAAACTCGTTGCCGACCGTAGTCAGCAACTGGACATCGAGCGGATCAAGCTCGATCGCTTTTTTGTAGCTCGTTTCGGCTTCCTGCCACCGACCAAGCCGCCGCAGAATGAATCCGCGATATTCGTATACCAGCGCGCTGTTAGGCAGTCGTTTTCGCGCCTCCTCGTAAGCCGCGAGCGCGCTGTTGAAGTCGCGGAGAATGCGATAACGATACGAACCCTGTGCGATCCACGATTCACCGGCATCGGGGGCAAGCGCCATGGCGCGATCTGCTGCCTGCTTGACCGAATCGTCCGTATACGTGTTCACGTCGATGGCATTGAAGTTGAGAAAGCTGCGCAGGATTGCCATTCGGGCCCAGGCAAGGGCGAAATTTGGATCCAGTTGCACGGCGCGCTGGTAATTGCGATCGGCCTGTATGTACGCGTCGTAGTTGTAATTGTTATGCTCAATGGTCAGGCCGCGGAGATAAGCGTCGTAGGCGCCGGCGTTTTGCGTTGGCTTCTCGACGACGGCTCTCTGTTCCGCTCCGGAAAGCTTCGCATTTAATTGATCGGCGATGGCGCTCGCCACCTCTCCTTCCACACCGAACACATCGTCGAGTTTGCGGTTGTAGCTTTCCGCCCAAAGATGCTCGTCCGTCGCGGCGCGGATCAGCTGGACGTTCACGTGCACGGCATTGGCGATTTTTTGCACACTGCCCTCGAGAAAGTTCGCCACACCCAACTGTTGGCCGATCTCGCGCAAGTTCTCAGGTGTGGTCTTGTATTTCTGGGTAGAAGTGCGTGAGATGACTTTAAGCGCCGCGATCTTGGACAGGCGGGTCAGAATTTCGTCCTGGATGCCGTCG
>Ga0066903_100003914_pt1 | contig 12378 bp, 9 predicted proteins | sample PanSoiMetaGPlot1_FD_67491 | JGI IMG/M metagenome (GOLD analysis project Ga0066903, IMG submission 67491) | Tropical forest soil microbial communities from Panama analyzed to predict greenhouse gas emissions - Panama Soil - Plot 1 (version 2) | ecosystem: Environmental > Terrestrial > Soil >...
CCCACCAGGTGTTCGACCAGTCGGCGCTCCTTGCGCCGATCACCAAGTGGAGCGCGACGCTCGGCGAGCGCGGCGCGGTCGCCCACATCGACCGCGCGATCGCCCTCGCGGCGAGCGGCGTTCCCGGTCCCGTTCATCTCAACGTCCCGACGCGCGTGGCGGGCGCCGGGATCGACCCGCCGGCGCACGAGCTGCCGCGCGCCGCGCGGCTATCGCTGTCCGCCAGTCCGGAGCTCGAGACGCTGTGCGAGTGGCTCCGGAGTGCCGAGCGCCCGCTGGTCCTGGCCGGGCTCGGCATCCTCGCCCATCGCGCCTACGCTGAGCTCGCCCGGTTCGCGCGCCGGGCTGGAGCGGCGCTGATCACCACCTACAAGGCCAAGGGCGTCGTTCCCGAGGACGATCCCCTGGTGATCGGCGGCGCGGGCCTGTCGCCCGTCGCCGACCGCGCACTGTTCAAGACCCTGCACGCCGCGGATCTCATCCTGTGCCTGGGCTACGATCCGGTCGAGATGCGTGACTCGTGGATCCAGCCGTGACCCGCGCGTGGATTCCGCCGAGATCGCGTGGGCGCTCGTGGATCACGCCGTCCACCGCGCGAAGCTCCAGTCCGTCGCGGATGTGAAGACGGCCTTGGCGCAGCTCGCGTCGCTCGTTCCGGAGCGCGCCGGTGCGACGTGGATCGACGGGCTGCCCGGAGCCGTCCGCGAGGAGATCCGCGCATCGCTTCGGCCGCCGGACGCGGACAGCTGGGGACCGCACGCCGTCGTGGAGGTCTGCCGGCACGTCTTTCCGCGCGACACGCTCGCGACCGTGGACACGGGATCGCACCGCATCTTGCTGAGCCAGGTGTGGGAGTGCTACGAGCCCGCCGCGCTGCTGCAGTCCACCGGCCTCGCGACCATGGGTTACGGCTTGCCGGCGGCCATCGGCGCGAAGCTCGCGCGCCCGGACCGCCCGGTCGTGTGCTTCACCGGCGACGGCGGTCTCGAGATGACGATCGGGGAGCTGGCCACGCTGCGCGACCTCGGCCTGCCGATCGCGATCCTGTGCTTCGCCGACCGCTCGCTCACGCTGATCGAGCTCAAGCAGCGGCGGATGGAGCTGCCGAATCTCGGGGTCGACTTTCCGGGCACCGACCTGGCGCAGGTCGCGCGGGCCTACGGCGGCCACGGCGAGCGCGTCGCGAGCCGCAAGGAGCTGATGCGAGCGTGCCGCGCCGCGCTCGCGCGCGACCGGTTCACGCTGATCGAGGCGATCGTCGACAAGGCCGAGTACGCGAGCCAGATGTAGCGGCCGCGAGGCTGTCCGGTCGCGTGAGCGCCGCGCCGGCTGCGGCTTCCGCCGGGAGCAGCTGCGGCGCGATCCACCAGGGCGGCGGCGCCGGGGCAGGGCGCATGCCGAGCAGCTCGTGCGCCTCGAGACCCTCCGGCAGTCCCTTCACCGCCACCGTGCCGAGGGAGCGAAGGCAACATCAGGCACCTCCGACCTCCGACGACCGCCGTCCCGCGGGCGGCGCCCCCCGGGCCCCTGACAAAATGAGCCAGACTTGGACCCTGACCGCCTGAGGAGCTGATGCCACAGCAGCTCGGACATCCACGACCACCTGCACCGGCTCTACGACGCGTTCGGGCCCGCGCGATTCTTCTGGGGCACGGACATCACGCGGATGCCCTGCCCGTGGCGCCAGTGCGTGATCCTGTCCACCTAATCTTAGGAGCTGCCGTGGCTTGAGGGCCGAGACCTCGAGTTGGTCATGGGCCGCGCGGTCTGTGACTGGCTGGGCTGGAGGAAGCCAGCTCCCGCGCGCGCTGATACTTGAGCATCGCTTCGTCGTTGCGGCCAAGCATCCGCAGCGCGTCGCCCCAACCGCTGAAGACCCAGGCGAGCGACGGATCCAAGGCGGCGGCGTGCTCGTACTGTTCGATTGCGTCCGCCGGTCGCTCTAGCCGGCGCAGGGTCGTGCCACAGTCGCCGAATGCGGGCGCGAACTTCGGATCGATCTCGATGGCGCGGCGATGCTTTTCCAGCGCCTCGCCGAGCGAGCCCAGCTCTCGCAATGCGACGCCCCAGCTATTGATGGCCCAGGCCAGGGTGGGATTGATGCGGACAGCCTGCTCGAACTTCTCCGCGGCTTCGGCGAAGCGCCGCAGCCTCATCAGCGCCACTCCCCAATCGGCGAGGGCAGGCGCAAAGCCGGGATCCATCTCGCTTGCCGCGCGGTGTTTGTCGATCGCCTCGCCAGGGCGTCCCATCTCCCGAAGAGCGACACCCCACGCATTCACCGCCCAGGTCAGCCCCGGCTCGACGTGGACAGCCTGCTCGAACTTCTCCGCGGCTTCGGCGTAGCGATGAAGCTGGAGGAGTGTCACGGCCCAATTGGCGAAGAGCGGAGCGAGATCGGGTGCGACATCCGCAGCTTGGCGATGCTTGTCCAGGGCCTCGTCGAGGCGGTTGAGCTCCCGCAAGGAGATCGCCCAGCCATTGAGCGCCCACCCTCGACTGGGATCGAGCTCCACCGCGCGTTGGTATTTGGCGATCGCTTCTTCAAACCGCTTCAACCGCCGCAGCGCCTCTCCCCAGCCGTTGAAGACCCACGCGAGGGACCGGTCCAGCGTGGCCGCGTGCTCGTACTTTGCGGCGGCCTCACCGAGACGCCCCAGCCGTAGCAGAGTGGCGCCCCAGTCCCCGAAGGCGGGCGCGAAGTTTCCGTCGATCTCAACGGCCCGGTGGTGCCTTCCGAGCGCGTCCTCGAGACGACCCAGCTCACGCAGTGCCACACCCCAGCTGTTGAAGGCCCAGGCCAGCCGGGGTTCGATGCGGGTTGCCTGCTCGAACTTCTCCGCAGCAGCTTGAAAGCGTCCGAGCCGGAGCAGGGTCACCCCCCATTCGCCGAACACTGGACCGATCGTGGGATCGAGTTGCGCGGCCTGATGGTGCTTGTCGAGCGCGTCCTCCAGGCGCCCCAACTCTCGCAACGCCTTGCCCCAGTCGTTGAAGGCCCAGGCGCGTCCGGGGTCGATCTCGATCGCGCGCTGGTACTTGGCGATCGCCCCCTCGGGGCATCCCATTCGCCTGAGGGCCTCGCCCCAGCCGTTGAAGGCCCACGCCAGCGAAGGATCGAGCGCAGTCGCCTGCTGGTATCTCTCGGCGGCCGCCTCGAAGCGTCCTGCGCGAAGCAGGGTCGCTCCCCAGCTCGCGATGACCGGACCGGAGCGAGGCTCCAATTCGGCGGCGCGCGCATGCTTCTCTATGGCCTCGTCGCTCCGACCCAGCTCGCGCAGCGCGCTCGCCCATCCGTCGAACGACGCCGCCATCCGCGGATCGCGATCTGCGGCCATGCGGTACTTCGACACCGCGTCGGCGTGCCTTCCCGCGCGCTGAAGACAGTGGCCCCAGACGACATACCCGCGCGCCGGGAGCCCCGTCGATGCCGACGACGCATTCTCGAGCACTGCCAGAGCTTCATCGATCTGACCAGACCTTCGCAGCTCTTCCGCGCGGGCGACAACCGTTCCAGCGAGAGCATCACCCGTTCGGGTGATCGGGCCATCGGCCGCCTCCTCGGCGGGCGACGCTTGAGCGAGCGCAGGGGCGGCACCGCGAGAGGACTCCCCGGATTCGAGCAGGTGCTCGCGCCACAGCAGCCGGGCTCGGTCCGGAAGGATTTCCTCGAGGCGCTGGGTCAACGCCGCGAGGTCGGTCACAAAATTCGGCAAGCCGAGATCGACGCCACGGCAGAGACAGAGCTGCTCGAAGAACATGTCGGCATCCCAACCGGGCAGCCAATACGTGTCACGAAGCTCGAGGATCTCGCGCACGTGCTCGGTGAGATCGCGCTCGTCCTTCTTGTGGGAGACCCAGTAGAGACCTCGTCCCGGCCCGGCGCCCCGGTTCTTGAGGACTTTCGCCAGCACCTTCATTGGCGTTTCGTCCCAGCCGTTGTAGCCAACGACCAGCAAGCCGCGATCCTTCAGCGCTTCGGCCAGGTACTCCTCGAGGCCGACTATCGTGTCCGCCACCTCTCGGCGCGTGTGTCGCTGGAGGTACGACGTCAACCGCCCGTGAAGATAGACAACCTGGACAAAACGGCTCTCCGTCAAGATCGTCTGGGTCGAATGGGCATCGAGGACGGCCGGATACTCCAGGTAGAGCTGTAGCGCTCGCACCAGGAGATCGTCGAAGTTCACGGTCAGCACGGTTCGAACGAACTTGTTGGCCAGGAGCTGGGCGAGGAACAGGTGCGCGAAATTGAGCCGTCCCTTGCCCTCCTGGACGCACTCGACGATGAACTCCTGGCGATCCGCACCTCCACTGAGCAAGCCGAGACACTCGAAGTACAGCGCGCTCCAGTCGTCTCCTTGCGGCAGCGTGACCTCTGGGAGCAGGTCCTTGTGATTGTCGCTGGCCCACCCTCGCAGGTGCTTCTCTCGTTCAGTCTGGGCGGCGCCAACGAGCTGAGCGTAAGGGACGGGCGCGCTCTGTGACCGGTGTGCAGAATCCCGCCAGGCCCGATCGAGCAGGCGATACACGATTCCGTTCCCAGATGGAATGCCCGCGGTGACGGAGGCACCCGCTCCGAGCCAAACGATCAGCTGTCGGTCGCGGTCACGAGCATTCGCCATGGCCCGACCGACCCGGGGAATATCAGCTCGCTGAATCACGGTTCTTGCCCTGGCACGTCCCCACGTCCACGCCGCATGGCAGGGAGATCAATCCCGGAGATCGATTTTGCGTAGGCACTGATCGTGCGTCCCGAGGCGTCGCGCGGCATCGGCGCCGGCCAGGACGATATCGCAGCGGGGTCCTGTCGGCAATCGCGAAGACAGCTGTGGAACATAGGGGGCCCTGCGTGCGTGTCCTGCCTCAGCCGGATGAGCGGAGTCAAGTCCGAGCCGAGATCAGCGGGCGCGTGAAACCCGACGGCCTCCTGGCTGGGAACCAGGAGGCCATGGCCCTGCTTGCGGGCGATTGGTTGCGGGGGCCCGATATGCAGAATGCTACACGGTCCGGCAGTCCCACTGGATCGAGCTGACATCTTGGACTTGAGGCCTGCGGGATCGGACGTTCGGGGTTGCCGGAGGCGCGTCGAAGCCCTTGGACAGATGTGCGCCCGTCACCGCGCTTCTCCAGGATCGGAGCGTCGCGGCCCGGCCGTGTTCGATGCGGGGCCGTCGCCGCTCGGCTCCTCATGCATACGCCAGGCATCGACGGCCGACCACATCCATGCACCTTAGTAACGCGACGCCTGCCAGCTTGCGCCATCTTCTCCGCAGGGCATCTGAAGGCGCGAAGGGCGAAGCGCCGCCCCCCGGGCGCGGGCCGCCTCTCGAGGCGATCGCGTTCCTCGAGTGACAACGACCTCGCTCACTGGCAGGCGCTCGCTACAGCGACCCCGACCGCGTGGGCTCAGGTCCCCCACGGCCACGCGATTCATCGCGTTTTCCGAGTTGCCCGCGCCTGGCTCGTCGCGATACATCTCAGTGGAATCGCGACCGGAACGGCCAGGATGTCGAATTCGTATCGCAACTGATCCGGGGGCACTGGTGAACGCGGTCGTGGACGCGCTCGCCGACGTCGGCGTCGAGCACATCGACGTCGCGCTGGCGCCCGAGCGCCTGTTCGGCGCCATCCGGACGGCGAGCGCAGGCTGATCGCAGCGTGTGCACGATGGACGGCGGATCCACATCGGGTCTCGGAGACTCGAACCAGCCGGCGCCGCGTGCCCCGGCGACGAGTGGCTCGTCCGCGGACAGGATCTGGTGGTCTCGCGACGTCCGCGAGCCGCTGCCGCCGCCCCGCAGGCGCCTGTGGTCGACCTCGCGCGGCTCCATGCTCGACGCGCTGGCGTGCCTCGCGGTCTCGACGCTCTGGTGGAGCCGCGCGCGCATCGAGACGCTGTTGCCCGGCGACTGGGGCTTCTACAACCAGGTGCCGGTTGGGGCCTCGATGCTCGCGGCGCTTCTGCTCGACGTCGTCGGCCTCGCCGCCGTCGGTTTCCTCGCGGTGCTGGCCGTCCGGCGGCTCCGGCGCCCGGGCTGGCGTCGCGTGGCCGCGGTCGCCGCCGCGGCGACGTTCCTGATCGCGCTGAACGCGGCGCGCCTCGCGCACTCGATCGTCGGGGCCTCGATCGACGCGCTCGGCCCTCCGTGGCTGCTCGCGCTCGCCGTCCTGGGGCTCGCCGCCTCGAGCATCTGGCCGCGCCGGGCCCTGCGCTCGATCCGCTGGGTGGCCCTGATCGTCTCGCCGCTCGCGGCCTTCACGATCGTCCACACGCTGTGGATGTTCCTCGAGCTCGCCGCCGGTCCCGTCTGGCGTCGCGCCGATCCCGTCCCGCTCGGCCGGACTCCGCCCAGCCTGCGACGCGTCGTCTGGCTCGTGTTCGGCGAGCTGGATCAGCGAATCGCGTTCGAGGCGCGTCCGGCCGGCCTCGAGCTGCCCGCGCTCGATCGCCTGCGGCGCGAGTCGGTCTACGCCGGCGCCGCGCGCCCGCCGGCGGGCACGCCGGAAGTCTCGATGCCCGCGCTCATCACTGGCCAGGCCGTGGTCGCGGTTTCCCCGGTGAACCACGACGACCTTCAGCTCACGTTCGCCGATGGCAAGACCGGCCTCTTGAGCGCGCAGCCCACCATGTTCTCGCGCGCCCGGGCGCTCGGCTACGACACCGCGGTCATCGGCTGGGACCTGCCCTACCCGCGGGTCTTCGGCGGCGCGCTCGGCACGGCGGCCTTCCGGCCGTCCGAGGTGCACGAGCAGGTGCGCGGGGAGAGCTTCCGCCAGACGCTCGGGAACCACTGGGCGAGCCTCGTGCCGCCGGTGCACGTGCGGCGTCTGCTCGTCGCGCGGGTCACCGAGCTCAGCGAGCAGGCCCTCCGGACGGCCGCCGACGAGCGCTTCGGGCTCGTCCTGATCCACCTGCCGATCCCGCGCACGCCCGGCGTCTACGATGCCGCCACGGGCCGGATCACGCCGTGGAACTTCACGGGCGCGGCCGGCGGCTATCTCGACAACCTCGCGTTGGCCGACCGCTTCATCACCGAGCTGCGTCGCGGCCTCGATCGCGCTCGTCTCGGCGACCGCACCTGGCTCATCGTCACCGCCGAGCGGTGGTGGAGGATGTCATGGCGGTACGACGGTGGGGTGGACCGTCGCGTGCCGTTCCTACTGCGGCCGCCGGAGGGCGGGCGCACGACGCACGTCGACGCGGCGTTCAACACGCTGGCCGGTCACGAGCTGGCGCTGGCCATCCTGCGCGGTTCCATTGCAGACGGCCGGGCGGCGGCCGCGTGGCTCGCCCGGAACCCGGTCGCGCCGCCGCGCGACTACACGCCTGAGGGCCAGCCGATCTACTAATCCCCGCCGCCGCGGACGCGCAGAACAGCTCGCTGCCCGGGTGATCGATGGAGAAGATGCGGGCGATGTCGCGAGCTGACCCGGACCCGAGCAAGACCTCGGACCCAGGGATGTCTCATGCCGCGGGCACATCGGTGCGTTCGCACCCCGGGATGGCGAGAATCAGGTCTGCACCGTAGGCGGTCGACGGCGTCTGGTAGCCCACCGGCGCCGTGCCACCGAGCGCGCGTCGTGTGATCTCGAGGGCGGCGAGCGCGGTCAACGTGTACCCTTCGGGCGTCCGAAGCCGGCTCACCGCGCGCCGCCCTGCCCGATCGGTGACCTCGCCCCACAAGCGGCACGCGCCAGCCGCGCGCTGCGCGTCGCTTGGTCCGGGCGGTCCCGCCAGCGCCCGAGCCGTCAGCCTCCGCCGCACCGACTCCGCGCGGAGGATCGGTCTCATCAGGTTCGCGAGACGCACCCCGAGCCGCATTCCGAGCGGCAAGGCCATGAACACGGTGATGTTCGGGATCCGGGTCGAGTGATAGGCGGTGGAGACGTCGCCCCACGGCATCGCGATGGTATCCTCGGCCCCCCGACCGAAATCGATCCGGCGTGACTGGTGACCGGCGGGTACGGGCGTGAGGCGGCCGTCCTTCCGCACGAGCCCGCCCTCGTGGATGTGCTCGATCATCGTGACCGTCGTGCCGCGAGAAAGCTGGCCCATGCCGGAGATGCCCAGGACCAGGTGAGTGGCCGTGGGCAGTCTCCGCGCGAGGTGCGCGGCCAGGCAGTCGGAGGGCACGACGTCGAACCCGACTCCAGGCATCAGCATGACGCCGGCCGCACGAGCTTCCCGGTCGCGCGCCGCGCACGCTTCGAACACGGGCACCTCGCCGGTGACGTCGAGATACGCCGCCCGGTTGCGAAGGCAGGCGTCGACCATCGGGCGCGCGGTGTGGACAAAGGGGCCGGCGCAGTGCAGGACCACCGTCACGCCCACGAAGCCTCGGTCGACAGCGCTGGTGTCGCGGAGATCGAAGCTCCTGGCCTCGAGGCCCAGCGGCCGCGCCACAGCTTCGACGGCCGGCGCGTTGCGGCCAGCCAGGATCGGTCGAAGCCCCCCGTCGACGGCCATGCGGGCGATGAGGCTCGCCGTGTAGCCGTTGGCGCCGTACACGAGGAGGCTCACGACTGACCGAGTCGGCGGAGGCGCTCACCACTCATATGGACACCGGGACTCTATCCCGGATCGGCCAGACGTAGCACATCGGAATGGAGAGCGCGTCGCGTTCGACGCGAGGGTCTGGCACGCCCTCGGCTCGGACCAAAGGCGGAGGAGACGGGCTGGACGAGTTGCCGATCGTCGCCATCGGCCTCGCGACACCGAGGGCAGCAGTTGTGAACGCGAAGAGCACAGTCGCCGTGGATCCGCTGACCACGAGTCCCGGTCGGGACATGCAGCTCGACCCGTTCAAGCGTCCGCTTGAGGCGCCGTAGATCACCGCGGGGAGGAGGACATGCAGGGAGAAGAGTCCCGTCGTACGTCCTTGCTGTCGACTGCCCTCTCGGTCGGGCTCCCTGATGCCTTCCCCGCGGACGGCTCGTCATGCTGTAGGGGCACATTGTTCTTGACGCAGCGAGCGGCGCGAATACCCTCTTGCAAGGAGCACGCACGCCCATGGCTTCCGGTCACCAGGAGATCGAGCTCAAGCGCCTGCTCGTCGGCGAGGCGGCAGCCGATCGGTTGATCGCGGCGCTCGGCGCCCGTGTCCGACACGAAAAGCGGCAGGTCAATCACGTGTTCGACACCGACGACCGCCGCCTGGACAGCGAGCGCTACGCGGTCCGGTTGCGGCGCGAGAACGGCTCCGCGCTCGTGACCGTGAAGGGGCCCGGCCGCCACGTCGGCGGCAGCACCGACGTCAAGACCGAAGCCGAGGCCTCGGTCGAGCCCGACGTTGCCGAGGGTATCGTGGCGGGCCGCATCGACCCCGTGGCCGCCCTGATGAGCCGCCTGCCGGATCCGGCGTACGAGGACCTCTGGAGAGGACTCGAGCACGCGCGCCAGGGTCGCTCGCTGCATCGGCTAGGCAGTTTCGAGAACGTCCGGCGAACGGTGCCGGTCGCGCTGCCAAGCGGCCTGGTGCTCGCGGTAGAGGTCGATCGCACCCGCTTTCCGGATGGCCGCGTCGACGAGGAGATCGAGATCGAGCTGCCGAGCGAGGCTGTCGCGCGCGACGTTGAAACGTGGCTCGCGTCGGTGGCGGACGGAGCGAGCGTCGCGACCAGGCCGTCGTCTCCCAAGATCGTGCGTTTTCTCGCCGCGCTGCCGGGAGCGAAACGATGAAGCCAGGCGACTTCCTCCTCGGCGTCACAGATTTTTTCGCGGTCCTGCTCCCCGGGGCGCTCGCCATGTGGCTCGCCGCGCAGTACGCGCCCGCCGATCTGTCGCGACACTTGCTCCCGGGCGGCGCGGATGCCGATCGGATCGTCGACTGGACGGTGTTCCTGCTCGGCTCGTACGTGCTCGGCCATTTCGTGTTCATGATCGGATCCAGACTCGATCGCGTCTACGACGTCTGGCGAAAGCGGGCTCATCCCTCGACCTCCGATGCGGCATACGTGGCCGCCGACGAGCTTCGCCGGCGGCTCACGCCGGGGTTGGGGCACGGCGGGAGCGCGCTTTCCACGCTCAAGTGGGCGCGGTGCTACATCCAGATCCACGTTCCCCAGGCCCGCGTCGAGATCGATCAGATCGAAGCGAACTCGAAGTTCTTTCGCAGCATGGTGGTGATGGCGCCGCTGCTGGTCGCCCACTTTGCGCATCCCTGGCGGCCGGGGCTCGTCGTCGCTGCGCTCGTGATGGGTGTGCTGTCGTTCGTACGCTTCTGCGATCAGCGATGGAAATTGACCGAGCTGAGCTACGCCACGGCGGTGATCCTCTACGAGACCAAGGAGGCGGCCGAGATTCGCCACGATCGCGGATGGCTCGGCGGACACGACAAGAAGCCCGACGACCCGTAGATTCTCGTCGGCGGCCGCCTACGTCCGGTGGCTCGCTGCCCCATCGCTTCGGCTCGCGGTACGATCGGCCTCGTGCCGCTCCTGGCCTGGGAGAGTGCGGTTGCGTAGTCGGCGCCCTTGATCGCAGCCTCGAAGGCGATCGCCGTCGGCGTCGCCCTCGATCTCGTGCTGTCCTGGGCCCGAACGCCTCGCCCGCCGACCCAGTGATTCCGATGCACCGTGGACGCTTGGCGACGCGCTCGTCACGGCGGCGAGCAACCGCTGGCCGGCCGCGATGTGGCCGCCGCACCCTTCGCATGACGTCATCTCCACACATCGAGTGGCGAGTCTGGAACACGCGCGTTTCATCGTCTCGCGAGGTTCGGTAACCGGAGATCATCCTCAACAACCGATCCGTCGAAACCCCGTGTCAAGGAGGCGCCCATGCCGGATCCCAACGCCATCGTCGCCCTCGTCTCACGTATCGACCCGAACGCCGCCGAGGTTCTCCGGCAAGGGCGGGAAGGCGGGACGATCGACTGGAAGGTGAGCGATCCGTCCGGGCGAATCCAAGATGTAGCGTTTCCGGAGAGGACTCGCACCCAGGACCGTGATATACACGTCGCCGGCATGAGATCACGCAGCTCCAGATTGGAGGACGGCGGTCCATGGCTGAACGCGCGACCATCTTGATTCCCGACATCAGCGGCTACACGGATTTCCTGACGAAGACCGAGCTCGTGTACAGCTCCCACATCATCAACGAGCTGCTGGAGGCGATCCTCGCCGCCAACAGCGGCGAGTTCGTGCTCTCGGAGGTCGAAGGCGATGCCCTCCTGCTCTACCACAAGGGCCAGCCGATCGAAGCCGACGCCCTCGTCCGCCAATGCCTCGGCATGTTCGAAAGCTTTCACAAGCACCTCAAGATCATCGAGCGGGACTCCATCTGCCAGTGCGGCGCTTGCAAGACCGCATCGAACCTGACGCTGAAGTTCATCGCCCATCACGGCATGGTCCAGGAGATCAAGGTGATGCAGTTCACACGGCCTGACGGTCGAGGGGATCGCGGTCAAGAGCGGTATCGGAGACGATGACATCACGTATACCGAGGAAGGAAGGATCGTGGAAAAGGACTTGCCGGCTCGAGCTTCGTTCGTCCTGAAGCGCCTCGGAGAGCGAAGAACGTCCCTGCAGTTCCGCGCGAAGTGGCTGTGCAGCCCCGAGCCGCCGCGCGAGGTGACCAACGCGATTCTGGCCCACTACACGCGCGGCCTCGAGACGATCAAGACGCTCTGCGAGAGACCGTAGGGAGGCGTCCGACTCGACGCCGCATCAGGTCGCGCTTCGAACGCCCAGTGGGCCTTTCCCTCTCTCCCTGGATCCGCTCAGCGCGTCGCGAGCGCCAGGCCCGCAAGGGCTCCAGCAGGCGACACTTGCCCGCGGCCGCACGAGCGGGCATCCTGTGGCCCCATGACCTACCCGCGTGCGGGCAGGGGGAGCACGGCGCTCGTGGAGTCTCGTCCCCCCTCCTTCACCGTGAATGCCTTGGCGGCCACGCCCGGCACATGCCGATTGTGATCAGGCCGGCCACGCTCCCGGCGCCCTGCGATTGCCGATCGGAGACCTGGTGTATCCGAGATGGCGCAACGAACGGAGGATGGCGATGAGTGACACTATCCATGATCTGACGCGGCGTGGCCTCAATGCTATGGCTGTGGACGTGGGCACCGAGGCGGGGCCCGGCGCGACCACGAAGGAGTTCAACCGCGCGCTCATCGCCGCGTTTCGGGCCAACCGCGGCGTCATCCCGGGCGAACTGCAAGGCGCGAACTTCCTGCTGCTGACGACGACCGGTGCCAAGAGCGGTGCGAAGCGCACGACGCCACTTGTCTACCACCGCATTGGCGGGCGGTTGCTGATCATCGCCTCCACGGGCGGGGGGTCCGAGGAATCCCGGCTGGTTCGACAACCTCGCGAAGAATCCCTCGGTGACGATCGAGCTTGGCGACGAGACCTGGGAAGGGCGGGCCGTGGTGCTGTCGG